>ERZ826242.7-NODE-7-length-376933-cov-15.279488_pt1 | contig 376933 bp, 328 predicted proteins | sample MGYA00519871_ERZ826242 | MGnify/ENA primary metagenome ERZ826242 (study PRJEB31778, sample SAMEA3449226) | human gut metagenome | biome: human gut; feature: human-associated habitat; material: faeces | place: United Kingdom | collected 2010/2012 ... | reverse complement strand
CCCTGACCTACTGCTTAGAAGGCAGTTGCTCTATCCAGCTGAGCTATTGGCGCATCAGTTGCCGACCTCAGTCAGCCTTTATATTATACCCATATACGGCATATTTGTCAACACTTTTTTGAATTTTTTTCATATTTAATTTTTAAAAAGTTTTTTTCGGACAAAATCCGTCAAATTACGGCTTTCCGTATTTCTGAGCAAGTGCAAGATTCCTATAATCGGGTTCAGACGAAACCTCTCTTATAAGCTTTACAAACTTAGGAAGTTGATACCGCTGATCTTCACTAAGCAATTCAATTTCTATTGTTGCCCTGTCATTCCAGAACGGATAAACATCAAGTTCGCAGTAGGTGCTGTTGTCAACAATGCAATATCTGTCTTTACTGATGACGCCTGTAACATACTGCCTTTGAGCAAGGTACGAGTCGTATTGTTCTTTTGAAATATAATTTTCAATTTCGATCCGCTTAATATCCGATATTTTGATTTTTACAGTTTTGATATATACAGCCTTGTCACCCTCTCCCCTTTTGCGGATTCTGAAATATCCTTCCTCGGGAGTAGTGAGGTATGCCTGTGTAATAGGAATTCTGCGACAGGTTTTTATGCTATTCAAAAATTCAATATCAGGATATTCAATCAAAAATTTTCTTTCAATTTCAAGCGGTTTCGGAATTCCGAGAAATGCGACAACCTCCTTGAGAAGTCTTTTCAGCTTAGTATCAAAGTCGGTCGAATTATCAATAATTCTCAGATGCGGTGTGCCTGTCCACACAGCCATAACATCTGTGTCCACTTCTCTCGCTTTTTCAAGACTTTCTTCCCTGCGGAAAATATTAGTTTCTTTTCCGTAATACTCTTCTGCACCGTCTGCGGAAGTCACAAGATGAAATACTGCGTCATAAGAATTTCGTATTACATCTTCATTCAAATTGTGAATACCTGCATACTTTGCAAACTCATCTTCCGTAACATATGCTCGACTGTCAAGCAACCCTCTGTCAAAAAGCAAAACCGCCTTTTCGCAATCCATATTTTTGGCAATTTGCGTTTTTTCATTCTCCTCAGCAAGCTGAATTTCAAACAGTTCTCTGTGAAATTCATAAGAGCCGACATTTTCGGGGGTTTTGCCCTCACTAAACAATCTGCTTGCAACCTCACCGATTGTAATTGTAGGAATATTAAGCTTTTTAAGCTCTTCGCTGATATATTTTAATGCGGAAGTCTTGCCGCCGCAGGGTCCTCCCGTCAATACTATTTTTACAACTTCAGCCATAAAATCACCCATGTAACTTATTGAATTAAGTATATATCCCAACAGCAATTTTTTTATTCTGTAGAAGAACATTGTTGTTTGTTTTTGCCCTTTAAAAGATAATATCGGCAAAATGAAAGTTACTTATGCAGTAAAATTCATATTATACATTAAAAAGCGTATAAATTATCATAAAAACGGTGAAATATGCTGTTATAACATTGACAAGTAGCGTGTTAAAGTGCTAAAATATGTGTATAACCAATGAGGTTTTTTCTTATATTGAAAGGAAGTATTTATGATGGAAAAGCAGAATATTGACTGGGCAAACATTGGCTTCGGTTATATGCCCATCGGTGAAAGATTTGTAGCTAATTATAAAGACGGTAAGTGGGACAACGGCAGTATGACAGCCGACACCACAATTACTATCAGCGAATGTGCAGGCGTTTTGCAGTATGCTCAGACTTGCTTTGAGGGTATGAAAGCGTACACTACCTGTGACGGCAGAATTGTTGTGTTCAGACCTGACCTTAACGGACAGAGAATGGAGGACAGCTGTAAGCGTCTTGAGATGCCTGTATTTCCAAAAGAGAAGTTTGTTGAGGCTGTTTGCAATGTTGTTAAGGCAAATGCCGATTATGTTCCTCCGTACGGCACAGGCGCAACACTTTATATTCGCCCGTATATGTTCGGCAGCGGTCCTGTAATCGGTGTTAAGCCGTCGGCAGAATATCAGTTCAGAGTATTTACTACTCCTGTAGGTCCTTACTTCAAGGGCGGTGCAAAGCCTATTACAATTAAGGTTTCAGACTTTGACAGAGCTGCTCCTCACGGCACAGGTCACATCAAGGCAGGACTTAACTATGCAATGAGCCTTCACGCTATTGTTACCGCTCATGCAGAAGGTTTTGACGAGAATATGTACCTTGACGCAGCTACAAGAACTAAGGTTGAAGAAACAGGCGGTGCTAACTTTATTTTTGTAACAAAGGACAACAAGGTTGTTACTCCAAAGTCTAACAGCATTCTCCCCTCAATTACCCGCCGTTCACTTATGTATGTTGCTGAGCATTATCTTGGTCTTGAGGTTGAAGAAAGAGAAGTTTACTTTGATGAAGTTAAGGACTTTGCAGAATGCGGTCTTTGCGGTACAGCTGCCGTAATCTCACCTGTCGGAAAAATTAACGACCACGGCAAGGAAATTTGTTTCCCGAGCGGTATGGATGAAATGGGTCCGATTACAAAGAAGCTTTACGATACACTTACAGGTATTCAGATGGGCAGAATCGAAGCTCCCGAAGGCTGGATTAAGGAAATTAAGTAATCAATTTTATACATATAACAAGACGGTCTGCGAGAACAGACCGTCTTTTATTAGCAGTTTTTAATTATATTGTTGTAGGCAACATCTACGGCACACTCATCTGTATTACAATGTAACACATAAAATTTTGTATGCCGAATAAGATTATCGAGATTTGAGAGCAAAGACATTCCATCTGACTTATTCACAAATTTGACAGTTGATTTGTAGAGCCTTTGTACAATCTCATTTGTATCGGGAATTGTAACAAAATTAGTATCTGAGCGTTCAATGAATATTATAGCGCCTACGGGGACAGTTTCGTTGTTAGCAATTCCGCTTCCGCCGTCAAACGGAGTTCCGCAGCATAGCGGGACTTCGTTTTTAATTTTCACAACAGGCTTATCGTCATTGAGAATATGAGCTTTTGTGCCGAATCTTTTCAGCCACATCTTTGTATGAGTGGATTTGCCGACGCCTGAATCGGCGGAGAATAAATACGCTTTTCCGTCAAAAACAAGTGCTGAGGAATGCACAAGCATAGCGCCACGGTGAATTATTTTGCGGTTAAAAATTGACGCCGTTGCAAATTCTTCGGCTTCATCAATGGTTGAACCTTCAACCATACGGCTCAACAGGGAATTTAAGTATGAGTCTGACGGTATTGCAGAAAAATCTGCACTTCTCTCCCCCTCATACAAAAACGGTTCGCACAATTTTTTTAAGTAATCAAATTTTGGTTCAATTTCAACGATAAAATCAGCTATTAAGAATTTTGGCAAAGCGTCCTCCGAAATAAAACAGACTCACAAAAAGTGAGCCTGTTTTTTTATTGGTTAGTTTAAATGAACGATAAACTTCTGAATTTCCGTTGCGTCAACTACCGTGATGTCACCGTCGTTGTTATAATCGGCAAGATGTTTTTGTTCTGCCGAAAGTTCAACAATACCGACAACATACTTCTGCACAAGAGTTGCATCTAAAATATTAATCCCGCCATCCATATTAACATCACCGACATCATAAGCAGAAATGCCCTCAAACGGAATATTGTTAGCCTTTGCATATTCCTCAGCATAAGAACCGTAACTGCCCTTGATTGTTACATTCGGAGAGTTTCTGAAAGCATTAGAAGCAATAGAAGTCACGGATGTAGGAATATACACCTCAGATAATGATTTACATTCAGCAAAAGCACTCTTACCAATCGCACTTGTACCGGCAGGTAAATATACCTTGTCTAAAGAAGTACAATTGTAGAACATCTGATCGGTAATTTTACTCGGCACACAGTTAAAGGTAACAGATTTCAAACTTGTGCAATTCTGAAATACGGCAGAACCAAAATCTCTCACCCAAATAGGAATTGAAATTGATTCAAGTGAAGTACAACCGTAAAAAGAATCAGTACCGATTCTTCTAAGATATCTTGCTTCGTTAAGCCTGACCGATGTTATTGCGGTCTTTCCCACAAAGGCAAAATCAGAAATTTCCGATACAGACCAGCTTTGAAGCTTAAGCGGAAGAACAATATCGGTCTTATCACCTTTATATCCGGTTACGCTCGCATTACCGTCGGAAACAGAATATACAAAGCCGTCGGTTTCATATGAAGCCGCAGAAATTTGAAATGTAGAAATCAGTACCAACAAAAATGCGAAGATAAAAGCAGAAATCTTTTTTATCGAAACAAAAAACTGTTTATTCCTCTTCAAAGCCATCAACCTTATCTCCATTACTGTCTCCTACTTCCGGAACATCAGTTAAGCTTCCTACTAAAATTACATCCTCAAATTGAAACTTAACAAGCTCAAATTCAGGGGAGAAATATTCTTTTTTCATAAATAACTCCTTAATTCATTCTGTATGTGCAACAGTTGCCTGCTGCACATACAAATTAAAATTTATTATGACTTGTTTGCAATATCATAAAATGTGAAGTAAACCGGATCGCTAAGTTTAACAGCCGAATTACCATCTGCATCGGTATACTGGATATATGTATAGAGTCTAAATACACAATTGTTATTACCTTTGACATTGTTAAAAAGAGTATAATACTGAAGTCTGTTCTTGTTATCAAGTTTACTATTATTAATCTGTTGTTTTACAGATTTAATATTAGAAGTGCCAGTTGTAATTTTTTGGATTGCATCACTTTTAGCATTTTCAAGAGCAGTCTTATCATACTTATTAGCATAATGATTCAAATCGGTTATACATCCAGTACCTGTCTCATTTTCATCAAGTTCTAACCTCTGAATAAGAACACCTGCCTTAACATTATTGCTGTTAGGATCAAATACACTAAGCTGTTTACCGTTATAGAAGAAGTTAAGTACAAAGTCAGCGTAAAGCTTGTCTTCACCTTTAACCTTAATGAAATCTTCATTTGTATCAAGTGTATTCATACTATCAGCGTCAAATCCGGCAAAATTGGAATTTGTATCAGCTGTCCACTGATTTCTTGTTACTTCCATAAACTGAGTTGAAGTATAAACATCCTTAACAGATGCAACTGGAGTTGAGCTTTCGCCATAAACAGGAACTATCCAACAGTTATCATACGCTACATAGCTGAAATTTCCTTCACTGTTGTATGCATTAATAACAAGATTTTTACAGTCCGGATCGGAGTAGATTGCCCAATACATAAACTGAAGTTCTTTACCACTATCTTTATCTTTATATGTTTTCGGAGCAGTGATATCATAATTATAAGTTCCGTCAGAATTTTGTTCATAGAACACTGAACCGTAAGGTAAGGCAATTGAACCACCTTTTTCGAAAGGAGTAAAAGCACCAGCTTTATTTATAAGCGGAGTAGGTCTACCGTCTTTATCACGGAAAACATTAAGGTAGATTGTTCTGCCTGACTGAGTTGAATTAACAACAGCTGAAGCTATTGACTTACTAACTGATGAATCAAAAGCGGTATTGCTATCAGGAGTCTCTTTCCAAGTAAGATTCTTTGTAAAGTTTGACTCATACGGTGCAAGAGAAAGGATAAAGCTATTTGTAAGAGTTACCTTTACAGAATGTGATTCTACACCTTCAACATTAGTAGTAGCCTCATCAATTGTGTATGATGAAGTATTTTCGGGATCAACATAACCAGCCCTGTTGTAATACTTTTGATTACCCATTCTGTCAGTATAAGAGAACTGAACCTTATACGGTACTTTAATAGAAGTAAAGTCAGAATAGAAATTATAATATACTGTTCCCGCATTATCACCAATAAGAGTATTCTGATGTGTTTTATAATAATCATTAAACGAGAACGTATATTCTAATTTAGTTACAAGTCCATTTTTTCTGTCTCCGCTAACAACTGGTGTAGAAGTAGGTTTAAAAGCAGTTATATCTGTTGTGTTTTCAGCAGAATAGTAGCCATTGAAATTATAAAGGTTCTTTGTTGTTGTGTAAAGAGTAACAGTAATTTTAGCATCTCGCTGATCAGCAACTATCTCACTAATAGTTTTTTGATCAATTGAAGCAGTAGAATCAATTATACCTGAGTTGTAGTACTCTTTACTACCATCACTTGATTTTACAACAACCTGAATTTCGGTAGCGGCTTTACCGCCACCTGCATTTTCACCGTTGTACAATGAATGGTGGAAGGTCATTGAACCGCCCGGAGTCTTGATATAACGAGCAACCAAAACAACATTAGCATTTCGAGCTACCTGTCCTGTAGTCTTGTTAAGTTCAGATGGGTCATTAACAGCCTTATAAGTATCATCAATCAAACGATACCAACCAACGAAAGTGTAACCGCTTGTTGTTGAACTTGTTGCACCAACTGTAAACTTAAAGTTTTCAGAGTTATCCGAGGTTGTTTCCACATGAGTCAACCTAGCATCAGATTGATCAACTGGTGAAGTAAAGTAAGCTTCTGCAGCTGTATTTTTACCTGTAGCTGTGCCCTCAATAAATGTATCTGTCTTAACACCTGTCATTGTAGTAAAGCTGTCGAGGGTATCGGCATATTCAATTTTGATATCACCTGTAATTTTAGCTTTATCAACTGAATAGTACCAACGACCGTCGCAACGCTCACCCGGTTGTTTTATAGCTCCATCTCTGCCACTTGAATGGATAGATGACTCATAGTTGATTATAGCATACTTACCTGCATACTTGGTATACAGCAATTTAAATGAATCCCAATAACCGGAAATAACATCTGCGCTTGCACCGGAATCACTCATAAAATCTGCCGGAGCTGTATCCTGAGTAACAAGGTTTTCGAGTTGAGTGGATGATTTTGTAAGACCATACAAAAGTGCTGACGGAGGAAGTGCTGCGACTTTTTGATCTGCTTCATTGTAAATATACCACTTTGTAGCATATTGACCGAGGTAATTCGCAGTATCTTTGTAATAGTTAACATAACCATCAGAAACAATTGTTAAATATTCTGGTTGAGCTTTTACTGTATCAACAGTTACCGCATCATTACCCTTAATAATTGTACCAAATATATCTGTCGGTTTATCGTAATAATCGACAAACACTTCATATTTAGTATCATCAACTTTTGTTCCTGTCAATGTATCCTTCGGAACATTACCGGCTTCAGCCGAAGTATTATTATAAGTATGATACTTAAAACGATATACGATATTCTTAATATCAGCGACAGAATCACCGCTATTTACCTTTGACATATTTGCAAGATATTTAAAGTCATCATAGTCATATGTCTGGCAGTTCTTTGATTCTCTGGTCTTATCATTACCTGATACATGAACAAAATCCCATACATAGTTATTGAGGGTAATACCTTTAACAACATTAGATGCATCAGCACCTATATGCTTTGGAATCTGCATATATATACTACCTTCTGCATTGACCATCGGCTGTCCTGGATAATCGCCAAGAGCATGATCGGAATTGTAATAGGCATAACATGCGATTGTGTCACCCCATTTAGCTTTAGCGTCCATAAAGTTTTCTACATAGAATGTAACGCAGTCCGAATCATCCTTAAGAAAATATATAGGAGTAATTTCAATCGTTGATACATCAGCATAAACATCTTTTTTTACAGTAAAGGTGTATTCATACACATCACTTGTATGTGAATTGCCGGCTTGCTGTGTAAGTACTCCACCTGTAAAACCGTTGATACTGAATCCCTTAACATAGTAATCACTGCCCTTGTGACCTGCAAAGATTGCATCAGACTTAATTGTGGTTGTAACGGTTACTTTTGAGCCATAAGGAACTTTCTTAGCAGTAACACCCTGAGGATGACCGTCAAATTTACATGAATCAATTGCAGTAATAGTAGTAGTGTTATCCGGTAAAGTTACTTTAAGTTTAGTATCACCCAAGGCAGATGTTGTCTTACCGTAATATTTCTCTCGAACCGTACCGTCTTTACCAACAATATTTACGGTTGTATCAGAAGCACTATCTTTGGTAGCTTTTACCGTATATGTTTTAGCAGTCGGGTCGTAGATGATTTTTATATCTCCGATATATTCAGAATTTTCATTTTCAATGCTCATCCTACCGAATACATATTGGGTATTATCTGCATTAAAAATTTCTTTACTGGTGGTGACAAGACTTAAATCAACAGGATTATCAGGATTTACACCGGCAAGTTTATCCTTTGGTGTCATGTTCTTATAATAGTTAGATGTTGAAAAAGCAAAATACAGTTGTTTATAATGTTCTTTGTTAAGAGTTACTATATATTTTCCGTCTTTTTTATAAACATTATACTTTCCATATCCTGCTTGATTATATCCCTGCTGTCCTTCCCAACTTGTTGGGTTGTTAGTGCTACCATACAAAAAGTACATATCATTCACGATTGTACCTGAATCTTCTACTTTAAAGTTAGCTACTACGGTTGTGTTGTTGCTGACTGTAATTTTATACGGATTAGCTGTTGAAGAAGCTGATATACCGTTTACAGTCCAACCGGAAAGAGCGTAGCCATCGTTTGGTTTTGCAGTGAATGTTACTTCATCGCCCTCGGTTACTGTTGCAGGAGAATTGAGTGAAGTTGTTCCGTTCGTTGCAGAAACAGTACCGGATTTATTGTCACTTGAACTGAATGTTACTGTGTATGTGTTTGCGGTACGGAATGTTACATTTGTTATGGTAACATCCTGATCAGGCATTTTAAATGTTGCGGAGTTGCCACTTACGGTGGTTTCAATTGGAGTACTGTCTTTACCCACAACAGTTACTGTGTCAAGAATCTGTCCTTGCGGAATCGAGGTTGCAGTAACAGTAACCGTTTCGCCGGCTGTAGCTGTTTCCTTATCAACAGACGCTGATACACCGTTTGCTACAGTAACAGTATGAGGAAGTGCTGTTGTATACCAAAGTTTATATTCGTTATTTCTTGTATCAAGCCAAAAAGTGGCAACAGATGTAGTTTGGTTATTAATATAGGTAAGGGTTTTAGTATTATCTGTACTACCGATTATTTCAAGAGTAGATTTATCATCTGTAGAATTTAAAACCTTTGGTGTATTATCTGTTTGATTATCTTTACTACCGTACTTATTAGATGATGAATCTATAATGTAGAAATACTGCTCTAAGTTTTTACTACCAACTTTTTCTGACCACTGCTTAGGTGTGTATTTTGACTCGTAATAGTACAAACCTTCAGTATCTGATTCAGTAAACTTATATGTTTCATCTTTTGAATCTACCCAAGTATCTGAACCGTCTTGTTTAACACGACCTGCAAGATAATATTTAACAGAATCAGTTACTGTAAAACTAACCTCGGTGCTTGTGACAGGCGAATAACCATCCGCTGAAACTGTGACCGTATACTTGTAAGTGCCGGCTACAGTCGGGGTTACTGTAAGTTTGTTATTATCCTGTACTACAGTAGCATCACCGCCGGAAGTCTTAGTAAATGTATATTTGAGATTTGTAGAAATGGGGTTATCAGCTACAGCTGTGAGAGTAACAGAATCACCTACTTTAACAGTTTCAGATGAAGCTGTAAGTGAAGCGCTATCTGCTACAGGGTCAGAATCAAAATAGTAAGACCAAGTACCATTACTATTATCTATAGCCCAATCCTTATAAGTTTCAGTTGTCATAGTGTAATAGTTCATACCAGAAGGTATATCTGAACAACTTTTAGAATAGTCCCACTCCTTAGTGTAATCATTATTATATCTCAAAAATTGAACAACATTATAAGTAGTATTAGAATCAAGCTCACCCTTGTATATAGGTTTGTTTTCATCAACTTTAGTCATCGTAATTTTATGCCAATTATTGCTACTATCCTGAACATTTAACCTAAAATTTGCACCACCCTCTTGCCATTTTATACTAGGTGTAAAATAAATTTCAGAAAGACCACTAACAGTAGCATTAACTGTTGAAACAGTGCCGATAAGCATTGTTGACAGAAGCATCATTACCGCAAGGATGACGGAAACAGTGCTTCTGCCTAAATGAGAATTTTTGTTTTCATAAATATTACCTCCATAACCGAATATTTTGGTTTTGGTTAGGTTCGGGGTCGACCTTTACCGCCTGACCAACGGTGAAATATAATCGGCAAAGCCACGGGATTTTGTTGTTAATTTACAAAAAGTGCCGTGTCTTTAGCTAAAAAATGTGTCCTTGAGCTTGTTTCAGTCAAAATGTGAACACTAACCCATATTTTTTATAGTAGATTGTACCATTTTAGATTGATTTTTTCAATTAGGTTGCAATAATTTTATTGTGTTTGTTTAATGTGATAGTTTTGTGTTTGTTTTTACATTCAGTTTTGCCGTTTTGACAAGATATTTTTATGTTATGCACAAGTTATGGTGCGTTTTTTGTAGAATTCGTCTATATATCGGTGTTTTTAATTATTCCGATTAAGAAATTGTTATGCCGTGTGTTACAAATTTAATAATGTTATTTTGCTGAAAGTTCAATATTTGAATGTTGTACAGTAACATTGTAAAATCAGTTTGACGGAAAATTTTCCGCCTTTGCGTGACGGCAGTCCGACGGACACAGCTACGGGTAACCGTGCATAGTTTAATATACAAATAAAAATGCCCGACTGCGGTGTCGGGCATTTTGTTTGAGATTATATGATTTTGATTATTTATCCTTACTTAAAAGCATACGGTCGTTTTCAAGCTTTGAACCGCTTGCTTTTTCAAACATCTCGAGTAGGTGTTCAACCGTAAGATTTTTCTTTTCTTCGCCTGAGATATCGAGGATAATTTTGCCGTCACTCATCATAATAAGACGGTTGCCGTGAGTAATTGCATCATGCATATTATGAGTTACCATAAGTGCCGTAAGGTTGTTTTCGGCAATAATTTTGTCTGAAAGCTCAAGCACCTTTGCGGCTGTTTTCGGGTCAAGGGCTGCTGTATGCTCGTCAAGCAGGAGAAGCTTTGGCTTTTTGATTGTTGCCATAAGGAGTGTTATTGCCTGACGCTGACCGCCAGAGAGAAGTCCTACTTTTGAGGACATTCTGTCCTCAAGTCCGAGGTCGAACTCTGCAAGCATCTGACGGTAACGGAATCTTTCGTCAGCCTTTACACCCCACGAAAGTCCTCTTTTTTTGCCTCGTCTTGCGGCAATTGCGAGGTTTTCTATAATTTCCATATCGGCTACCGTGCCTGTCATCGGGTCCTGAAATACTCTGCCGAGGTACGGCGCTCTTTTATGCTCGGGCAATGCGGAAATATCCTTGCCGTCAATGAGAATCTGACCGCAGTCAACAGGCCACACGCCTGCAATTGCGTTGAGTGTTGTTGATTTGCCTGCACCGTTACCGCCGATTACCGTACAAAAATCGCCGTCATTGAGGGTGAGATTAACTCCGCAGAGTGCCTGTTTTTCGTTTACTGTGCCTTTATTAAAGGTTTTCCATACATTCTTGATTTCAAGCATTCTTAACCCTCCTTCTGTGCGTTTTTAGCATTCATTTTTGCAACTTTCTTGAATGAAGTCTTTCTCTTTTTCTGGAGATACGGAACTGCAAGGAAGATTGCAACGATAATTGCCGTGAAGAGCTTTGTATCGTCTGTCGGCATCTTGAGCCAGAGGACGATGCCCATTGCGATATAATAAAGAATACCGCCGACAATTACAAAGACCATTCTGATGATGAAATTCATGTGCTTGCGGAAAATTGCCTCACCGAGAACTTCACCGATGATTACAGCGGCAAGACCGATTACGATTGCGCCTCTGCCCATGTTGATATCCGCAAAACCCTGATACTGAGCAAAAAGTGAACCCGAAAGTGCAACGAGTCCGTTTGAAAGTGCAAGAGCAATTACCTTTGTAAAATTGATGTTAATGCCCTGTGCCTTGCTCATTGCAGGGTTTGAACCTGTTGAACGGATTGTTGAACCCTGTTCCGTGCCGAAATACCAATACATTGCGGCAATTACAACGGCACAAATTCCAAGTCCTACGAGAATTGCCATATTTATATTGCTTGCAGAAACAACAAGCGTATAGTTTCTGTAGCTGATTGGGAGGTTTGATTTTCCCATAATATTCAGGTTAATTGAATAAAGAGCAATCTGTGTGAGGATACCTGCGAGAATGTCGGGGATTCCGAGAAGCGTGTGAAGAAGTCCAGTTACAAGACCTGCCGCAAGACCTGCAAGGATTGCTACGATGATTGTTGCCCAAACGGGACAGCCGTTGATGAGCATAACTGCGGTTACTGCACCGCCTGTTGCAAATGAACCGTCAACGCTGAGGTCGGCAAAGTTCAAAAGCTTAAAGGTGAGAAATACACCGAGTCCCATAAGTCCCCAGATTATACCCTGAGCAATATTACCCGGAAGTGCGGATAAAAAGCTCATTGGATTAAGAGAACCGAAGTAGTTTGCTAAAAAATCCATAAAAACCACCTATACATAAAATATCGGGGTGTCGCTTGCACGGCACCCCTGCCAATATTATTTTTCCGAATATGAATTATTCTGCTTTGATTTCTGTGTAACCGTCGGGAACTTTGATTCCGTATGTGTCACAACGATCTTTGATATATTCTTTTGTTACATTCGGAGCAGCCTCAACCTTCATCTTTGTGATGTCCTCGCCCTTTACAAGAATGTTGTAAGCCATTTCGCCTGTTTTTCTGCCGAGTTCATCATAGCTGATTGAAAGTGTTGCAACACCGCAGCCCTTGCAGATGCCTTCTTCGCCGGCAACAACAGGAGTTTTTGCGGCTGTGGCAACATTGTCGATGATACCTGTGTTAGATGCCGCTGTGTTATCTGTCGGGATGTAAAGAACATCGCTCTCGTCACAGGCAGTCTTTGCAACTGCAGCAACATCGTTTGAATCTGCAAATGAATATGATTTTACAGTATAGCCTGCATCCTTGAAATAAGGAGTGATTGTATCGCACTGATACTTTGAGTTAGCCTCAGCCGAACAGTAGAGGATTCCGACATTCTTTGCATCGGGGAAAAGCTCCTTGAGCATTGCCGCCTGCTGATCAAGCGGAGCAAGGTCTGTTGTACCCGAAACATTCATACCCGAAACGCCGTTCCAATCAGACTTGTCAAGCGCTGTGCCGTAGTCTGTGATTGAAGTACCGAGAATCGGAATATTCGGTGTTGCTGTGTATGCTGCCTGAAGTGCGGCAGTACCGTTGCCGAGAATAAGGTCATAGTTTGAAGAAACAAACTGGTTACAGATTGTAGCGCAGGTTGCGGAATCGCCCTGAGCGTTCTGCTCGTCAAACTTTACATTGTCTGCACCGAGTTTCTCAGTAAGATAATCTTTAAAGCCTTTTGTTGCGGCATCAAGAGCCTCGTGCTGAACAAGCTGACAGATACCGATATTGTAAACCTTACCGTCCGTGCCTGAATTATCTGCCTTCGAGCTTTCTGCAGAACCGCCACATCCTGCAAATGCGAGTGACATGGAAGCCGCCGCAAGAGCAACTGCGACAATTTTTTTAGCTTTTTTCATTTTAATTTCCTCCTAAGCTTTCAGCACTTTCACGCTGTAAAGCATCATATACTTCTGCACTTTTATGCAATAAAGTGTTTTAACAACATAAATTATAATACAAAAAAACGAAATTTTCAATAGCTTTCACCAATTTTTATTGTAAATAACTGAAATAAAAGTTTGTTTTTGGTTATTTTGCCACCACATTTTCGTCACCAAGCTGATATTTGAGTTCTTTTATCATTACAGGATTGATATCAACCCACATTGACGAGGGAGCTTTCACCTTTCTTTTAGTGTCGGTAAGATAGAAAATAACAGGCGTTCTGCCGTCAAAAATGTCAAGAACACGCTTTGCACGGTTGTATTTGTCGGTATTGAGGTCATCAATACGCAAATACAACGCAGAAAGCTTTTGTGTATTATTTTTCACGGCTTGCATCTGATAATTTTGCGAAAAATGTTCTGTGTTTTTTATTGCAACAGGGTTATTTTTGCAATCCTCGTTTGTACGGGCAGACGCTATGGAATCGCAGATGATTTTCGGCTCTTCATTTTCTTTTAAATTGACAGTTCCACGGAACAGCAACGCACCGCCTGCACCGAGAAGGGCGGAATATTTTTCATATACATTCGGGAAAATCACGATTTCAAGCATTCCGTATCTGTCCTCGGCATTGACAAAAGCCATAATCCTGTTATTTTTTGTAAGCTGGGTTTTCAGCTTTGCAACTATGCAGACAAGGCTGACTTTTTTTCCGTCAAAATACATACCGCTGTCATTATTGATTATATCGCCCGTTTTGTCGGCATGGATTGCTTTTGAAAAAGCTGTGTATTCATCGAGCGGATGACCGCTGAGATACATTCCCGCAATTTCGTTTTCCATATGCAAAAGTTCAGAAACGGGAAATTCGGGCAAATCGGGAATTTTGGGCTTTGATGATTGAGCATCAACCTCTGCGTCATCAAAAAACGACATCTGACCGCCCGCATTTCTTCTGCTTTCATACTCAACATCATCAAGAACGGTTTTACTGATTGCGAGCAATTGTCTGCGATTTGCTCCGAGTCCGTCAAATGCACCGCATTTTATCAGACTTTCAATTGCTCTGCTGTTCATATTTCTGCCGTAGAGCCTTTTGCAGAAATCGAAGAAATCTTCATAAGGATTGTTTATGCGCTCCGAGATGATTTCATCTATGAAATTTCTGCCGAGATTTTTAACGGCAAGAAGTCCGTAACGGATATCGTTTCCGCTGACTGTAAAATGGAGATTGCTTTCGTTGACATTAGGCGGTAATACACGGATTCCGAGGCGTTTGCACTCAGTGATATATGACGCAAGTTTATTTTGATTATCAAGAACACTTGAAAGCAGAGCCGCCATATATTCACGGGGATAGTGGCATTTGAGCCATGCAGTTTTGTAGGAAATGTTGGCATATGCTGCAGCATGGGATTTGTTAAATGCGTAGTGTGCAAAGCTTTCCATTTCATCATAAACGGAAATTGCCGTTTTTTCATCAACCCCACGGCGAATGCATCCTTCAACTATGATATTTCCGTCATCATCAGTAAGACCGTGAATGAATATTTCACGCTCCGACTCCATTACGGCAAGTTTTTTCTTGCTCATTGCACGGCGCACTATGTCTGCTCTGCCGAGACTGTAGCCTGCAAGCGTTCTGAAAATCTGCATAACCTGTTCCTGATAAATTATGCAACCGCTTGTAACTCCGAGAATTTCCTTTAAAAGCGGATGTTTGTAACGAATATGCGACGGATTGTGACGACAGTCAATATAAACAGGAATGCTGTCCATAGGTCCGGGACGATAGAGTGCCGTAACGGCTATAAGATCCTCAATTCGCTCCGGTTTTAGCTGAGTGAGAACATTTTTCATTCCTTGGCTTTCAAACTGAAACACACCCTCCGTGTATCCTTTTGAAAACATTTCAAAAACTTTTTTATCGTTTTCATCAACCATATCGGGATTATAGTCGGGATTTTTATGTTTTATCTGCTTTTCTGCATCATTGATTACGGTTAAGTTTCTGAGCCCGAGGAAGTCCATTTTTAAAAGACCGAGTTCTTCAAGTGCCGTCATGGTGAACTGTGTTACAACATTATCGTCATTTTTTGACAGCGGAACATAGTCGCTGACAGGCTTGTCGGTGATTACAACTCCTGCGGCGTGCATTGTAGCGTGACGTGGCATTCCCTCAATGCTCATTGCAACATCAAGCAGTTTTTTTATCTGCGGATCGTTATTGCAGCGACTTCTCAGATCGGGACTAAGTTTCAGCGCTTCCTCGATTGTCATATCATGCTCCATAGGAACAAGCTTTGCAACAGAATCTACTGTCGCATACGGAATTTCAAGCACCCTTCCGACATCTCGGATTGCACCTCTTGCCGCCATTGTACCGAACGAAATTATCTGTGCAACATGATCTTCGCCGTATTTACGCACAACATAGTCGATAACCTCTCCCCTGCGTTCCTTACAAAAATCGACATCAAAATCGGGCATACTGACTCTTTCGGGATTGAGAAATCTTTCAAAAAGAAGATTGTACTTTATCGGATCGATTGCGGTTATGCCTATGCAGTAGGCACAAAGTGAGCCTGCACCCGAGCCTCTGCCGGGTCCGACAGGAATTTGACATGATTTTGCGTAGCTTACAAAGTCATTTACAATGAGGTAGTAATCTACAAAACCCATTTGCGACACCGTGTTGATTTCATATTCAAGTCGGTCAATCAGAGCTTTGTCGGGATTCTCGCCATAGTGTTTATAAAGCCCCTCATAGCATTTTCTTCTGAAATAATGCAGATGATCTTCATTATTAGGAACATCAAATCTCGGAAGCTTGCGTACACCGAATTCAAAATCCACATTGCACATATCGGCAATTTTCTGTGTATTGTCGATTGCTTCGGGGTAACTTGCAAACACCTCACGCATTTCATCTTCTGTTTTAAGATAAAATTCCGAAGTTTTGAACTCCATTCTGTCGCTGTCATTGACTGTTCGGTTGGTCTGAATACAGAGAAGAATATTGTGAACCGTGCTGTCCTGTTTTTCGATATAATGACAATCGTTTGTTGCAACAATGTCAACACCGATTTCACGGGCAATTTTTATAAGGCTTGGAATTATCCTTTTCTGTTCCTCAATTCCGTGGTCTTGAAGCTCTATAAAAAAGTTCTCACTCCCGAATATATCACGGTAAAATTCTGCCTTTGACTTTGCACCGGCATAATCACCGTCAAGGAGCTTTTGAGGAATTTCACCCGCCAGACAGGCAGAGAGGCAGACTAAGCCCTCATGATACTCGGTAAGGAGTTCATCATCAATCCTCGGCTTTGTATAAAATCCCTCCGTAAAGCCCTTTGACACAAGCTTGATAAGATTCTGATAGCCTGTATGATTTTTGCAGAGCAGAACCATATGATAGTATTTTCCGTAGGATGAGGTCTTGTCAAAACGGCTTTGCGGTGCAACATACACTTCACAGCCGATTATCGGCTTTATACCCTGTTTTTTGCATTCCTTATAAAAATCGACTGCACCGTACATTACACCGTGGTCGGTGATTGCGAGTGCAGTCATTCCTTTTTCTTTTGCAGCTTTTGCAAGTCTGCTCAGACGGCAGGCACCGTCAAGCAGACTGTATTCTGTATGAAGATGTAAATGTGTAAATGCCATTTTACTCACCTGTTGCTTTTGCCTTTATTTCACCGTCTGAAAAACGGAGTGTAAATTCATCTCCGCCTTTCAGCATTTTTGCGGAATTTACCGTCTTACCGTCTTTTTCGGCAATCGAATAACCTCTTGAAAGAATTTTAACGGGGTTGAGTCCTTCAAGTTTAGCGGCTGTCTTTGTGATGTCGGCAGCCTTTTTATTTATTGTTTCCTGAACAAAATGCTGTATTTTCGTTTTGCAAAGTTCAAGAGATTTTTCATATTCAAAAATTCTCTGTTGTGGTGATACAACGGACAGTCTTGTTTTTAATTCTGTAAGAGCATTATATTCCTGCCTTAATTTCAATGTTGCCATTGACGAAACATACTGCTTATGCGATTTATAGTAATCAACAAGCTCCGCAGTATCGGGAACTGCAAGCTCTGCCGCCGCAGACGGAGTCGGCGCTCTGAGATCGGATACAAAGTCACAGATTGTAAAATCGGTTTCATGACCGACAGCGGAAATTACGGGAATTTTACAGTTGTATATTGCATAGGCAAGGTTTTCATCATTGAACGCCCACAAATCTTCAATTGAACCGCCGCCTCTGCCGATTATGATAACATCACAGGCGTTGTATTTATCAAGTTTCTGTACGGCGTCAATAAGTTGAGCGGGAGCATTCTCGCCCTGAACAAGTACGGGACACATAATTATGTCGGCAGACGGAAATCTTCTTGAAAGAATGTTGCGGATATCCTGTACTGCCGCACCTGTGGGAGAAGTAATTACACCTATTGAATTCGGAAACGGCGGAATTTTCTTCTTATGTTCGGGAGCAAAAAGTCCTTTTTCGGCAAGTGACTTTTTAAGTTGTTCATATGCAAGCGAAAGCGCACCTATGCCGTCGGGCTGCATATCTTCAATATAAAGCTGATACTGACCTGTGGGTTCATAGACTGCAACTCTGCCACGGCAGATTACTTTCATTCCGTCGGTCGGTCTGAACTTTAAATTACGGGCATTGCCGGCAAACATTACAGCTCTTATAACGGATTTTTCGTCTTTGATTGAAAGGTAGATGTGTCCGCTTCTGTAGTGGTCGGTAAGGTTTGAAATTTCACCCGTAACAAAGACAAAATTCAGTCTTGCGTCATTTTCAATAATTGACTTTATATAGAAATTCAGTTGTGAAACACTTAAAACTCGTGGTTTGCTAAACTCGGGTGTGTACATTGTTATACTTCCTGTATCCTAAATATGCAATTCCTGCCGAGTTATCTGCCGAAAACTGCGGCGGTGCGAATATTGCATTGTATTTTTCTTCAAAAGAATTTTTTATTATTTGATTTGACATTACTCCGCCTGCAAAGAGCAATGGAAGTTCTCCGTATTTTTCAAGCAGTCGCTTGGTCATTTCGGACAAGGTCTGTTCAATATATTTAAGACAGAATGCCGAAACATATTCGGGAGATTTACCCTCGTCAATCAGCTTTTTGGAAAGATTTTCAACTCCGCTGAGACAACAATCACAGCCTTTGAGAGTTGGTTTCACCTTGATTTTTTCTGTATTTTTAAGGGCAAGCTGTTCAAGCTGAGGACCGCACGGAAATTTTAAACCGAGCATAAGCCCTGTGCGGTCAATTGCCTGTCCTGCATTAAGGTCGAGTGTGTGTGCCGCAAGTTCAACGGAAAAGCCCGTGCCGAATCCTTTGGCAAATACTGCCTCGGTTGTACCTCCGCTGACATGGAAAGCGATAAACTGCTTATCAAACAAATCTGTTCTCTGCGAGCCGAACAATGCCGCCGAGATATGTCCCTCCTGATGCGAAAATGTGTAAAGAGGGATTTTCATTGCGGAAGATAAAATTTTTGCCGTGTTCTCTCCAACGGTGAAACACGGCATATATGAGCCGTCAACAGGTCTTGGACGGCTTGACGCCGCAATTGCGGCTATTTTGCTTGTATCAACATCTTTCAAAAGTTCTTCAATAAGCGTGTGCAACTGTGCTGTGTGGTGAAACACAGCGTCACTCTGACGAAGTCCGAGCTGACCTTCTTTTACGGGAAGAAGTTTTTTCTGCTGAACCATTTCGCCCGTTTTGCTGTCGTAAAGGGCGGTTGATGTTGTGTAATTTGAAGTGTCAATTCCGAGAAAAAGGCTCATATCACTTCTCCGACTTTCCCGAAAATTCACGGGAATATGTGCCGAGAATACCGTTTACAAATTTGCTCTCGTCAATTGTATATTTCTTGGCAAGTTCAACAGCCTCGTTGATTGAAACGCTCTGCGGAACATTGTCGAGATACTTCATCTCATAGATTGCAAGGCGAAGAATAGCAAGCGACGGCTTTGAAATTCTTGAAAGAGTCCAGCCCTTTTTCAGGTGGCTTGCAATGATTTCGTCAATCTCCTCATGCTTGTCCTCAATGCCGGAAACTACAGCCTGAGCATATGTGCAAACACCGCCTACAAACATTTCCGAATTATCATCTATTGTTTCTTCAAGAGGCTCATCGTCAAAAGACTTTGAAAACAAAAGCATAAAAGCCTGCTCTCTTGACTCACTTCTTGTGAGATTAACCTCTTCTTCAAAGATGTCACTTGTTTCAGCGTCATTGACTTCAATTCCATTTAATTCATTGTTAATTTCGTTATTCATAATAAACCCAACTTTTCGTTAAATTACAATATCACTAAAATCATATCATTAAGATTCAAATCAGAGTAACTCCCTAATTTACTTACAAGATTATACCATAACTGAAAATGAATGTAAACAATAATTAACAAAGATGTCCGTTAAAAATCATTTACTTTTTTAACTTTTCTCGCAACCGAATCAGGTTGATTTTATGCACAAAAAAGCAGAGGACACTATGCCCTCTGCTAATTTTATGCCCCTATTACCGATATATCGTCATAATCAACCTCATAATGAGTAACCACGGCATCGTCAATAATCAGAACAGATGTATCGTCAAGCTGAGATTTCGGAACAATTACCGACACACCTTGATCGCTTATATAGCAAAGGCATTCTGAAAATCCTTTGGCTTTGACAATACTTTCAATGCTGTCCTGAATTGTAAAGGTTTTTAGAAACTCTTCAACATTCTTTTCAGCCTCGCTTTTGTCGGCATCAGACGAGCTTTCAAGATTGAAAATTTCTTTTGCATCATCAATTATTTTATCCTGAGTTGCCTGCCGCTTTGTCCTTTCGGCTGAAAAATAGCTTTTGCTCTCGTTTGAAAGTGCCGCCGTCTGCTGTACCTCATCATCCGACGCCGAAGCGGTTGCACTGACATATGATGCCGCTCCGAGTTCTTTGGCACTTTTGGGAGTTTTTGCCCCCGAAAGCTGCCAGTTTATGTACACAGCCGCTGAAAGTGCAAGCACAAGTGATGCAAAAACGATATATTTTTTCTTAGATTTCATATTACTCCCGACCTTTATTCTGATAATTTTGTAATACATACTTTTGCTGTTGAAATATCAAGCGCTTTTGTGACTGCATCGGTGACACGCTCAACCACAACAGGATCATCACCGCCTTCACACACTACAAGCACTCCTCTTATCAAAGGTTCAATTTCCTTTGTTTTGGTGGTGCTGTTGTCAAGATAAACATATTCAACGGAATTTTCCATTGTGAGCAAAACTTCCGTCTTGCCTGCTCCCTCAATTTTTGAAATCACCGTCTGCAAATCAGTTTCTGTTTTGGTGCTGTATGTTTTTACGGAAAATGCCTCATCTCCTTTTCCTGATGTCAAAGAACCGAAATCAACCCAGTTTGAAAGAAATATTAAACCAATACCGATAAGACCGACAACGATTATGATATTTCTTATTTTTTTACTGTCGAGCATTGATTTCAGCTTTGAACTTGTTTTTTCTTCCATAATTCACTCCGTCATAATGTTTGGTGTAATTCCGAAATTGTCATAAACAATTGACGATACAAGATTTGTGTACCGAACAAATTCTTTGTCTATATATATGCTGATTGACGCTATGATTATGCCGTTGTTTTCAACTCTGCTCAAAATTATGTCACACGATTTGATTGTTATATTATTCTGTAAAAGAAGATTTTTTAATGCAGTTTCAAGATTTATCTCCGTCTGCTTTATAACAGCATTGCTGTATGCCTCATCATTTGTTGATATTTCTTTTGCAGAATTTTGCTTTTCCTCAATATCGGTATTAAATGACGATACGGCATTTTTTACGGGAACAACCATACAGCAGATAATAAACGCTCCTAAAACAAGGCTGATGATTTTCTTTGTACTGCCGTCTGTAACAAAGGTCTGAACAAGCGAGCATATTAACGCAGACGCACACATTACAACAACAACCGTAAAAAGTCCGCTCATGATGAACCTCCGCCAAGCATAATTACTGCCGCCGTTGAAAGAATGTAAATTGACATAATGCACAGCAAAACGGCTATGAGAGTTGAAAAGACAGACGATATGTTTTCAAGCAGTTTTGCCGGACCGTTTAGATTGAGAACCTCTGCCGTTGATTTGCCGATCCAAAGGGTGAACATCCACATTACTCCCTGCAAAATCACTGGCATAAATACAATTGTAACAGACAGAATCACTATTATTCCTATTCCCGATTTTAAAAGTCCGATACTGCCCTGAACTACCTTGTAGGCATCCGAAAGTGCCGAACCGACTATCGGGATAAATGAATTGAGGGTAAACCTTACAGCACGGGTTGAAACATTGTCAACCGAAACGCTTATAAGCTGTCTGAATGTCAGCACGGCTGTGAATATTGTCATAGCAAAGCCCAAAAGCCACTTTACGCTCTTTGAAATCATTGACATAAAACCGCTGAGATTTACGGACGGCGATACGGATGATGTTATTGACAGACCGAGGAACATATTGAGCAGAGGAACGATTATTTTTGATGAAAGCTGTGACACACCCTCCCCTGCCCCTATCATAACGGCATAGTATGATGCCGAACCTGCCACAGAACCCGAGCTTGCCATAATTACAACCATAACAGGAACATAGGCAAGCATTATATTTGATGCGGTGCAGATTACCGAACCCGTTGATGCGATGACTCCGACAGCGGGGACTACTGCGGCACAGGTTATACAGAGCGTTGCGGTTATATTCAACGAGTTTGAAATATCACAGGAGAGCGAACCGTTGTAGGCGCTGATTACGGAACAGAGCAAAAGCAGGGCGGTTATATTGACAAGGCCTTTGAGCGGTGAAGAAATGTTGCCGAGTGCAAGCGAGAGAATTTCGCCCATTACATTTTCAAAAGACAGGTTGGCAAGCTTTGAAAAATCCCCCAAATCAACACCCATATTCTGAAGGCTTTGCTTTATATCGTCGGACAGCGAATCAAAAACATTTGACATATCATAAATCATTTCACCTTCTTCAGCGTTTGCACAGACACATGAAAGGGCGATAAGCACAAACACAACAGTAATTATTACAACACTTTTTTTCACTTCTTCACCTCAATTGCCTGCAAGTGACAACACGGTTTTTAAAATATCCGAATAAAGCGGAAGTGCCGTTACCGTAACCATAATTTTTCCTGCAAGCGAAACATTTGATGCAAGCGACTGACTGCCCGAATCCTTGCAGGTATTCACGGCGAACTCGGTGACAAGGCATATTCCGATTGATTTCAGCAGAATTACTATGTAGTCAATGCTTATTCCCGATGACGCTATGATTTGATTGATTGTTGTAACGATAGCCGAAACCTGAGTAAGCACGCCGATTAAAATAATAACGGAACAGCTTATACCGAGCATAACGGAGATTTCCGCATTTTTTGGTTTGAGCATTACGCAGATTATTACGGTCACAACGGCAAGCACGGAAATTGACAGAATATTCATATTAAAAACCGAAAAGCTGTTTTATTGTGTTGAACAGAGTGCTGATTTGCGTTATTATCAGCGTCAACACAACTATAAGTCCGGCAAGCGAGGTCAGCATTGCCTGCTCCTCTCGACCGCTTCGTATGAGAAGTTGGGTAAGAACCGCAACAATTATGCCGACAGCGGCAATTTTGAAAATAAGCTCAACATCCATTACTACCTCTAAATCATCATAAGGGCGATTGCACTTCCTGCAAAAAATCCCATTGTTTTATATAGCTTTGATTTTTTTGTTATGGCATCACGGGCTGATGAAAGCTGTTTTGAAAATGACACCTCGTAGAGTTCAAGATGTTTTAACTGCCCCTCCGTATCGGTTTTTCCGAGCTGACCTCCAAAATCGTTCAGCATTGAAATGTCGGATTTTGAAAGCGGTATTTCAGAAGATAATCGTTTTACTCTTTCAAGCCACAATTCGTCAAAAGGTCTGTCACATTCTGAAAAAAGCAATAAATCAAGGCTTGAATTTTCTGCACAGGAATTAACCAGAGTGAAGATATCATCACCGCTGTAGCGAAGATTTGTTGCAAGCAATGATATAAATTCCGTGAATGATTTCAGAAAATCTCTGCGTTTGTACAACCTACCCGACAAAACAAAACCTATCATTGTACCCGTGCAGACAACAAGCAAGCATCCTATGAGTTTAAACGGCAAAGTTGTCACCTACCTGCGATATTTTCACAATTTCACCTGCGTGGGTTCGATTTGACAGAAACACAAGCGTTTGAAATGCCCCTGTTTTCATGAGAGAAACCATGTTTGCTTTCTGTTTCAGTTCGTATTCATTTGCACAATGCGTTGATGAAATTATCCGAACTCCGCAGTTGACCGACTTTTCAACGGCATAGATATCTTCTTTTGAGCCGATTTCATCGCAGATGACAATTTCGGGTGCCATACTGCGGATTGCGTGAAGCATTGCCTCGCTCTTGTTGTATGAATCATAGACATCGCACATTCCGATATCATTCTGAAATTTACCCGATGCCGTGCCTGCAAGCTCTCCTCTTTCATCAATCAGGGCAACATTCTTCTTGCCCTTGGTTGACAGAAGTCTTGCAAGGTCACGAAGTACGGTTGTTTTTCCGCTGCAAGGTGCTCCGCATATGAGAACACCTCCCGAAACGGCAATTATCTTATTATAAAGAGAATCCGCACAACCCTTATGCTCCCTTGCTATGCGGACATTGATTGAGGTTATGTCACGGATATTCACAATTTTTCCGTTGTTTACGACCGCTGTTCCGCAGATTCCTGCCCTGTGACCGCCGTACATCGTGACAAAGCCGTTTACAATTTCGTTTTGTCTGTTATACACGGAGTAGTTGCAAATGTTGTTGAAAGTATCGACAATATCGGCTTTTGAAACAACAAGCATTGCACCGTTAAGGATTGTGTTGCTAAGTCCGCCGTTTTGCGTTAAGTAGTATGTATTGTCGGGACAGACAAGTGCAAGCGGTCGTGAAAGCCGCAATCTGATTTCCTGAACAGAATCAGCTAATTTAGGTGCAAGCGGTAAAAGTCTGCGTGAAATATTCTTGCAAAGGCAGTTGAGTACCGCCGTAAATCTCTTTTCGTTTTGTTCAGCAAGCATAGTTTAAATTCCTCCCAAAAGAGTTTGTACAATAAATACTATGCAGACAAGCACAGTCATATGTCAAAAGGGCAAAAAAAATCCCCCGACATAAATCGGAGGATTGAAAATTGTTTTATTTGTTTTTAATTTCACTAAAGATAGCCTTATATTCTTCATCGGTGTAATCACCTGTAAAATTCATATTGCCGTCAGTAATTTCAACATTTATATACGGGTTTGAAACCGTCTTTCCGTTAATAACAAACCGAACAGCAGAACCGATATTATTTTTAGTGTAGTCTGCAAACTTATCAGTTCCGTCAGCTGTAAGCTTCATATTTAACACCATACCGTTAATATCATCAAGCAAACACACATACTCGATTTGAGATGACTCAATAATAACTTTGTTTTCATCTTCATTATCACGGATTTCTACATTGGTCGGATTATAAATTTTCGGCAATTCAGCATTTGTTGTCTGAACTGTTTCATAAACCGAGGTTGAAACCTGAACAGTTGTATTTTCAGCAGAAGTATCATTACTTTTTACATTTCCGCTACAAGCAGATAACAAAACAGCAAGTAAAGTTACAACAGCTAAAATCAAATATTTTTTCATTTTAAGTACCCCTTTCGTTATAATTATATAACAACATAAACAGTGTCAAGTATTTATTGTAACTATTTCATTGACAACATTTCTTTTAATTCTTCTTCGGAAATTATTGCAACGCCTAAGGTTTGGGCTTTGGTTAGTTTACTTCCGGCATCTTCGCCTGCCAAGACATATGAAGTCTTTTTTGAAACTGATGAACTTGTTTTGCCGCCGTTTTGTTCAATGAGTTTTGAGGCTTCACTTCTTGTCATTGTGGGAAGTGTGCCTGTGAGTACAAAGGTTTTGCCTTCAAAAAGACCGCCCGTGTTTTTCGGCTGAGAGGGTTTCATTTTCAGACCGAGTGATTTAAGGTCTGCAATAAGCTCCTTTGTACCGTCAAGTGAAAAATAATTTTCAAGGCTTTCTGCCATAACAGCACCGAAACCGTCTATTTTTTCAAAGTCCTCCGCCTTTGCGCTCATAATATCGTCAATTGTTGCAAAGTTTTCGCAGATTATCTTTGCGGCTTTAAGACCTATGTTACGGATTCCGAGAGCAAAAACAAGCCTGAAAAGTTCGTTTTCTTTTGATTTTTCTATTGAAGAAATAAGATTCTGAGCAGATTTTTCAGCCTTGCGTTCAAGGCTTGAAATATCTTCAGCTTTAAGTCTGTAGAGGTCGGCAGGAGATTTTACAAGTCCTTCATCTGAAAGCTGTTCAAGAATTGCAGGACCGAGTCCGTCAATATCCATTGCGTCACGGCTTACAAAGTGAATAAGATGTCTTGTCAGCTGTGCGGGACAGTCCGTATTTGTACAACGGATTGCCGCCTCTCCCTCATCGTGTGTAACAGGGTTACCACAAGACGGGCATACGGACGGAAATTCAAACGGCACGGCATTTTCAGCGTGTTCCTTAACTGACAGAACTTCGGGAATAATCTCACCTGCTTTTCTGATTATAACCGTATCTCCTACGCAAATACCTTTTTCATCTATAAAATCTTTATTGTGAAGTGTTGCACGGCTTACTGTTGTTCCGGCAAGAAGCACGGGTTCAAAGTTGCCTACAGGAGTAAGCACACCTGTTCTGCCGACATTGATTTCGATATTGAGGAGTTTAGTAGGCTTCTCCTCGGGCGGATACTTATATGCCTCCGCCCATTTAGGATATTTTGCGGTACTGCCGAGAAGTCGGCGGCTTGCAAAGCTGTCAACCTTGACAACAGCGCCGTCAATTGCATAATCAAGCTCTCCACGCATATTTCCTATGCGCTCAATTTCCTCAATCACCTCGTCAACATTATCGTAAACGCTGTAAAATGCAGTCGGAAAGCCGAGTTCCGTAAGATAGTCAAGCCCTTGAATATGGCTTTCAATCGTCATTCCTCTGATTTGCTGGATATTGAACACGAATATATCAAGACTTCTCTGAGCGGTTATTTTTGCATTTTTCTGACGAAGTGAGCCTGCGGCGGCATTTCGTGGATTTTTAAAGGTTTTTTCCTCGTTTTCTTCCTGTCTGCGAGTGAGTGCGTCAAACGACTTGAACGACATATACACCTCACCACGAACCTCGAGATATTCGGGTGCATTCGGAATACGCTTTGGCAGACTCTTAATTGTCATAAGATTTTCAGTTACATCTTCACCGACAGAGCCGTCACCACGGGTTGAACCTCTTACAAAGACACCGTTTTCATATTCGCATGATACGGAAAGACCGTCAAATTTAGGTTCAACAACATAGCGTACATTCGGCACGGTTTCTCGCACTCTTGCGTCAAATTCACGAAGCTCTTCGTGTGAAAAACTATCGTGAAGGCTTTCCATTACAACCTCATGAGTAACGGGAGAAAACTTTTCTCCTGCATTACCTCCGACACGGTTTGTCGGTGACATAGGAGATTTGAGTGACGGAAATTCCTTTTCAATATTCTCAAGTTCACGCATGAGCATATCGTAATCGTAGTCGGAGATTTCCGGATCATCCTGATTGTAGTAAAGGTTGTTGTGGTATTCAAGCTGTTTTGTAAGCTCTTGGGCACGATTCTGAGCTGTTATAAAATCCATTTTGGTTTCCCCATATCATAAATTTATCGGTAAAATAAGTATCTGCACCTGTGTTTAAAATATTACCTGTTATTAACCTGTGAAGTTCCTTTTTCACGGAGGAAGGTTGATTCAAGGTCTGCAAGGTGAAGCTTTACGGCAAGTGGATACTTGTCATAAGCCTGACTGATTGTGTTGCTGTTTTTGTCTCCGAATTCACCCATATGCCAACGAATTGCCATAGCCTCATCAATTTTAAGGTGCATTTTGCGTTCAATGAGAAAAACAGACTTTTCACCGTGACCGTAGGGAAACTGATCTTCAATTGCATAATACGGAACTTTTTCCCACTGACCTGTTTTTTCATTCTTAACATTTCTGCTTGAAACCTTGTAGAACTGAGCCTTGCACAAATCGTGAAGAAGTCCGCAGATTGCAAAACTTTCAATATTGTCGGTTTCTTCATCATAGTGCTTTTCCATCATTGTATTGAATACGCTGACGGAGTGCATTACAAGACCGTTTTCACAGGCACAATGATATTTTGAACTTGCAGGGGCGGTAAAAAAATCGGTTCTTTTGAGCCATTCAAGAAGCTCGTCAGCACCCTGTCTTGTGATATATTTGTTGTAGATTTCAATAAATTCTTCCTGCGGCGTCATATTAATCCTCCTCATATAATTGTATTTTTAAAAAGGCAACAGCAGATAATCTGCCGTTGCCCTGCATTAAAAGTTCAAAAGATTTACTTTGCTGAAGTTGTAGCTGTTTCCGTAGCCGCCTCGGTTACTGCTGCTGTAGTTTTTGCCGAATCGTCATCCTTTGTATAGAGAATGTCATTGAGCTTGAGTCCGTTGCTCTCTACGGAATAAGCAACATCCATTTCAACTTCATCTGTGTAATAGTACTTGATGATGATTGTGCCGTTCTTGATTAAGTAAGTACCGTCAACATTGAGTGCGTCTGACTGGTTGATTTCAACAGTACCGTCATCATTGAACTTGTATGTCATCTTAGCATAACCGTTATCATAAGTCCATGAACCTGTGATTTTCTTGTCAGCCTTGAAGTCCTTATCAACCTTCAATTCAGGCTTAACCTCTGAACCTGACTTGAGTTTCACCTTGTTGGCAGCAGTTGAAGTTGAAAGCTCAAGAGTTCTGCCGGAGAACATATTACCCGAAACAGCATAGTTACAGCTTGTTTCATTGCCGTTAAGCGTCATGGCAAGTGTCTGATTACCCGAATCATCTGTTGAAACCGTGTATGTACCGTTCCAAACCATTGAACCGATTCTGTAATTGAGAGTATTGTCACCGTTAAATGTGTAGTAAACATCAACCTTTGACGCCTCGTCGGATGATGCTGAATTGCCTGTTACATCAACAGATTCAATCCATGTTCCTACAATGCTTGTATCAAAAAATCCTTTGATTACGAAAAGAGTAGCTGCCGCAACCGCAACAATTACGATACCTATAATGATAGGAAGCTGAATAATACTCTTTTTCTTTGGCTGCGGAGCAGTCACGCCGTTTTCGTTTACAGGTTCTGTTTCAGCAAAAGACATTTCTTCGCTTTCTGTGGGCTCATCTGCAACGAATGTTGTATTTTCTGTTGTTTCTGCTGTTGTATCTGTGTTGGTATTCTCTGCCTCATTTTCAGAAGTAAGAATTTCTTTATTCTCGTCCAACTGTGATACCTCCTTAAATTTTGTCATCGCTTTCTATCATACTATAAATATGAAAGAAAATCAACTGTTTTTTATGCCGTTAAAATGTAATGAAAATTATTTAAAATACATATAAAGTTCGCATTTCAGCGTTCCGTTATAAAGTTTGCGGCGTTTGTCAGCCTTTCTGCCGAAGATTTTTTCAAAATCGTCATCGGGGCTTATAACGGTGTAGCTTTTACCCTTCATTCTTTTAAAATGTTCACCCATAACTGCATACAGCTTTTCAGCTGATTTTACATCAAGTAATCGTTCACCATATGGCGGATTTGTGATGATTGTCTGAAAACCGTCCTCAAGTTCAAAATCTTTAATATCACGGTTTGCAAATGTTATTCTGTCGGCAACTCCTGCAATTTCTGCGTTTTTCTTTGCGATTGCAAGGGCTGAATCATCTATATCGTAACCTGTTGCCCTGAATGTTGCGTCGTGTCTTATTTTCTGTCTTGCATTTTCTCTTGCTGTTTCAAAAACATCTTTCGGAACACAATTCCAATGTTCACAGGCAAAATAACGGTTAAGTCCCGGGGCAATGTTAAGTGCTTTCATAGCCGCCTCAATGAGAATTGTGCCGCTGCCGCACATAGGATCGGTTACAAAGTGGTTTGCCCTTACTCTTGAAAGGTCAACCATAGCGGCGGCAAGTGTTTCTTTTATAGGAGCATCATTTGAATCGGCACGATATCCACGCTTGTGAAGTCCTGCGCCCGAAGTGTCAAGCATAATACTGACCTTGTTGCGAAGAATGAGAAACTGAATCTGATGCGGAGCACCTGTTTCATCAAACCACGGGAGCATATATTTTTGTGAAAGGCGGTCTGCGACTGCCTTTTTAACGATTTTCTGACAATCGGGAACGCTCATAAGGTCGGAATCAAGACATCTTCCCTTTACGGGAAAAGCCTCGGAAATTCCGATATAATCCTCCCACGGGATAGCCTTTACGCCCTCAAACAAATTATCAAAGGTGTGAACCTCAAATTCCGCAAGAAGAATGAGTATTCGCTCCGCATAACGGGAATTTATATTTGCAAGTGCAAGTGTTGACCAATCGCCTGTAAAGGTAACTCTGCCGTTTTCGGCATTGACATTTTCAACACCGAGATATCTCAGCTCATTTGCACAAAGACCTTCAAGACCGAAAATGCATGGAGCGGAAAATTTCATATTCATATTTATCTCCTGTTTTATTGATACACAAATTCTATTAAGACTGAAAGACAAAAAAACAGGGTATCGGAATAACCGATACCCCTTGCTTTTAAAAAATTAATCGGTTGTCGGCTCGAGCACACCATAGTTGCCGTCTGCACGCTTGTAAACAACATTGATTTCATCTGTCTCGGAATTGATAAACATAAAGAAGTTATGGTTTACCATATTCATTTCAAGAATAGCCTCATCAACTGAAATCGGCTTTACAAGAACATGTTTTTTACGAACTACGCTGTATTCATCGTCCTCCGGTTCACCAGTCTGAGCAGCTTCCGTGATTAAATCTTCAATACCGGCGGATTTAATTTTCTTTTCAAGCCTCGTTTTATTCTTACGAATCTGACGCATAAGAATGTCGCAAACCTTGTCAAGAGCGTCATTCATTTCGGGCATTGTGCTTTCGGCACGATAAATCATACCGTTGTCACGGATTGTAATTTCAACAGTCTGACGGTTCTTTTCGAGGGTGACAACTACATTGACAGAAGCATCCTCCGAGAAAATACGATTAAACTTTGAAAGCTTTTTCTCGCATCTTTCCTTAAAGTTATCTCTGAGGTTGACTTTTCTTGCTGTGTAGGTGATTTTCATAAAATCTGCCTCCCTTATATAATTTTTTATTTTCTGCCGTTGCCTCTGCGGCTGTAGCCACGGCTTTCTCCGCCACGCTTAAGATCGGACATCTTATCCTCGCTTGTCTGCTTGAACTTTGACATCATATCCTCAAACGAAGAAGGAGCATTTCTGCGTGAACTCTGCCACTCGTAATCACCCGGTGAAGTTACGGGCGGAGCAGGTTTGTATGGCTCTCTGCTTCTGTGATTCTGTCTTTGAGGTCTGTCAGAGCGTTTTCTCTGCTGTTGCTGTTCTTTCGGGAGAGCCTGTTTCATTGACAGACTGATTTTTCCGTCATTAAGAGCAAGCACCTTAACCTTTACTTCTTGTCCGACTTTTACATAATCACTGATTTCATTGATGAAGGTAGGTGCAACCTCCGAGATATGTACCATACCGGTTTTTGAATCCGGCAAATCAACAAATGCGCCGAATTTTGTAATACCTGATACTTTGCCTTCCAGAATCATTCCGACTTCAATAGCCATAAAAATTTATTACCCCTTAAAATTATTTCTACCCTTTATTCTCCGGCAACATTAATGAAAATTCTTTCACCGTCACCGACATAGCCTAATTCATCCTTAGCTATTTTTTCAATATATTTTTTAAGATCGTCACCCTTGTAATTCTGAACCTTTTTCAGATACTGCGACTGAATCTCAACCACGCTGATCTGCTGTTGCAAATCCGTAAGCTCTGCCTTTTTCTCGGCAATCTGAACATTCTGATTGATAATTGTAATTACGGCATAAAAAACAAAACCGATAATTGCGAGATAAATCAGAATATATCTTCCTTTTTTACGCTTTTTCGGAGTTATCTCCTTTATTGCGCCGTCTTCCGTCTGCCGAGAAGCCGCAGTGCTTTCTTTTACTTTCTTTGTGCTTTTTTTCATCTTCAAAACTATCTGCTTTCTCTGCTGAATTATTATTATCGTTTCTAAATATACCTTTATTCTTACCCTCATTATACAATATGTTGTTGCTGTTTTTCAATAGCTTTTTCAGATTTTTTTTAATTTTTTGCGAAATTTTCACACAGACACTCTCCGTAAAACGAATCATCGGACAATATACAAGCGATAAAAGTCTGCCGAGGGTTAATCGACAAATAACAAAACCGAGAAATGAACCGACCGTTACAAACACTCTGAAAAATCCCAGCATATATGCAACGGAAAAAATGAACAGATTAAGTGATACAATAAAAACATAAAGAAAGTCTGTAACAAAAACCGACGCTTTTCCTTTGCAAAGCGTCATTCTGATTATTTTAAATATATCATACAGCAATCCTGCCGCCGCTCCGAATACAAGTGAACAGAGAAATGCGGTTGACTGCTGTGCAAAAGTCAGCTCCAAGATTACACCTACTTAAAGAGTTTTGAAAGTTTGGATTTTGACGCACCGTTGCCGAGGTATTGCATTGCGTTAATTTTTCCGTCAATTGAAACATCTCCCGTTTCAAGGTTTAACTTATCAATGTGCAGATTTTCCCCTTTGATTACAAGGCACCCGCAGGAGGTTTTTACCGACACCGTTTCCTCGTTGAAGCCCGACACATCCTCCGTGCCTGTCATAACAAGCTTCCCCCTGTTATCAAGCATAACCGTATGATTCTTAGCCTTTGGCATTTCCTGCATAAAAAAACCTCCGTATAAATTATTTGTCAGTAATTTATACGGAGAAAAAAATAAAATTATTCTTCTTTTTTTGAGATTTTATGTATAACAACATAGTGCATCAGATTGCCATCAACAATAACATGAGCAATAGCAAGAAGAGGGAATTCAGAGAAGAACGCCTCCTGATTGCCTTTTACACCCTTTGCCGTAAAACCAAGCACCACAATCAGTTATATCACATTGTTTAACACAACAATATTTCATAGTTTAATACCTCAACTTACGATTTATTTATATTTATTAAGTTGATAATTATTCCTACTAGTAAACCTGATGAATGTCGTGGTATACACATATTCTCCTCGTGTGTAGATTATTTTAACGAATTTAAAAATTGGCATACCGAAATAATGAACAATAAAGTCATTATTACGAAAGAGCCATTGGGTATATTTATCTGTGTGTAAAACTTCATTACAATAATCCCAATGTAAGTAATTACAGATAATATTGCCAATATTAAATTAATTGTCTTATTCATAATCTACTCACCTAATTTCATCCAAAGTAATATTTTGTGTTTTAATTTTGGTAAAAAATCAGACTGCCGCCTCATACATTGTTGCCGCATCTTCCTTGCGAACAACTTCTTTTACCTCTGTAACCTTAACCTTTACACTTTTTGAACCGAGTGTGATTTCGATTACATCACCGACTTTTACATCATAGGACGCACGGGCAACCTTGTCATTAACTGTGATTTTGCCTGCGTCACACGCCTCATTTGCAACTGTTCTGCGTTTGATGAGTCGGGATACTTTTAAATATTTATCAAGTCGCATATTATAAACCCTTCCGATTTTTAATAAAAAAGGGTAATGATACAGCGTACCATTACCCGAAATATAAAACAAGATTACTTGTTTACTACATTCTTAAAGCCCTTGCCTGCCTTGAATGCAGGAACCTTTGAAGCAGGAATTTCGATTGATTTACCTGTTCTTGGGTCACAACCTGTTCTTGCATTTCTCTGACGCTGTTCAAATGTGCCGAAACCTGCAATCTGAATCTTTTCGCCTTCAGCTACTGTATTGATGATTGTGTCAATTGTTGAAGAAACTGCCTTTTCTGCATCCTTCTTTGAAAGTCCGCTCTGCTCGGCAACTGCAGCAATAAGTTCTGTTTTGTTCATAATAATAAACCTCCAATTAATAATTCTTAGATAATTTAACTTCATCCCAAAGGGAATCGAGTACAGATAACGGTGCCGTTTTCATATCTATTCCACGCTCGTTTGCAAGCTTTTCAACAGACGAAAAACGGTCGGTGAATTTGTCACAGGCATCGTAGAGTGCATGTTCGCTGTCAATGTTCAAAAATCTTGCAACATTAACTGCTGAGAAAAGCACATCACCGAGTTCTTCACGCTGATTTTCAGCATCATTGTTTTTAACAGCGGCTTTAAGCTCTTCACATTCTTCAAAAAGCTTATCAAGCGCACCGTTTACATTCTCCCAGTCAAAACCGACCTTTGCGGCCTTCTGCTGGATTTTTGTACTGCGCATGAGTGACGGAAGTGCCTTTGACACGCTGAGAATTGCCTGTGTCTGAGTTTTCTGGGATTTTGTTTTCATCTTAATGGCATCCCAGTTTTTGAGAACCTTTTCGGTAGTGTCAGCGTTGACATCACCGAAAACATGGGGATGACGGATAATGAGCTTTTTGCAGATTCCGTCACAAACATCGTTTATATCAAATGTTCCCTGTTCACTTTCAATTTCCGCATGCAGAGCAACCTGCAGAAGAACATCACCGAGTTCTTCTTTAAGCAAATCGAGGTCGTCGGTATCAATTGCCTCAACAGCCTCATAGGTTTCCTCAATAAAATTTGAGCGGATTGACTTGTGAGTCTGTTCTCTGTCCCACGGACAACCGTCGGGTGCACGAAGGATTTTTACTATCTCAACAAGGTCATTAAAATTATAATTTTCTTTTTCTGTAAAGTTCATTCGTGACATCTCCGATAATCTTATTAGACAATGCAAATTTTATCTGAGAAGCGGAAACAACCGCAACAGATATATATTTTACCTAATTAATCCTAATTTTTCAAGTGTTTTTGCAATTTTCTCACCTTTCGGCAAAAATTTCAGTTCTGTTGCCGTAAAAGCACGCAATATCAACAACACAGCAATATAAACAATAACCGCAACAAAGATTGCAACTGCAAGCGAAACTGCGATTGACATTCTTGCAGAGCCGATAATGCTTTCCATAAGGTGATATGCGCCGAATGCCGAAGCGGCACTTGCAATCGCACCGATAAGCGGTTTTACTGTTGTACCGAATAAATCAGGCTTGATTTTTGAATACTTGATAAGCAGATACATACCTACGATTGTCATAATTGCATAGGTAATCATTGAACCGACAGTTGCACCCTGAACATTGATTTCCGGAACGCTTACAAACATCCATGTAATGCCGATTTTGACAGCCATACAAACTGTGTATAGCTTCATCGGGAGGTCAACCCTGCCGATGCCCTGGAGCATACTGCATACAGGAGTTGACGCTGCACCGAATATTGTTGTTACACCCATGATGAGGAGAATTCTTCCGCCGACATCTGTAATAAGCGGATCGTTATACACAAGTCCCATAATCGGGAACGAAAGTGCCATCATACCGAGAGCCATCGGGAATGTAAAAAGCATTGTAAGACGGATAACAGTTTCGATTGACTTTTTGAGTTCGTCCTTGTTGCCCTTTGTCCACGCACTTGTTACATTCGGCATAGCACTTGAACCGAACACCTGTGTTACGGCTGTTACAAGCTGAAGAAAAGTGAGAGCGGCTGAGTAGCAGCCCCAAAGGCTGGTGTGGATTGTCTTTGTGTCGGCATAGAACATATCGGCTGTAAAATACTTACTGTACTGTGCCTGCAGAGCCTGCGGATTAGTTTCAATCATATTGAGGAGTACACGCTGAACAATCACCTGGTCAATAAGCGAACCTACGCTCATAATGAGTGAACCCATTGCAACAGGAATGGCTGTTTTGAGAATCTTGTTAAAAGTTTCTCTTTTTGAACGAGCGTCTACGGAATTACGGTAGTATTCTTCCGGAATTCCGTCACCCTGAATTTTAAATTTGAGAATATAGAACACAAATGATGCGGCGCTTCCGAGGGTGATACCCATAATTGCACCGGCAACCGAGAATGAAACGATTGTCTGATAAGCCTCGGTTTGATTTGCAATGTAAAGTCCGAAAACCGTGCCTGACTCAGCATAAGAATTCATACCGAGGTGTGCAATGATGTAAGCGAGGAATGCACCGATAAAGAGCTTGATTGTTGCCTCTATAATTTCCGAAACGGCAGTCGGGAACATGTTGCGCTGACCTTCATAGTATCCTCTGTAAATTGAAACGAGGCAACCGAATAATACCGTTGGAGAAAGGCAGAGCATACCGAGCAATGAATACGGTGACTCAATAATCTGAACATAGATAAAACTTGCACCGACAAGAATTGCAAATGAAAGAATGCCGACAATAACGAAGAAAGGAATTGAAACCCTATGAATTTGTTTTACATCGTTAAATCGTTTTTGTGCCGTACTTTCAGATACAAGTCTTGAAATTGCTATCGGCAGACCGCCCGTTGCAACCGTGAAAATTACGACAAAAATTTCGTAGGCATTACTGTAAAGACCCAGACCGAAAGATGCAAAATTGACGGTTTCCGTTCCGCCTGCAACAGCCTGTTCAAAAGAAACACCGGAGAAAATACCTGTAAGAATAACCTTGTCAAGAAGTCCGAAAACCTTGACAATTACCATACTTAAAGTAAGAATTGCCGCACCTTTGACAAAGGTTTGAGAAGCGTCCTTCTCAGCGTTTGCAACGGCATTGTATTTTTTAGTTTTTAATTTAGACAAAAATAATCACCCATTAATAAAAAATCAAAGTTCAAAATCCTCATCAGTATCGTCAATCTTGATACCGCAGATGTTGCAGAATACAGAATTTTTAGGAATAACAGCATTGCATCCGGGACATCTTCTCTGATCTTTTGCCACGGCAATATGTTCGTTTACAACATCAAGATTATCTTTCAAATCGGAAATTTCCGAAACGATAAGCTTAATCTGCTGTGAATTGTCTGTTCCGTGAACCTCAGATTTGTATGTAAGAGCACCGAGTTCACGAAGCTTTTTGTTGATATCGCCTCTGATTTCAGCGGCAGTAATCTTGTGCTTTGAAACATCATAAACTGTTGACGCTTTCTGCGAAACAGCAGACGCACAGGCTTTTGCATTGACAACTACATCGTCAAAAATTTCATCAAATTTTCCCATATTAATCCGACCTTTCTTAAAATTATCTCATCAGAAAAACAAATTATGAACAAGAATTCTGTTTTGTTCAATATATGACAATTTCACTTCCGTATGCAATCACATATGTCGTATTATAACACCGTTGACAGCATTAATCAACTGTGTTATTGACCATAAAACTGCATTATCCCGGACTTTCTTTGAATAAGTTCATCAAAACGGTCAATGTATTCGTACGGATATTTAAAATTGAATATTCTTTCAAGATAATCGGGATTGTTGCGTTTCAGTTTTGTAACACCGCCAGAACCGCAGGCAAGGATTGTATGGGTTTCGTCCATAACATAAACATTGTATAGGCTTTCAAAGCCTTTTTTTGACCAGCCGACATTTTCAAGATTACCGACCATTCTGCTCTGGCGATACATATAGTACGGAATGTACTCGTTTTGTCCGAGAATATTCTGCGTGTATGCAAGCATTTCTCTTGCATCTCTCGACTGTTGCAAATCAAGTGTTACTCCCTCGGTTGTAAGGCGGGACGCTCTTTTCATGCACAGCGTGTGAACCGTAATACATTCTGCATTCAGCCTGACGATTGAATCAAGTGAATTTTTAAAGCTTTCGGGGGTATCTGTCGGCAAGCCTGCAATCAGGTCTGTGTTGATATTATCAAAGCCGCATTTTCTTGCAAGCTCAAAAGCGTCAAAAAACTGCTGAGCAGTATGCTTTCTTCCGATAGTTTTCAGCACCTCATCGTTTACAGTCTGCGGATTTATGCTGATTCGGTCAACTTTATTTTCTTTTAAAGCAAAAAGTTTTGCAATATCAATTGTATCGGGGCGACCTGCCTCGACAGTAAATTCACGACAGGTTGACATATCAAAGCTTTTGTTTACTGTTCCAAGCACCGTATCAAGCTGTTCGGCACTCAGAGTAGTGGGAGTGCCGCCGCCGAAATATACGGTTTCAAGTCTTAAGCCAAGCTTGTTTGCAATTTCGGCTGTCCGTTTAATTTCTTCGCATAATAGCTTTGTGTACGGTTCAATCAGCTTTTCAGCCCTTTCGATTGACGCCATTACAAATGAGCAATAACTGCACCTTGACGGACAAAAAGGGATTCCGACATAAAGACTGAACGATTCGGGTTTTGAAAGTTCAAGAATTTTTCGTTCGTTATGCTCGGTTTCCCTTGACAATGCTATTTTTTCGTTGCTGACAAAAAAGTCTTTCTCAAACTTTTTTACAGCCTGTTCTTCACTTGATTCTTCGGCAAGTCGTCTTAAAAGCTTTACGGGGCGAACTCCCGTAAGTATTCCCCACGGCTGTGTAAGTCCCGTAAAGTCACAAAGGAGTTTGTACAAAAGCTGTGCCGAAACAAGCTCGTTGTCATCATCCGTAAGCCTTTTTACAGCTGTTTCGGACTTATTAAAAGAGCCGATATTCACCGAAATTGTGATTTTATCCGAAACCTCCGTATAGATACACGGAGGCTGTGGTTCTGAAAAATCTCTTATTACCGTTATTTTTTCATTTGGAAAGAAAAGCCTTGTAAGATTTTCAAGTTCAAAATGAAAATTGTGATTTTTTACATATAAATTCATATTAAAGAATCCTCATCAGCGGATTGTATTTTCTCTCGTGGTCAAGGGTTGTTGTCGGTCCGTGACCGGGAATTACACGATAATCACCCTCAAGATTTTTAAGCTTTCTGATTGACTTTGCCATTTCGGCATCGTCACCTGTGGGAAAGTCTGTTCTGCCGTATGATTCGCAGAAAAGAGTATCTCCCGAAATAATCGTGTCATCAAAAATATATGAACCGCAACCGCTTGTATGTCCCGGCGTGGTGATATATTTGATTTCAGTGTTGCCGAGCATGAAATTGTCACCGTCTTTAAGCAGAATATCGGCTGAGAACGGTTTGAGTGAAAGTCTGTGCTTTTCGGTAAGATTGAGTGCAGGATTGCTGAGAAATTCGTTATTCTTCTCGCCCGTAACAATTTTTGCGTCAAACTTTTCCGCAAGCTGTTTTGCATAGCTTATGTGATCGTAGTGACCGTGTGTAAGAATTACATACTCAAGCTTTCCGCCGTTTTTCTCAATTTCAGAATTGAGTTCTTCATTCGGCGCACCCGGATCGGTTACAGCCATTTTGCCTGTTTTTCTGTCTGTAAGCAAACAACAGTTTGTCATAAGAACCGTAACATTAAAAATTTTTACATCTATCATATTTTCAAATCCTTTGTGTTGATTTCAATAGTAACGGGACCGTCATTCACAAGCGAAACCTTCATATCGGCACCGAAAATTCCCTTTTCAACACGCTCAATTCCGTTATCGTGCATTTTTTTGCAGAAATATTCGTAGAGCGGATCGGCTGTGTCAGGTCTTGCTGCAGCCATAAAGTTAGGGCGTCTGCCGTGTGAGCAGTCGGCGCAGAGGGTAAAGTTTGAAATTACAAGCACCGAACCGTTTACATCGGCAAGAGCAAGATTCATTTTATCATTTTCATCCGTAAAGATTCTCAGACCTGCAATTTTTGCGGCAAGTGCGTCCGCCTCTTTTTCGGTGTCACCGTTTTCAACTCCGAGAAGAATAAGAAAACCCGTACCGATTTCGCCCACGGTTTTTGAATCAACTTCAACCTTGGCCTTGGTAACCCTTTGTAAAATTGCTTTCATAAATTATAACCTCAATTACAGTCTTTTTACTTCGATTGTTCCATTGATGTCGGAAAGCTTTGAAATTACACCACGGAGGTGATTTCTGCCCATTACATCAATTGTTGCGGTAACTACGGCAGTGCCGTTGCCGGCCTCTCTTGAATTAAGCGAATGTATAAAAATGTGCATATCCGAAAGCTTGATTGTAACATCTGCAAGAAGTCCTGTTCTGTCGGTTGCGGTGATCTGGAGCGTACTTCTGAACGCCTCTCCTACCTCGTCCTCCCAGTAACAGCTTACCCATCTTTCGGGTTCTTCACTTTTACTGATATCTTTCGGCACATTTGTGCAATGTCTTTTGTGAATTGAAACGCCGTAGCCCCTTGTAATATAGCCGATAATATCGTCACCCGGCAGAGGATTACAGCACTTTGAGAATTTTACAAGAACATCGTCTGCACCCTCAATTACAACGCCTGCGGATGCCTTCGGTCGCTTTACGGGTGCTTGCGGAACATCAATTTCTTCAATATCTGACGCATATGCTTTCTGATATTCTTCTTTGAGCCTTGGCATTATCTTCCAAAGCTGAATACCGCCGTAGCCTACTGCAGCATAGAAATCATCCATGGAATTATACTGCTTTTTAATCATCAGTTTCTGGAGAAAATCGGGATATTCTTCTTCGGAAAGATTGATTCCGTGGCGCTTGAACTCCTTGTCAAGCATCTGCCTGCCTTCGGCAATATTTTCATCACGCTTTTCATGCTTATACCATGAGCGGATTTTTGATTTTGCCGATGCAGTTTTACAGATATCAACCCATCCCCTGTTTGGGTGTTCCTCTTTTTGGGTGATAATTTCGCAGATATCGCCTGTTTTAAGCTTATAGTCAATCGGAACGATCTTTCCGTTAATTTTAGCACCGACCATTCTGTGACCTACCTGTGTATGAATAAGATAAGCCATATCAATCGGAGTTGAACCCTGCGGAAGATTGAACACATCGCCTCTCGGGCTGAACACATAAACATCGTTTTCCGTAAAATCGTTTCTGATATTCTTTGCGATGTCGGTAACATCTTCTGCCTCAAGCTGATCAAGAATCATATCCTTGACCTTTTTGATGTTCTCCTCCATTTTGTCATTATTTTTGCCGCCCGCGCCCATTCCAAGCTTATACTTCCAATGGGCGGCAATTCCGTATTCGGCGGTGTAATGCATTTCCCATGTTCTTATCTGAATTTCAAAAGGAATTGCGTTTTTGTCGAGTACGGTTGTATGGAGCGACTGGTACATATTCGGCTTAGGCATTGATATATAGTCCTTGAAGCGGTTAGGAATAGGCTTGAATATATCATGCACTACACCGAGAACATTGTAGCAATCGGATACTGTGTCAACGATTACACGCACGGCAAAAATATCAAAAATCTGATCCATTGTTTTGCCCTGCATATATGTTTTGCGGTAAATACTGTTAATACTCTTTACTCGACCGCTGATATACACACCGGGGATTGTACCCTCGGTTTTTGCGAGAATCTGATTCTTGATAGATTCAATAAACTTGTCACGACCCTCTTCGGTCATAAGAAGATCGTCTTCGATTTCCTTATAGCCGATTGGATCAAGGTACTGAAGAGAACGATCCTCAAGCTCATCTTTTATGGTTTTAATACCGAGCCGATGAGCAATCGGAGCAAACACCTGCATATTTTCAAGTGATTTATCTCTCCTTTTTTGTTCCGGCATACAATTCATTGTACGCATATTATGAAGCCTGTCGGCAAGCTTGATGATAATTACACGGATATCATCAGCCATTGCGATAAGCATTTTTCTTATATTTTCAGCCTGTTGCTGTTCACGGGTTGAGTACGGAATTTTTGAAATTTTTGTAACACCGTCAATCAGCTTGGCAACATCCGCACCGAAAAGCTTTGTAACCTCTTCAAGTGTGACTCCTGTGTCCTCTACTGTGTCATGAAGCAATGCACCGCAGACGGAATCGGTATCCATACCGAGCTCTGCAACAATACAGGCTACTGAAACGGGATGAAGAATGTACGGAATTCCCGATACTCTGCGCTGGTCACCGTGAGCTTTTTCGGCAAATTTATATGCCTTTTCGATTTTATCCATATCGTAAGTGTTGGCAGCAGATGCGGAAAGAATCTTTTTCAGTTCCGTAAAATCCTGATAGTGTGCAACATTTGAAAATTTACCCATCAGAATACCTCCCTTAATTTCTTGATAATCGGGGCTGATTCGAGGTCAACCCTGCCGTTTACGGGCAGGACTGAAATTTTTGAGGTTTTCATTCCCTCTGAAATTTCGATAAGCCTTAGCTCTCTCATGGCCTCAAGTATCACTTTAATTTTACCAAAAGACAGCCTGTTGTCAAGCATGTGAGCCAAAGTTGCGGTTTCAAAAGCGTAACCGCCGTTGCTTTTCAGATATCTGTAAAGCAAAGCAAAATCGTTTCTGTCGGGCATTAAATCCGAAAGCTGTGAGCGGTCAAGCTGTTTTCCTCTGCAAAAATCCTCATAGTTTGTACGGCTGTCAAGGAGCTTTTCGGTATCGCAGTCCGATGATTTTATATCTTTGACAATTACGGAAACAGACACATTTCCGTTGAACTCATTGCGGTCAAGATTTACTGCAAGATCAAGTGTTTCACCGATTTTATACGGAAATTCTTCGGTTGATGTAAAGAATTTCATCGCAGTAATCTGTATGTTATTGCGGGACAGAGTGAGTCTTAAATGCCTGTTCGCCGAAAGCGGAGTAATGTTCTTCAATGTCATATTGTACAAACCGAAAACAGGTGTCGGATTGCCGGCACCGTAGGGCTGCATAAGCGACAGAGAATCAATCAAATCAAGGTTTATGTATGCCGGATTGAGCTTGCACTCAATGTTGATTTTATCATACGGCATCTTGCCGAAATTGTCGGCAAATTCGTTTATTTTCCTGCGAAAAGCAGGGATATTCTCGGAATCAAGAGAAAGCCCGACCGCCATAGGATGGCCGCCTCTGTGTGTGAGAAGATCCGAACAGGCAAAAACAGCGTCACAAAGAGGAAATCCCTCAACACTTCTGCCCGAGCCCTTTGCAATATCACCGAGCTTTGAAATGACGATTGCCGGCTTGCCGTAAGCCTCTTTGACTTTGGCGGCAATAAGTCCGATTACGCCCTGATGCCAGTTTTCACCGTCAATTACTATGATTTTATCATTGACAAGCGATGGTTTTCTGCGGATTATTCCGTCAATTTTTTCAAGAATATCACGCTCAATCTCTTGCCTTTCGGAGTTGTCAACGCAGAGCTGCGATGAAATTTCAGCCGCCTCATCATAATCTTCCGTAAGAAGAAGCGACACCGATTTTTCGGACAAACCGAGTCGTCCTACTGCATTTATTCTCGGAACAATTGTAAATGACACATTTGTTGAAGATACGGTTTTTCCCGTAAGACCGGAATTTTTGATAAGTGCCTGCAGTCCGGGACGGTCGGTATTTGTAATGCTTTCAAGTCCGTGTTTGACAAATACTCGGTTTTCATCCTTCAACTCAACAACATCACCGATTGTGCCGATGCTCAAAAGGTCGGAATAGTTGTCAAGCAAGGTGGTTGTGTCGCAGTATTCGCCTTCAAGCGCCATAATCAGCTTGAATGCAACACCCACCCCCGAAAGATTTTTGAATCTGCTTTTACAGTCCTCTCTGTGCAAGTCAACTACGGCACAAGCCTTTGGCAACTCGCCTGACGGCATATGGTGGTCTGTGACCACGGTATCAATTCCGAGTGAGCTTGCGTATGCAACCTCCTGTGCTGCCGCAATTCCGTTATCAACCGTAATTATGAGTTTTATTCCACGCTCATTGAGTTTGTCAACAGCGTTTTTGTTCATTCCGTAGCCCTCGGTTTCACGGGACGGAATATAGTACATTGCGTTTGCATCAATTGTTTCAAGGTAAGAATATAAAAGTGCTGTTGAGGTGACACCGTCGGCATCATAATCACCGTAAACACAAATCGGTTCACCGCAATCAAGCGCCTTGTTAATGCGTTCAACAGCCTTATCCATATCTTTTATTTCAAACGGATCGGCAATGAAAGAATCGTTGTAAAGAAAGCCTTCAATTTCATCTTTCGTTGTAATATTCCGTATCTGAAGCAGCATTGCAACAATTGCAGGCAGCTCATAGCGGGACTGAATCTCCCCCGCCTTAGTTTTATCAAGTTTTGCAACCGACCACAGCTTCAAAATGCCGCTCCCTTTCGTTTGTATAGTTTAATAAATTATTCACCAAAGAATCCGTTATTGCTTAATTCGTTCCATTTAAGATACATATCTTTGTAGTTATCCTTAATAAATTCACGAATAATTCTTACTTCTCTTTCAGAGAGGATTCCCTGTCTTTCAACAGTTGTGTCACCGTTACTTTTAACAAAAAACTTAGCTGAACCAGATTCAGTAAGTTTCTTATCACTTGCATGGACATGCATAGCCTCAATAATACAATGTGCGGTATAATAGAGATAGTAACCGCATACTTTAAATTCATAATATTTAGGCACGGCTACACCTCCATATATTTTTTATTTTTATTATAATAATCAAATACAATCTGAATTTCTATATCATCCATACTTGTTTCAATTACTTCCTGATTATAATCAAACACAAGTGCTTTATTAGGGCGATTCAAATTTAAAACCCTGATGTAATCTCCTGATTTTGTAAACGCATAACCGTTTATAATCAAATCAGCATTGTCAGCAATTGTCTTAAAATCAATCATAACTGATTCTCACTTTCTCTATCTGTTTTAAAAATTCATCAGGATCAATATACAGATTTTCAAGAATCGGCACTAAATCTATATATTCCTCTTCTTCGGGAAGCCCTTTATATTTTGCTGTCACTGCAATATAACCGTTTTCCCATTCAAGTATTTTTGTATATCTTTCGAGTTTTGATGAAGTTCTGAATCTGATAACATAGCCGTTAAAGCTGAATAGTGTATAATTTCCGTTACTGCTTAATATTGCTTCATTCGTCATATTCGTTACTCCTTTCAAAATCAGTTATTATACTTTTCAAGCATTGATTCTGCGTGTTTAAGTGCGGCATCGGTTATATCAACACCGCCGATTATTCGTGCAAGTTCGCCTGCTCTGCCGTTATGGTCAAGGAGGGTTACATTTGTAAATGTTCGTCCTTTTTCAACCTGTTTGCGGATAAGATAGTGATAATCCGCAAGGGCTGCGATTTGTGCCTGATGTGTCACGCAGAGAACCTGACTGCTTTTGCTGACTTCACGCAGTTTTAAGCCGACCTTTTCTGCCGCTGAACCCGAAATACCTGTGTCAACCTCATCAAAAATGAGGGTATCAACCGTATCCGTGCTTGCAAGAACTGTTTTGATTGCAAGCATCATTCTTGAAAGCTCACCGCCCGATGCGATTTTTGCAACAGGGCGAGGTGTTTCACCCGGGTTTGCGGAGATGAGCAGTTCCATTTTATCCGTACCATTTGAATTTGGTTCGCACTTTTCAAAGTACGGAACAAGCTCAACATTCGGCATATTCAAAAATGCCATTTCGGATTTTACTTTTGTTGCAAAGGTTTTTGCGGCTTTTCTGCGGAGAGTACCGAGTTTTTCGGCAGCCGCAAGCATTTTTTCTTCGCTTTCTCTGCATTTTTCCGCAAGCTCGTCACGGTTGCGGTCATAGTTCATAAGTTCGTCAAGTCTTGCCTGATATTTTTCGGCAAGATCCGAAAGCTCGTCTGACGGACAATTATATTTTCTTGTAAGACGATTGATAAGGTCAAGCCTTTCTTCAACTTCTTCAAGCCTTTGCGGATCGGATTCAAGTGAATCAATGGCGTCGGAAATGCTGTCGCAACAATCCTTTAAATTGTAATATGCATCTGTAAGCGTATTTGCAATTTCTTCATATTCAGCATTATATGATGACGCTTTTTGAAGGGCAGTTGATGCAGAATCGACCGATTCAAGACCGCCGCCATAGTTTTCGTCACCGTCAAGAGCCATTTTAGCATCATTGAGCAGAGAAAAGATTTTCTCAAAGCTCATAAGCGCTGTTCTTTCGCTCTCAAGCTCCTGTTCTTCTCCCTGCTTAACATCGGATTCTGTGAGTTCATTCACCTGATATGAAAGCAAATCAATTTCTTTCAATCTTTCACTTTCGTCCGAATCGGCTGAATTTAATTTCTTTTTGAGAATTTTATATTCATCATAACATTTTTTATAATCAGCCAAAAGCTTTTCGCAACCGCCGAAACGGTCAATATAATCAATATGAGTTTCAGGAGAGAAAAGTTCGTAGCTTTCGTGCTGACCGTGAATGTTTATAAGGTGCTTTGAAAGTTCTTTGAGCATTGAAACCGTTGCAGGCTTGCCGTTGATTTTACAACTGCTCTTGCCGTTTCTGTTGAGAGTTCTCTGCAAAATGAGCATTCCCTCGTCATCGGAAAAGCCGAGTTCATCAAGCTTTTCAACAATGCTTTGGTTAATATCGTCAAATTGAGCGCTTACAAAGGCTGAATCAGCCTCGGTGCGAATAATTTCCTTTGATGTCCGCTGTCCCATAATTGCATTGATTGCGTCAATTATTATACTTTTACCTGCACCTGTTTCACCTGTGAGGACATTAAGACCGTTTTCAAAATCTATTGAGGTTTTTTCAATCACGGCAATGTTTTCTATATATAAAGTTCTGAGCATTTCAATCAGTCCTGTCAAATAAGCTTTTTGAGTTCTTCGGTAAGCGACACCGCAAGATCGGCTGTTCGGCAGGCAATGAAGATTGTATCGTCACCTGCAATTGTTCCGACAACAGACGGATAGTCGGCTGAATCGAGTGCAGCACAAACTGCCTGTGCCATACCGCTGAGGGTTTTTATTACAACAAGATTCTGTGCTACATCTATTGAATTTACCGAAGTGCTGAAAAGATTTGAAAAATTGGTACGGATATCGGTTGAACTGCGAGATGCAGAAACATAGCGATATTTTCCGTCACTTCCGAGAGTTTTAACAAGGCGTAAATCCTTGATATCTCTTGAAATTGTAGCCTGCGTTGCCTTGAAACCTTCCTCACGAAGTCGGGTAAGCAATTCATCCTGTGTTTCAATGGGATGTTCGGCTATAATATCAAGAATTCGTGCGTGTCGCCCTGTTTTCATCAAAAATCCCTCTCTTTCAGTTTTTCATTGAGCAGTTTATAAAAATTGCGGTTGTGGAGTAACGCAAGTTTAAGCTTTAAATCGGATTTGCGGATTACAACCCTGTCGGTTGCAAGAACAGGAACATTTTTTTCACCGTCAATTGTCAGCACACAACAGCATTCTTCGGGGATTTTCACATGAACCGAAAGCTCCGATTCTCCGCTGAAAAGTACTGAACGGGAAAATAATGAATGCGGACAAACGGGAGTCATAAGAATACATTCCATTTTCGGTGCGAGGATAGGTCCGCCTGCCGACAATGAATAAGCGGTTGAGCCTGTCGGAGTTGAAAAAAGCAGACCGTCCGCTCTGTATTTTGAAATTTCGTCACCGTCAAGTGTCAGGTGCAAATCAATTGTTTTTGAAAGCTGACCTCTTGCGACAACGGCATCGTTCACTGCAAGATAGTGCTTTGAGCCGTCCTCTTTTATGACCTCAACATCAAGCAAAATTCTCTCCTCTGTTGTGTAATCACCCGTAATAAGCCGTTCAAGCTGTTCATATTCGTGCGGTTCAACATCTGCGGCAAAACCGAGTCTGCCGACATTCACACCAATAAGCTGTTTATCTGCTTTTGCGGCATATTTTGCGGCATGGATAATCGTTCCGTCACCGCCTACTGTAATTGCCATATCGCAGTATTCAAAAAGCTCCGTAATATTTTTTGAATAATGAATGTGGATTCCCTTAAAATACTGACTGCATTCCTCAATCATAGCAATTTCTGCATTTTTATCAAGAAGAAAAAGAGAAATCTTTTTTGCATATTTAATTGCCCGTTCTTTTGAAAGATTGACCACTAATGCAAATTTCATAAAAGCACCTGCTCATTTTTTGTCAAGAGCGGCATGTGAATTTTCAACAAGCTGCTCGGGTGTTACATCTGTGTATGACTTTGGATCATAACTCTTGCGAAGATGGATAAGGTATTCTATATTGCCTTCGGGACCTTTGATTGGCGAATAGTCGAGATTAAGCACATCAAAGCCGTTTTCAAGGCAAAAATCAAATATTTTTCTGACAACCTCAACATGAACGGCAGGATCACGAACTACGCCCTTTTTGCCCACCTTTTCCCTGCCTGCCTCAAACTGCGGTTTGATTAGGCAGACAGCCTGTGCGTTTTCGCTCATAAGCTGTCTTGCAACAGGCAGAATCAGCTTTAATGAAATGAACGAAACATCAACCGAGAAAAAATCAATTTCATCGGGAACCTGCTCCCTTGTAACCTTTCTCATATTGGTGCGTTCAAGATTGACAACACGGGGATCGTTGCGAAGCTTCCAAGCAAGCTGACCGTAACCGACATCAATTGAATACACCTTTTTTGCACCGTTTTGTAGCATACAGTCGGTAAAGCCGCCCGTTGACGCACCGATATCCATTGTTATCTTATCTTTTAAATCAAAGTCAAAATTGTCTATGGCCTTTTCAAGCTTTAAACCGCCACGGCTGACATATTTCTGTGTGTTGCCCCTTACTTCAATTTTAACATTTTCATCATAAGAAGTTCCGCACTTGTCGGCTTTCTGATTGTCAACATAAACCTGTCCCGACATTATAATCGCCTTAGCCTTTTCACGGCTGTCGGTAAAGCCCTTTTCATATACAAGAATATCAAGTCTTTTTTTCATTCTAATTCTTTTCCTTTAAATTTTTGGTAATGGTGTTCACCATTCCGTCATCATCGAGTTTCAGTTCATGAAGAGCCTCGCTGACAGACATCTGCTTGACAAATTTGTCATCAATAGCCTTTATATGATAATCTCCGCAGAACTGTGTGCAACAGAGTAAATCGGAGAAATTTCTCGCAATACCGCCGTTTTTGATGCCCTCTTCAAAAAACCACACATTATCGAAATCTGCCGCAAAATCAACGGCATTTTCGTCAATCGGTTTAATTCTGCAAAGTTTTAATATGCAAATCTCAACGCCCTGTTTTGCAAGGGTTTCCTTGGCTTTGCAGGCATAAGAGAAAAGTCTGCCGTAGGTTATGAGAAGATTTTTACAATTCGGATTTCCGTAAACATCGTATGAAAGATCTTCTTCACCGAAATCATCGGGTTTGTAAAGCTCTCCGCCACGGGGATAACGCACAACAGCGAGGCTGTCGCAAATGTAAATTGCGGTTGAAAGAGATTTTCTCATACCGTCAAAATATGCCGGAGAAAAAATTGTTGTGTTCGGAATGGTGTTGAGTATCGAAACATCAAACACACCCTGATGAGTTTCACCGTCATCACCAACAATTCCTGCACGGTCAACCCCAATTACGAGGTGAAGCTTTCCGAGAGCCGCATCATGCAAAAGCTGGTCATAGGCTCTCTGGAGAAATGTTGAATACACGGCAAAAACAGGTCGCATACCCTTTGCGGCAAGTCCGCATCCAAAAGTTACTGCGTGTTCTTCAGCAATACCGACATCAAAAAATCTTTCCTTAAAAAGCCTTGAAAATTCGGTAAGTCCCGTTCCTCCCGACATTGCGGCTGTAATTGCGCAAATCTTTTTATCATTCTCGGCAAATTCGCACATAGTCTTTCCGAACTCAGCCGAAAATCCCTTGTGACTTGAAAGCGGTTCGCCCGAATCAATATCAAACCTGCCTATTCCGTGAAATCCGCCCGGATTGTCCTCGGCAGGCTGATAGCCTTTGCCTTTTTTGGTAACAACATGAACAAGAACGGGAGAATTCACCTTTTTTGCACACTCAAACGCATTTTCAAGCTCATCAATGTTGTGTCCGTCAATAGGTCCGAGATAGGTAAAACCGAAGCAGTCAAAAAGAGTGTTTTTGTACACAAGATTTTTAAGTTTAGACTTTCCTCCCTGAAGAAATCTTTTCAGAGGTTTTCCGATAAGCGGAATGTGTAAAAGAATTTTTTCCGTAATTTTCTTGACTCGCATATACCACGGCTGAATTCTTACCGTTGTAAGGTAGCGTGACAATGCGCCTACATTCGGTGAAATGGACATTTTGTTATCATTGAGAACAACAATAAAGTTCTTGTTGAATCTGCCTGAGTTGTTCATTCCCTCAAAAGCAAGTCCACCCGTAAATGAACCGTCACCAATCACGGCAACGGTGTAGCTTTGGTCGCCCATAAGGTGTTTTGCTCTTGCAATTCCGTATGCGGCTGATATTGATGTACTGCTGTGACCTGTGTTAAAATCGTCGTATTTGCTCTCGGCACGCTTCGGAAAGCCTGAAATTCCGCCTTTTTTGCGGATTGTGTCAAACTGCTCGTAGCGTCCCGTCAGCAGCTTGTGGGTATATGCCTGATGTCCGACATCCCATACAATGCTGTCTTTCGGCAGATTAAAGCTACGCTCAAGAGCAACGGTAAGTTCAACAACACCGAGGTTCGGTGAAAGATGTCCGCCGTTTACAGACACGGTTTCAACGAGCTTTTCCCTTATTTCGGTACACAGCTTTTCAAGCTGTTCGTCATTAAGCTTTTTGACATCATGCGGTGATTTAATTTTAGAAAGCAGTTCATACTCACCCATAATTTATTTCCTATCCGTATAATTAATATTTGCAAAAAATTATTTATTTCTCTTTGCAAGCTTGTAAGCAAATTCTTCAAGCTCTTTTGTATCACCGTCAAAGCCATGAAGTGCGTTGACAGCTTTTTCGGTAAGTTCATCAACAAGCTCACGGCACTTTTCAATTCCGAGAAGTGAAACATAGGTTGATTTGCTGTTTTCTGCGTCACTGCCTACAGGCTTGCCGAGTTCCTCATCGGAGGAGGTTACATCGAGAATATCGTCCTGAATTTGAAACGCAATACCGATGCATTCGCCGAATTCAGAGGCGGCTTTAATTTGCTTATCGTTTGCACCTGCGCTTATACAGCCCAGTTCACAAGCCGCTTTGATAAGACAGGCTGTTTTTTTGTAGTCCATTTCACGAAGGACTTCAATCGGAGCGTTTGTGTTTTCGCTCATAAGGTCAATCACCTGACCGCCTATCATTCCTGTCGCACCTGCGTATTTTGAAAGTACGGAAACACCTCTGCAACACGCAGAAGTTCCGCAGATTTTTACTGTCTTTTCGTTTGTAAGGGTTTCGAAGGCAAGCGTCAGAAGGGCGTCGCCTGCAAGCAATGCGATATCTTCGCCGAATACCTTGTGGTTTGACGGCTTGCCTCTTCTGAGGTCATCGTTGTCCATACACGGCAAATCATCGTGAATGAGAGAATATGTGTGAATCATTTCAATTGCACAGGCAAATGCCGTTGCAGACTCTTCACTTCCGCCGCAAAGGCTGTTAAACGAGAACACAAGATACGGACGGACACGCTTTCCGCCTGCCTCAAGGCTGTAAGCCATTGCGTCAATCAGCTTTTTTTCACGGCAATCCGTACTCGGCAGACAGCTCTTTAAAGCGTTTTCAATATTTTTTGCATAATCTTTAGTCATTGTCATCACCCTTTGAAAGCTTTGAAATTCTCTCGTTTATATCAATAATTTTACCCTTGCATTGTTCAAGCTGTTTCATACAATAAGCAAGGAGTTCACACGCTTTTGCGTACTCCTCCATTGTCTGTTCGAGAGTAAGTTCACCGCTCTCCATTTTTGAAACCGTTTTTTCAAGCAGTTCGTTTGCCTGCTCAAAAGTCAAATTTTTATTTTCCATTGGTTTTTACCTCTGTACCTGCATATTCAAGCAGTCTTTGCATACGGTGATTTGCACCGCTTCGGCTGATTGGGGTTGAAAGATTCTGTCCCAAATCACGAAGTGACATATCGGGATTTTCAAGCCTTAAATATGCGATTTCACGCAAGTCCTCGGGCAAAGAATCGATTCCGACTGTCTTTTTTATATGTTCGATTGCACTGAGCTGTTTTGCAGACGCCGTTGCGATTTTTCCGATATTCGCAACCTCGCCGTTAATTCTGCGGTTCACATTGTTGCGAACCTGCTTTATTGCCTTTGTACCCATAATTTCCATTGATCTTATCGGTGAGCCTATGTAGGTAAGCAAGTCACAAATCTGCTCACTCTCCTTAAAATAGACAATGTAACTGCCGCTGCGGACAACCGTTTTTGGAATAAGGGTACATTCGGTTATTTCGGAAAGAATCTTGCACAAATCCTGAGAAAGATTTTTGTGCGGAACACAGAATTCAAGATGATAGCTTTTCATGGGATCGGATACCGAACCGCAGCTAAGAAAAACGCCACGCAAAAACGCTTGCGAAAGTTCTTCGCTTGAAAGATTTGCCCTGTTGACACGCAAAGTAATCTGACCGTCCGTATGACCGAAATCTTCAAAAATACGCTTGCAATCGTTTCCGTCAACCACAATTATTTTGTAAAGATGGCTGTCGCTTGATTTTGTTCGCAAAGCCGATTGTTTTTCAATTATCGGCATATATAAATTCTGCAAAAGAAATATAAGACGATTTCCCGCATAATTGCTTTCTGTTGTGAAGGTTATTTTGTTCGGAGAAAAATTTCTGCTGAATAAAAGCATTCCGTAAAGCTCCGCTTTTAGAGCCTCACGGTCAAACTGTTCAACCGAACAAATTTCTTTTTTTACATCCGAGGAAAATGACATTTCTGCACCTTACCTGTCAATATCTCTGTGCTGAATAACACACCTATAGCCTTTTTTACGAAAGTGGTCGTTCAGCTGCATTGCGATTGTAACACTTCTGTGCTTGCCGCCCGTACAACCTATGCCGACAACAAGCTCGCTTTTGCCCTCTTTGAGATAGAGCGGTACGGAAAAATCGAGCATACTCAAAAGTCGCTTTAAAAATTCGGTTGTTTCTTCACTTTCAAGAACATAGTCACGCACAGCTTTGTCAAGTCCTGTAAGATGTTTGAGTTCGGGAATGTAAAAAGGATTAGGCAGACAACGCACATCCATAATGAGATCTGCCTCAAGCGGAATTCCGTATTTGAAACCGAACGACATAAATGTCAGCGTAATGCTTTGTGAAGTGTCTTCCATGAACATTGACATAATTCGCTCTCGGAGCTGTTTGTTTGACATATATGTAGTGTCAATGTTATAATCGGCTGTTCTTTTAATAGGCAAAAGAAGCTCCCTTTCAAGCTCAACGGCAGACAGTACAGAACCGTCCTTGAGTTTATCCGAAAGAGGATGTCTTCTTCTTGTTTCCTTATAACGAACAACGAGCCTGTCCGTCATTGCGTCAAAGAACAATACCTTTACATTTTCGTAATGCATTTTGAAGTGTTCAATCTGAGAACACATTTCCTCAAATTTTTCGTTACCTCTTACATCGACAACAACCGCAACCCTCTTCATTGAATCATCTTCAGATTTGAGGCAAAGTCGGTAGAGTGTTGACAACAGACTTGACGGAAGATTGTCAACACAATAATAACCGATGTCTTCAAGCACATGAAGAGCGCCTGTTTTGCCTGCACCCGACATTCCCGTAATGATTACAAATTCCATAAAATTACACCTTTTTTGCTTTATAGAAAAATAAGTTCACATTCAAGCTTGTAGCCTGTTTCATTTTCAACAGTTTTCTGAATTTCCGACACAAGCTGTTTTACATCGTCAGCCGTAGCCTTAGATTTGTTGATGATAAATCCTGCGTGCTTTTCGCTGACCTGAGCACCGCCGACTGTTTTGCCCTTGAGTCCGCATTGCTCAATGAGCGCACCTGCAAATGCACCCTCGGGTCTTTTGAACACACTGCCTGCGCTCGGATACTCAAGCGGCTGTTTTGTTGAACGGCGATTCATATAATCGTTCATTCTGTTCTGAATTTCTTCGGGATCATCTTTTTTAAGTTTGAATACCGCACCTGTGATTATGCAACCGTTTTTGCGGTAAACGCTTGTTCTGTAGCCAAACTCAAGATTCTCTGCCTCTGTTCTGCCGATATCACCGTTCTGTGTGATGTGAGAAACGCTGTATACAACATCTTTCATTTCACCGCCGTATGCACCTGCGTTCATAAACAAAGCACCGCCGACTGTTCCCGGAATTCCCCATGCAAATTCAAGTCCCGAAAGTCCGCATTTTTGGGCAAACTTACACAGACTTCCCAAAGCCGCACCGGCGCCGCAATAGATTGTTGTAACGTCAATTAATGAAATATTCCTGAAATCACCGTCAAGACGGAGAACCGTGCCGTGAATTCCCTCATCCGGAACCAGAACATTACTGCCATTGCCGAGAAGAATATACTTTTCCTTGCAGACATCGCATTCCTTTAAAATTTTCATCAGCTGAGAAAGATTTGTCACCTTTATGTAAACATCTGCTTTTCCGCCGATTTTAAATGAAGTGTGTCTGCTCATCGGTTCAAATCGTCTTGCATCACAATCAAGCTTTTGAGCACAGTTATATATAATATCGGTAGTGTCCATTCAATTACCCTCCGTTGTTAGTTTAGAATATGAAATTTCTGTTCCCTGTATTCCGTTACAAAGCGGAATTATTCCCATGTATCAACAATAACCTTTGGTGACGGCGGAAGATCCTCAACAGCCATTCCTAGATTTTTGAGAAGTTCTCTTGCTGCATTGTAGCCCATTTTCTTCTGTCTGTTATTCATGGCGGCAACCTCTATGATTACAGCAAGGTTACGGCCGGGCTTTACGGGAATTGTAAGAGTAGGCACTTCGACACCGAGAATCTTCATATATTCGTTGTCAAGTCCCATTCTGTCATAAACCTTTGCGCTGTCCCATTGCTCAAGGTTGATTACCATATCAATCTTTTCCTGCAGCTTGATAGCACCCATACCGAAAAGTTTTCTGGCATTGATAATTCCGATACCTCGAAGCTCAATGAAGTGACGGATATTTTCGGGCGACTGACCATAGAGTGTTGTCTGGGCAGTTCTTCTGATTTCTACGGCATCATCGGCAACAAGACGGTGACCACGCTTAATAAGCTCAATTGCGGTTTCACTCTTACCGACACCGCTGTCGCCCGTAAGCAGACAGCCTTCGCCGTACACTTCAACAAGAACGCCGTGACGGGTGATTCTCGGGGCAAGCTCTTTGTTAAGATATTGTACAAGTGACGCAGTAAGATCCGATGTACTCTGCGGGGTGCTGAAAATAGACACCTTGTGCAGCTTTGCACTTTCGAGAATTGCGTTTGACGGTTCAATATCACGGCAGATTATTACAGCCGGAGGACCAAAGCTGAAAATGGAGTCAATAACCATTTTCTGAGCCTCCGGACCGTATCTGCCGAGATATGAGAACTCTGTATTACCGAGAACCTGAATTCGCTTGTTGTCAAAGAATTCAAGATAACCCGTAAGCTCAAGTCCCGGTCTGTTGATTTCAACAGTCGATATGTTAGTTTCCTTGTAATTTTCAGCAACATAAACTTCGGTGAGGTTCAATGCTTCTGCAATTTGCGACAGCGGAACAGAAAATTCAACAGACATAAATCATCGTCCTATCCTAAATATTTATTACCTTTCACAAATCAGAGCAACCGCTCTGCCGCCTAACGGGCAGATGCATGCTCTCAGGCTATATACTTATTGCTATTATACACCATAACGCAGTTTTGATAAAGTCTTTTTGTGAATTATTTTTCAATTTTTAATAAAATTTTCTCATTTTTCTGTTACTGTTTTAACAATGTCTGCTTTTAATTCTTTATCGGAACTAATATAACAAATACTCAAATAGCCGTTGTTTTTACCCTTAAAATTATTGAATATGGATAAAGATGTCACGGAAAGGTTGTTATTATTATTCTTCAACAGAACAATGTGTTCTTTAACTTTTTTCAGTGCATTTTTATCTTTTGAAAAAAGTTGCAAAGTTTTTGTATCCGAAAGGGCAGTATAGGTCAAAGGTGAAATTGCGGTTTCTTTTGAAATATAGTCAATATCGGTTTTGAGAGTTTTTTCTCCGAGATTTGAGTCGATAAGATACAATTCAAGCTTTGAAAGCGTCAGCGCAGGGATATAGGCTTTCTTTGCCGATATTACGGCTTTTTCAAGGCTGTCAGCCTCAACCGAAACACCTTGCACATCCTCGCTGTTCTCAAGCAGATAGAAATTATACACGGCTTTGCCCGATTTGTTTTCTGCAGTAATCGTCTGAACAAGCGAAGAAGTATCAATTCGGTTTGAATTTGAACAGCCGCCTAAAATCAGAACAATTGCCATAATCGGCAGTAAAAATAATTTTTTATTCATAAAACTTTCTCCGATATACAAAAAGATAGATTATAGGAATCAGAAGTGCGGAAATAAAATTGAGTACAGTCAGAAAAATATTGTTCAACAATAATTCTTTTACAGTATTATAACTATCTGCACAAACAAACAAAACAAACATTATAAAAGCTATTATCGAAACAAAAACAAGCGTTCTTTTTGAAGATGTATTTACAATGCAGTTTGAAACGCTGATGAGGACAGCCGTTACAAAAACGAAAATACAGGCAGTTACTGCGGCAAGGTAAAAGCTGTCAAAGCCTTTCATATCACCAAAATATGCGGTTTTTGACAATAGCTGAACAGAAAACGGTTGCTGTGCAGAATATGCACCGATAACAAAATCGGTAAAAAACAAAGTCAGCATTAATGTGCCGAATATAATAAGAGTTGTAATCACAGGTTGTTTTATCGACAGATTTTTGGTGCTTGTGGAATTGAATCCAAAAATAACAGGCAGAAACGCAAAGATTAAACAGTCTGCAACATTGCTCCGAATATTTGAAAAATCGGGTGTAACAAAGGTGCTGTTCGGTGCAAATTCAAAAGATTTTATATTTCCGAAAAATATCACGGCAAAAGCAATTATAAGAAACGCAAACACAAAAATGCTGACTCTTGAAAGCGGATTTATCCCCTTTGACGCACCGTAAACACAAATGCAAAGTATCAAAAAGGCAATCACCTTTGTGTCGACATCGGGATTAACTCCCGAAACAAACATATCGCAGAATCTAATCAGAAAAGAAACGGTTATCACGGTGAAATACATACAATAATATGAAGAAACAAAGAAAAAGCCCGTTTGCGATGTGTTTTTTGCAAAGGCTGAGAAATCAAGTCTTGTTCTGTGCTTTATCGAATAAAAAGGAACAAAACACAACAGCGTGAAAAATATTCCGAATCCGATTGACGCAAGGCTTGAAAAAATATTGTCGCTCTGCAAAAAGCTCCGCCCCATTAACAATATCGGAAGTACAGAACATACAAACAGCGAAAGCATAAGTCTTTTTGACGGAAAAGTTACATTCGATTGCATTACATCTCCTCCGTTTCGGGGAATTTCTGAACCTTGATTGTGTGCTTTGAAAGCCTTTTCCAATCTGCTCTGACAAAGACATCACGCATACTCCGCCACGAGAACGGTGCAAGCGATGACATATACGGCACGCCGACTGATGTTTTGGAACACATATTGACAAGCACTCCGCAGGTGAGCAGAACTATTCCCCACAAGCCGAACATTCCGCCTGCGATAACGCAGAAAAATCTCAACACCATAATAGGCGGATAGAGTGCGAATGTGACATAACTGCAAATTGCCGCAGTTGCAACAACCATAAGAGTTGACGAGCTGATTATGCCTGCGCTGACGGCACTTTCACCGATTACAAGCGCTCCGACAATGCTGACAGCGTGTCCGAGCGGCTTCGGAATACGCAGTCCGGCCTCTCTCATGACTTCATAGATAAAGGTTATGAGAATAACTTCAAGTGTTACGGGTAAGGGTGTTTGCGACAAAGAATCGGATGTTTTCACGAGCAATCCGGTCGGAAAATATTCGGGATGAAACTGTGCAAAAGCCGTGTATATTCCCGGCAAAAATACGGCTATAAGGAACGAAATATACTTTAAAATCCGTATAAATGCCGCATAATACGGGCGGTTTGAATAATCATCAACGCTTTGAAATTCTTCTGCAAAAAGGTGCGGAATGATTATCACCGACGGTGTTCCGTCAATCAGAATTGCCACTCTGCCCTCCGACAGCTTTCCGCAGACCGTATCCGGTCTTTCGGAAATCCCGACACCCGAAAAAAGTGATTTTGAATTGTTGTCTTCAAGATAACTGCTTAAATATCCCGACGCAAGAATCATTTTCAGGTTGCAGTTTTCAAGCCGTTCTCTGATTGCTTTAAGAATTTGCTTTGACACGCTGTTTTGAAGATAACAAATCATCATCTGCGTGTTTGAACTGTATCCACTTGTCACGGTTTCAAAAACAAGGTCGGGACTTTTGATTCTTCGTCTTATTAAAGTCATATTGATTCTCAGCGGTTCTGTAAAACCTTCTCTGCAGCCTCTCTGCACTACCTCACTTTCGGGTTCCGAAACACTTCTGAATGAAAAGCCCTGTGCTCCGATTGCAAGCATACGACTGCAACCGTCAACAACAAGCAGGGCAAAACCTGATGTTGAAAAGCTGATTGCCTCGTCAATTGTCGTGAACTCGACAATTTCACTTGATGTCAGCACGGTATTTTTTATAAGGTCAAAAACCTTATCGGGAGATTGGCAATCAAAATAATAATCGAGCAGAGGATTGATTACCGACAATGCAAGCGTGTCCTTTCCGCACATTCCCTCAATTGTGATTATTGCGGATTTTATACTGCATTGTCCCTTTAGATTCATTTCACGAACCGTAAAGTCTGCCGAATTTTTGAACATTTTCTTCAGAGTTGAAATATTTTCTTTTAATGAATTATACATTTAATCACCGTCTTAATATATCTGCTTTTTATTTTGCGGTATATCGGCTCAAATTATGCAAATATTAGTAACGGTGATGTTATGTTAATTTCAATAATCAGAACAATTTTGCTCTATGCCTTTGTCATTCTGGCAGTCAGGTTAATGGGAAAGCGACAGATGAGCGATATGCAGCCGAGCGAGCTTGTAATCACAATGATAGTGTCGGATATCGCATCAATTCCTATGCAGAACACATCTCAACCGCTGTTGAGCGGAGTTATTCCCGTTGCAATTCTCGTTGCACTTGAAATTACCGCAAGCATTATTATGATGAAATGGAGCGGTTTCAGAAGTCTTGTGTGCGGAAAACCCGTTATAGTAATTAAAGACGGAAGGATTCTGCAATCGGCTATGAAAAAGCTGCGGCTTACTACAGAAGATTTGAGTGTCAGATTAAGACAACAGGGTATTTTTTCAATCGAAGATGTTCAATACTGCATTGTTGAAACAAATGGTGAGGTGAGCGTTCTTGAAAAGCCTGAGAAGAGAAAGCCTTCTGCCGAGGATTTCGGGTTAAAAATTAAGGACAATAAAATTGAAACCGTAGTTGTCAGCAACGGAAAAATTCTTGAAAATTCGCTTAATTTATGTGAAAAAGAAAAGGGTTATGTTAAAAATATTCTGCAAAAGAAAAATATTAAGCAGAGCAATGTTTTTCTGATGACTCTTGACGCACTCGGAAATTACAACATTATAAAGAAGGAATAACAATATGAAAAGAATTTACATTGCACTTTCACTTGTTCTGGCGGCACTATGCTTTGCTTCTGTTGAAACAGGATTTATTTCGGGCAAAACGGATTCATTCATTGCAAAAATTGAATGTGCCGACAGACTGATGAGCAGACTTGAATTTGAAGACGCACTCAAAATATGTGAAGAAACCGAGAAAGAATGGTATGACAACGCAAAATTGATTGACACCATGCTCATTCACGATTATGTTGACAATATCGGATTAAGCATTTCGAGAATGACCGTATTTGCACAAAAACAGAACCGTGATATGTACTTTGCCGAAAGCGTTCAGGCAAAAAAAGAACTCGCCTCCATTAAAGAAAGCGAGTTTCCGTTAGTTGAAAATATTTTGTAATTCTTATACAGAATTATTCTTTTTAATTTTGGAATTGATAAATTCGACCAGTCGGAATATGAGGAAAACGGCGGCATTGACTATTACAACGCTTGCACCTGTCGGGGTATCGCATGAATATGACACGCACATACCGACAAAAAAACAACAAAGTGAAAGCACACCCGAACAGAGAATTACCGACTTGAATTTTTTGCAAACTCTCATGGAAGAAAGTGCAGGGAAAATTATAAGTGCGGAAATAAGCAAAGTTCCCATAATTCTCATACCGATTACAATTGTGAGAGCCGTAAGGAGGGCAATTACCGTGTTATAAACGCCTGTTTTAAGACCGGTTGCCCTTGAAAATGTTTCGTCAAAGGTTACGGCAAAAATCTTGTTGTAGAACAAGATGAATATTACGATTACAACAAGTGCAAGGATTCCGCACATAATTGCGTCGGCTGTTGTAGTGGCAAGAATACTGCCGAAAAGGTATGAGTTGAGGTCGGTATTTACGCCCGATACACTGACAAATACAACACCTATTGCAAGTGCCGTACTTGAAATTATTGCGATTGCCGCATCGCCGTTGATTTTACTGTTCTCGGAAAGTCTTAACAGCAGGAATGCCGCAATAATGATTACAGGAACGGCAACTTCAAGCGGCGCAAGATTTAGTGCCGCCGCTACTGCAAGCGCACCGAAGCCCACATGAGATAATCCGTCACCGATCATTGAATACCGTTTGAGAACGAGCGTAACACCGAGCAGTGCCGCACACAAAGAAACAAGCGTGCCGACAATGAATGCTCTGACTATAAAATTGTATGAAAACATTTCAAAAATCATATCAAACATTTTTAGCACCTCCGTGAACTCTGTGCTGACATTCATCACACGGGCAATCGCTGAGAATAAAGCGTTTGCCGGCATCCGAATGCAGATACTGATGTGCCGTACCGTAGAAATACCAATTCTTTGCAAGGTGCAGAATTTTTGAGGCATTGCTCACGGCTGAATTCACATCGTGAGAAACCATAATAATCGTGATTCCGCTTTCATTCAACTTTTTGATGAGAGCGTACATATCAGCCATTGCCATCGGATCAAGTCCCGTTACAGGCTCGTCAAGAATAATAAGTTTGTGAGTTGCACACAATGCACGGGCGAGCATAACACGCTGTCGCTGACCGCCCGAAAGCTCTCTGAAACATTTTTTGCGTAAATCATAAATGCCCGTGAGCTTCATATTCTCAGCGGCAGTTTTTTTCTGCTCCTTTGAATAGAAAAAGGTGTGTTTTTTATTAAGACAGCCCGAAAGCACCACCTCCTGCACCGACGCAGGAAAGTCACGCTGAATATCGCTTGACTGCGGAAGGTAGCCGATTTCATTCTGTTTTAGTCCGTCACTATAGGTAATCGAACCGCTCAATGGCTTTAAAAGTCCGAGAAGTGCTTTCATGAGAGTAGTTTTGCCCGAACCGTTTTCACCGACTATGCAGATATAATCCTTTTCTTTTATATCGACCGAAATATCATTGACAACGGTTTTGCCTTCATAGCCGAGCGAGGCATTTTCAATTTTAATAAGCGACATCAGTATAACGCCTCCTTTAATGCTTCAAGATTTTGTTCCATTACAGAAATATAAGTTGCACCGTTTTCAAAATCATCCTTAGTGACATTGTGACATGAAGAAAACTGCATCGTCTTTGCAGAAGAATCTTCAGAGATAATCCGAGCAATTTTACCGCTTGAAAGCTCAAGATAGAATACAACGGGTATATCGTGTTCTCTTGTAAAATCAATCAGATGAGAAACAACGGCTGTACTCGGCTCGGTTTCGTGACTGCAACCCGGGAATGCACATTCATATCCAAGGTTGTAGTCGCTTACAAAATACAGAAACGGAAATCTGTCGCCGAAAACAAGCGTATCACGCTTTTTGTTATTTGCAACTTCGGTAAATTTCTTGTCAAGGCTGTCAAGCTGTGAAATGTAATTTGTTTTTCTGTCATTGTAATATTTAGAATTTTTACTGTCAACTGACATCAACTCATCTGCGATTGAGGCAGACATACGCTCCGCATTTCTGATTGAAGTCCAGACATGCTCGTCATACTCCTCCCCTTCTTCGTGATCGTGACCTTCGTCATCATCATCCATATCTTCATGACTGTCGTGTTCATGGTCATGATCCATAGATTGTTCATGTCTGAGAGGAACATACTCCATCATCTTCATCACTTTTACATCTTTGTTTTCAATTGACGAAAGAACTCCGTCAACCCATTCGTCGCTTTCACCGCCGTTGCAGATAAAAATATCGCAATTTTCAATTGCTGTAATATCTGACGGTTTGGGTTCATAACTGTGCGGATCGCTTCCGGGCGAAAGCAACAGGCGAATATCAACTTTATCGCCTGCAAGCTGTCTTACAAAATCATAGTAAGGAAAAATCGTTGTTACAACGCTGATTTTACCGTCAGACTTCCTGACATCTTCAGTTCTGTCACAAGCGGAAATTAATAACAAGCCGCAAATTATCACGGCAGAAAGAAAAATTGAAACAAGTTTTTTCATATATCACTCCAAATAACGCTTAAAAAGTCTTAATACACAAAAGGGATTGCATAAAACATCTTTATGCAACCCCTTTATAATTATTTGCAGAATCGGATAAATTTATCCGAAAGCTGTTTTATGCAGCTTTAGCGGCAAGCTTCTTTGCCTTTTTATGACGCTGCCACATAACCCAAAGCGGACCTGCGATACAGATTGAAGAATAACAACCTGATATGATACCGATAATCATCGGAAGAGCAAAGCCCTGAACAGATGTGATATTGAACGCACAGGCAACAACATAAACAACAAGAATAGCCGAAAGTGTTGTTACAGAAGTCATAATTGTTCTCTTAATACACTTTGTACAGCTGAGGTTGAATATCTTGCCAACATCTGTTTTGCTTCCGACAAGCTTCTTTTCCTCACGAACACGGTCATAGATAACAATTGTATCGTTAAGCGAATAACCGAGAATCATAAGAACAACTGCGATGAAGCTTGCGTCAATCGGCATCTGGAAGATTACATACATAAAGTAAATCATTGCAACATCGTGGAAGAGGGCTACGAGAGCCATAACACCTGCCGAAAGACCGCCGATTTTCTTAAATCTGATTGTTACATAAAGAACCATAAGCACGGCTGCAATTGCAACAGCAGTAAGACACTTGAGAAGGAAGCTGAAACCCATTGAAGCATCAACTGAATTTGATTCAAGACATTTGAAGTTATTGTCCGGATACTTCTTCTGAAGGTCTGATTCAAGGTTCTTCTGAATATCGGTTTTGATTGAATCGTTACCCGAGAACTGAACTGTTACCGTTGTGCCGCTGTCACCCATAAGATCCTGAGCATATGTAGTAGTGATTCTGTCCTCTGTTGTTTCAACCTGAATAAAATCAGTAAGTTCAGACTGATTGATTTCACCGCTGTAGCTGAATTTAAGAGTTGCACCGCCAGAGAACTGAATGTCAAGCTGTGTACCGAAAATAAAGTTACATACGATACCGATAATAATAATTGCAAGAGAAATTCCGAAGAAAATCTTTTTGTGACCTACAAAGTCAATAATCTTGTGGCCTCTGTTATACTTTTCGGCAAATTCCTCATCTGTAAGGGGGGCATTTGAAACTGCCTTTGTCTGAGTTTTATCAGTCATTCTTAGCACCTCCAAACAACCATTTTTTACGCAGGAACTTAAAGCCTGCAACACTTCTGAGCATAATTCTTGTACAGAATACACCCATGATAAAGTTAGCGATTACGCCTACAAGAAGTGTGTAACCGAATGAGTAGATAGTACCTGTTGTAGACTCACCGAAGATGATTGAGAGAATATTTGCAGGACCAAATACAAGCATAAGGATAATTGATACGATAATAACGGTCATATTACCGTCAACGATAGCGGAAAGTGAATTCTTTGTACCCCTTTCAAGAGCACCGTCAAGAGTTCTGCCCGCTTTAAGTTCTTCTTTGATACGCTCGGCAGTAATAACATTACAGTCAACGCCCATACCGATTGAAAGGATAAGACCCGCAATACCTGGGAGCGTCATTGTGAACGATGAGAATACAGGGAAGTAACCTGATACAGCCGCAATGGCAAGACCCATCTGACCGAGAAGTGAGATAACTGCAACAAAACCGGGCAAGCGGTAGAAGAGAATCATAATGATTGCAATAATGATAAATGCGATAACACCCGCATATGCCATTGCAACAAGTGAGTTCTCACCGAGGGTTGCGCTGATTGTGCCGTAGTTTGATGTTTCAAGCTGGAACGGAAGAGCACCTGCATTAATTTTTGATGCAAGGTCCTGAGCCTCTTTAGCTGTAAAGTCACCTGAAATAACAGCGTTGCCGTCTGTAATTTCAGCCTCAACCTTAGGAGCTGAAAGCATAATATCATCCATCCAGATTGAAACCTGCTGGTTTAGATATTCTTTAGTGATGTCAGCAAAACGCTCCTTACCGTTCTTGTCACCGCTGCTCTTCAGCTTAAGCTGAACTACATAGGAATTTTTACCTGTGGTCTTGTCTGTTGTCATACCTGCTGTTGCACTTTCAACATAAGAACCGTCCATAAGGATTGTCTTAGCTGTGTCGCCCGAAGGAGTTTTGTAAACATACTCGCCGTTTGAATCAACATCTGTTGTTTCATGACCGTCTCCGGGACGGAATGTAAGCTGTGCTGTTGAAGAAATCTCTTCGATTGCCTCAATTGCGTTCTGGTCGGAATCTTCCTTCCATGGGAAACGAACAATGATTCTGTCGCTTTTTGCATCCGCATAAAGCTCATAATCTGTGATACCCTGAGATACCATTCTTAATTCAATGATTGACTTTGCAGACTCAAGCTGCTCGTCAGTTGCGTCAACATCTCCTGCCGGTTTGAATGTTGCTTCAACACCGCCACGGATGTCAATTCCCCATCGTATATCGCTGATGCCCTTTAATACTGTTGTTTTGTTATCGCCGGTGTAGTAGGAAATACCAAAAATCGCAGTAAACGAAAAGGCAAGTATCAGCAAAGCTACGACAAAGAATACAGGCTTTGGAACTCTTTTCATGCCTTTGAAACCTCCGTTAAATAATTGGCTGTGATTTTATTTTGCTCAAAAGTCAAAATAACTCTGTCACGAACATCCAATCACAGACCGTAACAGAGTTATTATAGAATTTTTTTAGGAAAATGTCAATGGATACGGAAATATTTAATAAAAAAAGAATTGAATTTATCAAAAAATACATTCTAATGTCATAAACTGCATACAAAATTCTTCCAAAATCCAACTGACAAACCAAATTTTCAAATGATGATTACTTGTTCAGAATCTTTTCGCAAGCCGCAAGCCTTGCACAGATACAAAAAACATCCATAGCAACTTCAAGCTCGTGGTTCGGAGGGAAGGTCGGTGCAATTCTGATGTTGGAATCCTTTGGATCAATTCCGAGCGGATATGTTGCACCTGCACCTGTAAGAACAACTCCTGCCTCCTTACAGAGAGCGACTGTTCTCTTTGCCGTGCCTTCAAAAACATCAACGCTTACAAAGTAACCGCCGTGCGGCTTTTTCCATGATGCGATATCAGAAGGCGCAAGTTCTTTGTCGAGAGTATCAAGAACAATCTCGAATTTTGGTTTAAGGACAGACTTGTGCTTTTCCATATGTTTAAGCACGCCGTCATAGTCCTTGAAGAATCTTACATGACGGAGCATATTAAGCTTATCATAGCTGATGATTTCGTAGTTATATTTTTCACGGAGAACCTTGAGGTTGTTCTCAGATGCAGCCATTGCGGCTACGCCTGCACCGGGGAAAGTAATCTTTGATGTTGAGCAGAAAAGAATCGGGAGGTCTTCATTACCTGTCTTTTTGCATTCATCCATAATGTTGAGCAAAACATCAGGTGTGTCGCTGATTTCATGGATGCAGTAAGCATTATCCCACATAATTCTGAAATCCTTAGCGGCAGGCTTTAAAGCGGCAAAACGCTTAACAACCTCATCGCTGTATGTGATGCCGGCAGGGTTTGAATATTTCGGAACGCACCAAATACCTTTGATTGAGTCATCCTCAGAAACGAGTCTTTCAACCATATCCATATCGGGACCGTTGTCGTCCATCGGAATCGGAATAAGCTCAAAACCGTAATACTGAGTAATGCCGAAATGACGGTCATAACCCGGTACCGGACAGAGGAATTTTCTGTTCTTTACTTCATACCATGGTTTGCAGCCCTCAACAGCGGGAGCTGTCATAAAGCATGAAATTGTATCAAACATCATATTAAGGCTTGAAGAACCGCCTACAATAACATTCTCTGCATCTACACCGAGAATATCCGCAAAAAGCTTTCTGCACTCTGTAATACCGTTGAGAAGTCCGTAGTTGCGGCAATCCATCTTATCCTCACCGATAAAATCGGATTTGCTGTTGATTGTATCGAGCATAGGTAAGGAAAAATCAAGCTGTTCTTTGCTGGGCTTACCTCTTGCCATATTGAGGTTAAGTCCCATACCTTTAATCTCCTCAAATCTCTTTGCGAGATTGCCATACTCTTTTTCAAGTTCCTGCTTACTCAGTTCAAGATAACCCATTTTGAATAACTCCTTAAAATATTATTGCAAATGCAATTTAAATTTCTAATATATTTTACTCTATTCGCCCAAGAAATGCAAGATGTTTTTTGCAATCTTGCATTTTTATTTTCACAAAAAAGAACAGACCTGCAACAGTCATTTTTGGTGAAAGTTTGCAAGTCTGTGATTTTGTGTTATTTTTATTGAGAATGTGTAGTTTTGTGCCAAAGCACAAAATTGGGATTAATAATACTGGTAGTAGTAATAACCTTTCTTTCTTCTCTTTGAATCATAAGTACAACCTACCTCAATCAGACCGAGTACAGTTGAATCGGCAAGCTTTACGCTGTCAAGAAGGTGCTGAAGGTCACCATGAGTTGTTGAGCGTTCACGAACAACTACAATAAAGCCGGCAATCATATCCTTGAGAAGCAGAGCATCGGCAACCACACCGATAGGAGGCGTATCAAAAATTACATAATCATAATCTCTGACAAACTGCTCATAAAGTTCCTGAAATCTGGTACTGCACATAAGCTCAGAGGGGTTTGGCGCAACCGTACCTGCCGGAAGAATGTCAAGATTCGGAAGAACATCATGCTTAACAGCCTCGTCAATTTCAATCATTTTACCGATTACATTGGTAAGTCCCTTTTTATTGTCAAGCTTAAAAATGTTGTGAACATTAGGACGGCGAAGGTCGCAGTCGATAAGGAGAACTCTTTTTTCCATTTTTGAAAAGGAAATTGCAAGATTTGCGGAAACGGTGCTCTTGCCCTCACCCTTTGAGTAACTGGTTACGGCAAAGCATTTTTTTTCTTTTGCGGAAAGCGAGAACATAATATTAGTTCTTGCAGCCTTATACGACTCAACAATTGCAAACTTGCTCTTATCGGAAAGAGAAAAATTCTGTCCGTTATTTTTTTTATCGTCTTTCTTTTTAAATAATTTAAAATCAGAAGCCATAGTTCCTCCTTAACCCTGGTTCTCAAAGTCGGGAATTTCGGCAAATATAGGAATACCGTAGATATCCTGAATATCGTCCTCAGACTTGATTGTTGTGTCGATAAGTTCAATAAGAATAGAAATAAGGCAGGAAGCAATTAATCCGATTGCCGCGCCTATAAGCATATTCTTTGTGTTACTCGGTGCATACGGAGCCGAAGGAACCTTCGCCTGACGAAGTGTTCCGATCTGACCGTAGCTGAATTTTGAATTATAAACCTCAGCCGCTTTTTCGGCAAGCTGATTGGCAACATTGGCACACTTCTGTGCGTCTGTACCGTCCACTGTAATTGTGATAAAGAAAGTACCGTCGGTTACATCAACATTAACCGTGCAACCGTCATAGAGTGCTGTCATCTCATCGGAATTTTTAAAGAGTGTAACGCAGATTTCAGCAAGATTTGCAGAGGCGGAAATATCAGCAGGATATATCTTCTGGTTCTCCTCATTGGTTGTCTTTTTGGCAGTATCATCGTCAGCCTTTTTAGGTGTCGTACTCTTGGTGTCGGCATTGGCATTTGCTCGCTGTGACGAACTGTAGTTCTGTACATAAATCATGGTAGATGTGCTGTACATCGGCGCAATTACAAAGCGTGAATACATAAAGAACAGCAGTCCCATTACAACAGTAGCAAGAATAATAAACTTGATTCTGTGCAAAAGGACGCCGACAATTCGCTGAATGGTTACATTCTTTGCCATTTATATAGCCCCTTTAATTCGTATTAAGTATTAAGAAAACATACCGTAAAGCAAAAAAGGTGTTTTTACGGCACTGATTTACATATTCATATTTCATTATATCTTATGTATTCTCAGCAATAATTCTATCATAAAATATTGATTGAAATAATTTATTTAATATTATACAAATTTTTCATTGTCGGATTCTTTAACAGCAAAAATAAAGGAAGCCGTAAAGACTTCCTTTATCATAGTTTATTAAGTTACGGTTATCAGCCTACAACATTAAGAAGTACGCCGGCTGCAACTGCTGAACCGATTACACCTGCAACATTCGGGCCCATAGCGTGCATGAGGAGGAAGTTGCCGGGATTTTCAGCCTGACCAACCTTCTGAGATACACGGGCAGCCATCGGAACGGCGGATACGCCTGCTGAACCGATGAGCGGGTTAACCTTACCGCCTGTTGCCTTGTACATAATCTTACCGAAAAGTACACCGAATGCAGTACCCATACAGAACGCAAGAAGACCGAGAACGATAATCTTGATTGTGTCAAAAGTAAGGAAGTTCTGACCGGATGCGGTTGCACCTACAGTTGTACCAAGGAAGATTGTGATAATATTCATAAGCTCGTTCTGAGCTGTTTTGCTGAGTCTTTCAACAACGCCGGACTCCTTAAAGAGGTTACCGAGCATAAGCATACCAACGAGCGGAGCTGCGTCGGGAAGGAAGATTGCGATGATAATAACAACAATTACCGGGAACATAATCTTCTCAAGCTTTGAAACGGGACGAAGCTGTTCCATAACTACCGAACGCTCTTTTTTGGTTGTGAGCGCCTTCATAATAGGCGGCTGAATAATCGGCACAAGAGCCATATATGAATATGCGGCAATTGCGATTGAACCGAGAAGATGCGGAGCAAGTTTTGTTGTTACATAAATAGCCGTAGGACCGTCGGCACCGCCGATAATACCGATAGCACCTGCCTCTGCCTCTGTAAATCCGAGGAAAATAGCACCTGTAAATGTTAAAAAGATACCAATCTGTGCGGCAGCACCGAGGATAAGGCTCTTCGGGTTAGAGATGAGCGGACCAAAGTCGGTCATGCAACCGATGCCGAGGAAGATAAGAGGCGGATAAATGCCGAGCTTAACACCCTGATAGAGGTAATAAAGAAGTCCGCCGTATGTCGGATTCTCAATATAAGTTACTCCGTCAATCACCGTTTTGGCGTGTCCCGACACCGCAATATTCTGTGCGGTACATTGAGCCTCTGTCAAAAGCTGTGTTGTAGGCGGAGCCATAATGCTCGGATAAAGATTAACAAGCAGCATACCGAATGCGATAGGAAGGAGCAAAAGCGGCTCATACTGCTTTTTGATTGCAAGGTAAAGCAAAACGATTGAAATACCAATCATTACATAGTTCTGCCAGTTAAGAGTTAACAGACCCGAGTCTTCAAAGATACCGACAACGGCATCTACAAAGCCTTGTAAAATTTCCATTAGATAACATCCTTTCCCTTAAAACTTTGCCTTAAAACGGGCGGGTATTATCAAGTACACCGGCTTTTGCCCATGCGGAACGACCGCCGTCTGATGACTTTTTAATACTCTTGATTCTTGCTTTTTCGGAAGAGCCGTACATTGTGGCAACCGCTGCGGAAATTACGGCAACAACCTCATCGGAAACACCGTCTGTCTGAGCAGGAGCAACAGGAGCGGCAACAACGGGAGCAGGAGTTTCTGCTACGGTTTCAGCCTTTTTCTCTTTGCTCTTTTTGCCGGCATTTTGAGCTTTCTGAATGATTGCGCCGTAAATCTTGATTATGAAAATCAAGAGAATCAGCATTGCGAATACAACAACAAAACCTGTAAGAACAACTTTTGCAGAGGCAATACCTTTTTCGGCAAGGGAAAGCTCCTCTTTAGCCAATAAAGCTACATCGGAAAGATTCATAAAACAACCCCCATATTTGTCATTTGCATATAGGAATATTATACTTTATTCCCGAAACATTTTCAATAACAAATATGGGGCGAATAATTTTTTGGCGATATTACCAATTTATTTATTTGTGAACCTGTTTATTTGTGAATTAAAGCTTTGCGATTTTATCGTTATTTGTCGTTACAGAATTATACATATTAATCCGTTACAGCCGTCATTGATAATTTTTTCAACTGTCTCCCCTATCCGCCTTCTGGCATCGGCAGGCATTCTGTACAGTTTGTTGTGAAGTCCCTCGTTAACGAGTTCGTGAACTGATTTTCCGAATATGTTACTCTCCCAGATTTTTTCCGGATTTTCGTCAAATTCTCTGAGAAGGTAAGACACAAGCTCTTCGGACTGCTGTTCCGAACCGACAATCGGAGTTACCTCCGTCTGCGTAAAAATCTTCATCATATGAATTGACGGTGCGCTTGCTCTCAGCTTGATACCGTATTTTCCGCTCTGCTTAATAATCTGCGGTTCATCAAGGGTAAGTTCGTCAATTGTCGGCATAACAATTCCGTAGCCCGTTTCCTGAACCTGTTCATAAGCCTGTGCAATCTTGTCGAATTCTTTTTGTTTTTGCGAAAGAGTTTTTATGCAGTTCAGAAGTTCGTACTCCTCGGTTATATCAAGCCCTGTTTCTTCCGAGATAACCTTGTAGAAAAGTTCGCTTTCGATAGATACGGCCATCTCCGCATATCCTTTGCCGAGGTCAAGACTCGTAACCTTTGCAGATGTGATGTACTCGCATTGCTCAATATCAGAGATTATCTGCTGAATTTGCCTGATTTTCTCAATTTTTGCGGCATTTTTCTTTATTGAATCAAATACAACCGATTTCAGCCAATGGTCTTTATCGAGCTTTACAACCCATTTTGGAATGTCAACCTTGATTTCACGGATTGGAAATTCAAACAAAAGCTGTGCAAGTATCCTTTTGATTTCGGTTTCGTCAAGCTCCATACAGCTAACGGGAATTACGGGAACCTTGTATTCGGCGGTCATTTCGTTTGACAGGCGAATTGTTTCATCTGCCGTAGGATCAACTGAATTGAGAAGTATAATGAACGGTTTATTGATTGCTTTCAGCTCATTAATTACTCTTTTTTCACTTTCAATATAATCTTCTCTCGGAATATCGCTGATTGTTCCGTCAGTAGTGATAACAAGACCGATTGTTGAATGGTCGGTAATTACCTTTTTAGTGCCTATTTCTGCGGCGTCATCAAAAGGAATCGCCTCGTTTGACCACGGAGTTTTTACCATTCTCGGTTCGTCCTCTTCGCTGTAACCGATTGCGCTGTTTACAATATAGCCTACGCAGTCAATCATTCTCACATTGAAGGTTGTGTTGCCTCCGAGATTGATTTCAACGGATTCCTCGGGAATAAATTTGGGTTCTGTGGTCATTATGGTTCTTCCTGCCGCAGATTGAGGAAGTTCGTCAACGGTACGCCTGTAAACTGCCTCGTCACGGATATTGGGCAGGACAAGCGAATCCATAAACCTTTTTATAAATGTTGATTTTCCCGTTCTGACGGGACCGACTACTCCGATGTAGACATCGCCGTCGGTTCTTCGGGAAATATCCTGATAAACATTTCTCTCTTCCATTTTTTATACCTCCCTATATTCTCGGAATCAACAGCATTTTAGGTGCGTCAAGCACCTGATTTTCAGCCGAATTTTCCGAAAGCAGCAAATCAAGCTTTGTGTTGTGGGATTTAGCAATATCCCAGAGCTTTTCTCCCTTGTCGGCAAAGTATAATGTCAGCGCACAATTTTCGGGAGGTATAGGTTTATCCTCAAAAACATTTACATTTTTTACGGTGTTTACTCTGTTTTCCGAAAAAACAGCACCGCAGATTTTCAGCTCACAACGAATTTCTATGACATCATCCTCGGCAAGTCTGTAGCTTATACTTGCTGTCCTTGTACCGAAAATTTTGGCACAGGTGCAGTCTGTCTGCGGAATAATATGCTCATAATCGGCTGAACGCTCAATAAACACAGGCATATCTTCCCCGTTAAGTGCCAATATGCATATGTTGATTTTTCCGCCTATAACAATACCTCTGTCATCGTGTGAAGCCTCGGCAGTTATTTGTTCTGTGAAAATATCGAGAATTCGTGAGATTTTTCCGTCATCAATCTTAACGGACATTTTTTCCATATGAGGTTCATTAATCGGAACAACCTCGCCCGTAATTTTTAATTGTTCAAACTCCGGCAACGAGGAAAATTCTGTTGAGTAGGCGTCACATACAATTTCCTCCTCACGGGTTATATAGCCCTCCTCCGTAACGCAGAGCTTAACTTCAAGTATCACAGACGGCTTTTCGGAAAGCATATCGTTTTTCAGTCTGATATCATACGACATAACATCGCAGGAAACACAGTTGATTGTGTTTTCGTCAATTCCGTCACAATCTAAAATTTTGTTGAACGGCAACAGATAGTCAAGCTTTTCAACTTCTCCGCTCTCTGCGTTTGAAAGGTACAAAAGCTTGAGATTAAGTTCACCGTTGAGCATAAGCTTTCCCGTTACAGCCTTAGCGTCAATCACTCCGACGCTTACATCACTGCGGAGAACGGATTCAATCTGCGGTTTTTCGCCTACCGAAATTTCTTCGCAAACAGAAAACTGCTCCTGGCAGAACGATTTAAGATCGGCACAGGTAACGGTCTTTCGGTCGGTTTCAACATTATCGGAAGGCGTGAAAATGCTCGTCTGAGTTTTTGAAAATACCTTTGCATACAATGAAAACGCTCCGTGCATAACAAGTCTGCGGGGGCTTAATGCCCTGCAGTTTATGTATTCCGGCTTGGTTTTTGTGATGATAACCGGATTGTCGGGAGCGTCTTTTACCGAAAAGTTCTGTGAAAAATTCACGCTTTGTTCGCAACAGCGCACGCTTTTCTTTATGCTTTCCACATACATCACATTCACCGTACAAAATCCGTCAATCTGAAGCTGACCTCCCGAAAGGGTTCTGCTCTGAATTTTTGGTGTGAGTGTACATTTCAGAATTTTTTCTATATCCGGACAATAATCGGGCAGAGTGAGGTCAACATCTGCAAGCTGTTCGGCAACCGTGTCAAGCACAGCCGACGGCGTGCAAAACGAGCGGTTTTCCTGATTAAACTCCATATTTTTCTCTCCTTTATGTTTTATAGTTCAATTATATTAGGGAGTGCGGAAAAATATTACCAGTAAGATTAATCATAATTTTATTTTAAAAAATAAGATGTGCAAAGTTTTTTGTAACTATGCACATCTTTGGCTCGAATTTATTGTAAACTATAACCAATAGCAAGATTTTGGAACAGTGTCCAAACATATGACTATTATTCCGGCTTGGTTTCCTTTTTGATTCCGTAAATTTTTCTCAAAATTGCCGATATGAATTTTGGTTTCTCAATAAGTACAACTTTCATAATTACCTCCGTACACAACAAATACTGACAACTACGAGTGCGCCTGCCGCAATGACGAGTACCCATTCACTCGGCAGAAGTGATGCACACAGCAGTCCCAGTCCAAAGCATACTGCAGATTTTATTCTCTGTGTGTAACAATTCACTGTATCACCCTATATCAGAATATACACAAAATCAAATTATGTGCAAAAGCGGTTGAATTATTTTTAAAATTGATATAAGATAAACTGAGAAAACAATTACGGAGAATTTTACAGACTATGAGAACACTTGAAATTAAAAAGAATGACGCAAATCAGCGACTCGATAAATTTTTACAGAAAAGATTCAAAACTCTGCCAAAGTCGCTTATGTACAAATATATAAGGAAAAAGTGTATTAAGGTAAACGGCAAAAAGTGTGATATTCAGACCATGCTCAAAGAGGGCGATGTGCTTACCTTTTATATTAAGGACGAATTTTTTGAGGCATCGGAGCAAAAAAGCTATGAGTTCATGAAAGCACCGAAAACCTTTGACATTGTTTATGAGGATGAAAACCTTATACTTATAGATAAAAAGCCGGGCATAATCGTACACCCCGACAAGAATTATCACTTTGATTCACTTGTTGCAAGAGTTCAGCACTACCTGTATGACAAAGGTGAATATAATCCCGATGAAGAAAAAGCCTTTGCGCCTGCACTTGTCAACAGAATTGACAGAAACACGGGAGGAATTGTTATTGCGGCTAAAAATGCCGACAGCCTGAGAATTTTAAATGCAAAAATGAAAACAAGAGAGCTTGAAAAATACTATCTCTGCCTTTTATACGGAAAGCCAAAAAGGGACTGCGACACACTTCACGGCTATATGACCAAGAATGAAAGTAAAAACAAGGTTACTGTTTTCAAAAATGAGGTTGAGGGTTCAAAAGAAATCAAGACAAAATATGAAATTCTTGACTTCAACGGCAAATTCAGCCTTGCCGAGGTTGAACTGCTGACGGGCAGAACTCATCAGATAAGAGCGCATATGGCATCAATCGGACATCCGCTTGTGGGCGATACAAAATACGGCAAAGGCAAAAAAGCACCCGACAGCATTAAGTATCAGGCGCTTTACAGCTATAAGCTGAAATTCAATTTTGAAACCGATGCAGACATTCTTAATTACCTTAACGGCAAGGAATTTAAGGTAAACGATGTATGGTTTGCAAAAAACGGAAAGATAAATTCAGATAGATAAAGGCGGTCAATAACCGTCTTTTGCTTTGCAAAAACAAAAATTTTAATCTTCTTTAATACACATAAACGCACTCATTGTGCCTCTGTGACCTTTGGTGGCACGGTGACTCCATAAGAGGTCGCTGTTGCAATTGGTGCAGACATCAGAAACTGTTATGTTTTCATTCTTTACACCTGAAGCAGTAAGAATCTGACGGTTGGTTTCTAAAAGGTCAACCATATATTTTCCGTTTCCTTTTTCAAAAACAAACTTTGAGCTGTCAAGGTCTGCAAGATTCAGAAAATGTTCTGCACATGGGTAGTCAACCTCATAGCAACAAACTGAAATTGCGGGACCGATTGCAGCTTTGATATCGGCGGGATTTGTGCCGTAAAGCTCAGTCATTTTCTCAACAACCTTTTCCCCTATTCTGCCGACAGTTCCCCTCCAGCCGGCATGGGCAAGTCCGATTGCCTTATTCTTTGTATCGACAAAAAACAGTGGTGTGCAGTCGGCATAGTAGGTTACGAGGGTTACTCCCTTTTCATTTGTAATCAAAGCGTCAACGCTCTCCATATCACGGGGCTTGTAGATGCCTATGCCCTTTTCGGCAGATGTTACCGCTCTTACAACCGTGTGGTGATCCTGTGCCGAGGCTACAAGACTTTCGTAATCAAAGCCTGCACTTTTGCAGAATCTTTTGTAATTTTCGGTTACGCTGTCGGGATTGTCACCTCTGTTGAATGCCATATTCATTGATGTAAATTCACCCGTTGACACACCGCCGAGTCGGGTTGTGAATGCGTGATTGATGAAACTAATTTCTGATAAAGAATTATATGTAAGATACGGAACCGTATCAATGTTGTTGAGCTTCATTGTTTTTGAAAAAAATTTCATAAGTGTTCCTTCCATATTCTATAATAAGATTATTTTTAACCGATTAATTGCTTTGTCAATATTTTCCGACAAAATATTATGCTTGAAACACGGCTGAGTTAATGATATACTATATTCATTCAGAGGTGTTGATTATGAAAAAAAGTTTGTTTGGCAAGAATATTCCTGTCAACTGTTCATATTGCGAATACAACGGAATTGAAAATGATATTATGTTCTGCAAAAAGTCAAAGCAGGTCAAAGACGGAAAATGCAGATCGTTCAAGTATGACCCGTTGTTGCGTATGCCGAATGTCACGGTTTTTAAGACAGATTTTTCGGCAAAGGATTTTAAACTTTAATCCGCCGTATTTTTATTATACAGGAATGAATTTTGTTAATATTCCTTTTCAGAATTAAATTACACATTCAAAAGAAAAAGCTTTACCGTTTTTTGGTAAAGCTTTTAGTTTTGCAGTCTTTATAAATTTACGCCATCTGAAAATCACGAATATAGCTTGTGATAGCCTTTTCAATGATTTCCTTTGCCTTGTCAACACCGTCAGTTTCGGTTACCGAAGTAACCTTGTCAGCCTCAAGTGTTTTGTAAACCTGGAAAAAGTGCTGAATTTCTTCAAAATAGTGTTTTGGAAGTTCGCTGATGTCGCTGTAGCAATTGTAGTTGGGATCGTTAACGGGAACTGCAATAATTTTTTCGTCACAGCTGTCATTATCAACCATATTGAGAACGCCGATAGGCTTGCATTCAACGAGCGTCATCGGCTGAATTGTTTCACTGCACAAAACAAGAACATCAAGCGGATCGCCGTCATCTGCAAAGGTTCTCGGAATAAAGCCGTAGTTAGCAGGATAGTGAGTTGATGTAAAAAGCACACGGTCAAGCTTGAGCATACCTGTTTCTTTGTCAAGCTCATATTTGTTTTTGCCGCCCTTTGAAATTTCGATTACTGCATAAAACTTGTCTTTTGTAATTCTCTTCGGAGAAATGTCGTGCCAAATGTTCATAATTTCTGCCACCCTTCTTAACCTTATTTTTTATATATCCTGTAATACCCTGTGAAACATTATGTTATGGTTTAATTATAAGAAATCTATCAAACTTTGTCAAGGAATTTTTGTAATTTCAATCAAAATAATTCAAAATAAATAATCCTCGGTCATAATTACTCAAAGATTATGACCGAGTTTGATTATTTAAGTGTTTTAAATTTTAAGTGTTGTCATAAACCTCTCGCCTGTGACCTATAGACAAAGCAAGAATAACAAGTTCTTCGTCTTCTATAAGGCAGAGCAGTCTGTAATCTCCGATACGATACCGCCATTGACTTTTGCGATTTGCCGTGAGAGCTTTTCCCTTTACTCTGGGGTTTTCACAACCCGACAAATTCTTTTCAATCCACGCTTTAATCATCTTCATGGTATATCTGTCAAGTTTTTTAAATTCTTTTTCAAATCTCGGAGTGGTTCTTACAACATAACTCATATGTCAAGTTCCTTCCAAAAATCAGAGATTGGTCTGCTTTCTTCACCGCTCTTTTTGTATTCATCATAAGCGTCATCAAAAACGGCAAGGTCATATTCTTCTTCGATTTTTTCAAACAAAGCCTGTTTAAAAGCCTCTCCGAGTGATATTGAGTGCAACCGAGCATAGCTGTCTACTATTTTCTTTTCCTGTTCTGTTAATCTGATTGAGAATGCCATAATACTGACCTCCTTGTATAGTACATTGTACTACATTATTATTTCTTTGTCAATGAATTTTATTCGATAAAAGTAAAAGAACACGACAAAATCAATCTGCCGTGTTCAATGTTATTAAATTTACTTTCTCACATTTTCAACAATAACTTTTACAAACTGAATTATAAATGTCGGGATGAATGCAAGGAGGGCTATAAAGCCTGCCTGTGCGCCTGTGAGTGCGGTAACGCTGAAAAGCGGCTGCATAAACGGAACAAACAATACAAATGCGAGCAGAAATGTTCCGATAAAGAAAGCACCTATGCTTGCCGTATTTGAAAAAAGTCCGAGTTTAAAGATTGAATGTGTACTTCTGCAATTAAAGCCGTGGAACAGTCTTGCAAGCGTGAGTGTTGCAAATGCCATTGTGCTTGCAACGGCTGGGCTTGTCTGAAGTCCGATGTAGAATGAAATGAGCGTTACAACGGCAATCAAAGCACCCTGTCCGAGCATAAGAGCAGAAAAGCTTTTTGTAAGGATTCCCTGTTTCGGATCACGTGGTTTTTGCCTGAGCAAATCTTTTTCGGGCTTCTCCATACCGATTGCAATTGCGGGGAGTGAGTCTGTAAGAAGGTTAATAAACAGAAGGTGAACCGCCTCAAACGGTACGGGCAGAGCCATGATTGAACAGAACAACACGGCAAAAATGCCTGCCATATTACCCGAAAGCAAGAAAAGAATTGCATTTTTAATGTTGCGGTAAACATTTCTGCCGTTTGCAACCGCCTTGATAATTGTAGCAAAGTTATCATCCTGAAGAATCATAGATGCGGCGTCTTTTGAAACTTCGGTACCTGTGATACCCATTGCAACACCGATATCCGCTTTTTTGAGAGCGGGTGCATCGTTTACACCGTCACCTGTCATGGAAACAATGTTGCCTTTTCTTTGCCAAGCCTCAACGATTCTGATTTTGTTTTCGGGAGAAACTCGTGCATAAACAGAAATTTTCTCAATTTTTTCGTCAAGCTCCTTATCGCTCATTGCGTCAAGCTCAAGACCAGTAACTGCGATGTCGCCGTCATTGAAAATACCAATCTGCTTTGCGATTGCACTTGCTGTGATTTTGTGGTCGCCCGTAATCATAACAGGCTTGATTCCTGCACGGATTGCATCGGCAACAGCCTGTTTTGACTCCTCTCTCGGAGGATCTATCATTGAAACAAGTCCGATGAATGTATAATCATTCTCTGTGTCAACAGTGAGAGCCTCATCAGATTCCTTATATGCAAAGGTGAGAACACGGAGTCCCTGTTCGGAATATTCACGGTTAACTCTTGAAATCTCAGCCTTATCTTCATCTGTAATCGGACGAATACCGTCTTTTGTTGCGATACTTACACAACGGTCAAGAATTGAATCAAGCGCACCCTTTGTGAGAATATGATTTACACCGTGCATTTTGTACTTTGTGCTCATCATCTTTCTGTCGGAATCAAACGGAACCTCCTCAACCCTTGTAAGGACATCCCTAAGCACATTTTCGTCAAGTCCGATATGCTGAAATGTTTCAAGCAAAGCGTACTCGGTCGGGTCGCCTATTCCCTTTCCGTCAACGATACTCGAATCGTTATTTAGAACCATATCGTAAAGGAGATGACGGTGGCTTTCAATATTAAGGTCAAGCTGATTCTCAAGAATACTTTCGCCGTTCACATAGATTTTCTGAACAGTCATTTTGTTTTGTGTGAGCGTACCCGTCTTATCGGAGCAGATTACAGACACACAACCGAGGCTTTCAACAGCCTTCAAATCCTTGATAACGGCATTTTCTTTTGCCATTTTTTGCGTACCCATTGCCTGAACAATTGTAACGATTGAGCCGAGTGCCTCAGGGATTGCGGCTACTGCAAGTGCAACGGCAAACATAAGAGAGTTAAGAACCGACATTCCGTTGAACATACTCAAGCCGAAAACTACTACACAGATTGCCATAATAATAACGGCAAGTCTGCTCGAAAATTTATCAAGGCTGAGCTGGAGGGGAGTTTTCTTGCTCTTTGCCTGATTCATAAGTGTAGCAATTTTACCGATTTCTGTGTTCATGCCTGTTTCCGTAACAACGACAATTGCTCTGCCGTATGTTACAAGGCTGCCCGAAAAGACCATGTCAGTGCGGTCGGCAAGCGGAACTTCCTTTTCAATTGTCTCCACACTTTTGTCAATATTTGTAGATTCACCCGTAAGCGAGCTCTCATTCACCTGTAAAGAATAGTTATTTATTATTCTTCCGTCTGCAACAACAAGGTCGCCTGCCTCAAGCACAACAATGTCGCCGGGAACGATGTTTTCTGAATCAATTTCAATTTTTCTTCCGTCACGGATTACCTTTGCCGAGGGTGACGAAAGCGATTTAAGGCTTTCAAGTGACTTTTCTGCCTTGACATGCTGAACCGTGCCGAGAATAGCGTTAAGTGTGATTACCGCAAAAATTACGATTGTGCTTTCAACACTTCCCGAAAACATTGAGACGATTGCCGCAATTATAAGGATTATTACCATAAGGTCGGCAAACTGACTTAAAAACACCTGAAAAACAGATTTCTTTTTGCTTTCTTCAAGCACATTTTTTCCGTGTTTTTCAAGAAGGCTGTCAGCCTGTTGTGACGAAAGTCCTTCGCTTGTGACACCGAGCTTGTCAAGAGTTTCTCTCTCGGTCAACTGATACCAATTTTTCATAATTTTCTCCTCCGTTCGGATTGCAGAATACAGACAGACTGAAAAAGGCAAATAAAAAAGACTTTTATTGCAAGGTGCAACTCACCCTACAATAAAAGTCTTGTCCTTTAAGATATAACCGATACCGAAAACGGTATGTACTGACGATTAATATCACAGATTATCTGCGAACTACTCCCCTTTATCTGCAACCATTCTATCAAATTTATTCCTCATTGTCAACAGAATTTTCCGAAATTTTGTTGATATCATCATTTTCGGCAACAATTTCATCTGTGACAAGGTGTCTTTTGCGTTTTTTGGGTTTACTGCAGGTTGCAAATATTATGCCCAAAAATGCAAGAAAAGCACCGCTGCATGAAAAGACTGCGGAAAAATACGGGCGTTCAAGGGCATATGCAACAATTGTTGCAACAATGAAAAGCACTGCGGCAACAAGCATTAATATAAAAGCGGTTTTATAAAGACCGTTCATTTTTCTTTTCATAATCAATCACCAAGATTGTTTGCAATGTTTGCAAAATCTTCAAGTTTAAGCTGTTCCGCCCTTGCATTTAGAGGAACGGAGGAATTTTCAAGAATTGCGTTGACCTCTGCCTTTGGCAAAGAAAGTCCGGATGCAAGAGAATTTGAAAGTGTTTTTCTTCGCTGTGAAAAGGCGGCTTTTACAACCTTAAAAAACTTCTTTTCGTCATCAACCTTCACGGGCGGTTCTTTGAGAATGTTAAGTCTTAAAACAGCCGAATCAACCTTTGGAGCAGGCATAAACGAGCCGGCACTAACCGAAAACAGCATTTCGGGTTCTGCGTAATAGTTGACCGATACCGTTACCGCACCGCTTGCACGAGAACCCACCTCAGCACAAATTCGCTGAGCCGCCTCTTTTTGAACCATAACCGTGATTGCACAAATCGGCAGTCTGTCCTCAAGCAATTTCATAATTACGGGAGATGTGATGTAGTACGGAAGATTTGCGCACACAACAACATCCATACCCTGAAATTCTTCTTCAATCAGCTTGTGCAAGTCAATTTTAAGAATATCATCGTTTACAATTTTTACATTGTCATGTTCGGAGAGTGTTTCTTCAAGAACGGGAAGAAGTCGCTTGTCAAGCTCAACCGCTACAACCTTATCGGCAAGTGAGCAAAGCTCTGTTGTGAGAACCCCTATTCCGGGACCGACTTCAATTACGCCTACTCCCTCTCCGGCACCCGAAAGCTCTGCCATTCTCGGACAAACTGACGGGTTTATAAGGAAATTCTGACCGAGTGACTTTGAAAAAGTAAAGCCGTGTCTTGAAAGTATATCTTTGATTGTACCTATATCTGATAATTTTTTCATCTTAATATGCGAAGCCCTTTCGGATATTTATTTTTCAGTCTTGAATTTGACGCTTTGCCAAAGCCTGTTGTGATTCCGTTTACGCAGACAGCCGTATAGCCTTTGACATCCTGTGACACGGCAATTTCCTCACCGTGAAGATACGCTGCAATTTCTTTACTGTTCACATCAAAATCAACTGCGGATTTACAGTTTTCCTTTTTAGCTGCCGTAAATGCGCTGTGATGCGGTTCGATTCTGTTCTTGACAATTTCGCCGAGAATAACTCCCGCACGGAGAATCTGCAAGCCTTTTACATCAAAATTATAATTCTGTGGAAGAACTATAATTTTATCCTTTATAACCTCAATATTTTCACCGAACGGTCTGTCGATAAAAATACTGTCATAAAAATCAAAAATTTTCGAGTCAATTTTATTATTCTTTTTAGAAATACTATAATTAGAATACGGCTCGCCCTTTTTGTGAAGCTTGGCGGCAAAATGTCCTTCTCCGCCGTCCATCGGGAAAATTCTTCTCGCATAATCAAGCGTAGGTCTGCCGAATGTTACGCCCGAATCAACAAGTTCAAAATCGGGATTTTCTGCAAGGAACCGAGAAATTACGCCCTCGTTTTCTTCCTTTGAAAAAGTACAGGTTGAATAAACCATATATCCGCCGTTTTTCAGGGCATCCTTTGCACTGTTAAGAATCAAAAGCTGACGGGCGGCACAACTCTTTACATGCTCAATGCTCCATTCACGCTCCGCATCATTCTTGCGGAACATTCCCTCACCGCTGCAGGGTGCGTCAACAAGAATCCTGTCAAAACGGTTTTCAAGCCTTTTGCAAAGTTCATCGGGACGGCAGTTTGATACAACTGCGTTTGAAATACCCATTCGTTCAATATTCGATAAAAGAATATTCGCTCTGCTTCTTACAATTTCATTGCTCCACAAAAGTCCTGTTCCGTTAAGTTTAGCGCCGATTTGCGTACTTTTTCCGCCCGGAGCGGCACACAAATCAAGGACATAATCGCCCTCATGAACATCAAGCATTGTAACTGCCGAAGTTGCAGAAGGTTCCTGAACATAGAACGCTCCTGCATGGTGCAGAGGATTGTTGCCGATTGACTTAACATCGGACGGAATATAGAAGCCCTCATCGCAAAACGGAGTTTTTTTCAGTTCAAAATCAAGAAGTGAACAAAGCTTTTCGGGCGAACATTTTAAGGTGTTGACACGAAGTCCCTTTATGAAATCGTCACTGTTGTAAAATTTTAAAAATTCGTCAAATTCATCACCCAAAAGTGATTTCATTCGCAATAAAAAATCATTCATGAATAAACAAGCCTTTTCGGGTTAATAATAGTTTTGTAAAGGAGGTGTTGAAATGAATTTCAATCAGAATCGGAACAACAATCAGAACAAGAACGAGCAGAACAGCCAGAATAAGAATCAGAACAACAATCAGAATAAAAATCAGCAGAACAGCCAGAACAAAAGTCAGAACAATTGCAGATGATTACATTCTGAAGTTCTCCCGAGCCGTGTCTTTTGATGCGGCTTTTTTCTTTATAGGAATTAATAACCGTATTCTTCGCCGATGATAATAACCTTGATTCTGTCAATATGTCTTTGCTGAGCAGATACCACATAGTTACAGCAGATTCTTGTGTCACCGTGACAACCGTCACAGAGCTCGGGATTTTCTTTTCTCAATGAAACGCATTCGCCTGTTTTTCCGCAAGGGGTTTCAATACCGAGTCTGATTGTATTCTGCGGAGCGGCAATTGTTTTAACTCTCTTGATTGCCTCGTCAATATTCTTTACAATTTTGTTGATACCGCATACAACGATAACGCTTTTTGGACCGTAAAGAAGTGCGGCAACACGGTTTGAGTTGCCGTCAACATTATAAAGCTCTCCGTTTTCGGTAAGAGCGTTTGTACTCATAAAAAATGTGTCTGCCCTGAAAGTCTGACGGTAAACCTCTTCAACCTCGGGACGAGTCATTCCGGGTGCGGAACGGTCAAGAAAATTGTAATCGGGTGAATTAATTATCTGATAAATTCCCGTTTCGTCGAGAGTTTTTGAACCTCCGCATGAAATTGTTTCGCCCTTTTTAATGAGTGTTTTTACAAGTGCCTGAGCCTCTTCCCTGTTTTCGCAAAAATAAGGTTTCATCTTGTTGCGTTCAAGATTTTTCATAACTTTCTCAACTTTTACTCTCATTTCATCAGTCATAATAATTGCTCCGTTTCATAATTTCATAAAGTAATAAGCAAGTTTTTGCATTAAATAATAGTTCTTTAAAAGAACAATATCCGCCCCTACGCTTGACATTCTGCCTACGGTTACAATCTGCTCACACATAATAATTGTGATATCATACACTTGCCAACATTTTCACCAAAATCATATGTAATCATTATACAATACAAATTGAATTTTGAAAAGAAAATTATTTGTCAACGGCACGGGTTTTGCGAATAAAATGATAAGAGAATAAATTTAGGAGAGATTTTATGCCGTCAGTTTATCTTTCACCGTCATTGCAGGAGTACAACCCGTATATTGACGGAGGAAATGAAGAATATTATATGAATCTTATTGCAGACGCCATGGAGCCTTATTTGAGGGCAAGCGGAATAGATTTCAGGCGAAACGATCCCGATATGACGCTGAGTCAGGCAATTGCAGATTCAAACAAGGGCAATCACGATTTGCACCTTGCAATTCACAGCAATGCCGCTCCCGAGGGTTCGGCGGGCAGATACACGGGTGCTGACATTTATTACTATCCGACAAGCAGTAACGGCAAGCGTTTCGCTGAAATTCTGCAAAAGAATTACAAGGATATTTATCCCGAATCGAACGATGTTGACATAATCCCTACCACCTCACTTGCGGAAGTCAGACGGACAAAATCACCGTCGGCATTGATTGAGGTTGCATATCACGATAACCCCGAAGAAGCTCAATGGATTAGGGACAACATTAATGCAATCGGCAGAAATCTTGCAAAATCAGTTGCCGAGTATTTTAATTTGCCGTTTGTCGAGCCGTAATTTAATTTTGACAAATAATAAAGGTCAACACGATTATGTGCTGACCTTTTGTTATTCATCAAGATATGCGTTTAAAAATAATCAGATCTTTCGCTCATATTGTTTCTTTCATTACATTTCAATTAGATGTTCACAACATTCGGAACACAAATTTCTTTTAATATTAACTGCTTGCCCAACCGCAAATTTCAATTTGTTTTTATACAACTTCAATATCATTCATCTCAATACTGCCCCAGGCTTTTTGCCAGGTGTTTTGGTATTTATCGGGTTTTCTTCTTCTGAAAGTCAAACCGTCTGCGACCTCTAAGGTTTCAAAGGGGGCGGCATCGTTCTTTCGGCTGTAAAAAACATAGCGTGTATAGTATCCGCCACGAACAATTTTTGATATGTCTATTTTCAATTTTGCCGTGTGGGTTTCGCCCTTTTTTCCCGAATAGAAATTTTCAACCACAAATGCGGTAACGGGATATCTTCGGTAATCGCTCACTTCAACACGCAGACAAAGATTTTCAATATCAGCCTTGTTTTTCCATGTGAGTTCAAGCAGAATCTGCTCGTCATCATAGAAAATATTATTCTCTTTGCCGTTATATCCGGCAAATTGCAGACATAGGTCGTTTCTGTCGGCATGATGCTTGTGTTCGTTTCCGACATATTCAATGGCACGGAAATTTTCGTTTGCACTTCCGAGATAGATTTTTACAGCGTCTTCAACATCGCCGTCAAAAACAATTTTGCCGTGATCAAGAACTATGCACCTGTCGCAAAGGTCACGAATAGTATTCATATTGTGTGAAACATAGAGGACAGTTCTGTCCTCCTCGGTTGCAAGGTCACGCATTTTCCCGATACACTTTTTCTGAAAGTGCATATCTCCGACAGCAAGCACCTCGTCCATAATCATGATTTCTGCATCAAGGTGTGCCGCAACAGCAAACGCAAGCTTTACGAACATACCCGATGAATAACGCTTTACGGGTGTGTCAATGAACTTTTCGCACTCTGAAAATTCAATAATACTGTCTATTTTTGAAGCGACCTCTTTCTTTGTCATTCCGAGGATTGCACCGTTAAGGTAGATGTTTTCCCTGCCGGTAAGCTCAGCATGAAAGCCTGTTCCGACCTCAAGCATACTGGCAATTCGTCCCCTGAAACGCACTCTACCGTCTGTCGGAGATGTAATTCTGCATAAAACCTTTAACAGAGTTGACTTGCCTGCACCGTTAGCACCTATAATTCCTATGCGTTCTCCACGGTTCACCTCAAGGTTCACACCGTCAAGTGCTAAAAATGTGTCGCCTTTTGTGTATTGTTTGGCACCGATTCTCTGATTCGGATCTTCTTTACCTCTTTTTTTTGCATACCAACTCTGCAAATCATGACGGAGAGTTCCCGAACCGATTGCACCGAGTCGGTATTCTTTTGAAAGATTTTCAATTTTTATTACGCAATTTTCATTCATTTCAGTCATGACATCATACCGTATCTATAAAATTCTTTTCTACCCTATTAAAGACGATTATTCCGAACAGAAGAACGACTGCCGTAACAGCGAAGCTCAATATGAGATATTGCCACGGAAATGTTCCGCTGCCTAAGAATCCGTAACGGAATGTTTCAATTAGCGGAGCAACAGGATTTAAAAGTGCAAGCGGACGGAATGAATCCGACACCTGAGAAACAGGATAAACAACAGGAGTAATATACATCCACAATGTTACTCCGAATGAAACAAGCACACCGAGGTCACGGTATTTTGTTGTTACAGACGAAACAATCAATCCGCAGCCTGTGCCTAAAAGTGCCGAAGAAAGCAGAATCAAAGGCATAAGCAATGCGCATAAATTCGGGTGAACATTTGAACCCGTAAACATATATATAAGAACAAGTATAAAGAACATTACAAAGTTAATCAAAAAACCGATTGTGTTGTAAATTATGTTTGCGCACGGCATCACGAGCCTTGGAAAATACACCTTGCCGAACAGCCTTGCGTTGCCGATAAAGGTTGATGAACTGCCGTTAAGACAGCTTGAAAAAAACGACCACAAAATGTTGCCTGCCATAAAAAACAGAAATTGAGGCATTCCGTCAGTTGAGATATTGGCAATCATACCGAAAATTACGGTAAAAACAAATGTTGAAAGGAACGGCTTTATTATTATCCACAACGGGCCGAGTACGGTTTGCTTGTAGGAATTTTTAAAATCACGCTTTACGAACAGCATAACAAGGTCACGGTACTTTCGGACATCACCGAGATTAAGCTCAAACAATCTGCGTTTTGAAGTAATATCGGTTATTTCATTATTTTTCAAGCCACATTCCCCTTTTGTCGGTATTTCACATACAAAAAATTTTAACACATTTATATTTTTGTGTCAATTCAGGTTGATTTGCAGACATAATAATGATAAAATAAATTAAGTTTATTTATGAAAGGAATTTGAAAATGACAAAAATTAAAAAGATTTCGGCAATTATGGTTGCCGCAGTTATTCTCTGCACATGCTTTTTAATGAGCGGTTGCGGCGGTGACACAGAGAGCAGTTCTTCTGAAAAAGCAACTTCTGCAGTTTCAAACGAAGAAACAACATCCGCAAGCACAGACACAACCGACTACAAATCAAGCTACACAGCTACTATTGATGTTAAAGACTACGGTAAAATCGAAGTTGAGCTTTATGAGGAGCTTGCTCCGATTACAGTCAAGAACTTTGTTGACCTTGCAAAAGACGGCTTTTATGACGGTCTTACTTTCCACAGAATCATTACCGGCTTTATGATTCAGGGCGGTGACCCAAAGGGTGACGGCACAGGCGGCAGTGAAAAAACAATCAAGGGCGAATTTGCTCAGAACGGTGTTGAAAATAACCTTTCACATACAAGAGGCGTTATCTCAATGGCTCGTTCAAATGAACCCGACAGTGCAAGCTCACAGTTCTTTATTGTTCAGGCTGACAGCACATATCTTGACGGTCAGTACGCTGCATTCGGCAAGGTAACAAAGGGTATGGATATTGTTGATAAAATCTGCGAGGACACACCTGTTACAGATTCAAACGGTACTGTTGAAAAGAAAAATCAGCCTGTTATCAACTCAATTAAGATTGAGGAAAAATAATGAACGGTATAACTGTTCTTGTTGATGCGGATGCCTGCCCTGTTGTAAAATCGGTTGAAAGGATCGCAAAAAGTCACAATGTTCCCGTTGTGCTTTTGTGTGACACAAACCATGTTCTAAAGTCAGATTACAGCGAGATAAAAATTATCGGTGCAGGTGCAGACGCAGTTGATTTGGCGCTTGTCAACCTTTGTAAAAAGGGCGACATTGCGGTAACTCAGGATTACGGAGTTGCGGCACTTGTGCTTGGAAAGGGTGCGTACTGTATTCATCAATCGGGAAAAATTTTCTCGGATGATAACATAGGCGGTCTGCTTATGGACAGACACCTTGCCAAAAAGGCGAGAATGTCAAACAGCAAGCACCACATTAAAGGACCGAAAAAGCGTACAAAACAAGATGACGAAAACTTTGAAAAAAGCTTTGAATCTTTGCTTGTAAAAGTGTTCAATAATTCTAATCAGGAATAATAATAATTTTTCGGCATATACTTGAAATGCACAGAAATGTGTGCTACAATAATTGTAGGCAAAATGAAATGAGTTGTCCATTGGGCAAAACGAAACCCTCAAAGTCGGTAGCTTTGAGGGTTTCTTCTTAGGTTGTGCTGTTCAAGCATTATCTATCCAACCACTTGCAAATGTAGTAGGCAACTACACTTGCTCCAATAGATAATAAAAATGAAATGAGAAGATCCATTGGGTCACCTCCTTCCTGCCGGAAAGAGTCAACAGCACAATCAGTATATCACATCTATTGAAATATGTCGATATACTTTGACACTCATTTACAAACAGAACACCCCGAAGAACTTAATCTTCGGGGTGTTTTATGTTTTACCGTAAGAATTTTTGCAGTCGCATACTCGGGCAAAATATGATATAAACGATTCAAACTATCTTCCCGACCGCACCTAACAGCTATTAACTTTTCACTCCTCACTTCCAACGGTATCCGTTGGTTCGGTTGATTTGACTTTTTTCTGATAGGTGTCAATACTAAAAATGCCGAGATTTTGTTTCCATTTCAGGATTCGCTTTACAGATGCGTCAACCTGAGCTTCGGAAATTTCACCGTTTTGAACAGCCTCAAGAACTGCGGGATATTGGGTATCGACAGATGAACAACAGAGCAAATCGTTACCGCATTTTGCCGCTGTGACTGCCGCCGCTTCATCCCCCGTAAAATCCGTGATTGCGTCCATGATAAGGTCATCGGTCATAATTACACCGTCAAATTTGAATTCATTTCTGAGAATATCATGCACCTTTTGTGAAAGTGACGCAGGATATTCGCTGTCCATGCAATTAACTATGTTGTGTGAAACAAGAATACAGTCGGCACCGGACTCAATTCCCTGATAAAACGGTTTAAAATCTGTATTTTCAAATTCCGAATAGTCACGGTTATCGTATGCAATTCCCGTGTGTGTGTCGCTGTTATTGCCGTAACCGGGAAAATGCTTCAGAACCGTGCCGAGCTTTTTTGATTTGCTTGTTTCAACAACGGTTCGCACATATCTGTTTTCCATATCAACATCCGAGCTGAAAGAACGGTCATACATAAAGCCGTATTCATCCGAGGTCATATCGCACACGGGAGCCAGATTCACATTGATTCCGAGTGAAAGAAGCAAATCCGCTTTTTCTTCTGCATCCTGCTTGACAGCATCCCAACCGCCGTCTGCATAAGTATCTTTTGGAGAAAGAAACGGAGTTTCACGGAGGTTTGGGTTACTGCTGACACGCACAACCGTTCCGCCCTCCTCATCAACGCCGATTAAAAGCGGAATATCCGCCTCGTTCTGATAGCTGTGAATATCGTCAACAACTTCATCTTTGGTTTTACCGTCAAAATCTCTGCCAAACAGGATATAACCGCCGATATTGTACTCGCTGACCTGTTGCACAGCGTCTTCATCGGGGCAGCGTACAAAAAACATCTGCCCCACCTTTTCTTCAAGCGTCATATCAGATATGAATTTATCAAGCTTTCGGTCATTAATTTCTTCGGCTGACATTGTTGTCGGCTGAACAGTCGTCTGCTCTGCAGGCTGTGATTTTTCGGACTGACTGCTGTTTTCGGCACAAGCCGTCATTACAAAAACCATGCATAATGTAAGCAAAGCAGATGAAGTTATTTTTAATTTTCTGTTAAATATTTTCATAAACGCCTTACGCTTTCTGCATTTTAGTCAGCGCACTGCTTGTGACATATACAAGGCACCTTACCGTTACACCGTTTGCCGTGGTACACGATACTGTGGTTTTGCCCGTTTTGTTGGCTGTAATTTTTCCGCTGTTTTCATCAACAGACGCAACAGTCGGATCTGTTGACGAATAGGTTGTTGAACAGGTCGCCTCACCGTCTGCTACAGAAAGATTCAGCAAGCTTGAATTACCCTCTGAAAGTGAAATTTTATTTTTGCCAAAGCTAACCGCCATTGCAAGAAACTTTACATTCACATTCACATTTTTTGTTTTACCGTCAGATGTCGAAATCGTGATAACCGTATCGCCTATGCCCGTGGCAACAATATTGCCGTTTTCATCAACAGAGGCAACTGACGGGTTACTGCTTGAATAGCTGACATCTATATCTCCCCTCAACTCCGTAATTTCGCTGTTAAGGGTGTAACTTTCAAAAAGTCCCATAGAAATGTCACTTTTCGGCAAAACAAGTTCAGACTTGCTCTGTACTGTTTCGTTAAGCTTTTCGGCAACGATGGGACCGTATATCTTCATATTGGCATATGCAAGAGGGTGAATTCCGTCACCTTTTTTGGTTTTTGCATTATATCTAAAATACTGTGTTGTAATTTCCTCATTATCACCGGTAAGCTCTGTTTCTTCCGAAAGGTCAACATAGGGAATTTCCCACTTATCAAGTATATTTTTCATTAAAGACCAATACTGTGACTGTTTTATTCTTGTTGAGCAATTGTGACAGAGTACGAACAGCTTAATTGAGTCTTTATAATTCTTGTCAAGAAAATAGCAAATACTTTCCAACGCACCTGCTGTGGTGTATTCATTGTATTTTCCCGATTTATTATTTATATCGGTCATTGCACCCATTTCAACATTTTTGAACAGGTCATTAAAACCGCCGTCAAGCAGAATAACATCATAACTGCCTTTCATTTCACGGACACGCTCAAGGATACTTCTGTGATCTGTGCCGATAAAATCCTTTCTTATTGCAAGAGTTGTGCCGGGAGTGGCCTTGTTGGTCATTGTCATATTATATTTTTCGGCAACATAATTGCAGAAAGAATATGTTGAATTTCCCATTGTGTTCGTACCCGAACCGTAGGCAACGCTGTCGCCGTCACAATACATAGTTCTGCCCGAAAGGTAGTCGGGAGCAGAATACATAGCCTTTGCACACGGAAAAAGCTGTGCGTAAAATTCGTTGCCGACAGCCTGCAAAATAAGATTAACATCATTTTCTGTGATTTTGCCGTCATCGTCAACATCGGCAGCCGTCAGTTCTTCCTCGGTCGGAACAGTGTCGATAAGGCTTTTGGCAAGCTTTGCATCAGTTGTATCAACAGTTCCGTTGTTATTAACATCGCCGTAAATCACATTGCCCGACGAAACAAAGTTTAGCGAATTATCATTGCAATATTTTTCTGCGACAGTCCCCGAATAGCCTTCAAGAGTGAATGATGAATCGGTTGAATACTGCTGAGTGCTTATTGTCTGCTTACTGTAGGTGTCAAAAACGCCCTTTTTGGTTGAACAGCTTACCGCAAACGAATCATCGCAAATCTGCGTTACGGACATTGGAATGCTCACGGATTTAAGATTTTTACAATTCATAAACGCACCGTAGCCTACAGTTTTCAAACCAAAATTCAGGTTGATTTTTTCAAGGCTTTCACAACCGTAAAAAGCCCACCATTTGATATTTTTTACTGTGTCGGGAATTGTCACTTCCTTGATTTTGCCTGAATAAAAAGCCGTCCTGCCGATCGAGGTTACAGGCTTTGAATCAATGCAGTCGGGAACAGTCACGACTGCCTCCTTACCCGTATAACCGCAGATTTCGGCTGTGTTATCGTCAAGAATTCTGTATTTAAAGTTTTTGTATGTGCGTTCATCGGTTGCGGCAAAAACGGTTGTACCGACACCTGCAACTGATGAAACTATTATTACCGTTGAAAGTAAAAATGATAAAGTTTTTTTGAAATTTCTCATTAAATTGCTCCATAAATCATTATTCCTATATTTTACTACAAAATGCAACATTTTGTAAATAGGCAAACAACCTAGAATTACCAAAAAATAAAAAAACAGAGGAACAACATTGAAAGCAGTTCAAAGAATGCTCCGGTTAATCCTCTGTATCCTTTATATATTTTTTAAAAAATCAGCCTGCAAGCACAAGCGGAAGAACATCGTTACGGTCAATATGAAGAACAACCGAAACCTCGTCACAAACCATTTTTTCAGCTTCTTTGAGAAAGCGCTCGTCAGTAATGTGAAGTCGTCTGCCCTTTTTGAGCTGGAGGTTACTGTGGAAGTGCATTCTCCTGATAAGCTCAACAAGCTTCATACAATCGCCGCCCGAAATAATCTCCTTGATTTTTTCACATCTTTCGGCTTTATTGTCAATCCATATTTCATTATCGGTTTTCTGTGACAAAATATCTTTAATTTCATCCGAAGAAAGGACAACACGCATTCTTGACACAAGCATTTCATTCTGAGTCGGAACAAAAAGCGTTGAAGAATCCGAGCAAACAGGTTTTAAAACATAGTATTCAATAGAATCCTTTCCGATTTTTTTCGTTGTAATTTCGGTAATCTCACAAACTCCGTTTGAGCCGTAAAGAACAATCTCGCCAATACTGTACATACTCTCACCATCCGTATAATCGCATCATCTTAAATCTCAGATAAACACTGAGTTCTTACAATATTATTGTACCACATTTTGCATAATTTTGTTATAGGCAAAATTACCGAATTTGACAATTTTTTCACTGTGGGAAATTAGAGCATATTCTACCAAAATCCGTTAAAATAGAATTGGTTTAAATCCGAAACAGGGTACAAAATACGCTCTGCGGATATTTTACGAAAAGGCTCTTGGAAATGCAAGGCATTTTAATTGGAGGCGTCGAGGAATTTATGCCTATTGACAAACACATTTAGACAATTTAAAAGGTCAAAAATGTTATTGTTCGGTATATATTTTAAGTTGATAAAAATGTCTGAATCACAGATATTAAATACAATTAAAGGCACGGCGGGTGTTACTGCAACAAAACAAGCGACAGTTTAATTTTTGTCGCTTGTTATTACACTTTATTCTGTTTTTACGGGTTGCCACATAACTATTGACATTGAGCCATAAATGTCAATTCATCAGCAAAAGTCGTTTTATAACGGTTACGGATTGTAGGCTGACCAGTTACCGTTTGAATAAATCTTGCCGACATTCACCGTGAGATCAGCAGTTTGATTTGCACCATTGTTGCTGAAAATCACATTTGTTGCACCTGTCGGCACTGCTATACGGTAGACACCGTCACCGACACTTTCCATTGCTTTTCCAGGCCATTTACCTGCCATATCGGTTGCATCACTGTTCCAGAAGTATGCATGGGTATAGCCCTTTGCATAAACATATGACTTGCCGACTGTTGTCGGTTTGGTTGTGGGAGCAACCGTTGTGGGCTGTGTTGTAGGTACTGTCGGTTCTGTTACGGGAGCTGTTGTGACCTCTGTTGACGGTTCCGTAACAGGCTCTGTTGCAGGAGTTTCCGTTGTTGGTTCGGTTGCGGGGACTGTCGGCAACTGACTCGGATCAACATATGTACCGCAGTAACCGCAATTTTCAAACTTTGCAACATAGCATTGAATCAGGGTTGCGTCCTTGATTGAGATTGTGTTATCCCTGTCAACATCTGCCGCAATGAGGGCATTGTTTGTAAGATTTTCAAGCTTTACGATATGCTTTTGAACGAATGTTGCATCGCTGACATCTATTCTTCTGTCAAGGGTTGTATCACCCATAAGAATCATATTATCGGGTATATCCATGTTGTAATACTCGAACATATAAGTATTGTTGAAGTCGTTGTAATCGTTTGCCTTTGAGATTACCCTGACTGAAACAAAGCCTGTGTCATCAACATATGACTTATCAAGCGGAACAGTTATCGTAACGGGGGTATTCTTTGAAACAAAAGGAATGTTCTGTGTGAAGTAAACCTCGTTTGTGTTTCTGTTATAAACCTCAAGAGTTGCAGGAGAGTCATAGCTGAATCTGTTGTACACAACAGCCTTGATGAAGTTTTCGTCGCCGTCAATATACTGTTCTGCACTGACCGCCATATCGGTATAGCCGAGGGGGATATCATATGATGAAGTGTACTTTGCCTTGCTGTCTGTTACGGTAATTGTTATACAACGGTTTACAATCTGTTCGGGTGATGTGAACGGAACGCTGAACGTCTCGCTTGCACCTGCAGAGAGTGATTTATCTGTTGTTGTATATGTACCGAGTACAGTACCGTCATAGTTCTTTACCGTAAAGGTGAGATTGCCTGTCGGTTCAAAGCTGTTGTTTGTTACAGATACATCTGCTTTGGCTTCCTTGCCTGCGTTGATTTCGCTGTAGTCAACGCTTGCATCTGTAATTACAGGTTTTGAAACAGAGTCGGCAATTGTTGTAACAAGCTTTGACTCTGTGTTCATATCGTCATCAATTACCTTCGAATCGTAATATGTGAATGTAAGCTTGCCGTTAATGTACACCGGCTCAACATTTTCAATGTAGTTGTCGGATGAAACAAGTGTTACGGGATTTGACCAGGTACCGCTTGCCGTGTCAAGATAGAGGGCATTGATTTTGTTCTTGCTCTCTGTGTAAACGATTGCACAGTTGCCGTTTTCATCGTTTACTATTTCAACACCGTTTGCAGCCGAACCTGATATGTTGCAAATCTCTGCTTTTGCCTTAGACTGAACATCATACTGCATGAGAGTTCCGTTTTCGTACCAAACTACAACGGATTTGTTAAGGACTTCGCCTGTTGAGATTGCAGTTTCTACATTTTCTGCAATTACATTTGTTTCGCCAGTGGCTGTGTTACATACACAGATTGTCTTATCGTCTGTTGTCGAAAGGTCGCCGTCTTTGTCACAGGTGTAAACAACATATTTTGACTTTGAGCTTTCGATAATATCACAGTTGATTACCGTGTCAACATTCTGTGCAACAGCCTGTGGCTGTGACCATGTTCCGTTAGCAAGACTGCTCATCATAATTGAGTTGGAGCTGTCATTAAAGAACGGATTGTTTGAAGAACTGTTCATCCAAATTGCTGTGGGAACACCGTTGATGTCTTTAAAAACAGGGTTTGCATCGTATGTACTGTTGTTTGAAATGCGTGTAAAGTTTTCAAACTTGTTAGACCAAAAACTGAACTTTGCAGAATATACATCAATGTTCTTTACTGTATCGGTAATTGAAGAATCTTCCAAAAGCTCTGTGTTACTCTGGGCATAAACAAGATAAATCTGATCTCCGCTTACTGCAAGTGAGTACGATATATCGGCATTTTTGTTGTCATCAAGCTTTGATGCTTTTGACCACTTGCCAGTTGTTGAATCGTAAACGCTATAGTAAAGTGCGAGTGCATTTGCCGAATTTGTTGCATTTTCGTCAACACTCTGGTAAACCATTACCGCCTTGTCACCGCAGGCTGCAATCTGTGGCTTTGATGCGGAGTATGCATTGTCAAGCAATGCCGTATTGCCGTTGCCGGACTCTATCTCGTCATTCCAACCCGAATTGTAGGACAGCAATTTATCATTTATGTTGTATTTGTCGACATCATATGCCGCTGCAACAAGCTCGGAGTAGGCTTTTGCCTTAGCCTTGGAATCTCTCTCATACAAGGTTGCGGTTCCTGAAACGATTTTGAATTTATCCGTATAGAAGAATAATTTTATGTAGACTCCAAGCTCACCGCTTAATTCAACTTTTTTCAATTCAAAAGCATCTTTTATATCGATATCGAAACCTAAGTCAGCACTTCCGTAAAGACCTGCTGATAAACATTTTATTCCAAATCCCGCTTTTATTTCAAGAGCTGCCCGTATTGCGAGTTCAAAACTGTCAATACTGAATGTTTTATTAACATCGTTATAAACAAATGATGCTTCTGCACCCATTCCATATGAGAAAGTAATTGACGCCGTGATAGGCACAAAGCCTAAAGTGAATTGAGAACCCCATTCTCTAGAAATAGACACAGCAAGATACAGTTTACTTTTTGACAATGCAAGAGTGCCGTCATCCTTAATTTTAAATTCAAGTGCACCTTGAACTTGGAAATTAAAGTTAGGCTCTCCGTTATTGCTTGGCCTCTTTTTGGCAAGTATATCTTCATACTGTTTCTTGCATAATTCAACCATATCCGAAAAGTGTCCGTCTTTGAGGGTTGCAAAATCGTCATTGGCATCTAAACTGCTGCCACCGGAATTATCCCCATCGGTCTTTTCATCATTTTTATCGCTGTCTTTATCGCCTTCGCTTTTATTATTTTCCTTTTTATCATTTTCCTTTTTATCGTCCTCCTTTTTCTCATCATCTTTTTCATTTTCGTCTTTTTTATCGTCATCTTTTCCGCCTAAGCCCTTATTTGCATCAAAATTAACAGCACATACCAACGCATCTTCGTCTTTGTCATACTGCCAGGAAAGTCCCATACTCTTGCCACTTGTAAGCGAAAATTCAAACGAAGCACCGTTCATAAATTCAAACGGAGAATTATCTATAGTAATAGAAGTACTTTCGGGAAGTTCAATACTTACATCCTGATAAGTCAGCATTACGGAACTGACATTCAGCGCTGTTTTTTCAATCTTGCCCGATTTCAATGTTACATAAAGATAAACAGGTTTGCTCTTTTCAAAATCCGATGCTATATAAGTATTAGTATAAATGTATTCATCTGAATTTATGTTTTTGCTTTTTGCAGTTAAAGTTTTATCGTTTTGTACAACATCAACAGAAGAGATTTCACCGTAGATTTTCGCTATAAATGTTACACTTGCGGCACTTCCGTCTTTGTTCTTAGCATTTGTTTGAATTGAGGCTTTTGATTTAAGTGCGTCTGCACCATCAACCTTAACGCTTGCTACAGCATATTCACCGACACGGTACAATTTTATCTTTGTATTACTGCCGAAAAGTAATCCTGCAAAACTATCATCTTTATAGGTATAGTAATTTGAAGCCGTTACCTTGAGATATGAAGACTCAATATCAAATCTTTCATCCTTATCAATAACAACCTTTCCCTCTCTGTCAGAAGTACGGGTAAATTCAGAATTGAGTTCAACGGTTGCACCCGATATCGGGTTGCCGTCCTTGTCCTGAATATAGAATACATATGCGCCACCCTCTTCGGGGAATTTTTCATAGTATTTTTCAAGGAAGTATTTTACTTCATGAACGGATACACTTGCATTAGCACCCGTTGAAGCAACATCTTCTATAACACTTTTCAAATAACTTAGTGAGCCTTTTGGCTTTGTAAAGCAATGATAAACATACTTTTCACCCGGATTAAGTGTTGTGCGCTGTTTGTCCATTTCGTAAGAATTGCCGTTTGCATCAACATATTCATCACAGTAGGACTCGTTGAGTTTTTCCCATTTAAAGCCCTCAAGAGCAAAGTCGCCCTTGTTTTCAACAATGATATTGTAGAACACCTTACTGCCGTAGTTATGATCTGCCGCCTCAATTTCAACATCAATAGTTGACGCATTGTGAACCTCAATCGGATTATCGGCTACGAATTTTGCGGAAATCGGTTCGTTGAAGTAAGAAAGCATTCCGAGGAAGTCGGCAGAAATATCATATGTACCCGCCTTGTCGCCTCTGAGAATCCACTTAATTGTTTTCTGAGTCTGTCCCTTGATTTCATCAATATAGACAGAAGCCTTTGGTTCTAACGAATTTGTCTTTACAACGCTGAGGCCGTCAGGAACATTAAGTGTAACCGTGTTATCAAGCAAGCTGAAATCGCTTGAAGCGTGGTTGATAATATGAAGTGATACGCTGAAGAATTCTTTGAGATATGAGAACTCAACAGGAACATCAAGGTAAACGATTGTTGGATCTTCAGCTTTTGTCAAGCTTGAATTTGAACTGCCAATTACACAAGGAGTAAGCTTTCTTGTGCCTGATGATGTTTTCACATAAATCGGATCCGATTTTGCGGTTTTACCGTTCCAATAGATTACCGAATGAATCGGTTCACGCTCATAAACGAGAGTTACATTGATTTTTACAACATTTCTGTTTTCGGCGGCATTGATGTCGATGCCTGCCGCAACAATTTCATCAAATGTCATTTTGTGAATTTCAAATTCACCCGTAACAATCGGTTCGTTGACAAGAACGAGTGTTACACAAGTTTCCTTGCCTGTAACAGAAATATTCTGCTTAACGGGGAGGTAATCTTTTTTGTATGAAGATACAATGTGAGTACCAATCGGAGCTTCAAACACGGCAAGACCGTTTGAATCGGTAAATGCGTGCTGCTGTTCTTCCTCACCGAGATCGATATAAGCGTCTGTGTTTGGAAGAACATTGCCCTTTTCGTCTTTAAGCAATACATTGACTGTGCCGACAAGCTCTCTGCTTGTAACTGTAATTTCCTTTGTCAGCTTGGCTGTGTTGCCGTCACTGTCAGTTACGCTGACAGTAACTTTGTACTTGCCTGTCTTATCGAAAATATGGAGTGTTTTGCCCCTTTCGTTCTTTACAACGGCTGTGCCGTCACCAAAGTCAAAGCTGTAGCTTACAATTTCGGTATCATCTGTTGAGCCTGTTGCGTCAAACATATACTCGCTGCCCACTACAACTGTTGACTGACAATCGAGTACGGGAACGGGAGCAATTATGCCCGACACCTTAACGAGTTCGCTTTCGGCACTTGATGAGTTTTTAGCCTTATCAAAAGCCTCAATCTTGTAGATTACGCTCTTGTCGGAAACGGCAATTTCATTATCGTTGTAGGTGTATGAATTCTTTCCGCTTTCAGCCATTACGGAATCGTAAAGCACATATGACTTGTCATTTGCACGCTTTCTATATATATAGAAGTGAGAAAGATCATCTGCATCACAAGACCATGTAAGGTTGAAGATATTACCGTCTTTTTCAACAAGCTTCACATCCTTGATTTCGGGAGCATCCTTGTCAATTGTGTACGTTGCGATTTTTTCATCAGCCTGATTGCCCGATGAATCGCTTGCCGTAACCTTGATTGTAACCTCTGTGCCGCTGTTAAGCTCATCAAGAGGGAGAGCAATCGTTGCGGTACAGTTATTCTTTGAGTTACCTGCAATTTCTTTGATTGTCTGATATGAACTGAAAAGTCCGTTTGTTTTATACTCAATTTTCAGGTTGCTGAGTTTTGCATTATCCGATGCGGCAACCGTGACGGAGTTGTTGTTATTACCTATTCTTGTGCCGTCAACAGGTGAGAGATCATAGATAACAGGCTTTTCGGTATCGTCCTTGACTTTGCATGATACAACCCCCGACTGTTTGCCGACATTGCCCGCAAGGTCAACAGCCTCAACCTTGTAGTAGTAGGTAGCACTGAAATCTACATTTTCATCATATGTATTGACAGTCTTTACATTGTTTTTCAAAAGGGTAAATTCACCGTCAGCGCTGTTGCTCTTGTACACTCTGTAATAAGCAAAGCTGTTGTCGTCTGTAATTGCATTCCACGAAATGTTTACGAATGACGAACCTCCCTCTGTTTCACCCGATGATGCCGTAACACCTGTGGGCTGAACCGGAGCTGTTCTGTCAACAACATATTCGTAGCAGGTAAGGTCTTTATCCTCGGTCACATTGCCGTAGCTGTCATAAACCTTTGCCCTTACAAAAACAGAACCTTCCTCATAGTTTTTGAGGTCAAGTTTGCAGTCGAATGTGCATTTTGCAGACTCGCCTGTTGCCTTTATTTCGGAAACCGTTTTCCAGCTTTCCTTGTCTGTTGAAGTCTGGATTTCGATTGATTTTACTCTGTAATCATCTTCTGCCGTGAATCTGAGGTTGATTTCGGATTTGAAATAACCCGGATCGGGGGTAATTTTTGTTACCTTCGGACAAATTGTATCCTTCAAAGTTGTAACTATGATTTCTTCCGAAGGAGTGCCTCGGTTTGAACGCTTGTCATAGCCGATTACACGGTAAACATAATCGTGTTCGGGAGTAAGACCGCTGAGGTTTACACCGAGGTTTGTGCTTGTTCTTGAAACGCTCTTCCATACTCCATCAGATTGTTTGCATTCAACAACGAAGTATGAAATATCATCGTCCGAAACATCGCTCCATGAAAGTGTTGCCGTTGTGCCGTCAACTGCAATACACTTGACATTCTTGACCTGTTCAGGACCTTGATTGTCGCACATATATCTCTGTTTTGGAGAATAGGTGAAGTTTCCGACAGCGTCATAAATTTTTGCAACAACATACACAACGCCGTTCGGCATTACTGTCGTGTCGATGTTCTGCGAGTAAGAACTGCCGTTATGCTCGTCAATAAGAGTCCAGCTTTCAAGAGGAGCTTCGGGATCGGTTGAGTAGTAAAGCGCTGTTTTTGCAACACCCACATTATCGTTGCCGACTACCGAGAACGGCTGATTGCCGTAGATGTAGTTATTTGATGCAGGAGTCATCTTGATAAACTGCGGAGGGATCGTATCGTTAATCAAACCAGCCGAAACGATGTCATATTTAAGACTTTCCTGTCCGTAAGCGTCCGTACCTACGATATAGTAATAGTATGTAACATTTTTCTGAACCTTATTATCGTTATAGCTTGTTATGTCACGGTCTCTGATTTCGCTCAAAAGTTCAAAATCTGTTTCGTCTTCTGCACGCTTATAAATTCTGTAGATTGCTGTGTCGTATTCTACGGAAATCTGCCACGAAAGCGAGATGTAGGTTTCCATAGGAGTTATGGTAACCTCGTCAATAGGTGCGGGGTGAGTTCTGTCAACATTCACCTTGATGTCTTTGTAGCTCTGACCGCCGTCCTTGTCTGTAAACACGAAACGGAGAGAATATTCGCCCGTTACAACATTTCTAAGCGACCAATAGCCTACATAGTCAACACCGTTTGACTGAACATTTGCATTGCAAGCAGACTTCCATTCCTTGCCGTCACGGCTGAACTGAAATTCGCCCTTACCGCCTGTTTTGGAAAGGTTGCTTTCCATTGTTGCGGTAAGCTTAATTTTGTTAAGACCACCGATATCGGTTTTATTGTTCGGGAGGGTAATGCTCTTTACGGAAGTGCAGGCAGGAGTTACTCTGACTGTTTTTTCCTCTGAGATGACGCCCTCTTTGTCAACAGCAACAACACCGTAAACATACTCTTCACCGCTCTTGAGGTTGATGTCGGTGTAGGTCTGATCTGTCGTTTCATCATACTTTGCACCGTTTTTATAGATTATGTAGTGATCAATAGCGTCATAACCGTTCGGCTTTTTCCATGACATTGTAACGCTGTTGCTCGAAACAGCCGACGCCTTGAGGTCAACAACATAATAATTGTCATGAATAAACTTGATGTCAACATTGCTCATACCCTTAGCATACTCATGACTGTATGTGTCTTCGTAGCAATATACGGTGAGGTTGCTGTAACCTGTGAAAGCTGTTGAATCAATGCTATTTAATCCCTTACCAAGCACTAATTGTTTAAGATTGGTGTTGTAATAAAATGAATTTGAAGCAATTCTTTCAACGTCATTTCCAATATTTACATTTTCAAGTGAAGTACAATAATCAAATGCATTTGAACCGATTGTTTTAACACCCGAATTAAGCACCACAGATTTAAGTGCTGTATCAAACTTGAATGCATTACTACCAATAATCAAATCATCACCTGACAAGGTTACTTCAGTAAGGGATGTACAAAAATAAAAAGCAGCATAATCAATTATAGAAAGTTTATCACCTGTAAATTGAACGGTTTTAAGTTTTTCATTCTTAAAAAAAGCCTGCTCTCCAATTGACTTTAATTCACTGCCAAACTTTACACTTTCAAGATTACTTTCAACATATATTCCGAAACTTCCGCCATATCCATTTGAAAACGGTGAAAAGGCATAGTTACCAATGCTAACTAAACTATCAGGAAATTCTATACTTGTAAGCGATTTTGTCATTATAAATGCGTAATTACCAACTGATGTTACCGCATTACCAAAATCAACATTAGACAATGCTTGACAATTTTCAAATGCATAATCCCCAATCGTTTTATCAACATCGTCACTATCTTTAAAAGATACACTTTTCAAACTAAAGCACTCACTAAAAGCATATCTATCAATTTTTGATACATTTTTTCCAATTACAACACCAGTAATATGATTGCAACGTTCAAAAGCTCTTTCAGCAATTGTCGTTACTGCATCCGGAATTGTAAAATTGCCTCGTCTACCCTTTGGATATAGCACAAGCGTTGTCTTATCATTATTGTAAAGGACACCATCAACTGAGGTATACTTTTTATTGTCCTCTTCTACAATTATTTCTTCAATAGAATTTGCTCCGGTAAATGCAGTTGGCGAAATTGATGTACAGCCGCTTCCGATTGTAACTTTCTTTAAAAGATGACAATTTGTAAAACATCCACCTTGAATTTCGGTTACTTTATCAGGAATATGAACCGAAGTTATTCTCTCACAATTGTAAAAAGCAGAATTACCTATTGAACTAAGTGTATTTGGTAATGTAACTAATGAAATACTTTTACAATTACGAAAAGCATCAGAATAAATTCTATCTAATCCATCAAAGAAATTAAGTTCTGATATTGATAAACAATTATAAAATGCATTTGAACCGATACTTTTTATGCCAGCACCAAAAGTAACATTTTTTAAATATTTATCATCATAAAATGCACTACTTTCAATAACGAGGTTATTCCCTGAAAGATTAATTTCAATAAGTGATATACAATTTTGGAAAGCACCTGTATCAATTAAAGTAAGATTACTTCCAGTAAGATCTATCGATTTAAGTTTTTCATTTTTGTAGAAAGCTTGTTTACCGATTGTTTTAATACCTGAACCAAATTTTATGTTTTCAAGGTTACTTGTTGTATATTCTATATAACTTCCGCCATACCCATTAGAATACGGTGAAAAGGCATAGTTACCAATTCTAACTAAGCTATCAGGAAATTCTATACTTGTAAGCGATTCAGTCATTACAAAAGCATAATCGCCTATTGATGTTACTGCATTACCAAAATTAATATTTGACAATGCCCGACAATTATAAAATGCATAATTGCCAATTGTTTTTTTGTCAATTGTGCTGTCCTTAAAAACAACATCGGTCAATGCAATACATTCACTGAAAGCATAAGCACCTACACTTTCAACATTAGCTCCGATTGTAATTTTTGTAAGATTAGGACAACTGCTAAAAGCTCGATCGGCAATTGAAGTAACCGTATCGGGGATAACAAATTCTCCCGATTTGCTCTTAGGATACAAAATAATTGATGTCTTTTCCTTATTGAGCAATGCACCGTCAACGCTTGAATATTTTTCATTGTCCGCTGACACAGTTATTTTTTCAAGTGCAGTTGTACTACTAAATGCAGTTGGAGCAATAGTTGCACAATTTTTACCTATTGACACACTCTTAAGTGATTTACAGCTTGTAAATGTATTTTCATAAATACCTTTTACATTGTCCGGAATTACAATACTCTGTAAACTACTGCACCTTTCAAAAGCACTGTAAGCTATCTGTGTGAGTGTGTCAGGCAAGGTGATTGTTTTAATACCTGTACAATTATAAAAAGCATATGCATATATTGTTTCCAATCCCGAACAAAGTTTAATATCATCAACAGCCTCACAATTGCGAAATGCGTAAGCACCAATTGACTTTATACCTGATTTTAAATTTATAGCTTTCAATTTATTACAAGCGTAAAAAGCATAATCTCCAATGGTTGCATTATTACCCGATAAGCTAAGTTCTTCAAGAGCAAAATTCTCATAGAAAGCATACGAACCGATTGAAGTAAGATTATCACCTGTAAATTCAAGTTTTGAGATCTTTCTATCGTCATAGAATGCATAGTTGCCAATTGTTTTTAAACCTGTACCAAATTTTACACTTTCAAGATTACTTTCCTTATATGTTCCGCCCGTTCTGTCTGTATAAGGTGAAAAAGCAAACTGACCTATGCTTGTAAGACTGTCAGGAAACTCTAAGCTTTTAATTTTACTGCAAATAGTAAATGCATAATCCCCGATTGAAGTTACTGCATTACCGAAGTCAACCTCTGTCAGAGAACCACAGTAATAGAATGCACGCTCACAGATTTTTTTATTTGCAGTATCACTGTCCTTGAATACTACAGTAGCAAGCAAATTACATTGATTAAACGCATACGGGTTTACTGTTTCAACACCGGAACCGATAGTAATCTTTGTAAGCTTGTTACAATTTTCAAAAGCAGCTTTTTCAATTGAAGTTACTGTGTCTGGAATAACATATTCGCCTGATAAGCTTTTGGGATAACAAACAACGGCTGTTTTTTCTTTGTTATAAAGCACACCGTCAACACTCGTGTAACTTTCGTTATCTTCTGAAACATCAAATTTTACAAGATTGACATTCCTTGTGAAAGCAGACGCTGTAACAGAAGTACAACCCTTTCCGATTGTAACTGATTCAAGTCCTGTGCAATCTGTAAAAGAACCGTCAGCTATTGTTGTCACACTGTCAGAAAATATGACTGTTTTTAAAGATGTACAGCTACAAAAAGCACTTCCCTCTATAGTTGTCAGAGTATCCGACATTTCAAGATTTACAAGTTCATCACAACCGTAAAATGCACCTGACTCAATTGTATTTACACCAGACAACTTTACTGTTCTAAGCGAATTACAGCTATAGAAAGCATATGTACCGATAGAAGCATTTGCACCTGACAAATCAAGTTCTGTAATGTCAGTATTATAAAATGACCGATATCCAATACTTGTCAGAGCATCTCCTGTAAATTTCACAGTATTTAATGCTCTGTTTTCATAAAAAGCATAACTTTCAATTGATTTTAATCCGCCGCCGAATTTAACGCTTTTCAAACTGCTTGCTACATATGAGCCGTAATAACCGCCATAACCGTCCGTATAAGCAGAAAAAGCACCGTATCCGATACTTTCCAAACTCTCGGGGAATTCTATGCTTTCAAGTGATTTACATACTGTAAAAGCACAGTCACCAATAGTCTTAACCGAACTCTTTGAAAAATCGAGTTTGTTAAGTGACTGACAACTATAGAACGCATAGTTGCCGATTGATTCTACATATTGTCCGAAAACTACGGAGGTGATTGACTTTTCACGGAAAGCACTGTCGGCTATCGAGGTTACTTTCTTATTGTCAATTCTGTCCGGAATGACGACATCTGTGTCACTGCCGATGTAGCTCAGAATCTGAACCTTTGAATATTCATCGATCAGCGTGTAGGTGAAGTCATCAGTTGTGTAGGTTTCCTGTGTGCTTGCGCCTGTTTCCGAAGAAAACATTTCAGCCGCTTTTACATATGCCGTGTGAAAAACCTCGCTCGGCAGGATTGTAAACACGCTGAAAACAGTCATAAACACAAGAACAAAAGAAACCGCTCTTTTGATTACTCTCTTCATGTACTTCTCTCCTAATTTTTTGTTTTTCGTAATGCCCCTTGTTCTGCCAAAACCAAGCCTTAAATTCCGTGTCCCGGCTTTATGCGCACAACAGGACAGCTTGAAACGCACACAAAAGCTTTGCATGAAAAAAGTGTTGTTGATTTACGACAGTAAAAGTCATGAGATATTGCATACTTATGCTTTATACACAAAGCAATAAACCATTCCGCAAAAGAATACAATATTTCATCAGACATTACACATACAACTTAATCATAACAATTCAACACGCTAAAGTCAATGAATCTGCACATAAAATCTTAACCAATTTTTCACGCTATTTAACAACATAAGACTGACAATATTACCAATCGACAATCTTATAACAAATGATGTACATCTTTATATTTTTTCACTGTATAACCGCATTCTACAAGATAAATGGCGCATAACAAACAAGATTTCAGCAAAATATTTTTGATTTGGACAAAAACAATCCGCCTCCGATCGAAATCAAAGGCGGAAAATGATTATTTATGAATTTTTTTAAATTGAAAACTTGCTTGAATCATATTGATACAGGCTGTGTTATAAAGCCTTCGCAAAGCAAATGCTTGCCGAAAAGTGAAATGACCGACAACAAGCGTCGGTCATTTTCGGGGTATATTGGGTTATAGAAGGAATATATCAATATGAATGAACGAAATAAGCATTGAATACAGGCAGAAGAAAGAACTTTTCACGACTAATTTCAAAACTCCAAAACAAATTACCTAAAAACAAATCTGTTTCAATGCTTATTCCGTGGGCATCAACTTTAGCTTTATTGTACAACAAAAGAGTTTTAAATTCAATTGCATTTGCAACGGAATTAAATCTTTGATGTAAAATATCCTTTGGAATTTTTATCTAATTGTTACAAAAATAACAATCTCAACCTTTGCAGAACAAAATTCGCCATCTTTTAGGTGTAAGTATTGAAGATATAAATATATATTTATATCCTTTTATTATTGCATTTATGTCAATTTATTATGATATTATCCAAGAATTTCGTCAGAAAGTTGTTCAAGCTGAGGAATATTTTCTTTTTTCATAGCAGAACGGATTGTCACAACAGTAGGACAAATTTCAACATTTTTCATTTCTTCAAGATATGTTCTCATTGTCTTTGCTGCCGAAGGAGCCCAAGAGCCGTTTTCAACCATAGCAACCTTTCTGTTCTTGTAGCCCTTGATTTTAAGGTGGTGCAGGAAATCGTTCATTATCGGGAACACACCGCCGTCATAGCTCGGTGCGATAACAACCATTCTGCTGAAACGGAATGCGTCCTCAATATCCTCGGCAAGGTCTGTGCGTGAAAGGTCTGCAATCGAAACCTTTTTGTCGGTTTTTGATTTGATGATTTCACAAAGCTTTTCGGCAGCCTTGGCTGTGTTGCCGTGAACCGAACAATATGCAATGAACACACCGTCGGTTTCAGGCTCATATTTGCTCCATGTATCGTAAAGACCGATGTACCAACCAAGATTTTCGTCAAGAACAGGGCCGTGAAGCGGGCAGATTTTCCGAATATCAAGCTTTGCGGCTTTTTTGAGAAGATTCTGAACCTGAACACCGTACTTACCGCAGATATTGAAGTAATATCTTCTTGCCTCGCAAGCCCAATCGTCCTCCTGAGCGTCAAGTGCGCCGAATGTGCCGAAGCCGTCCGCAGAGAAAAGAACCTTTTCTGTGCTTTCATATGAAACCATAACCTCAGGCCAATGAACCATCGGAGCCATTATGAATGTAAGCTTGTGCGAACCGAGTTCAAGTTCGTCACCCTCTTTGACTGTAACGGTTTTATCGGCAAAATCAAAATCCGGAAAAAACTGTGGGAGCATTGAAAAAGTCTTTGCATTACCAACAAGCTTCATTGACGGATATTTCTCGGAAACAACCTTAATATTTGACGCATGGTCGGGTTCAATGTGGCTGATTACAAGATAATCGGGAGTTCTGCCGTTAAGCTCTCTGTCAAGATTTTCAAGCCATTCGTTAGTTTTTCTCTTGTCAACCGTATCCATAATTGCAACCTTTTCGTCAACAATAAGATATGAGTTGTAAGAAATTCCGTTGGGAACAAGATACTGACTTTCAAAAAGGTCGATTGTCTTGTCATCAACACCAATGTATTTTATAGAATCGGAAATTTTAACCTGCATTGTATTCTCTCCTTTATAAATCTGTGTCCGTATTTGTCGGAAATTTTTGTTAAGTCAATTATACTATGTTATCAAGTTGAAATCAAGATGATAATTATATTGAATACAAATCACATATTAAATACTTAATTTGTTTTTTTATCAAATTATCAGCTCGAACATAATTTTCAATTTTCAATTAACAAAACAGTCCCCTTCAATGCATTTGCAAATTGAAAGGGACTGATTGTATAAATATTAAAAAGTATTAGATTTCAGATTACAAAAATTACTTTCTGTTGTTTCTGTTAAAGCCGCCTCTGCGGTCATTGTGAGGTCTGCGTGGACGAGCTGCTCTTTCTGCGTCAATGTCGTTTTCGGGAACAAGACCGTCAACATCAATAAGAACCTGACGGCGAGAGAGGTTAAGTCTGCCCTTATCGTCAATTTCCATTACCTTAACACGAATGATGTCGCCTACATTAACAACATCTGTTACATTCTCTGTACGCTTAACATCAAGCTGAGAAATGTGAACAAGACCTTCCTTACCCGGAGCGATTTCAACGAAAGCACCGAAGTCCATAATACGGGTAACCTTACCAAGGTACATTGCACCCGGCTCAGGATCAACAGCGATTGTGTTGATGATTTCGATTGCACGCTTACACTTGTCGGAATCAATACCCGAAACAAATACCTGTCCGAGTTCGCCGTCTTCCTCAATGTCAACCTTAACTTCGCATTCAGCCTGAATTTCCTTGATAACCTTACCGCTCTTACCGATAACCTCGCTGATTTTGTCGGCAGGAATTGTTGTTGTGAACATCTTGGGAGCGTACTTTGAAAGCTCTTCTCTCGGCTCTGCAATAGCCTTGAGCATTACTTCATCAAGAATGTAGTTACGAGCCTTGTGAGTCTTGGCAAGAGCCTCTTTAACCATTTCGGGAGTAAGACCGCTGATTTTGAGGTCCATCTGAATAGCTGTGATACCATCATGTGTACCTGCTACCTTAAAGTCCATATCACCGAAGAAGTCCTCAAGACCCTGAATATCAACCATTGTCATCCAACGGTCGCCCTCTGTGATAAGACCGCATGAGATACCTGCAACAGGAGCCTTAATCGGAACACCTGCGTCCATAAGAGCAAGAGTTGAACCGCAGATTGAACCCTGTGAAGTTGAACCGTTTGAAGAAAGAACTTCCGAAACAAGGCGAAGTGCATACGGGAATTCTTCTACCGAAGGAATTACAGGAACAAGTGCTCTTTCTGCAAGAGCACCGTGACCGATTTCTCTTCTGCCCGGACCACGGCTTGGCTTTGTTTCGCCGACTGAGTAGCTTGGGAAGTTGTAGTGGTGGATATATCTCTTTTCTGTTTCACCGTCAATGCCGTCAAGGAGCTGTTTGTCGGAAACAGGACCGAGTGTTGCGATTGTGAGAACCTGAGTCTGTCCTCTTGTGAACATACCCGAACCATGAACTCTCGGAATTACGCCAACCTCTGATGCGAGAGGACGGATATCGTCCATTCCTCTGCCGTCAACACGTTTCTGCTCATCGAGTAACCAACGGCGAACAATGAACTTCTGTGTCTTATAAAGGCACTCGTCAATGAGAGCTTCGCTTTCGGGATAAATCTCGTCAAATTTTGCGTGAACTGCCTCATAGATAGGCTTGAGTCTTTCGTCACGAATTCTCTTATCATCTGTATCAAGAGCAACCTTAACATCTTCTTCTGCAAATGCCTTGATTGCCTCAAACATATCATGGTCGGGTTCAAGACTTGCAAACTCAAATTTAGGCTTGCCGATTTCAGCCTTGATTTCCTCAATAAAGCTGATAATCTTCTGGTTAGCCTCGTGACCTGCCATAATAGCGTTGTACATATCGTCATCGGATACGCAGTTGGCACCTGCCTCGATCATAGCAATTCTTGTGCTTGTTGAGGCAACTGTTGTTGCCATCTGAGAAACCTTTCTCTGCTCCTCTGTCGGGTTAATGATGTACTCACCGTCAATCATACCTACAGAACAACCCGAGATAGGTCCGTTCCACGGAACATCAGAAATTGAAATTGCGATTGAAGCACCGATCATGGCAACAATTTCAGGCTGACAGTCGGGATCAACGCTCATTACCGTACAAACGATTGAAACATCGTTTCTCATGCTCTTGTCAAAAAGAGGACGGATAGGACGGTCGATTACACGGCTTGTGAGGATAGCCTTTTCCGAAGGTCTGCCCTCTCTCTTGAGGTAAGAACCGGGGATTTTGCCTACTGCGTACATCTTTTCTTCATAGTCAACCGAAAGCGGGAAGAAATCAACGCCCTCTCTTGGCTTTTCTGATGCTGTAACAGCAACATGAACTGTTGTGTCGCCGTAGTGAACAAGACACGCACCGTTTGCAAGCTGTGTCATCTTGCCTGTTTCAACCTTTAAAGGTCTGCCGGCAAATTCTGTTTCAAATACTCTGTATTTGTCGAATGTCATAAGTCGATTCATTTTAGTAAAATCCTTTCCGAAACATAAGTTTCACATTTTAAATAAAGTTCAAATTTATTCAAACGGGATTTTACGCCGATTTAGCAATAAAACCATTAAACAAAACTGACAAACACACAAAAGCATATGTTATTTAATCGTTTTACCGCTAAAAAACAGCAAATAAAAATCCCGCAGAAAATCGAATTTAGGGCAAGCTTTCGCTTGCCCTTGTGTACTTAAAAAATTACTTACGGATACCGAGTCTTGCAATGATAGAACGATATCTTTCAATGTCTACCTTTGTGAGGTAAGCGAGAAGGCTTCTTCTCTGACCAACCATCTTGAGAAGACCTCTTCTGCTGTGGTGATCCTTTTTGTGAACCTTGAGGTGCTCGGTAAGGTCATTGATTCTCTTTGTAAGAAGAGCAATCTGAACCTCCGGAGAACCTGTGTCGCCTTCGTGAGTTGCGTACTCAGCCATGATAGCCTGCTTTTCTTCTTTAAGCATTAAAAATTCCACCTTTCAAAAATAGTCGCCAACATCTCAGGGCAGGGCTGTGAAAATCCGACAAACGGCATACTCCCTGTTCCGAGACACGGTCATCTGTTTTATATTATCACAATCAAAGTCAAAAGTAAAGTGTTTTTTACAAAATCTTCTTTGCTTTTTCATTGTAGAGCATATCTATATATTCACAAATTTTCTTCTGATCTTCTTTAGACATTGAGCGATATCTTGCAATGATTGCTCTTTCGGAAAGAGTCAGTACATTGAGCGTCATGTCACCGTCGGCAACTCTTCTTTCAAAATAATCTCTGTTGTCAAGAATTGCGTTATAATCGATACCGAACATTTTAACGATTTTTCCGAGAAGCTCGTGGCTTGGTTCGGAAACTCCCGTTTCATATTTTGTATAAGTTGTTCTGTTTATCTTTAATGCGTCCGCAACCTGCTGTTGGGTAAGTCCGCACTGAATTCTGTAATAACGCATTCTGAGTCCTACCGAAGCGTCGATATTACTGCACTTTCTTTTGGGCATCTTCTGCACATCCTATCACATAAAAGTATTTCCGCTTTGCACACTGCGATTCAATTATAATACTTTTAAATAAAATATTCCACAAATGTGATAACACTTCACTAAACAAAAATCAGCATGATTTTTGTGCATTATTTTGTATTCATAAATAATTTTTTGATGAATTATATCTGCATCTATTATTATTGATTCGTAAAACTTTTATGCTTCTCTTCCGGTTTTTGTAAACCTCTTTTTCAAATTTGGTATTGAAATCTTTAAATTTTTGATGTATAATCATGTAGCGGAAGTTGGTGTGTATGTTTTTATGCAATTTCTGCGTTCTGTATTTTTTGCTTTATTGCAGCCGAACAACCAAAAAATTAAACGCTGGAGTAGCGCAGTTGGTAGCGCAACTGATTCGTAATCAGTAGGTCGAGGGTTCAAGTCCCTTCTTCAGCTCCATAACAAAAACCGCATCAGAAAGCCGTTTTCAGGCTCTTTGGTGCGGTTTTTATTTGTTTATTTTTACCGTAAAATATTGCGAAATATCGCATAATATTGCTTAAATATTAGTCAAATGTCAGTCAAAAAGCAGCAATCACATCAATCACACATATATACCTAACACATTATGCATATAAAACCAAAAGCACCCTGCATTCTGCAAAGTGCTTTAAAAATTACTCTTTCGTATTCGTTTTAGCCGGATTTTTAATCATTCTGCCGTTGACGAAGATGTAGTCATCATCGGAGTTTGCGTTTTCGACTGCTTCGGTTTCACGCTGAACTTCTTCTTCCGTAAGGACATACTGCACATTATCACCTGTAAAGTAACCGACAGACTCCTGCACGCCTTTTGCGATTACGGATACTATTATATAGGTTGCAATCATCGGGTAGAAAATTACCGAGAGAGCAACTGCAACAACAAGCATTGCACCCTTTGCATAGATTACTGCGAGGAATACTGCGAATGAAACTATTACGACAAGCACAAGTGCTACAATATTTCTGAGAATTTTACCGAAAATCAACAGGAGAGAATTTTTATAAATGTCACGGAGTCTGAGGTCATAGGTAATTGTTAGCAGGGGTACATAGAACAGCATAATCAGCATTGCAATTGAGAACACTATATATATAGTAAAGACAGAGCCGTAAACGATGTCTGTCTGAGCAAGTGTTCCGTAATAGAGAATTGCAAAAAACGAACATGCTACTATGAGGTAAGCGACAAATCCGTTGAAAATTGATTTTTTCAGATTTTCACGAAATGCCTGTACAAAAGTTTTGAAAACATTTACATCCTCTTTTTCAACCGAAATTTTGCGGATTACCATTACAAGTCCGGAATAGAACGGCATTGCGGGAATTATACCCAAGCTCCATAATATTACATTGTTGAATCCGGACAGAAAGCTTATGAGAATGAATATTCCGGAAAATACGGCAAACGGAATTGAGTACATCAATCCCGCAAATAACAGCTTAGGAAATCGGGTGAAAAATCGTGCAAGGGATGATTGATTGAAATTTTTCATAATTGCTAAATTAACCTTCTTATAAAAACAAATTTGACATAATCTTAGCACAAAACGCTTGTCATTTTCAATAGAATGACCATATTTGACAGGTTACAATATTGTAACTTTAATGTTGCTTTAATATTTCTTATTTGACAAATAAGTCAAAAAACTCAGATAATATGCGGTTGTTTTTTGTTTGATTTTGAAATTACATTTGGTTAATACCTTCGTTTTGACTAATCACAGAGAAAATTTTTAAAAAAATCTATTGTATTTTCATAAATAGTGTGTTATGATTGTTGCAATAGAGAGAACACAGAATGTTGTTCTCTCGCCAATATCCGGGTTTAGCGGATAAATATTTTTAATTAAGGTGAAAGCTATGAAAAAATCAACACTCAAAAGAGCTGCAGCTCTTGCAGTTGCAGGTATGATGACTGCTACTGCTCTTGCAGGCTGCGGCGGTTCTTCATCATCAGGTTCATCAAAAGATGATTCAAAAAATGCAGCAGGCAACGCAAAAAACGGTAAAGTTTACTATCTTAACTTTAAGCCTGAGCAGGACAAGGATTGGCAGGCTCTTGCTAAGAAGTACACGGAAGAAACAGGTGTTGAGGTAACTGTTAAGACAGCTGCCGAGGGTACTTATGAGTCAACACTTACAGCAGAGATGGACAAGGACAACGCTCCTACACTCTTCCAGGTTAACGGTCCTGTAGGTCTTGCTAACTGGAAAGACTATTGTGCAGACCTCAGCTCATCAGAAATTTATAATCAGCTTACTTCAAAGGATTATGCGCTTGAAGAAGACGGCAAGGTTTACGGTATTGCTTATGTAATTGAAACATACGGCATTATCTACAACAAGACTCTTCTCCAGAAGTATTGCGATTCTGACTTTGCTTCGGTTAAGAAAATTGAGGACATCAACAGCTTTGAGAAGTTAAAGACTGTTGCCGATGAAATCCAGAAGAATAAGGATAAGCTCGGCGTTAAGGGTGCGTTCACATCAGCAGGTATGGATTCTTCATCTGACTGGAGATTCAAAACTCACCTTGCTAACCTTCCTATCTACTTTGAGTACAAGGATAAGGGCATCAAATCAACAGACGCTATCGAGGGTAAATACCTTGACAACTATAAGAACATCTGGGATCTCTACATCACAGATTCAACATGTGATCCTGCAGACCTCGCAAGCAAGAAGGGTACAGACGCTGAAACTGAGTTCACATCAGGCGAAGCAGTATTCTTCCAGAACGGTAGCTGGGAATATTCAATAGTTACCAAGGCAGGTATGAAGGACGACGAACTCGGCATGCTCCCGATTTACATCGGCGCAGGCGATGAAGCTAATCAGGGTCTTTGCACAGGTTCAGAAAACTACTGGTGTGTAAACAACAAGGCAAGTGCTGACGATCAGGCAGCTACTCTTGAATTCTTGAACTGGTGTGTAACAAACAAAACAGGTACATCTGCTCTTGCTGACGATATGGGATTTGTAATTCCTTTCAAGAATGCTAAGGAAGCAACCAATGTATTTGTTAAGATTGATAACGAGCTCACAGCAGCAGGCAAAACTCCGGTAAGCTGGAACTTCACAACAATGCCAAGTGAAGATTGGAAAAACGGTGTTGGCACAGCTCTTACACAGTATGCAGCAGGTACAGGCGACTGGGACGCTGTTAAGACTGCATTTGTACAGGGTTGGAAAACAGAATATGCAAAGGCTAACGGCTGATTGTAAAATTTCTGTTTTAATTTAACAGGTTCGGTAGGGGGGCGGCATTCCGCCCCCCTTTCTTATGAACGGAAAGGCAAAATATTATGTTTAGAAAACCTAAAAGAAAAATTTATTTTCTTATATTTGTTCTTCCTACTCTTGCTGCTTTCCTTATAGGTTTTGTATATCCGTTCTTTAACGGCATTTACCTTTCATTCTGTAAATTCAGAACAACAAGCGACGCAGTATTCATTGGGTTCGGAAACTATGTCAAGGCCTTTCAGAATGAGGGCTTTTTACATTCATTCTGGTTTACGGTACTGTTTGTTATAGTATCGGTTATACTCATTAACCTCATTGCGTTTTTTGTGGCGTATGCACTCACGCTCGGAATCAGGGGCTCAAATGTATTCAGAACTGTTTTCTTTGTTCCTAACCTTGTAGGCGGTATCATTCTCGGCTACATCTGGCAGTACATTTTTAACGGTATTCTTCAGTATTACGGAACAAACCTTGCGCTTAACGCAAACTTCGGCTTCTGGGGACTTGTAATTCTTATGTGCTGGCAACAGGCAGGTTATATGATGATTATTTACATTGCCGGTTTCCAGAGCGTACCTCATGATCTTTATGAGGCGGCTAAAATTGACGGCGCAGGCAAAAAACAGTTGCTTACAAATGTAACATTGCCGATGATGATGCCTTCCATCACAATCTGCACATTCCTTACACTTACAAACTCATTTAAGCTGTTCGACCAGAACCTTGCCCTCACAGGCGGTGCTCCGGGTATTGTATCACAGGGAAGCGGTACAATGGTTTATCAGACAGAAATGATGGCTCTCAATATTTACAATACATTCTATGCAAACCAGAATTCTCGTGGCGTAGGTCAGGCTGAGGGCGTTATCTTCTTCGTAATTGTTGTTATCATTGCCCTTATTCAGCTTTACTTCACAAGAAGAAAGGAGGTTCAGCAGTAATGGCAAAAGTTGCAGCAAAGGCTAAGGATAGGCCTGTAAAGAAAAAACAAACCGTAGGAATGAAAATTTTAACAATTCTCTTCTCTATTGTGTCAGTATTCTATGTTGCTCCCGTTTTCATTGTACTGATGAACTCCTTCAAGAGCAATGCGGCAATCAGCCGTGCAATCTTTGAATTTCCGAATGCAGACAGTTTTCAGGGCTTTCAAAGCTATATGACAGGTATGTTCCACGGCAACTATCCGTTCTGGAAGTCAATTGTATGGAGCTTCTTCATTACAATCGGCGGTGTTGTGCTTATTCTTTTCTGCACATCAATGTGTGCGTGGTACTTGCAGCGTTCAAATTCTCGTATATGCAAAATCATCTACTATTTCTGCATTTTCTCAATGGTTATTCCTTTCCAGATGGTAATGTTTACCCTCTCAAAGACAGCCGACAGTCTCAAGCTTACAACTCCGTGGGGTATTTTGATTATATACCTCGGATTCGGAGCAGGACTTGCGGTATTTATGTTCTCGGGATTTGTTAAATCAATTCCTGTTGAAATTGAGGAAGCCGCAGATGTTGACGGAGCAGGTCCTTTGAGAACATTCTTCGGTATTGTTCTTCCGATTATGAAACCTACTTTTATTTCGGTCGCAATCCTTGAAACAATGTGGATTTGGAACGACTACCTTCTCCCCTATCTTATTCTTGATATGGATTACAAAACTATTCCGATTCACATTCAGTATCTTAACGGCAGTTACGGTCATACGGACACAAGTGCTATTATGGCGCTTATCGTTCTGAGCATCGTTCCGATTATTATTTTCTACTTTGCATGTCAGAAATACATCATCGAGGGTGTTGTTTCAGGTGCTGTAAAAGGTTAATCTTTCTTTCATTTTATTTTCAAAAAACGGCTGTGTACCTTATGCTACACAGCCGTTTTTTTCTCTTGTGTTTTTTCTCTCGTGTAGACAGTTTGTATAATGAAAAACAAATTATGCCCGAGCGTAACATTGCAATTGTCTGTGTAATCCAACCGTATGGGCGATTTTTGGACTCCCAAAAGTAATGATGCAATATGTTTTTTGATATTACAAACTATCTACACGAACAGGGTACGGTGGCTCGCCGTGTATGATTGTTCTTTAATAGAATTATATTGTAACAAAAAAATCGGGCAATCGTGATGACTGCCCGATATGCGGAAATTTTATGTGTTAACTTTTACCGTAAAAATCAGATTGACTGAAGAACAGGCTCACCGTTTTCGGCTGTAAGGTGCATTGCAGTAACACCGCCTGCGCCTGCCTCAATCATTGCGTTTGCAATTTTCTCCTCAACCTCTCTGCGAATTGTGTTTCTGAGGTCACGAGCACCGCTTGCACCGTTGCATGACTTTTCTGCAAGGAGCTGACAAACCTTTTCGTCAAATGTGAACTTGATGTGCTTTTCCTCAAGAGTCGGAACATACTCAGAGAGCATAAGGTCTGCAATCTTAACAAAATCGTCCTTTTTAAGGCTGTTGAATACGATAACCTCGTCAACTCTTGCGATAAATTCGGGACGGAGGAACTCGGAAAGTGCCTTCATAACCTTTTCTTTTGAGGCATCTTCTTCAGTCTTGCCAAAGCCTAATGCGCTGTCCTTTGATGCAGAACCGGCATTTGATGTCATAATGATAACAGTATTTTCAAAGTTTACTGTTCTGCCGTGAGCGTCTGTAACTCTGCCCTCGTCAAGAATTTGGAGCAAAATATTGAGAACATCGGGATGAGCCTTTTCGATTTCATCAAAGAGGAGAACCGAATAAGGTCTGCGGCGAACTTTCTCCGTTACCTGTCCTGCCTCATCGTAACCGACATATCCGGGCGGTGAACCGATAATTTTAGAAACCGAATGTTTCTCCATAAATTCACTCATATCAAGTCTGATAAGAGTTTCGGGGGTATCGAAAAGTTCCTTGCTGAGAACCTTTACAAGCTCTGTTTTACCGACACCTGTAGGACCTACAAAGATGAATGATGCAGGTCTGCGGCGAGGTGAAATCTGAACTCTGCTTCTTCTGATTGCAGATGCAAGAGCCTTTACAGCCTCATCCTGACCGATAATTTTCTTTTTAAGCTCGTTCTCAAGGTCGGCAAGCTTTGAAAGCTCATTTTCCTTGATTCTTGATGCGGGGATGCCTGTCCAGAGTTCGATGACCTTGGCGATATCCTCCTCTGTAACCTTTGAAACGAGAGTTTCGGGGTCAATTTCTTTAAGGTCACTGTCAATTCTTGCAAGGCTTGTGTTGACCTCGGCAAGCTGTTCGTAGTTTACCTCATCGGCATTTGTAAGAGCGTCCTTTTTGATAAGAAGCTTCTGTCTTTCATCCTCAAGCTTATCGTGACGCTCCATGCTTTTGTTGCGGAGAGCGGCACAGGCACAGCTTTCATCAAGAAGGTCGATTGCTTTGTCGGGAAGAAAACGGTCTGTTATGTATCTTTCGGAAAGGACAACCGTCTTGCGAACGATATCATCGTCAACAATTACACGGTGATGTGCCTCATAATAGCCTTTTACACCTGCGATAATATCAATTGACTGAGCAATTGTAGGCTCGCCGACCTTTACGGGCTGAAATCTTCTTTCAAGAGCAGAATCCTTTTCGATATATTTTCTGTATTCGTTGAATGTTGTAGCACCGATGACCTGAACCTCGCCCCTTGAAAGAGCCGGTTTGAGGATATTTGCGGCATTCATTGTACCCTCGTTGTCACCTGTGCCGACAAGGCTGTGAACCTCATCAATAAAGAGAATTATGTTGCCGTTCTCCTTGATTTCTGAAACAAGTCCTTTGATTCTGCTTTCAAACTGACCTCTGAACTGAGTGCCTGCAACAAGTGAGGTGAGGTCAAGAAGCTGAATTTCCTTGTTTTTAAGTCTTTGAGGAACATTTCCTGCGGCAATGCGGAGAGCAAGCCCCTCTGCAATAGCGGTTTTACCTACACCGGGTTCACCGATAAGGCAAGGATTGTTCTTTGTTCTTCTTGAAAGAATCTGAATTACACGCTCAATCTCGCTGTCTCTGCCGACAATGCGGTCGATTTTGCCCTCTCTCGCCTTGCGTGTGAGGTCTTCACAGTAAAGATTGATGTGCTTTCTGTTCTTTTCTTTTTTCTCTTTTTTGCCCTTTTTATTATTATCCTGATTTGTCGCATTGTTGTTCTGTCCGCCGAACATACTGTTGAAAAATGCAGGGAATGCAGGTGCACCGTGAGAGAAGTCATCATCTTCACTGCCGTCACCGTCTTTAGCAAAATCGCCCATCTGCTCGGCAAGGTTATCCGCACCAAGCTGTTCCATAAGCTGCGACATATCGCCGTCACCCATACTGTTCATGAGGGTATTCATCTGATCCTGAACATTTTCAAGGTCCTCGTCCGAGATACCCATTTTGCTGATAAGATCCTCAACCGGCTTGATTCCAAGCTCTTTTGCACAGGTAAGGCAATAACCTGCCGTTGGGGCGTCTTTGGAATTATTATTTGAAACGAAAACAACCGCAGGCCGTTTTCCGCATCTTGTACAAAGCATAGCATACTCCTTTTTAGGACACCAAATTTCACATTCGCTGTCATGGTAATATAAGAATTATACAACTGTTTAACAAATAATTCAATATTTATTTGTCGGAATTTATTTATTTTTAATGTCAGCTGTCTTTTTAAGTGATTCGTTGTACTCCTTAATCATTGCAAAATAGATTTTGCCGTAACGATACAAAGCGTATAGCATGGATGCGGCTGTAACCGAAAGCAATATCAGATCAAGCACCATATTTTCGTAGGCAAAAAAGGCCTTGAGAAATACGATAAGACATACGGAAAAGTAGAAAATGATTGTTCCGACCTTTCCGTACCAGTTTGCAGAAGGCGGAGTGAGTCTTTTTTTGATTAAATCTGCACCGCCGAGGAGCATAATAAGGTCTTTGACCAGAAGTGTTACAAGAATCGGAAGAACCATAGGCACATAAATCACCATACAGATAACGACCGCAAAAAGCGTTACCTTGTCTGCAATGGGATCAAGGATTTTTCCGAGAGGAGTTACTTGATTGAGTTTTCTGGCAGCCATTCCGTCAAAGCAATCGGAAAGCCCCGACAAACCTATACATATTGCCGCATATATATACTGTTCCGCAAGGAAAAAATATACGAACGGGATTATAAGCACAAATCTTACATAAGTTATAATATTAGGTATAGTAACCAAATCGGATGTTTTAAAGCTCCACACATCTTTTTCTTTTTCCATTACTGTTCCCTCCTGTTTCTTCATTCAGACTGCAACGCTGAAAAATTTAAAAACAGCACCCGAAATCATCGGGTTATTAAGCATTTCGGGATTTGAAAACTCAAGCACTCCCGAAAAGATATTAACGGCAAAAAATACAAGGATTGCCGCCTCTGCAAGTCCCAACACACCGCCGAGAAGCTTATTAATCTGTTTCACCACGGGTATTTTAAACACTCTCGCAAGTTTTTTAACAAGAATTTTTATAATTATAAAGATAATTATTGATATAACTACACCGATAACCAAGCGGAACATTCCTGTGATAACCGGCTGAATAAGATTTTCCACCGAAGTTGACACCGCCGCTGCGGCAGAGTTAGGAACCTGAAAATCGTTTGTATAGACACTTGAATCCAATCCGAAAATTGAAAGGAAGAATCCGAGCATTCCCATAACCCAGTTTGGCAAAGCCGAAAAACTGTTTGCAATGGCTGAGTTGATGCCCTGAGTGTCAATCATTTGTTGCAGATTTGTTGTTAAGGTCTGCTGAACAAATGCCGTATAAACCCACGATGCAAGAAAATTTGAAATGTGATATGCAAGAAAGCCCGTGAGAGCCACACCTGCAACATTGAGAATTGTAATTGCTATGCCACGCTTGAAATCAATAAAAAACAAAAGCGCAAACACGGCAATAATAATTATATCTGCAACCAAATTTATTACTCCTGTTTTGAAGTTTGAGCGGTATCGTCACTCGATACATTGTCAAGGTCAATAAACCTAATTTGATTTACGCTGAGAATGTAAGCGGTGTAGTCCGAGGCAAGCACAATCTTTTTTGAACCGGTTCCCGAATTTGTCGAATAAAGCAAATCGCCATTTTGATTATAACCGTAAACAACATTTCCGTCAAGGATTGCAACCGTACCCTTGTAGACAGAAAGCGAATCGGCTTTGTGTTCGGTATTTATTGTGTACTGTGCCTCACCGTTGCTGTTATAGCTTATGAGAGCAACACTTCTTCCGTCACCGCTCCTTGAAAGAGCCATTGTATAGGTTGATGTATCTGTGTTAAAGCAGTAATTTGAAAGAGTTTTGTCCTCATAGCTTACTGTTTTGTAATTCTTTTCACCTTTTTTAACAATATAGCTTGCCTGTGAGCCCACAAGAACCGCCGTATCTGAGGTCAGATACTTGCAATCAAGCACGCTGTCACCTGAAATTTTGTAGGTTGAAACAGGCTTTTCCTGTGAAAAATCAAGCACATAAACGCCCGTTACCGCCGAACCCTTATCACTTGACACACCTGTGGCAACGCAACCGGAGCCGTCCTTGTTAATTGCTACCGATGTTATATAATACTCTGAAAAAGAATATTTGTAAATTCTGTTATTATTTTTGCTGTAGGCATACAGCGTTGTAAGATAACCGTTGTCCTCGGTAACAAGACAGTATGTACCGTTTGAGGCAACATCACCTGTGTATATTTTATTTTCGGCATTGCCTGAGTAAAGCGTTTCGTCAAAACTGCTTATCTCATAGCTTGAACTGCCGATTCCGTATGTGAGAAATCTGTTTTCATTGTTTTTCATTACGGGATTTGAATGTGTAAGCTGAAGTCGTGCAACCTCTGTACCCGAATTTGTAAGGGTTACGAACGAGGTGTCCGACGCATACACGGCATGTCCCTGTGACACTGCAAAGTTGCCCGATGAAACCTCGGAACCGATAATGTCAACGGGATAGCCGTGACCGGCATTTCCGAGTACATCATAAGTCCACCAGTTTGAGATGTTCTCCCATGTGAGCTTGTCACGGTTTGCAAAGGCAAAAACTATAAGGCCTGCCGCAATGGCAATACACGCACCGAGTACGATTTTCTTGACAGCCTGCGGCGACATTTCGGTTTTTTCCTGTTCATAATCGTCAAGAGGCATATCCTCATAGCTCATTACATCTCTGTCGGTTTTATGTGTCTTTCGTTTTGAATAATGTCCTTTAAATTTTTTAAACATCAGTGTTCACTCCTTTTTTGTGAACTGTTGTCATTTTCATAATTCACACGATTCAGGTACAATCCGCAAGCCTGTGCGGTGGGACCCGAATATTTTCTGTTTTTCTTTTCTATAATGGAGGGGATTTCATCGGGAGCAATTTTACCCTGCTGAATCCTGAGAAGTGTTCCCACCATAATACGAACCATATTGTACAAAAAGCCGTCAGCCTCAACCTTCATTGTAACAAGGTCGCCCTCACGGGTTACCGAAAAGGCTTTTATATTTCTGGTCATATCCCCTTTTTCACGGTTATCAAGCGTGCAAAAGGAAGTGAAATCGTGTCTGCCGACATATGCCTGAGCGGCTTTGTCGAGCAGATTTTCGTCAATTTTGTATCTGTAATGAAGTGCGTATCCGTCAAGAAACGGATTTCGCACCTCGCTGTTCCAGATTTTGTAGATATATTCCTTGCTTGTGCAGGAATAGCGGGCGTGAAAATCGGGTGCAACCTCTTTGCAGTCAAGAACCGCAATGCTTAGCGGCAGCCAGCGGTTAAGCGCCGCCTTGAGTCTTTCGGGCTTTATGGGATGCTCTGTTTTAAGGCTGATGCAGTACATATTTGCGTGAACTCCGCTGTCTGTGCGACTGCATCCCTTTACATCAAAGTCATCACCGATAATCTTTGAAAGAGCAGTTTGAAAAGCCTCCTGAACCGTCATTGCGTTCTGCTGAATCTGCCAGCCGTGGAACTTTTTTCCGTCATATGAAATTGTGAGAAGAAGATTTCTTAAACTGCCGCAGGCAGGAATATGTTGCATAAAATCACTCCGCCGATTAGAAGTGCGACCATTACAAAAGATACATAGTCACGCTTTGCCATATGAATAGTTTTCATTCGTGTTCTTCCTGTTCCGCCACGGTAGCAACGGCACTCCATAGCTGTTGCAAGCTCATAGGCTCTTCTGAATGCCGAAACAAAAAGCGGAATAAGAATAGGGATAAACGCCTTTACCCTCTGAATAATATTACCCGACTCCATATCGGCACCTCGTGCCTTTTGAGCCTGAGTAATTTTGTCGGTTTCTTCAAGAAGTGTGGGAACAAATCTTAAAGCAAGCGACATCATCATTGCAATCTCGTGAACGGGAAAGTGCAGTTTTGCAAGCGGCTTCATCAGTCTTTCGATTGCGTCCGTAAGCTCTGTCGGAGAGGTTGTGAATGTAAGACAGGAGCTTGCAAGGATAAGACAGATGATTCTTACCGAAACAAAAATTGCTCTGTTAATGCCGTTTAAGGTAATTTTGAAAATTCCCCATTGTACAAGCGGATCACCCGAACCGTAGAACACATTGAGAATTGAGGTTACTATTATAATAAATATAATTACTTTCATGCTTTTGAAATAGAACTTTGCAGGCACCTTGCTTGCCGCAACAAAAAGTGCGGTAAAAAGCACAACAAGCGCAAGCGAAGCATAATTAAAAGTACAGAAAATAATTACGAGAAATCCGACAAGCATAATCAGCTTTGCACGGGGATCACATTTGTGGATTACGCTGTTCGCAGGAAAATACTGACCGAACGCAACATCTCTTACCATATTTTACCCTCCTTGTCAAGCAGTGAGGAAATACAGTCCATTGCCTCATCAACAGTAAGTATTCCTTCGGGAACATTAAAACCTTTTTCACGCAGTTCAAGCATAATCTTTGTTATCTGCGGTACTCGAAGTCCTATTTTTTCAAGCTCTCGTCCCTTTGAGAAAACCTCTTTTGTCTTATCAAACATAACGAGATTTGACTTGTTCATAACGATTATCTTATCGGCAACCCTTGCAATGTCTTCCATGCTGTGGGATACAAGGATTACGGTGTTTTTGCGTTCCTTGTGATACTGCACAATCTGGCTCAACAGCACATCTCTGCCCATAGGATCAAGACCTGCGGTTGGTTCGTCAAGAACGAGAACCTCGGGATTCATTGCTATAACGCCTGCAATTGCCGCCCTTCTCTTTTCACCGCCCGAAAGGTCGAACGGAGATTTTTCAAGAAGTTCATCTTTAAGTCCGGTAAATCTTGCGGCGTCATTTACCGCTTTTTCAAGCTCTGCACCGCTCTTGCCCATATTCGTAGGGCCGAATGCGATGTCCTTGGCAACGGTTTCTTCAAAAAGCTGATATTCGGGATACTGAAATACCATTCCGACTTTGAAACGGATTTTTCTGATATCCTTGGGATTTGCCCAGATATCCTCGCCGTCAAGAAGAACCTGTCCCGAAGTTGGTTTCATAAGTCCGTTGAGCATTTGAACAAGTGTTGACTTGCCCGAACCAGTATGTCCCATAATGCCGATAAACTCGCCTTTTTCAATTGAAAGGCTCAAATTATTGACAGCGGTTTTCTCAAACGGAGTGCCTGTTCCGTAAACATAGCTTAAATTTTTCAGTTCAAGCACCTTGCTCATGACAGCACCTCCTCAAGCATTTTTACACATTGCTCTGCATTGAGAGGAAGTTTGTCAAATTTCACTCCGCACCCCCTGAGTCTGTATGCAAGCTCTGTTGCCTGCGGAACATCAAGACGGTGCTTTTTGAGCAGCTCCGCCTGTGAAAAAACTTCTTCGGGTGTACCCTGAGTGAGGATTTTTCCTGCGTCCATAACGACAACTCTGTCGGCAAGGACTGCCTCTTCCATATAGTGTGTGATAAGGACAACCGTCATATTCTTTTCACGGTTGAGTTTTAAAAGCGTTGTCATTACCTCGTCACGGCCGTTAGGGTCAAGCATTGCCGTGGGTTCGTCAAGAACTATGCATTGCGGCTGCATTGCAAGAATTCCGGCAATTGCAATACGCTGTTTCTGACCGCCAGAAAGCTTGAACGGAGCGTGTTCACGGTAATCGTACATATCAACGGCTTTGAGGGCATCGTCAACCCTCTGTCGGATCTCCTTTGGCGGTATTCCGAGGTTTTCGGGGCCGAATGCAACATCTTCCTCAACAACGCTTGCAACAAGCTGGTTGTCGGGATTTTGAAGTACAAGTCCCACTTTTTCTCTTATGTCATATGTCTTGTTTTCATCTGATGTGTCATCTCCGTCAACATACACTTTGCCCTTATCCGGCAATAGCATTGCGTTGAGATGTTTTGCAACAGTTGACTTTCCGCATCCGTTGTGACCGAGAAGGGCAACAAATTCACCCTTTTCGATATTGAGAGAAACACCGTCAACTGCATTTTTGTACGGCTGGCCGCTTTCAATGTCGGAATATGAAAAGCTGATGTTGTCAAGTGAAATAAAGCTCATTTATTATTTCTCCCATATTGCGGTTGAGCCGCACGGCAATACAAGTCCAGTGTCGCTCACCTTCAGTCCTATTTCATCGCTTGATACTTTTCCGCCGAAGTCCTTCTGCAAAAGAACTCCGAGCAAATACTCCATTACAGCGGGAGAAAGTCCCGTTGTGTAGGAATTGAGAATGAAAAACAGCGGATTGTCTGAGAGAACCTGTTTGCACATGGTTACAAGTGAATAAAGCTGTTCTTCAAGTTTCCAGACCTCACCGCCCGGACCTCTGCCGTATGACGGAGGATCCATAATAATTCCGTCATACCTGTTGCCACGGCGGATTTCACGCTGTACAAATTTTACGCAATCGTCAACGAGCCAACGGACAGGTCTGTCGGCAATACCGCTTGATGCGGCATTTTCCTTTGCCCACTGAACCATGCCCTTTGATGCGTCAACATGGCAAACTGTTGCGCCTGCGTTCATACACGCAAGAGTTGCACATCCTGTGTAACCGAAAAGGTTGAGAATTTTAAGCGGTCTGTTTTCGTTTTTTATTTTTTCTGCGGCAAAATCCCAGTTAACTGCCTGTTCGGGAAACACACCCGTGTGCTTGAATCCCATAGGCTTGATGTTGAAAACGAGGTCGCCGTAATTTACAGTCCAGCGGTCAGGAACTTTTTTGTACTGCTCCCAACTTCCTCCGCCACGATTTGAACGGTGGTAACGGGCATGTGCCGAATACCAAAGAGGATTTTTCTTTTCGCTTGACCAGATAATCTGCGGATCGGGACGGATAAGGATTATATCTCCCCATCTTTCAAGTCTTTCCCCGTCAGAGGTATCTATAAGTTCATAATCTTTCCATTTATCAGATAATCGCATTATGCAAGTCTTTCCCTTACTACCTGTGCGGCTTCTTCCGCAAGGTTCTGAATTTCTTCGAGGTTTTCGCCCTCGAGCATTACTCTTACGAGAGGTTCTGTTCCCGACACACGAACAAGAATTCTGCCTCTGTCACCGAGGATTTCGCTAACTCTTTCGATTTCAGCCTTGATTTCCCTGTCTGTATAGAATGAGAGCTTGCCCTCTCTGCTGACCTTTACATTAATGAGCACCTGCGGCAAACGCTCCATAATCTTTGCAAGCTGACTGAGCTTTTCGCCCGTTCTCTTCATAATGCTGAGAATCATTGCACCTGAAAGCTGACCGTCGCCTGTTGTTGCATAGTCAAGCAAAATGATGTGACCGCTCTGCTCGCCGCCGATATTGTAGCCCTCCTGCATCATAGCCTCAAGAACATATCTGTCGCCAACCTTTGTTGAAACAAAATGCATATCATTTTCTTCGCAGAACTTGTTAAAGCCCATGTTTGTCATAATTGTTCCGACAACGGCATTCTTTTTGAGTACGCCTCTCTGCTTCATATCATTTGCACAGATTGCAATAAGGTAATCGCCGTCAACAAGGTTACCGTTTTCGTCAACCGCAAGACATCTGTCGGCGTCACCGTCAAATGCAAGACCGCATGAAAGCTTGTGTTCACGAACATACTTCTGCAATTTGCTCATATGAGTTGAACCGCAGTCACGGTTGATGTTCACACCGTCAGGCTCGTCAAAAAGCATATGAACCTTTGCACCAAGTTTGGTGAAAAGCTTTTCGGCTGTCCTTGAAGAAGAACCGTTTGAGCAGTCAAGTGCGATTTCCATACCCTCAAAGTCGCAGTCAACTGCCGAAACAAGGTGGTCAATATACAAATCAGCCGCCTCTGTATCATATGTTACTCTGCCGATATTTTCATCTGTTGCGGATGCATACGGCACAACATGGTCAAGTACGATTTCTTCAATTCTGTTTTCGAGGGCATCGGGAAGCTTGCATCCGTCAGAACTGAAAATTTTGATACCGTTAAATTCAAACGGGTTGTGTGATGCGGAAATCATAATACCTGCATCGGCATTGTATTTGCCTACAAGATAAGCAACCGCAGGAGTAGGAACTACCCCGAGAATGTGAACATTTGCACCTACCGAGCAAAGTCCTGCAATAAGTGCGCCCTCGAGCATATCTCCCGAAAGTCTTGTGTCCTTACCGATTAAAATTGTGGGGTGTTCAACCTCATCGCTGATAAGAACCATTGCCGCCGCTCTGCCTATATTCATTGCGAGTTCGGGTGTAAGCTCTGCGTTTGCAACACCTCTTGCACCGTCTGTACCGAATAATCTTCCCATTATATATATTCCTCCGTTAAATAATTTGTAGATTGTAAATTTTCAAAACTGCAATTTTCGATATAACCCAAGTAAAAGCCTTGCACTCTGTTGAATTATACACTCATATTGTGACTGATTTATGACTCCCTGTCACCAAAGAGAGTCGGCTGTGTTGGCTGTGCATTTACAACGCCCTTAGGAAATTCACAGCCGAGATGCTTGCAAGCCTCGGCAGTTATGCATCTGCCCCTCGGTGTTCTGCTGACAAAACCTATCTGCAAAAGATACGGTTCATAGACATCCTCGATTGTTACAGCCTCTTCACCGATTGCCGCCGCAAGTGTTTCAAGTCCGACAGGACCGCCGTTGTAAAAACGAACGATTGCCTCAAGCATTCTTCTGTCGTTGCGGTCAAGACCGAGTTCGTCAATTTCGAGTCTGTCAAGTGCTGTCCTTGCGGTTTCAAGTGTAATGACGCCGTTTGACATAACCTGTGCAAAGTCACGCACACGCTTTAAAAGTCGGTTTGCAATTCGTGGTGTTCCCCTTGAACGGGACGCAATTTCAAGCGCACCGTCATGTTCAATTTTTATTCCGAGGATTCCGGCACTTCTTTCAACAATCTGTGCAAGCTCCTCGGGAGTGTAGAGTTCAAGTCTTAACACCACACCGAAACGGTCACGCAAAGGAGCGGTCAGCTGACCTGCTCTTGTGGTTGCTCCGACAAGTGTAAATTTTGGCAACGGCAGATGATACGAAGCCGCCATCTGACCTTTACCCGTGATGATGTCAATTGCAAAGTCCTCCATTGAAGGGTAAAGTATTTCTTCAACGGAACGGCTCAGTCTGTGAATTTCGTCAATAAAAAGCACATCGCCCTCGTTAAGGTTGGTAAGCAATGCCGCAAGGTCGCCCGGCTTTTCAATTGCAGGGCCTGAGGTTATTCTCATTGACACACCGAGTTCATTCGCAATGATTCCCGAAAGAGTTGTTTTACCGAGTCCCGGAGGGCCGTAGAGCAGTACATGGTCAAGGGTTTCGCCTCTGATTTTTGCCGCCTCGATAAAAACCTTGAGGTTTTCCTTTGCCTTTTCCTGTCCTATGTATTCCGAAAGTGTTTTCGGTCGCAGAGGGTTGTCGCTCTCTGCCGTATCTTCGGGAATTTCGGAAGTATCGGTTATTCTGTTTTCAAAATCAAATTCATCCGAGAATTCCATTTTACTCATATGTTACTGTCTTCCCATCTGTTTTAATGTGAGCGAAATAAGCTGTTCAACAGGCAAGGCGCTGTCGAGTGTTGCGAGTACGGGCGAAACATCCGACGGAGAATAGCCCAAAACTCCGAGTGCCTCGATTGCTTTCGGAACATTTCCCGTTGAAACATTCACGCTGTTCTGTGCCGCCTGTGCAAAGGAACTGTCCTCTTTAGCCGCTTTTGCAAGCTTGTCCTTGAGTTCAAGAACAATTCTCTGTGCAATTTTTTTGCCTATTCCCTGTGCTCTTGTAATTGTTTTGAGGTCATCGGAGGCAATTGCCATTGCAACCTGTTCGGGACTGAGCTCCGACAAAACCGCAAGTCCTGCCTTTGGACCTACACCGCTTACGCTGATGAGGTTTTTAAAGGTTTCAAGCTCTGCCTTTGTTGCAAAGCCGAAAAGATCCACCGCATCTTCCCTTACATTAAGGTAGGTGTAAAGCGTTACCTCTGTGTTAAGCTTTACGGCTTTGAGTGTGTTCATTGTTGTCTGGCACATATAGCCGACACCGCCGCACTCTACTACCGCCGCATTTGATTCTATTGCAATAAGTTTTCCTCTTACGGAATAAAGCATATTTAAAGTCCCTTTCCGTACATTACTCTTCTGAGCTGTGAGCCTGCCGCCTGTGTGTGACAGATTGCAATTGCAAGTGCGTCACAGGTATCATCGGGTTTTGGAATTTCTTTCAGCTTTAAAAGCCTTGCGGTCATTTCCATAACCTGTGGTTTTTTAGCCTTGCCGTATCCCGTTACAGCCGTTTTGACCTGAAGAGGAGTGTACTCAAAGATTGGTATTTTAAGTTTTTGTGCCGCAAGCAGGGTTACTCCCCTTGCCTGAGCAACATTGATAGCCGTTTTCTGATTGGTCTGAAAGTAAAGTTTTTCGATTGCAAGAGCATCGGGGCGACATCTGTTAAGAATAGCATAGGTTTCGTCATAGATGTACTCAATCCGTTTGTTAAAATCAGTTCCGGCAACGGTTTCAATTGCACCGTAACCGAGAGTTTTATATGTATTCGATTGAAAATTGATTGCTCCCCAACCTACAATGGCATATCCGGGATCAATTCCAAACACTACCAAAACAATACCTCCGAAAAAATCCAAAAATGGCATAATAACATAGCTTAAAACATTATAACACACACAACTTTATTTATCAATAAAATTATTCGTTAATCTGCGTATTCCGCTCAAAATGTACATAAGAAACATTGAACGGCTGATTTACTCGGTTTTTTGCGTGTTATCGGAACGGCTGAGCGTGATTTTTGAACCGTTGTATGACAAATCAAGCTTTTTTCCGTGGGGAATATATTCAAAGGTGTAGTTTCGGTAAAGTTTCGGCACAAATATGACAAGCGTTGTATCATCGGCAACATATTTTCCGCAAAGCTCCGCCTTGTCTTTTCCGCTCATCATAATAAGAGACGCATTTTCACCGTCAAACGAAAGGTTTATCTTTCCGCCGCCGTCAAGCTCTGTACTCCAGTCTGTGCAGGTAAGCTCGTTTTGATATCCCGATGTGTCGGCACTGCATGAACAAAGCAGAAAACATAAGCAGATTAAAAGCAAAATGACAAATTTCTTCATAAAAACCGCCCTCACAGGTATATGATATTATTACAGATTATTCATGAAATCAGAAAATTAGTACATATACCGTTGACGGCAGAAAACGAAATTTACAGTTTTGTTATAATTCTTGAAAAGCATAATTATTTTGTGTATATTGTATGGTGTGATTTTATGGAAAATTTTAAAAACGAGAACACGGAGGGATTGTTTTGCAACATGAGATAACCGAAAAGCATAATGTTTTTGAAGAAAACGGAGAGGTTATGTGTGCAGGCTGGGCAAGAACGCCTGTTTTTGAATATAACAGCGAACAGAGCAAAACAAGCGGAAAACACAGCGAAAGGGATTGCTATTTCATAAGCAACACAGAGGTTTCGCTCTATCTTTCGGTTGAAAATTTAGGCATGGAATTTGCGGTAAAAATTGCGGTTGCCGACCTTAAAAGAGGCGGTGTGATTTATGATTGTGTTGTAAAGAAATTTGTTTTCAGCAAGAACGAGCTTCCCGAATCGGGCAGCTCGGGAGAGCTTTTGTACACGGACAAAAGGCTTCAGCTGCAGTTGACAAACACACCGAACGGAAGATTTTTAAAATGTGATTTTATCGACTTTGGCGGCATAAAAAATCTTTACTTTAACATTAATCTCAAAAAGACGGCGGGCGAAAGTCTTAACGAAATTGCACCGTTTGAGAGAGACAGAAAATATTTTTATCTCAAACGCTTTGTTCCCAAATTTGTCGCAGGCGGAATTATCCGTGTTGGCGGTATGGAATATTCTTTAAACGAAACAACCACAAACGCTTACTTTGACTGGACACGCTTTTCAAAGCCGAGAAAGCATAATTACCAGAGATTAAGCTCCGACTGCTTTATTGACGGGAAACGCTTTTCCCTCTGTCTTGCAAGCAGAGTCGGTGACAACCGTTACGGCAACGAAAATTGCTTTTTCACAGACGGTCATCTTGTAAAATTGTCGCAGATAAATGTTAAAAGCACAGGCGGAAAGCTTGACAGACCGTGGTACTTTAAGGCGGGATATTCGGCAGTTGACATTACATTCAAGCCGTTCACCGTAAAAGGCGAGGCTATGGCGGCATATATGGACAAAACAACCGTAATTTTCGGCAGACTCTACGGAGAACTAAAGAGAGTTGATATGGATAAGCCGTTAGTCCTCGATAATTCTCAGGCACACATTGTTCTGACGGAATTTTAAAAATAAAATCGGCAAAAATAAACACGGCAATCATTTCAGATAATGAACTGCCGTGTTTTAATTTTATAAAATATAAAATTAAAAGTCGGGAAAACAATGCTTTGCATTAAGCAAACTGTGTTCCCGACCGAAATTTTCAATTTTCCGTTTTCAACTTTTAATTTGTAAAATTACACTTCCCTGTTCGGGTCTGTGTTTTTCTGCTTAACAGGAGCTTTCGTAGCATCTTTGTCGGTAAATCTTGCAAAGATTGAAAGTGTTGTGAGAAAGCAGATGAGAATGTACAAAAGAAGTGCAATTACAGAAGCAAGGCTGATTGTATAGCTTACCATTGTGATAATTGAAAGCACACCGAGCAGACAGCAGATGATTGAAACGATATTCTTCATATTGCGTTCTTTGTCAAGAGCGCAGAAGAAAAATCCTGCAATCGGAATAATGAAGAAAATCGGCATAAAGAGCGAATACTTAAAAACCGCATCATTTGAACCGCTGAGGCCCCATACAGACATAATATCAAATACGGAATAAGAATGGAGTACATTTTTTTCGTCAATGTACTGGAAATACGGCAACGCACAGAGTACGATTTCAACGAGATAAAGCACGCAAAGTGTAATTCTTAATTTTTTTCTTGTTTTGTTTTCGGGTATTTTGAGCATTTTGTTCCTCCGAGATTTTTTTAAAATCATTTTTAAATCATCAATATGTTACATTGTAACACAAATTATTCAGTTGCACAATAGAAATTTTAGTGTTATAATTATGACTAATGTACACAAAACACTGCATTCGTACATTGCTTTATTCTGTGCAAAAAGGAGATAATATAATGGGATATATAAATGAATCCGTAATTTATAATATTTATCCGCTCGGTTTTTGCGGAGCACCAAAGGAGAATGATTTCAAGCAGGAATACAGACTTGACAAAATTTACGGCTGGATTGACCATATGAAGTCAATGTCGGTAAACGCACTTGTTTTTAACCCTGTTTTTGAAAGTTCAAAACACGGCTATGATACTATTGATTATAAAAAAATCGACTGTCGGCTCGGTGACAACGAATCTTTCAAAAAAATTTGCAAAACACTTCACGATAACGGCATCAGAATTATGCTTGACGGCGTTTTTAATCATGTGGGAAGAGATTTCTTTGCCTTCAAAGATGTTCAACAGAACCGTGAAAATTCAAGATATGCGTCTTGGTTTGAAAATGTAAACTTCCGGAACAACAACCCGTATAACGACGGTTTCAGCTATGAGGGCTGGGCAGGTTACTACGACCTTGTAAAGCTTAATCTCCACAATGACGAGGTAGTAAACTATCTTCTTGACTGTGCAAGATTTTGGATTGATGAGTTTGATATTGACGGACTTCGCCTTGATGCGGCTGACTGCATTGACATTGAATTTTTCAAGAAATTAAAAAATGTTTGCAAAGAGAAAAAGTCCGATTTCTGGCTCTACGGTGAGATTACCCACGGCGATTACAATCATTGGGCAAATCCCGATGTACTTGACTCGGTTACAAACTACGAATGCTACAAAGGCATTTATTCAAGCCATAATGACCACAACTATTTTGAAATTGCTCATTCTCTTAACAGACAGTTTGCTAACGGCGGTATTTACAGAAACATCTACACATATAATTTCGTTGATAACCACGATGTAAACCGTGTTGCAAGTATGCTTAAAGACAAAAATCATCTCAACAATGTTTACACGATGATGTATACAATGCCCGGAGTACCGTCAATTTACTACGGAAGTGAATTTGGCATTGAGGGTATGAGAACTGCCTACAGCGATTATGAGCTTCGTCCCTGTCTTGATCTTGATTCCATTCCGAATCCGAACTATGAACTTCTTGAGCATATCAAAAAACTCGGTGTAGTAAGACTTGCACTCGAAGCTCTCAAGTACGGCGATTTTGAAAACATAAATATTCAGAATGAAAAGCTTGTATACAGAAGAAAAACCGACAATCAGACTGTTTTTGTTGCATTCAACCTTACAGACCGTGTTGAAAGAATCGGTTTTGACACAGGCTGCAACGCAAAGCTTACAGATGTTCTCAACGGCAACGAAGTTATTGATGTAAACGGTTACTATGAAATTGAAATGCAGCCGTATCAGTCAAGGATTCTTGTTGTTAATGACGGAAGTTTCAGGGTTGATTTCAATGCAGACAATACAGATTGCAGGGCAGCTGAAATTGACGAAGCTCCTGCAAATGAAGAAACTTCAGTTAAAGCTGTTAAAACAGAAAATTGCTGTGAAAGCAATTCGGACAATGCCGAAAATACGACAAAAGAAATCAAGCCGGGTATTTACCTACATTTCAAGGGTGGCGAATATGAGGTTATCAACTTTGCAACCCACAGCGAAACAGGTGAAAAACTTGTAATTTACAGAAATCTCCACAACACAAGTGAAGTGTGGGCAAGACCTGTCGAAATGTTTGCCGAAAAAGTTGATGTTGACGGCAGAAAAACAGACAGATTTACTTTTATAGGTTGACAATAAGCGTAAGCAAATGATTAAAAAGACCGAATATATTTTTTATTCCGGTCTTTTTTTGTGTAAAAATACTGCTTTTTAATCGTGATGACAAGATTTGACTATATTTTTGCAAATAGTGTGTTGAATAAATCACATAATATGATAAAATAGACATATGTTGTGTTTGACTGAATTTTTGTTTTTTTTGAAAGTAACTTAGGGGGATTGAATATTATGTTGAGGGATTTAAAGCCAACCGATAATGTAGGTGGTTTCGATGTCAGACCCGGCAACTTTCTTTTAAACGGTGCAACAACCGTTTCCGGCGGTGTGAACTTTACTATTCATTCGGTTTATGCCGTTGAGTGTACATTGCTTTTATTCAGACCTTATGCAAAATTTCCGTATGCAAGGCTCAGATTTCCGGATTCTTACAAAATCGGCAACACCTATTCAATGCTCGTGTTCGGTCTTGATGAGATTGATTTTGAGTATGCATATTCCTTTGACGGTCCGTATGAACCCGAAAAAGGAATTATTTTTGATAAAAAGAAATACATTCTTGACCCATACGCAAAGGCTGTAATCGGTCAGAGCGGCTGGGGTAAAAAACAGGAGCATGAGGGTGTTTATAAGGCAAGAGTTGTAAACAGCGACTATGACTGGGGCAACTGCACTCAGCCGAAGCTTCCGTTTGAAGAGCTTATTATTTATGAATTGCATGTAAGAGGCTTTACTCAGGACGGCTCCTCAGGCGTTAAAAACAAAGGCACATTCGCAGGTATCCGTGAAAAAATCCCCTATCTTAAAGAACTGGGCATCAATGCCGTTGAAATGATGCCTATTTTTGAGTTTGACGAAATGGGCTCATATCGTAATTATGACGGTCGTCAGCTCTACGATTACTGGGGCTATAACACCGTATGTTTTTTTGCTCCGAACACAAGCTATGAAAGCGACCACAAGCATCATCACGAAGGCAGAGAGCTTAAACAGCTTGTTCGTGAGCTTCACGAAAACGGAATTGAAGTTATCCTTGATGTTGTGTTCAACCACACGGCAGAGGGCAACGAAATGGGACCGTATTTCTCGTTCAAGGGCATTGACAACAACATTTACTATATGCTCACTCCGGACGGAAAGTATTACAATTTCAGCGGTTGCGGCAATGTTCTCAACTGCAATCAGCCGATTGTGCAGCAGTTTATACTTGACTGTCTGCGTTATTGGGTAACAGAATACCGCATTGACGGTTTCCGTTTTGACCTTGCGTCAATTTTGGGAAGAAACGAGGACGGTACTCCTATGGATAAGCCTCCGCTTCTCAAGAGCCTTGCGTTTGATCCGATTCTCGGCGGAGTAAAGCTTATTGCGGAGGCATGGGACGCAGGCGGACTTTATCAGGTCGGCAGTTTCCCGTCATGGAACAGATGGGCTGAATGGAACGGAAGATACCGTGACGACCTCAGAAGATTTCTTAAAGGCGACAGCCACCTTGCATGGGATGCGGCTCAGAGAATTACAGGCTCAAGAGATTTGTATGACCCTACCTACAGAGGCTACAATGCGTCGGTAAACTTTCTTACATGTCATGACGGATTTACTCTTTATGATATGTATTCATACAACGAAAAGCACAATCTTGAAAACGGCTGGAACAATACTGACGGTGCTAATGACAACAACAGCTGGAACTGCGGTGCCGAGGGTGATACAAATGATTACAATATCAACAAGCTCCGTATCAAAATGATAAAGAATGCTTTTGCAACCCTTATGTGCAGTCAGGGACCTGCTCTTTTCCTTGCAGGTGATGAATTCTGCAACACTCAGTTCGGCAACAACAACGCTTACTGTCAGGACAACATTATCTCATGGCTTGACTGGACAAGAAAAGAAAAGCATAAGGATGTATTTGAATTTTTTAAATATATGATTGCTTTCAGAAAGAGATTCCATATTATTACAGACAGCAGAGGCAAGGCAACATGCAGTTATCCGCCTGTCAGCATCCATTCAAATGTTGCGTGGAGTGCCAAGTATTACGATGATACAAGAATGATTGGCGTTATGTATGCCGGTGTAAGTCTTAAACAACAGGGACTTGACGAGTTTGTTTACTTCGGCGTCAATGCTTATTGGGATTATGTAAATGTTGAGCTTCCCGACCTTCCCGAAGGATACCACTGGAAACTTTATGTAAACACAGGCAACGAGCCTCAGGATGTAATCCTTGAGGACAGAAATGTTATTCTCTATGACAGACGAATTAATATGGCAGGCAGAAGTGTCATTGTTGCTGTCGGAGAAAGATTTTAATTATAAGGACAATTTCTTTGTTTAAGAAAACCGCCCCTACACGAAAATGTGTTGGGGCTTCATGTTTTTATAGGTTTCGGATTGTTGTAGAAATTGCATAAATAAAAAGTTTATTCCTTGAAATATCGGTGAAAAGTTTGTATAATTAGAGTGACAGTATTTTTAAGGAGAATATTTATGCAAAGAGAAAATTTTAAGTCGAGGACAGGTTTTCTCCTTGTAAGTGCAGGCTGTGCGATTGGCATAGGCAATGTCTGGCGCTTTCCGTATGTTACGGGCGAAAACGGCGGCGGATTGTTCGTGCTTTTTTATCTTGCATTTCTTGTGCTTATGGGAATTCCCGTTCTGACAATGGAGCTTGCAGTCGGCAGAGCAAGCAGAAAAAGTGCCGTATTAAGCTATAAAACACTTGAAAAGCCAAAGAGCAAATGGCACATTCACGGTTGGCTGTGTATGATAGGCTGTTACCTTTTGATGATGTTCTACACTCCTGTTTCGGCTTGGATGTTAGATTACTTCTATAAATTTGCAACGGGAACATTTAAAAGCGGAATGAACTCAGAACAGGTTTCGGGAGTGTTTAACGACCTTATGGCATCGCCTGTTGAGATGATTATATGGCTTGCGATAATCGTTGTATTCGGATTTTTTGTATGCAGTCGAGGACTTCAAAAAGGCATTGAAAAGGTCAGCAAGGTTATGATGGTTGCGTTGCTTGCACTGATTATTATTCTTGCAATCAACAGTATGATGCTTTCAAATGCGGGAGAAGGCTTGAGCTTTTATCTTGTTCCCGATTTCGGAAAGGTTAAAGATGTAGGACTCGGCAAGGTAATCACCTCTGCAATGAGTCAGGCGTTTTTCACACTCGGACTCGGAATCGCATCAATGGAAATTTTCGGCAGTTATATGAACAAAGACCGCACGCTTTACGGTGAGGCTGTTCAGATTTGTGCATTGGACACTTTTGTTGCAATTGTTGCCGGACTTATCATCTTCCCTGCTTGCTTTTCATTTGGCGTTCAGCCCGACCAAGGACCTGCCCTTATTTTTGTGACGCTTCCGAATGTTTTCGTAAATATGACGGGCGGTCGGATTTGGGGTACGCTTTTCTTTCTGTTTATGACATTCGCAAGCTTTTCAACGGTTATTGCCGTGTTTGAAAACCTTGTTGCTTTTCTTACCGACACATTCGGCATGAGCAGAACAAAGGCGTCAATTATCAATGGAATTATTATGTTCTTTGCGTGTCTGCCGTGTATTTTTGGATTCAACATTTGGAGTGACTTCAACATTCTCGGCAAAGGTGTGCTTGACCTTGAGGACTTCGTTGTCAGCAACCTTCTTCTTCCGATTGGCGCAATGGTTTATCTCCTGTTCTGCACAACAAAATTCGGCTGGGGCTTTGACAATTACTTTGAAGAATGTAACACGGGTAAAGGTCTTAAACTTTCAAGAGTGCTGAAGCCGTACCTTAAATACGCACTCCCCGTGCTGATTGTTATTGTGTTCGTTCAAGGCTTTATCGGGTAGGATTAGCAATCCCCTACGGCTCAAATTGTGCAAATTTGTACAATGTTACATTCCTATAAAATAACATATAAAACTAAAAACTGTACAACCATATTCGGCTGTACAGTTTTTTGTTATCTTGTGTTACCTTTTAGACGTGGATTTGTTTTTGTAACATAACCGTCAAACCAGTTGCTACACTTACGCTCGGGCATAGTATGCTTTTGATATTGCAAACTATCTGCACGAATCGGGAAAGCCGACAACCAACTCGGCTATTTACGGTTACAAGAAAGACCCGAACAACAAAAATCATTGGCTGATTGATGAGGAAGCGGCTACAGTCGTCCGCAGAATTTTCCATTTCACAATAGAAGGCTGCGGACCTTATGACATAGCCCGCACGCTGTTTGATGACAAGGTTGAAACCCCGGCTGTTTACTTTACAAAAAAGGAATTGGAATAAGGAAAAACAAAAAGGAGTTTACCCACCCGTTCAGTTGGAGCGGATATGTTGTCCGCAGTATTCTTGCAAAACAGGAATACTGCGGAGACACCGTAAATTTCCGTACGCACAAGGAATCATATAAGGACAAAAGCTCAGTGAAAAATCCGCAGGAGAACTGGCTGATATTCAATGACACGCACGAAGCAATCATTGACCGAGAAACTTGGGAGCTTGCTCAGAAACTGACAAAAACGCCGAGACGTGTTGACACCACCGGAGTGGCGAATCCGCTGACGGGTCTTGTTTATTGTGCCGATTGCGGTGCAAAGATGTATAACCACCGATTTTTCCGAGCTTACTACGCCGATGATAAATGAGTTTATCGACAAAATTTTAGTTCACGCTCCGTATTATATTGACGGAGAACGTATGCAGGAGGTTGAAATCTATCTCAATTTCATCGGCAAGTTTGAAATTCCTCAACCTCAGCTGAGCGAGGAAGAAATTAAGCGGCAGAAGCAGCTGAAACAGCCCGTCTAAAAAGCAGGGAATGCTATCAGTTGATAAAGGCGAGAAAACACAAGGTTGGCGAGCCGTTTTCACTTAGCTGCAAGGGCTGTGACAAGGTATTTGAATCCAAGCACAGCAATGCTTTGCTAAGATTGTGCAGGCTCAGTCAACAGATCACCACCAACCCTGCGTGAAAGGCTGATAATCATCAACTATCATATTCGACACACTCAAACCGGCAAGTGGAGCATAACGGATTATTCAAAGTCTGTAAAGGAAACTTTGGCGCGGTATAAAGCCGCCGTAAAGCAGATAAACGAAAAGAAAAATGAACGGAAGGGACTTCAAAATGAAAAGAAATCCACTTCCGTTTTTAATATCGCCGCACAGTGAGATTGACGGCAAACTGAATGATGAAATCAATGTGCAAGCTGCCCGTGAATATGCCCGCCGCCGTTGCAACCAAACTCAGACGAGAAATACAATGCGGCACGAACACAAGAGAAAAAACAATAGTTTACCGTTAAAAGGAAATTTAAATATTTTTTCAAGCTTGAACAAGAAACGGATTACGACACCTTGCTGTATTGCAGTTTTGCGTTAATCAGATTTTCGTCATGATTATACAACGAGGCAACTTTTCAATGTCCAAGTAATTCAGCACTAATTATGCTAAACCAACATTGTTATTTATTTGACCAATTTAAATATCTTGAATTTAATTAAATTTGACTTCTGACATTATTTTTTGAGGATATAAAGATGATACCAAATAATACGTTCTGTTTCTAATATCGGTGGAATCATAATTGAGAAATTGTTCAGAAGAGATAGGAACGGGTGCAATAAACGTTTTTTGTTCACCTTTTGAAAGTTTAATATACATTCCACAATCATTGTAATACATAACGAGCGGGTAATAAAATTGTAATGAAAAAGCACCTGATTCAATATGAAAAGCTGTTAAATCAACAGTTATTTCATCATCTGTTGTATTGGAAATTATAATTTTTATTAAGCCAAGATTCAAATCTTCACTTTTCAAATAGTCAGAATTTTCTTCCAAATATTCTGATAAATCATCATCATTCATAATGTCCATACGCTTAAGCATGTATGTATCTGTTATAGTGAATTTTGCATTTTGACAAACAAATGAATCGCCCATTTTATATACAACTTTTTCGTTTTGCGGATATTTTGAATTGATACTAAAAAACCTAATGACACCACATATACATAATACTGTTACAATAAGGAGCGTTACAATAACTTTTAAATTATTTTTCTTTCTCATAAAGACTATCTCTCCTGATGATTTTACCCTGCGCTAATTCTATAGTTTCGTCGCAAAGAGCGTTAATCTGATTTTTGTCATGACATGACAGCAACACAACTCTATCGGGAACTTTTGCGGACAAAATCATTTTTTTGACATTTTCACATGAAGCTTCATCCAACGCATTAAAAGGTTCATCTAAAACAAGTATTTGAGGGTCTTCCATCATCGCTGCTGCTATTCCAAGTTTTTGTTTCATACCAAGTGAATATTTTCGGAAACTCTTCTTTTCGTTTGGGTCAAGCCCTACCATTCTCATAGTATCCACTATTTTTTTATCGTCTATTTTCTTTTGTATTTGAGCGAGAATCTTCAAATTTTGAAAACCGGAGTACTCAGAAATGAACCCCGGATTTTCAATTAAAGCCCCAACACTATCAGGAAACGATATGTCTTTTCCTATGATTTTGTTATTTATTTTTACAAAACCACTGGTAGGTAAAATCAGTCCGCAAATTGCACGCATAAGCATAGTTTTCCCCGAACCGTTCTTACCTACAAAACCGTAAATTTTTCCTCCGGAAAGTGATAAATTTATATTTTCCAGTACAAGATTTTTTGATAACTTTTTTGTATAATTACAAATTTCTATATTCATAAATCTCTCCTACTTTAAATAATGTTTTTTCTTTTGATAATTGGCAAGCCTAAAAATAAACATATAACGATTATTAAAAAGGCAACCTCCAGTTCTGTATATATTGATATATTATTTATGGCGCAAAAATCAGTTCTTATCAACATTGAAAAGTTAAACGGCAAAAATTCGCTGCAATAAAACACAGATGTGGTCATAAGGCAGACTATCATCAAAAACGCGACAACAGGTCCAAATGTAATACTGATAATTGCATCAAATGTCATGTGACAAGTTGTAATCATCCAAGGTAACAGTACTGAGGAAATGAAAATTTCTGTCATACTTTTTCCATAAGTGCTTAGCTCCAAAAATTCTTCAGTTATTAAACTGTTTTGAGTTAATGAAAAATTACCGGAAAACAATGTAAAAGCTGTCGAAATTACAAAAAACAGTAAATAGTACAAAGTTGAAGAAACAACACACCAAACTATTTTACTCAACCACCATAAATATCGGGATTTTACCCGCAAAATAAAGGTATCGGCACTTGTCTGCAAATCGTTTGTAATGTATAATCCCACAAACAAATAAGGAAGTACATTAAAAGAAAACCACGTTATGGGAATATCTACACCCTTATTTGCCTCCGGATCAAAAGGGTCACATCCGGCAAAAACATTCATAAAAAAATCCAGAACACCGCAGTCTACAACCGAATTATAATCACTAAAATATAAGCTAATATTATGCCAATACACGAAATCAATAAATATGAACAGCAACGCAGCAAAAATAAAAAATTTACGATTATGTATGATTCCCTCTGTTATATCATGCGAAAGCAAACGAAAAAAAAGACGAACTTTCAATTTAAAAAATCCTTTCTTTTCATGAACAATAAATTTAGTACGAATACTATAATTGTCCCAAAAATCAAGAGCCAAAAGTCAATATTCCAATCACCATCAAATGAAACTGCAATACATGTTGTGACCGTCACTAAGAACGGAAATACTTTGTTTATTATACAGCCAAAAGCACATATTAATTCAGAAAAAAATATTGTAGGAATTAAAAGACATACAAAAGTTTTCATCACTACTTTTGCAAAGCCTACATTGCTTATGCATCCTTCACACAGATAATAATAGCTTTCATATGAATTCCAATTAATTACTGTTCGTGAAAAAAATCTCGACATACCAAGAACTGCGACGAGGAATAAAATGCAAAAAGCCACAGAAAAAGCAAGAACTTTCAAACTATTTCTGACAACCAATGTATTTCTAAATCTAAAGCGAATATAGGCATTTGTAAAGTTACTGTTTTTTTCGGAAAATATCGTTGAAAGTAATGCGGCGGTTGGTACAAAAAAGATAGTTGTCGTGTGACCCCCGGCGGCTTCCACAAAATCTGCCATACATATGTTGTCTGTTATATCCATCATATTTTTTTTTAAAAAAGCAAAAAAGTAAAACAATACAAAACTGCAGAGTAAACAGAAAACAACCAAATATTTAAAATATGTCATTGCAACAAAAGTTTTTCTACACGCTTTAAAAAACATCTTTTTTCGCTCCAATAAAATAATACGGAAAAAATGAAAGGCAAAAGAAAATCAAAAATAAAATTGTTACAGAAAAGGTAGTCCCACTTTCACTTGTAGTCGTGACAAGATTTCTGATACTGTAGGCATCAAATCCCAACATTTCAAGACAAAATGATGAAAAAATGTAAATGAAAAAAGGAAAAACAAAAGTCACAAATTTTCTGTTTAAAAAGAATGTAATAAACAATGACAAACTTGCTGTTACTCCCGAAAACAAAAATGTGATAAAAATATATATCGATGTATATAATAACGGTTGCACATAAAACAAATCAGCCCATTTATAAGCAGGATATATGTTAGTAAATGTATAAGATGCTTCAGGAAGCATTGTTGGTAAAAACATTGAAGAAATGAGAAAACTAAAAACCATTGGAATAGCAACCACGCAACCACCACTTACGAAAACCGCTATGTATTTTGCTATGAGATAATATTTTTTCTTGGCACGAACGCACACATTTCTTGCATATCCTCTGTTTATATCATCATAAAAGGAACTTCCAAATGGCAAAGTGGCGAGAATTGGAATAGCCATATAAAAAATGTTTTGCTGAAGATAGATATTATGACTGCCAATCCAGTTTGTATATGAAATTTCAAAAAATCCCATTAAATTTTCATCATTTAAAAATTCAGAATTCAACTGCACACAGTATGGTATTCTTTCAATCGAATACCATGTTACCAATGCTAATGAAATTAGCAAAGAAATTAAAAAAAGCCTGTTTTTAAAACTTCTTTTCAGTTCGAATTTAATCATTCCTTGCATTTTATCATTCTCCATTTATTATTCTTCGGATTTGATGACTTGCATAGTTCCTTCTCCTAAAGGATTGCCTGAGAGCACTGTCATCAAATAAAGTTGGTCTTTGTACTCATTAAGTTGTTTGTCCTCAGCAACATATGCTACATTAACATTCAATTTTTTACCGGGTTCAAGTTTTTCTACAAAATAATTTTTTGAAGTCTTTTTCTCACTTGAATTAAAACTTCGTGCTTCGTTATATCCACCGTCTGTACCAAAATGCAAAAGTAAGCTGTTCAATGATACCTCCACATTTTCATTTCCTTTATTCATCATTGTAATGTTAAGCACTACATATGAATATTCATTTGTAATATTTCCTTGGCTATCTTTAATTTCATCCCAGTCCTCAAATGTGTCAAATTCGGGAAGTTCAGCCTTATTTTTTGAAATGCTGATATTATTTAATTTAACATAAATGCTTGTTCTATCGTCGTACATAGTATCGTATTCAGCACCTTCCTCAAGCAGAACACAACTTTTCGATTCAACTGCTGAATTTTCTGTGGAAGAAATAGAATTTTCATTTGCGACCTGTGTGTTTTTTGCATCAGCATTAGTGTATATATCGTTGATGTCAATAATATCATTTTTTATCAAGTATAAGATGGAAACTATTATAGATGAAGCACAGATGATAATCAAAATAATTACGGTTGTTATTTTTTTATTCAATATATAAACACCTCTATAAGCAACTCCCTACCGCAGTCTAAAAGTCATGCTCTGCGCGCATATATAAAGTCAAAACTTCATTAAAAGGCACAGAGCATAACTTACAAAGCCACAAATATTTTATATGCTGTCAGGACTCCATGCTATGTGGTAACTCACAGCTTCCTTATTCATAATGTAGCCCAAAGTAGCATATTTATAGCCGTCTTCTTTAACATAGTTAGGCAAATAATAATATGTACCCTTTGGTAAATTTTTCATATTCTTAGTTGCCCCATTATAGCTCCATGAACCGTAATATCTGTCTACAGTTTTTACGGAGGAAGTATTCTTATTATTTGTACGCTGAACCCAAGCACTCAGAGAACCTCCTGATGTGCTCTTGTTTTCGCACCAAACAGATGTATAATCTTTCTTCTCACGCCAAATAGATCTGCACGGAGTACCTCCGTTGTTACTTCTCGCACTAATGTTGATAATTGTATCTGAAACATTACCGGCAGAGAATACTGAAAAAGTAAGAGCAGACATCAAAGAAAGAACGACCATACCCAACACAATCATCTTTTTTAGTTTCTTCATCTTTTATCTCCTGTTAATAAAAAATTAAAAGTTTTCAAGATTTGAAATATTAAAACACCGGACTCACTTCATCTCCATTATAGAATATAGTGGTTCAGTTGTCAAGACAAAAAATCTAATCATTTTATAGTGAACTGAACCACTATAGTAGAAGTGGTCTTTCATAATATTTATTATCCTGTTTGATAGGTTTTGGAGCAACTACAACCTGTTTACCTGTGATTGTTTCCACCACTTCAATAAAGCTATAACCTTTAACCTCAATTAGATAATTGAGAGCTGTTGTACCTCCAATCCCAGGAGAAAACCACATCCATTTTCCGTTTGAAATTTTCAAGCTATCGTGTGTTCGTGTGGTGTAATTGTTCTTATCAAGTCTTACAAGTTCGTGTGGCTCAAAGTTTTTAAGAATGGTTAGCAAGTTCATTTTCTTTGCTTCAAGCACTACTTTAGGGTCTATATATGGCACTTATTCATACCTCCATTTCTGTTATTTTATCGCAAAAAGAAAAGCCAAGAAATTTTCATTTCTTGACTTAACTCTTTTGCGTATTATTAAATTGCTTTGTTATTGCGAATATCATTGATTATCTTTGCAATGTTACAAGTTACCTGTCCTGAGCATTGGTGGATATCTTCATTAATTTTGCATTCTTCAACGATTGCAAAATCAACTTGCTTAACCAGTTCTCCTATAGATTTATTTTTCTTTGGATTAATACCAGACACCTGAGTAAACAAATTTCTTATATATCTTTGATTTCCTACCTTTTCGTTAGAAATTATCTCCTTTTCATTTGGTTTAATATATTTCTCATAAGCATCTTTATAATGCAAAAGTAAAAACAATTCAAATGCAGGATTAGATATACCAAGTATATTATTATTTTCTCCAAATGCTACAACTTCATCAAAATCCTTAACTTTTTCTTCGAAAATATCTGCATCAAAAACGATAATCATCCTATCCATTTCAGCATCAAAAGATATATCTGAGTTAAGTTTTTGCTCCTCGGCAAACTCTATAAGTCTTCTGGGGAAAGATATATTCTTATCTTGTTGAGTCTTTTCGAGAAAGCGAATATCAATATTAGGATTAATTCCCAATTCTTTTTTATAGTCAACCAGCTTTTCGAAATACCACGTTTCAGTATTTGCACCTTCACAAATAAAGAAATACTTTCTATAAGGCTCTATAGCCTCATTTGTGTCGCTCTTTCTTTGATTCCAATTATAATAACTTCTTACCGGTGCCATATATTTATTCCTCCGTCAAATCAAAATTAGAAAACACAGGAATTGCACCATAACGCCCCTCAAGATAAGCTTTGCTCAATGTTTTATCATATCTTTCTTTGAACTTATCCAATGAATAAACATTACTTGTGTTATTTCCATCTCTTTCAACAAACCATATTTCATCACGTCTAAAAAGCTTTTGCTCCATAATAGATGCTTCGTAGGTTGTAAACAACAACTGAGTTCTATGGCATTTATGGAAATTCATAAAAAGCTCAAGAAAATGTTCTGTAAGTTTTGGATGAAGACTTCTTTCTAATTCATCAACAACATAAATAATGTCATCGTTTTTGTTAAGTAACATATCGAGTAAATCGAAAATTCTTCTTGTACCATCTGATTCTTCATCGAAATTAAAATCATAAAATGATTTTCCATGATAGAGTTTCAAAGTAGATACAATCGGTTCATCGTCATCCAAAGTAACAGTAAAAAAGCTTTTGTCAGTTCTCATGGTCATTCGTGCCGAAGAATATAATGACTTGTGAGCCATCTTGTTTCGTATGTCCTTCATAACTAAATCAAAAACCTTAGCCGGTAAAGCTTTTCTAAATTCCTCAAAATCAGTTTTTTCAACTCTAACTTTATCAATACCAGTATCAAAGGTTTTTATTAATTTATTGATTAACTCTAAGGATGTTTCATCATTATAATATTGAAAGTTATCAAAAGAAGTATTAGGCTTAACGATAATTATGTTTTGTGATAACCAACTATAAACCTCCTTGAAGAAAACCAGCTTGGAGTCTTCAGAATATTTTTTGTTTCTATTCATTTCCGTAAGAAACAAAATTGATTCATTACCATCAAAATCATCAGTATATGTTTTGAATTTTGCTTCATCAATTTTGTTTAATTTTACATCTTCGCCCAAGTGTGGAAATTTTTCTTCTTCATTTCTTTCAAATAAACATTTTGCATTACCATTTTGATAAAGCTCATATAACCACTCAGATGTGATTCTTCGTTGATTTAATAAAGCCGTAAAACCATAAGCATAGAATTTATCACCAATCGTGAACTGAATTTCAAACGAGCTATTCTTATTTATATTTTCTTCCTTACATTTACAAAACCATTTTGTAGCTACCATAGGAATTGTATCATTAAGCGTACTTTTCAAAAACCAAAAAAAATCAATAAGATTAGATTTACCTGCCGCATTAGCACCATAGATTACTGCGTATTTAAGTATATTCGTACTTTTAATTTTAACCCTATGATCAGTGCCTTTTTGAATTTTTGTAGAAGAAATCATAGTCATCTCTGTTGGTTCAGAAAACGATTTAAAATTCTCAACTGTCACTTTAATAAGCATTATCAATCTCTCCTTCTTATTTAATATTGTAAAGGAGAATTACAAGAAAGTCAATATGTATCCGTTTATTTGGAGAAATTTTCTCTAAATGACCTATTTATCTCGACAAACTTAACCATAGAGCGATTGTTTTTGATGAATTTTACATTTCATCTTGTTCGCTTTCTTTTCTTGTATCTTGTTTTCGATTCACCCTCATCAGGCTCACCTGTAACAATCTCATTTTCTTTTTACAACTATCACCTCTTCTTAATTTTTACTAAAAATTGTTTTTATCACCTCACTTTGGTTATACGGTGAATATGTTATTGGTTTAGCATATATTTTTTGCATAGTGTTATTATATATCACATTATGCAAAGTTGTAAATATAATTTTGAACGTTGTTTTATTTTTGTAAAATCTGGCAATATAAAATACTTATATTTATACAAATTACCTGTTAATAGACTTTTACGACCTAAATTTGGGTATAAAAAAAGAGCCTACTGGCTCGTAACATAACTATTTATAATTCGACATACTTCTTTATGTATAATTTGTTTTGACTCATACGATGGTACACTTTTAGTGAACTACTCACCTGTTTCGGGTTGGATGTTAGATTACTTCTATAAATTTGCAACGGGAACATTTAAAAGCGGAATGAACTCAGAACAGGTTTCGGGAGTGTTTAACGACCTTATGGCATCGCCTGTTGAGATGATTATATGGCTTGCGATAATCGTTGTATTCGGATTTTTTGTATGCAGTCGAGGACTTCAAAAAGGCATTGAAAAGGTCAGCAAGGTTATGATGGTTGCGTTGCTTGCACTGATTATTATTCTTGCAATCAACAGTATGATGCTTTCAAATGCGGGAGAAGGCTTGAGCTTTTATCTTGTTCCCGATTTCGGAAAGGTTAAAGATGTAGGACTCGGCAAGGTAATCACCTCTGCAATGAGTCAGGCGTTTTTCACACTCGGACTCGGAATCGCATCAATGGAAATTTTCGGCAGTTATATGAACAAAGACCGCACGCTTTACGGTGAGGCTGTTCAGATTTGTGCATTGGACACTTTTGTTGCAATTGTTGCCGGACTTATCATCTTCCCTGCTTGCTTTTCATTTGGCGTTCAGCCCGACCAAGGACCTGCCCTTATTTTTGTGACGCTTCCGAATGTTTTCGTAAATATGACGGGCGGTCGGATTTGGGGTACGCTTTTCTTTCTGTTTATGACATTCGCAAGCTTTTCAACGGTTATTGCCGTGTTTGAAAACCTTGTTGCTTTTCTTACCGACACATTCGGCATGAGCAGAACAAAGGCGTCAATTATCAATGGAATTATTATGTTCTTTGCGTGTCTGCCGTGTATTTTTGGATTCAACATTTGGAGTGACTTCAACATTCTCGGCAAAGGTGTGCTTGACCTTGAGGACTTCGTTGTCAGCAACCTTCTTCTTCCGATTGGCGCAATGGTTTATCTCCTGTTCTGCACAACAAAATTCGGCTGGGGCTTTGACAATTACTTTGAAGAATGTAACACGGGTAAAGGCCTTAAACTTTCAAGAGTGCTGAAGCCGTACCTTAAATACGCACTCCCTGTGCTGATTGTTATTGTGTTCGTTCAAGGCTTTATCGGGTAGTATTAACAATCCCCTACGGCTCAAATTGTGCAAATTCACACAATGTTACATTCCGACAAAATAACATATAAAACAAAAACTGTACAACCATAATCGGCTGTACAGTTTTTTTAATATCTTGTATTACTTTTTAGACTTAGGATTTGTTTTTATAACTTCATTCAAGCCTATAAAGTGCATACCTTTTCTTTTTGTTTTTTCAAGATGAATTTTTTCGGAATCAGCAAGCAAATCAGTATAGGGACTGTTTTCAGATTCGACAAAACAGAATATTCTGAATTTTCCGAAAGTTACGGTTTTGTCGGCTTTATGTGCAGAATCAGAATATGCGAGAATATTCGTTTCTCTATTCGGAACTGCTACAAAAAGAACCTGTTCGCCGGTTTTCCTATCTTTTACTTTACAAATTCTGATAAAGGTATATTCGCCTAAATAAGTATCGTCCGAAAGTTCAATGTGTTCAAATGCAGTATATTCGGCATTTCGGTTAATCATAGAAATTCTGTTGTTTTGCTTTGTATAAACTGCAGGAGAAACTAAATTAGTTCCTTTGTCAAGCACAAGTACAAAACTACTACTTGGCAAATCCATTAAAGAATCATAAACAAAATGTTTAATTCTGTTTTGTCTTTTATTTGTAAAAGAAGTTTCCACCTCAACAGAATCAAATTGTCGATTATCTAATATATGTGAAACAATCAATTTTGATAATTGAAACAGAAGCAATAATATTAGAAAAACTATGCCAAACGGATTACCCTCTGAATAAAAATAAGCTGCAGTATAATTCAACATCATCCACCCATTCAAATTGTTGTTCATGTAATTATCAATCTGTTCGCCAATCGTATTTATCAGTTAAAACATTAAGTTCAACATCATTTATTACCACAACCTCATCAGATTTCCAGTATAAAGAAACATCTTCCTGATGATATTTCCAATAAATATTACGGCATTTACTTGTTTCGGAATCCACTACCTCACATCTTACCGAAAAATCCGTAGTCGCATTTCCTGAACAAAGATAAGCATTAACCGTATATTTTCCATTTGGAGATACTGAGGAATCAATCAATTCGACTTGAGGCAAATTATCTAAGCCACACCCTTAAAGGAAAGCACATAGCATAATCATCAAAACGGCAAGAAAGTTTGTAATAATGCGTTTACTTTGCATTTTAATGTCCCTTAAAGCACCAACCTTTAATCGTATTATACACAATGCAACAAGTTATAGCAATACTCATATAACAAATTATTTGCTCAATATACAAAAACTGTACAACCGAAAAAGGCTGTACAGTTTTTTTATTTTTGCGGTAGAACCGCATTACAGAAAGGCTTATTTAATTGAATCAATCCATTTTTGAATTTCAGACTTTGGTGTACGCAGAATCGATTCGTCAAAACGGATATTCATCCCCTGCTTTACATCGGCTGTACCGCAGGCATTTGCAAAATCTTTGAATGTGTGACCAATCCAACCGCCGTTAGTTGCAAACGGATAAACCTTCTTGCCCGAAAGGTCATTTTCCTTGAGAAATGTGTGCATTGCGGGGGCAAAAGTGTACCACCAAACAGGTGTTCCGAGAATTACCTCATCATACTTGCTGAGGTCAATATTAAGCGGTTTTATTTTGGGACAATAGCCGCTGTTCACTTCATCTTGACCTTGATTTACAACCGAGTTGTAGTCGCCGTCATACGGAACAACAGTTTCGATTCTTGCAATATCAGCACCCGTGCTTTTCTGAATCATCTCGGCAATGCTTTTTGTGTTGCCACGATATGAATAATAAACGATAACTTTTTTCATATTCAGAAACCACCTTTCGATTAACCGAGTTTATTATATTCTTCATCGGTTACGGGTTCACACCACTCGTTTGAACATTCTTCGCCCGACATTTCGGTTGCGATGTGTGAGAACCAGCTGTCCTTTTTAGCACCGTGCCAATGCTTAACCTCGGCCGGAATTACGATTACCTTACCCGGTGTAAGGCTTACAGGCTCTTTTCCCTCTTCCTGATACCAACCCTCACCTGCTGTGCAGATGAGGAGCTGACCGCCGCCGCTCTTTGCGTGGTGAATGTGCCAATTGTTACGGCAACCAGGTTCAAATGTTACATTTAAAAGGTGAAGTCCGTCCTCGGGCTTTGTGAGTGAATTTAGGTATGACTCTCCGATAAAATACTTTGCATAAACTGTGTTGGGAGTGCCTGTGCCGAATACATTCTGCTTTTCAAATTCATCCTTGTCTGCAATTTTCATAATATTCTCTCCCTGTGCAATTAAATTTTTTTAATCCAATCATTAACAATGCCTTCTGCCTTATCGGCATCACTTCCGAACAAGGGAAGTCCGTTTGTTACGGTTGCACCTTTGGCAGTATTTTTAATATCATTGACTGTGTTTGAAAGTCCGCTTCCCTCGTGAGTGCAGAACGGATGAATTGTTTTGCCCGTAAAATCAAATGCTTCAAGGAAAGTATAAACCGCCATAGGCATTGTTCCGCAGTAGTTTGGATAGCCGAGATAAATTTCATCGTAATCGTCAAGATTAGGCAATGAAACAAGTTCGGGTCTTGCCTTTGATTTAAGGTCTTTAACCGACTGAGCAACACATTCCTTGTAGTTTGCGGAATACGGAACTTTCTGCTCAATTTTAAACATATCGGCTCCTGTGAGGTCTGAAATCATTTTTGCAACCTTTTCGGTGTTGCCGACTTTTACATAGCGGTACTGACCGCCGAAATAATTTTCATCTGCTCGTGAATAAAATGCAATTAACTTTGCCATTGTAAATCTCCTTTGTTTCAGAATTTTTACTATTTTTCAGTTTGTTTTTACTTTACAGGAATATATTACACCCTGAAGTTGACTTTAAGTCAAGAGGCATTTTAGATTTTTCCGTATAATTTTTAATTAACTGCATAGGTTGCTTTCCGTACAACACTCTTAGCTTAAATATTCTGCTGTTACTTGTGGGCATCCGATGAACTCCTCTATTTAAAATTGCAAAAGCAATCGCTATACTTACGCTCGGGCATAGTATGTTTTTGATATTGCAAACTATCTGCACAAACGGAGAGCGACGGTACATCGCAAAAAAATACTGTACAACCGAGAAAGGCTGTACAGTATCGGAATTATTCTTAATAAGAAACTATTTCTTTTCAGTAAGAAGCTTATTGAGCTCGTACATAAAGGTGTTAATATCCTTGAACTGGCGATAAACAGACGCAAAACGGACATATGAAACCTCGTCAATATTCTTGAGCTGATCCATTGCAAGCTCACCGATTTGCTTTGAAGTGATTTCACGGTCAAGGCTTGACTGAAGCTGAGCCTCAATATCATTGACCATATTTTCAATCTGTTCAATTGAAACGGGACGCTTCTCACAGGCACGGAGAATTCCGCCTGTAAGCTTGTTGCGGTCAAAAACCTCACGGGATTTATCACGCTTAACAACAATTATCGGAACAGTTTCAATCACCTCATGTGTGGTAAAGCGTTTGCCGCATCTCAGACACTCTCTTCTTCTGCGGATTCTTTCGCCGTCATCGGCAGAACGAGAGTCGATAACCTTGCTTTCTTCATAACTGCAATATGGACACTTCATATGAAAACCTCCGAATAATTATTCCCTAAAATAATTATAACATACCGTTTTCAAATTTCAAGTATCGAAAATTTACAATTTAATTACACTTTTATTGCATCAGAGATTGCGGTAATGCTTAACATTTCTCTTCTTTCTTTTACGCTTACCGTGAATTTTTGAAATAATAAGGTAAATGATGAGAACGAGAATGATAAGAGCGATAATCACGATAAACCAATAGGACTGGAATACTGTGCCGATGATGTTGAACACATAGAGAATTCCGCTGCGTTCAATCTTTTCGCCTGCAACAACATTAACCTCGGCAAGCTTCTGCTTTTCGCTGTTTGCATCCGCTTTGTAATAGATTGTTGCCTTGCCGACTACCGAGCCTTTATCAAGCGGTGCGTCAACGCTTTCGGGAACATCCTGTTCAATAATTATATTCTCATCAGTGCAGTCTTTCGGAACAATTGCACTGAGGTCGGTTTCGGGATAAAGCAATGTACTGTTTTTGCCCCATGCAAGGTTAACCTTTACTTCGCAAAGCGGCTTTGACGAGGTGGCAACAGTGTTCATTTCAAGACTTGTCAATGCCCAGCGGAAAAGGTCTGCCGCATCGGTCATTGTTGCGTAGTCCTCGGTCACACCTTCCTCATACGGTGCGTGAAGGAGAATTGCCATATATGAATAGCCGTCTGCCGACGCTGTCGTTACAAGACATCTTCCTGCCTCGTTAGTCGTACCCGTTTTGATGCCCTTTGCGTACATATAGTAATACTCACCGCCACGGTTGGCGTCAATGAGGTAGTTGGTTGTTACAAGGGCTGTATCGTCACCGTCACAAGTGTATGTACAGGTATTTGTGATTTCTTCAAAGCGAGGAAGAGTGAGCGCATAGGTTGTGATTTTGTACATATCACGGGCGGTTGTGTAGTGGTCGGGATCGTGAAGTCCGTCAGGATTTGCAAAATGAGTGTTTTCACAACCGAGCTCCTTTGCTTTTTCATTCATCAGCTTGACAAAGTTATCAACATTGCCTTCACCGATATAATCGGCAAGAACCATTGCGGCATCATTACCCGAGGGAACCATCATACTGTAAAGCAGATCGATTGCAGTCATACTCTTGCCGACATGATTTTCAACATTCGCAAGGGAACTGCCTGTGTTTTTGAGAACATCAAGAACCGACTGCTTAATCGGAATTTTTGTATTATCAAGATCGGCAATGTTTTCAACCGCAATTATGTAGGTCATAATTTTTGTTGTTGACGCAGGGTAACGCTTTGAGTCGGCGTCTTTTTCATACACGGTCTGACCTGAATCCATATTTACAAGAAGGATTGAGTCCGACTCGGTTTTTACATCATTAGGATAGGACGCAGCACCTACCGTTGTGAAAGCGGAACAGATAATGATGCAAAGCATACAGAGAAGTGAAAGTGTTTTGGTTATGGTTTTTCTCATTTACTTAATTCTCCCATTTATAGTTTTTCAGTTTAAAGCATTTTGTCCGCCACGCTCAAACAGGCGGTCTACCTCTGCTTTTAACAATCGTATTTCATCGTTTCGGATATCGCCGTAACGGTCCATTATGCAGTCTGCAATTTTTTGAGAAAGTTCAAGGCTTTTTGTGTCGGCAAAATCGGCAATCGACATCTGCGGAAGTCCGTGCTGTCTGTGACCGAAAAAGTCGCCGGGTCCTCTCATTTTCAAATCTTCATCGGCAATGACAAAACCGTTGTTCGTTGAACACATGACATCAAGTCGTTCTCTTGTTGTCTTACTGCCCTTGTCGCTGATGAGAATACAATAGGACTGCGAACTGCCTCTGCCAACCCTTCCTCTCAGCTGATGAAGCTGTGAAAGTCCGAATCTTTCGGCATTTTCAATCACAATAACCGTAGCATTCGGAACATCAACGCCGACTTCTATTACCGTTGTGGCAACAAGAACGGAATACTCATTATCGACAAACTTACGCATAACCTCGTCTTTTTCATCAGACTTCATCTGTCCGTGAACTATGCCGACTGCTATGTCAGGAAATTCCCGCAACATCAAATCTGCGGCATATTCTTCGGCTGACGCAACATCGTCAAGCTCGCCTTCTTCAACAAGGGGACAAACTATATACGCCTGTCTGCCGTGTTTTACTTCACTGCGGATAAAGTCATACACTCCGCCACGCATTGCAGAAGTTCGCAACACGGTTTTCACGGGTTTTCTTGACGGCGGAAGTTCGTCAATTATTGAAATGTCGAGGTCGCCGAAAATGATAAGTCCGAGTGTTCTCGGAATCGGAGTGGCACTCATAACAAGCAGATGCGGATTGTTGCCCTTGCCGAGAAGCTTTGCTCTTTGTGCAACGCCGAATCTGTGCTGTTCGTCGGTTACGGCAAGCGCAAGATTTTTAAACTCGGTTTTATCGGTAATGAGAGCGTGTGTTCCGATTACCATATCAATCGAACCGTCTGCAAGTGATTTTCTGATTTGTTTTTTTTCGGATTCCCTTAGTGCGCCTGTCAGCAGACCAACCTTGATATCCGTATTTTCAAAAAGCTTTTGAAATGTTTTGTAATGTTGTCGGGCAAGAATTTCAGTCGGCGCCATAAATGCGGTCTGAAATCCGTTTTTGGCAACCGTGTAGCAGACCGAGGCTGCCACAGCCGTTTTGCCCGAACCTACATCGCCCTGAACAAGTCGGTTCAGCGGAGATGATTTGTTGATTATATCGTTTATGCAGTCCGACACCGCCCGTTTTTGGGCATTTGTCATTGTGAACGGCAAAAGCGATTCAAATTCTTTTGAATAATCCTTTGTGATTTCAAGAGAGGTTACTCCTCTGCTGTGGTCACGCAGATTTCTCATTCCAAGGTTCAGCACAACAAGCTCTTCGGTAACAAGCCTTTTTCGGGCTGCTTCAAGCTGTTGGCGGTTCTTCGGAAAGTGAATATCAAACAACGCCTGTCTGAGTGAGCAAAGGTCAAATCTTTCTCTTATGGCATCGGGCAAAGGATCCTTAATTTTTGAAGGCAGCATTGAAAGTGCCTGTCGTACGGCTGATTCAACCGATTTACTCGGAAGTCCTGCCGTTTGTCTGTAAATCGGACGGATTTGTGTTCCTTTGACAGCAGGAGCAAAAGTCGGAGATACAATCTGCATTCCGTAGCTGTCGGATGAGATTTTTCCGTAAAAGAAATATTCTCCGCCCTGTCTGAGCATTGAGCTGATGTATTTATTGTTAAAAAACACAAGCTGAATTGAACCCGTTTCATCATAGACTGCGGTTTTGGAAATAATTCTTCCGCCGCTTATGCGAGTATCATTTACAGATGTTGCGACAACAGCCTTTATGCAGACGGTTTCACCGTATTCAAGCTCGTCAATATGCTTGATGTTGCTCCAATCCTCGTATGTGCGTGGATAGAAATTAATCAAATCTCCAACGCTTTTAATCCCGAGTCTTGCAAAAAGTGCGGCACGCTTTTCACCTATTCCGTTCAAATTTGTAACGGGAGTTTTATAAAGTGATGTCATACCGCACCTCCGTTATACAAAACGGGAGCATAACCGTAAAAATTATGCTCCCTGAAAAAATCCGATTTAAATGCTTATTCTACGCTGAGAATAAAGTAGTAAACAGGCTGGTCGCCCTTTACAAGAGTAATATCGGTTCTTGAACCGAACTTTTCACGAAGCTCTCCGTATGCCTTTTCTGCCTCTTCCTCACTTACATCCTCACCATAGATAAGAGTAATGAATGAAGTGTCACGGTTGACCATATCCTTTGCAAGCTTGACAAGAGCCTTAACTGTGCTCTTTTCTGTGATTGTAAGCCTGCCGTTTTCAAGAGCGATAATGTCGCCCTCTTTGATTTTCTTACCGCCAAATTCACTGCTTCTTGCGGCAAAGGTTACAAGACCTGTGCCAACAGACGCAAGTGCGTCCGTCATAAGCTGTGCGTTGCTTTCGGCAGAAATCTCGGGATCAAAATTGAGCATTGCCGTCATACCCTGCGGAATTGTTCTTGTCGGAACAATGATGACATTTCTGTCTTTTACCATCGGGATTGTCTGCTCTGCGGCAAGAATGATGTTTTTATTGTTTGGAAGAACGAGAACATTCTTGGCAGGAGTTGCCATAATTGCCTCATAGATATCGTCTGTACTCGGGTTCATACTCTGACCGCCCGAAACAACATTGTCACAACCGAGGTCTTTAAAGAGGTCTTTAAGACCGTTACCTGCGGCAACTGCAACAAAGCCGAAATCGTTTTCAGGTTCTGCGGGAACAAACTTTTCCTTTTCAGCCTTTTTCTTTGTTGACTTGACATTCTTATGCTGTTCCTTCATATTCTCAACCTTAACCGTGAGAAGCTGACCGAACTCAAGTCCTTTTGAAAGAGCATTGCCCGGCTGTTCCGTATGAACGTGAACCTTGATAATCTCATCATCATTTACAACAACTACGCAATCACCGATTGATTCAAGATAACTGCGAAGCTCGCCGATTTCGGTTTCAATCTCGGCATTTCTGCCAACGATGAACTCTGTGCAATATGTGAATCTGATGTCATCGTCAAATTCAGCGGCGGCACTTTCAAATGTGCTGACGGTTGCAGGAGCTGTGTCATCGTCAGCTTCAATCATAATGCCGTTCTTAATTACAGAGAGCATACCCTCAAAAATTACGCAAAGGCCCTTACCGCCTGCGTCAACAACGCCTGCCTTTTTAAGCACAGGCAAAAGCTGAGGAGTGATTGCGAGCGCCTCGTTAGCCTTGTCAACGATTGTCTGCCATACAGACACAACATCTCTGTCATACTTAGCGGCTTCGATACCTGCCTCATAAGCCATTCTTGCAACCGTGAGAATTGTTCCCTCTGTCGGTTTCATAACAGCCTTGTAAGCGGCGTCAACACCGATTCCAAGTGCTGCGGCAAGATTTTTGCCGTCAACTTCTTCGATGTCTTTAAGTCCCTGGGCAAAGCCACGGAAGATTAGTGAAGTGATAACACCCGAATTGCCTCTTGCTCCACGGAGCATTGCAGACGCTGTGATACCTGCGGCATCACCTGCACAGGTACCGTCAAAATCTTCAAGCGCTGCAACAGCCGCATTGACTGTCATTGACATATTTGTACCTGTGTCTCCGTCGGGTACAGGGAAAATATTAAGATCATTTATACTGTTTTTTTGGTTTGAAATATTATTCGCACCCGAAATAACAGCCTGTTTGAGAATTTGTCCGTTTATCATTTAGGCACATCCTTTTAATGTACATTTCTTAATCAATTGCATAAGCCGATTTTACACCGACAAACGCAGTTTTACAATAATTCACATTATAACATTATACATTATCAGCTTGTTTTTTGCAATAGTATAATACACTAATTATCTGCAAAAAAAGCCGACTTAATCGGGATTGTTTCATATTTTTTGACAATTGGAAACAATTTACTTTATGCTGATTTGTGTTATTCAATACGCATTGACTCGGCTGAAACACACTTTCCGCTTTTGTCATCAACATCAAAAAGCGTACATTCCATTTTGCATTCTCCGCCTGCAAGGTCAAAGCGCTGCGGAAGCTTATTTTTCAGCTTTGCAATTATAATTTCGCTCTTTACACCGAGAACGGAATGGATTGTACCCGTCATTCCCGTGTCGGTTATGTAGCCGGTTCCCTTCGGAAGAACCTGTGCGTCCGAGGTCTGAACATGGGTGTGTGTTCCGAACATTGCGGAAACTCTGCCGTCAAGGTAATAACCCATTGCCCTTTTTTCACCCGTTGCCTCTGCGTGAAAATCAACAATTATGATTTTGCTTTCAGCCTGTTTAATCATTTTATCTACACATTCAAAGGCGCAATTCAGGTTGTTATCCATATAGGAATTACCCATAATATTTATAATCGACACAATTCTTCGTCCTGTGTCAACATTAATTATACCTTTGCCGGGTGTTGAATTTTCGGGAAAATTAGCGGGTCTGACAATGAAGGGATTTGAGTCGAGGCAGTCATAGACTTCTTTTCTGCGGAAAGAATGGTTGCCGAGTGTAATTGCGTCAACTCCGCTGTCAAAAAGATGCTTTGCAGACACGGGAGTCAGTCCGTTGCCGTCAGCGGAATTTTCACCGTTGCAGATTACAAAATCAATACCTTTCACCTTTTTGAGCGTGGGAAGATTGTTGCGAAGAAATTCACAACCGATACTGCCTACAACATCACCTATACATAAAATTCTCATAGTTATCCCTCCGTTTGTGTCCGATTGCAAAATTTCAGTCGTTCAAAGCAAAACATACAAATTGATTATAACACAACTTTTCTATTCTGTCACATCAAAATCAACCTGATCTGCAATATTTTCGTTAAAAATATAATCTGTTGTCACCCTGTAGCCGTCTTTATTTTCTTTAACGGAAATTTGTTTTGAAATAACCTTGCTTTTATTCTTTGTAAAAATCTCATAGAGAATACAATCAGCCTTTGCAATCTCCTCAGCCTTGTTTTTACTTACAGAGTTTTCGGTTGTTACAAGTTCACGGTCGGTTCTGATTTTAAGTCCTACCGGCAGAACAACATCATTTATAAACAGATTTTCTCCGTGAACTGTACTTACAAAATTGTCGTAGTTTTCAAAGGCAAGGTTACAGGGAAAATCAAGCCATAAAAATCTGAAATTTTTTCTGTCAACATAATTTTCGCCGGCGTAACTGTAGGTTACTTTTTTCGGAATTGAAAGCGTTTGCTGTTCGGTAATGTCGGCATAAACCTTTGCGTTTGCTCTCAAGTAACGCATATCGCCCTGCTTGGTTTCGTCAAGCCCGCTGACAAGAATCTGACCGTTCACAACTCCGCTGCCCTTTGTAACAACAGGTCTGCCGTTATATGCCTGAATCCGTGTTATGACTCCGTCCTTAACCGCTTTTACATTGCAAGGATTTTTTGAGGTGTCAAGCTTCGGCTTTTTGTAGGTTTCCTTTACTTCAACCGTGACAAGACTGCCCGTTATGTTTATGCTCATCCAGCGGATATCGTCACATTTCAGCTGAATATTGCGTTCTATCTGATCTGTATCGAGATTGTTTTTCCACACACCGACAGAAATCCCGTTATCACCAAGTAACGATTCAAGATATGTATTGCTGATTTCCTCTGTACCCGAAATTTTTACCGACCAGATAAAATTTGAAAGAAAAATACAGAGAATAATTCCGCATACCGCACCTGCAAAAAGTCCTGTTCTCTTCTTATAGCGGTTAATAATAAACGGCAATCCGTGTTTGGCTGTTATTCTTGTTTTAACCCTTGATTTGCGTGCAAGAATTCTGATTTTTTTGTAGTCGGAAAGGTACATTGAGGCTGATATCGCGTTCTTTTTCGGAACGGGATTCCAGAGATTCACACCGTTTTTTGCGGTTATGTTCATAAATCTTTCGGGAAATTTTCCGCTTGCGGTAAAGTCCACACTTCCTCTGAGAAAGCGTATTATTTTAAGGAGCATAGTTTCACCTCACGAAAGAAAGTTGATGTCGGTTACAAAGCCTTCAATTTCAACGCAGGAGCTTGAAATGCACTTCAATGTCATTCCTCTCCCGCAAAATGAAATTACGGTTTTGCAGGTATTAATTTTTATGCTTTCGCTGTCATAGAGCAAAATTCCCGTTGAACCCTCAACGGTTATTCTGCGGTTTCCGAGCATCTCTATATACGGCATTGTTCCCATATCGAACATCGGAGAAGGCAATCTTTCGTTTTTATCGGCAATTCGTTTCTTCTTTGGCAAAAAAATCTCCCCTGTTTTCGTTTCTCATTTATTTTTATGCAACTGCCGTCATATATATTAATTGGTGATTAATATGTTCCTGAGTAAAAGTGCCGTAAAGGCGGTGAATATTTTTAAAGCAATCGGAATTTTTCTTTTATGCATTACGGCTCTTTTGTTTTCAAAAGCATGTTCAAAGGGTGCTGAAAACGGCATAGACTTGTGCCTTTCAACGCTTGTACCGTCACTTTTCCCTTTCATGGTGCTTGCCTCATATATTACAGATAGCGGTCTTGCAGAAAAAATCGGCAGACATCTTTCATGGCTGACAAAACCGCTTTTCGGACTTGACGGTTGCTTTGCATCGGCAATAATTCTCTCGCTTGTCGGAGGTTATCCCGTTGGTGCAAAGACGGTAAATTCACTTTATAAAAAAGGTGCGGCAAGTGAAAGTGAGTGTAAACGGGCAGGTCTGTTTTTGGTGTGTTCGGGACCGGGGTTTCTTGTGAATTTTATCGGTGTACAGCTTTATTCAAGCATTGAAGTCGGGTTTATTATATTTGCCGCCCAATGCATCTCGGTTTTTATACTTGGATTTGCTTTAAAATTCGTTTGCAGAAATAAACTTGACGATAATTCCAATTCGGAAATATTAATAAGCACTCCGCAAAAAGGTGACGCACTTGTAAAGTCTGTTCTTGACGGTGCAAGGGGAATGTTTGCAATCTGTGCATTTGTGGTGCTGTTTTCGGCATTTACTGAGATTTTCTGCTCACACATTACGGATGAAAATATTCAAAAACCGTTTTTGATACTCACGGAAGTTTGCAATGCGGTTACTGCGGTATCGAAAGATTTGCCGATTGAGGTTGTTGCATTTTCGGCAGGATTCGGCGGACTTTGCGTACATTTTCAGATCTTCTCGGCACTTGGAGATATTAAGGTGAATAAACTGTTATTTTTCTTTTGCAGAATTTTACAAGGATTTATCACCGCATTGCTTACGCATTTAGGAATAAAACTTTTCTCCGTCACAACCGATGTTTTTTCAACATCAACGGTTGAAAATTTCAGTTTTTTCGGAGGAACTGTCCTTTCGGGAGCGGCTTTGCTTTTTACCGCTTTATGCTTTTTATATTCACTCAAAAATTACAAACAAAATTGACGGAGGTTACTTTATGTGCGGAATAGCAGGATGGATTGACCACTCACAGGATATGAGCGAAAAAATTGATTTGCTCAACAGAATGTCTGAAACGCTTGACAGGCGAGGTCCTGACGAAAACGGTTTGTACATTAACCGAGGGGCGGCGCTTATGCACAGGAGGCTTGTTGTAATTGACCGTGAAAACGGCAAACAACCGATGTCCGTTCGCCACAAGGACACAACCTATGTCATTGTCTATAACGGCGAACTCTATAACACAGCCGAGCTTCGTGAGGAGCTGAAAGCATCGGGTTTTCATTTCAGAGGTCACAGCGACACGGAGGTTGTGCTGAAATCGTACATTAAATACGGTGTTGACTGCTGCAAAAAGCTGAACGGAATTTTTGCCTTTGCAATCTACAACACAAGCGACAAATCTCTGTTTTTGTGCAGGGACAGAATCGGCGTTAAGCCGCTGTTTTACTATGAATACAACGGTGGCTTGCTGTTTGCGTCAGAAATAAAAGCGTTGCTTGCAAGCAAGATTGTAAAGCCTCAAATTGACGAACAGGGACTCAATGAAATTTTCTTTTTAGGACCTGCAAGAACGCCTTCGTTCGGAGTTTTCAAGGGAGTATTTGAACTTAATCCGGGCGAATGTGCAATGTATAGGCACTCAAAGCTTCGCCGAAAAAAATACTACACCGTTGAGGCAAAAGAGCATACAGACAATGAAGTAACTACCATTGAAAAGACGAGATATCTGCTGACTGATGCAATTCAGCGACAGCTTGTGAGTGATGTTCCGCTGTGCTTTTTCCTTTCGGGAGGGCTTGACAGCAGTATAATTGTCAAGACCGCATCAATGTACAACAAGGAACACAAACTCGGCAAAATCAACACCTACTCGGTTGAATACCGTGACAACGAAAAATATTTTCAAAAGAGCAATTTTCAGCCTACTCCCGACTACGAATTTATTTCGATGATGTCAAAAAATGCCGACACAAAGCACAGGGAAATTGTCCTTGACAACACGCTTGTGTGCGACGCACTTTATGAAAGTGTTCAGGCAAGGGATTTGCCGGGGTATGTCGATGTTGACTCGTCACTTTTGCTCTTCTGCAAAGAAATCAAGCAAAACTACACCGTTGCACTTTCGGGAGAATGTGCCGATGAACTTTTCGGCGGATATCCGTGGTATCACAACCATGAAATACTTTTTGAGGATTGTTTTCCGTGGTCAAAAAGTCAGGATATTCGCAGGAGCATTCTCAAGGACGGTGTGCTGAAAAACGGCGAAGAGTATGTCAGACAAAGGTATCTTGACACAATAAGCCTTGCCCCAAAGCTTAAAAGCGACACCGACCTTGACAGGCGAATGCGAGAGATGTTCTACCTGAATTTTTACTGGTTTATGCAATGTCTGCTTGAGCGAAAAGACAGATGCTCAATGTTCAGCGGACTTGAGGTAAGAGTGCCGTTCTGCGATTACAGACTTGTTGAATATGCGTACAATATGCCGTGGGAATTAAAGGCATGGGGCAACCGTGAAAAGGGAATTGTGCGAAAGGCTTTTGAGGATATTCTGCCCGAAGAAATTTGCTGGAGAAAGAAAAGCCCGTACCCGAAAACGCACAATCCGATTTACTTCAATGAGTGTGTAAAAAGGGTTAGAAAAATTCTTAAAAAGCGTTCAATTCTAAACGAACTGCTTGACCGAAAAGGGATTGAAGATATCATTGAAAATCCCGATAAAATCACAAATCCGTGGTACGGTCAGCTGATGAAAGCACCGCAGATTCTTGCGTATATAATCGAACTTGACTACTGGTTTGATAAATATAATGTTGAAATAGTGTAACGGTTATGTTAAAATCGGAGTGTAAAAAGCTCCGGGAGATGTAGAAAATTAACCGTAAACAATATATTAAACTGACCGATTTCTTCAAGAATAACAAATCCGCAAAAAATGTGTTGAAATTCGTATATAAAATTTTTCCGCTGATAGTATTTGCAAGCTATCCGATTTTGCTTGTATATACATTTTTGTGGCAAAAAGATTTGTTTTTAAAGTCGCTGACTGTGCCTGCGGGGGTGTTTTTGGGAATAACACTTCTGCGAATTATCATAAAAGAAGAACGCCCGTATGTGCGGTACGGAGTTGCGCCTGTTTTTGCAAAGAACAGCAAGCCCGACAGTATGCCGAGCCGCCACACCGCAAGCGCATTCATCATTGCAATGACAATTTTGCGGTTCAATGTGTGGGCAGGAATTGCATACCTCTTCATTGCGGTTATGATTTCCGTGTCAAGAGTGTGTGCAGGAGTGCATTATGTGCGTGATGTCATAGTCGGTGCAACAATAGCAATCCTCTGCGGAATAGTATTTTTGTTTTTGGCGTTTTAATATATAATTGTGCAGACGGTAACAATGTTACGCTCAATCATAATTTTCAATTTAAAAAGCCACAGTAGATTTTAACTTTCTACTGTGGCTTTTTTGTTGGTTGTTAAGTTGTGTAATATCTGTTTATGTAACAGCGATATTATTTTTTGTCGTCTGTTTTTTCTGTAAGGTCGATGATATCGCCTGTGCAATGGGGACATTTTGTGGCTTTGATATCAATATCACTGAAACAGAACGGACACTTTTTTGTTGTGGGAGCTTCTTCGGGTTCAGTTTTTTTTGCCGAGTGACATAACCTTGTTGACAAGCTTTACGATAAGGAAGATTACGAAAGCCATAATCAGGAAGTTGATTACCGCTGTGATAAACTTACCGTACATAATTGTTGCGCCGTTGATTGTAACCTGAAACTGGTCAAAGTTGACACCGCCGAAGATACCGAGAATCGGCGAAATGATGTCGCTTGTGAGAGAAGTTACGATTGCCTGAAAAGCCGCACCGATGATAACGCCGACTGCGAGATCAAGCACATTTCCACGCATTATGAATTCCTTAAACTCCGAAAAAAACTTTTTCATTTTGCCCTAATCCCCTCTATTTAATTTTCAAAATCAGCCAATAATTGCCTTATGGTAAACCTTTTTACCCTTTTTGATTACAACATAGCCTTTTTCAAAATCAGACTTTGCAACCTTTGCGTAAACATCTGTTACCTTTTCATCGTCAACAGAAACACCGCCCTGCTGAATAAGTCTTCTGCCCTCACCGTTTGAAGGGATGAGTCCGCACTTCTTCATGAGGTCAAGAATCCCGATTTCGCCGTCTGCAAAATCAGCCTCTGTAAGAGTTGTTGAAGGCATATTGTCAGTATTTGTCTTGTTGGCAAAGATTGCTCTTGCGGCCTCCTGAGCCTTGTCAGCCTCCTCTTTGCCGTGAACAAGCTCTGTAAGCTCATGAGCAAGAATTTCTTTTGCCTTGTTGATTTCACTGCCCTCAAGCTTTGCAAGCTCATCAATTTCTTCAAGCGAAAGGAATGTGAGCATTTTAAGGCACTTGATTACATCGCCGTCATCAACATTTCTCCAATACTGGTAGAAATCGTAGGGGCTTGTCTTTTCGGCTGAAAGCCATACTGCACCCGACTGGGTTTTACCCATTTTCTTACCCTCTGAGTTGAGGAGAAGATTGATTGTCATTGCATATGCGTTCTTGCCGAGCTTTCTTCTGATAAGCTCTGTACCGCCGAGCATATTGCTCCACTGGTCGTCACCGCCGAACTGCATATTACAGCCGTACTTCTGATAGAGGGCATAGAAGTCGTATGACTGCATAATCATATAGTTAAATTCAAGGAAGCTGAGTCCCTTTTCCATTCTCTGCTTGTAGCATTCTGCACGAAGCATATTATTAACGCTGAAACAAGCGCCTACATCACGGAGAAGCTCAACATAGTTAAGATCAAGAAGCCAGTCTGCGTTATTTACAAGAAGAGCCTTGCCCTCAGAAAAGTCGATAAAACGGCTCATCTGCTTTTTGAAGCAATCAACATTGTGCTGAATTGTTTCCTTTGTCATCATCTGACGCATATCTGTTCTGCCTGACGGATCACCGATCATACCTGTGCCGCCGCCTACGAGTGCAATTGGCTTGTTGCCTGCCATCTGAAGTCTTTTCATAAGGCAAAGAGCCATAAAGTGACCTACATGGAGGCTGTCGGCTGTCGGGTCAAAGCCGATATAGAATGTGGCTTTACCGCTGTTTACAAGCTCTCTGATTTCTTCTTCGTCCGTAACCTGAGCGATAAGTCCTCTGGCTACGAGTTCTTCATATACTCCCATATTTAAAAATTCCTTTCGATTTTTGTCAGTTAAACAATAATATTATAACATTATTTAATTTATAGTCAACCTTTCAGGCATGAGTTTTGGTGCAAATCTCACCGTTTTCGACTGTTATCATAACGGTTTTATCGCTGTCTGTCCGATAAACATTTTTGCACACGCTGTTAAGCAAGGCTGTTATATAGTAATCGGGAAGTGCCGTATCGTCAGCCGAAACGCTTATTACAGCGGTTTCGGGGCTTGCATTTGCAAGAAAATCTTCACTTGAAGAATACTTACTGCCGTGGTGTGCAACCTTGAGAACATCGCATTTTAATTCTTTATCGTAATTAACCATTGATTCTTCCCTTTTTGACGAAATGTCGCCTGTAAAGAGAAATCGCTTTTCGTCATATTCAAGCATTGTTACAAGCGAATTATCGTTTGTGTTGCCGAAGTCCTTTTCGGGTTGATAAAATTTAAAGGTCATATTTCCGATTTCAACGGGTTTGTCTGAAACGGGAATTATGGTTTTTATATTATTTTCTTTTATAGAATTAACGAGATTTTCGTATTCGGGTGTTTTGTGGCTGTCGGAATATTTTCCGAAATAAACAACATCCGTACCGAATTCATCTATGATATCTGGCAACGAACCGATGTGGTCGCTGTCGGGGTGTGACACAATTACGGCATCAAGATGAGTTACCGAACTGCGTTTGAGATAGGCAGTAATTTTATCGGTCACAAGATTTGTTCCGCCGTCAATCAGCACACTTTTGTCTCCGCATTTAATCAGCGTACAATCAGCCGAACCGACATTGATAAACGAAACAGAAAAATTGGACTCCATATCGGCTGAAATTCCGAAAAATGTATAGACATCGTTCCAATCGGGAATTCCGAGAGGTTTTCCGAATGAAACAAGCAGTACACAGGCAGTGAAAAGTACGCATACCGATATTTTCAGTATGAAAAAGATTTTATTTCTTTTTGTTTTTTCGTCTGTACTTTGCGAACTTATCTTTGCCGTTTTTGCCTCTTCCCTTCTGATTCTGCGAATTGCGGTTGTTGTTCTGTTTTGAATAACCGCCCTGTGTTTGTCCTGCCATCGGAGTTACAAGACATTTTTTATCGTTACCGATTAAATCCCGTCTGCCGGCTTTGATGAGTGCTTTGATTACAAGCGGTTTGTTTTCGGGAATGAAATACTGCAACAACGCCCTTTGCATTGCCTTCTCATTTTCAGACTTCGGAACATAAACCTCTTTGAGAGTGTACGGATCAAGCTCCGTATAGAACATACTCGTCGAAATTGTACCCGGAGTCGGATAGAAGTCCTGAACCTGTTTTGGGTGAATGTTTTCACGCTTGCAGAAAAGTGCAAGTTCTACGGCATCCGAAAGTGTTGAACCGGGGTGTGAGCTCATCAGATACGGTACGACATACTGGTCTTTATTTTCCTTGCCCGTAAAATCGTAGAACATCTTACAAAAACGCTTGTAGCTTTCAATATGCGGCTTGCCCATTTTGTCAAGAACCGCCGCCGAACAATGCTCGGGGGCAACTCTCAGCTGACCGCTGATGTGATACTTTACGAGTTCACGGAAAAATTCGTCATTTTCATCTTCAATAAGATAATCAAAACGGATTCCGCTGCGGATAAACACCTTTTTAATTCCATTGAGATTTCTCAGCTTTCGCAGAATATCAAGATATTCCGTGTGTGACACCTGCATATTCGGGCAAGGTGTCGGTGCAAGACATCTTCTGTTTTTACAAAGTCCGAGCTTTTTCTGCTTTTCGCATGACGGAAGTCTGAAGTTTGCGGTAGGTCCTCCGACATCGCTTATGTAGCCCTTGAATCGTGGATTATCAAGAAAACTTTCAGCCTCCTCAATAATACTCTTTTCACTTCTGACGGTTACCGCTCTGCCCTGATGAAAAGCAAGTGAGCAGAAATTACAAGCACCGAAACAACCACGGTTGTGTGTGATTGAAAACAGTACCTCGTTTATACCGGGTACGCCGCCGAGACTTTCATAACACTTTGGATACCAACGCTCATACGGCAGAGAATAGACATAATCAAGCTGTTTTGTGTCAAGCGGCTGCATCGGAGGATTCTGCACAAGAATATACTTTCCGTGCCTTTGAATGAGGGTTTTGCCCCTTACGGCATCAGCCTCCTCAAGCTCCCTGCGTGATGCAATTGCATAGTCACGCTTGTCCTCTTTTACACGCTCGTAGCTTGGAAGTTCGACAACCGACTTTGGCACATAATCGTCTGTACGAATTTTATAGCAAACACCTCTGATGTCGTAAAGAGATTCAACAGGATAACCCTCGGAAAGTCTTTTTGCAATTTCAATTGTCTGCAGCTCGCCCATTCCGTACACAAGCAAATCTGCCTTGCTGTCGAAAATAATTGAGGGCATTACCTCGTTTTTCCAATAATCATAATGAGCAAATCTTCTGAGTGATGCCTCAAGACCTCCGATTATAATGGGAGAATCAGGATATAATTTTCTGATTATGTTGCAGTAAACTGTGACGGCTCTGTCGGGACGCCTGCCGTTTTTACCGCCTGCCGTATAGGCATCATCATGTCTTTTACGCTTTGCAACCGTGTAGTGGGCAACCATACTGTCAATGTTGCCTGCTGACACCATAAAACCGAGCCTTGGTTTTCCGAACTGTGTAAAATCATCATCGTTTTTCCAATTAGGTTGTGCAAGGAATGCTGTTTTGTAACCGCAATCCTCAAGAACTCTCGTGATTATTGCCGCACCGAATGACGGATGGTCAACATAGCTGTCACCGCAAACATATACAAAATCGACTTCGTTCCAGCCTCGATCACGCATTTCTTTTGCGTTCATCGGTAAAAAAGCCATATTGAACCCTCCTTTATTTTTAATCGGCTCTGTTTTCAAGTGCATTTCTGCGTTCGAGCCATTCGTTGTAGGTCATGAGAACATCTCTCGGTTTTGAACCCTGATGAGGGCCTACAACTCCCATTTGTTCCATATCGTCAATCATTCTGCCTGCTCTTGCGTAGCCGACCTTGAGTCTTCTCTGCAAGAGTGAGGTTGATGCCTGTCCTGCTTCAATTACGCACTTGATTGCCTCTTCCATTTTGCTGTCAATATCAAGACCTTCGTCAGATGATGAATCTGAATCACCCGATTTTTTGCCCTGAGCAATTTCTTCTGCAGCAATTCTTTTAATTTTTTCTTCGATTTCAGAATTATACTGAGCCGAATATGCTTTCTTTATGTAGTGGGTTACACCCTCGATTTCTTCATCGGAAGCATAGCAGCCCTGAACACGAATAGGCTTTGGAGCGCCTACAGGCGAAAACAGCATATCGCCTCGGCCGATGAGCTTTTCACCGCCGCCTGTATCAAGAATTGTACGGGAGTCTGTGTTTGAACTTACCTTGAGTGAAATACGGCTCGGTACATTCGCCTTGATAAGACCTGTGATTACATTAACGGTAGGTCTTTGGGTTGCAAGGATAAGGTGCATACCTGCGGCACGAGCCATCTGAGCAAGTCGGCAGATTGAGTCCTCAACCTCGCTCGGAGCCGCCATCATCAAATCGGCAAGCTCGTCAATTGCAATTACAACACGGCTCATTTTTTCTTTGGCAACGGGAAGTCCGTTCACTTCAAGAACAGGCTGAACCTCTTCTCCCTCTTCATTAACAACAGGTGGATTTTTCTCCATATAATTCATATTTTTTTCGATAAGAGAATTATATGAATCAATATCCTTACAATCGTATTCGGAGAAAATTTTATATCTCTGGAGCATTTCATTTACTGCCCACGCAAGCGCACCCGCCGCCTTTTTGGCATCGGATACTACGGGAATGAGCAAATGCGGAATACCCTTGTATTTTGAAAATTCAACCATTTTCGGGTCAATAAGCAACAGCTTTACTTCATCGGGAGTTGCCTTGTAGAGAATACTCATAAGAATTGAGTTTACGCACACGGATTTACCCGAACCGGTTGTACCTGCAATGAGCAGATGCGGCATTTTTGCAAGGTCGGTAACAACAATTTCACCGGAGATATCTCTGCCGAGAACGGTTGTGAGTTTGCTCTTGCTGTTTCTGAACTTGTCCGAATCAATCAATTCACGCATTGTTACCATGCTTACAACCTTGTTCGGAACTTCAATTCCGACTGCCGCCTTACCCGGAATAGGTGCTTCAATACGAACACCGTTTGCGGCAAGGCTGAGTGCGATATCATCGGAGAGATTTGTAATTTTGCTGATTTTAACACCGGGGGCAGGCTGTAACTCATAGCGTGTTACGGACGGACCTCGGCAGATGTTTACAATGCTTGCCTTTACACCAAAGCTTGTGAGAGTATCAATAAGCTTTTTGGCATTATTCTGCATTTCTTCCATTGCATCGCTATCATCGGAATTTAGCTTTGGTTTGAGCAACTGAATCGGTGGGAACTGATACTTTTTTTCTTCCTTTTGAGAATTATCGGAACGAACAGCTCTGTCAAGCTGTTCCGCAATTTCGTCGCCGGCCTCCTCGCTGTTGTCTTTTTTGCTTTTGAGAAGTGCTTTTTTGACGATGTTCTCAGTTTCGGCATCAGGCTTGACCTCTGTCGGTTCAGCTTTAGAAGCTGACTTTTCGTTTGAGATATCCTCTGCAATTGCAGAAACCGTATTGTCGGCACTTTTGCCCATAGGCTTGCTTGCACGATTGATTATGTTGATGAGATCCTGTGACAGATCCTTGTCTGCGGCATTTTCTTCCTTTGAATCGGCAATATCCGTGTCAATTCCGTTTACTGCCGACTTTGCTTTCTTGACCTTTGTCTTTTTGTCATCAAGCGGAATATCAATAAAACTTCCCGAGGACTTTCTGTTTTCGCCTTCAAGCGCAATGTCGATATCGCCTCTTTCGGCAAGCTTTCTCTCACGGTTTTCTTCTCTGCGTTCTCTGCGAACTCTTGCCCTTTCCTCACCTGCTTCACGGATATGTACGGCTGTCCTTGACGCCGCCGCTGTCATATCTTTAATAGAAATGTTCGCAACAATAAGGATAAGTGCGGCTGTTACAACAAAGCTTGTAAAAAGTGCGGCTGTACTTCCGAACAGGACAACAAGCGGATAGCCGAGCAGTCCGCCGATTATTCCGCAATCGAAAGTCATATACCTTGAGGTGTCGGAGGCATCCTTGAACAGATTGCCAAGACACGCAAAAAAGTTCATATCAGAATATTTTGCACCGCTGCCTGCGTAAATCAACGCCCCGATAAACAGAATTATGACGACACAAAGGAAAAGCTTCAGCTTATAGCGTGCAACCTGTTTCTCCTTTTCGGTCATGACACACAAATAAAAAAGCGTTACGGGAACAAGAAAAATTCCGAATCCGAGAACTCCGAAAAAGAAACTGCGTATCATTGTCCAGACATTTGAACCTTTTATGAAAATTATGCAGACAAAAACAGCCGCAACAGCGGCATAGAGGATTGCTCTTACACGCGGCGAAAGTCCGCTGCTCCTTTTCGGAACAGCGGATGCTTTGGTTCTGCTTGCAGTTTTTGCACCTTTTGATGAGGTTTTTGAAGAAGTCTTTTTTCTTCCCGACGCAGTATTTTTAGTTTTGTCAGCTTTATTTTTATTAGCTGCCAATAAAATCACTCCATTTAAAATTTATGCAATTGGCGCACCTGTGAAAAGGTTTACGCCCGTGTTCATTTCGATGATTGAAATTACAATAAATGCAACACCGACAATCGCTGTGTAGATTACGAAAATTTCCATTTTGTCAGATTTCAGGAACCACTTAAAAATTACGATTGCAAGATAGCCTACAACTGCGGAAACCGCCATTCCGATAATCAGCGGAATAAATTCAATATTGCTTAAACCTTCGGGTGACTTGATTGCATCCACACCCTCAAGAAGTGCCGCCGCAAGGATTGACGGGATACCAAGTACGAATGTGTAGTCAAGTGCCTTCTGCTTTGAGATTCCTCTCATCTCACCGACCGAAAGTGTTGAGCCTGAACGGGAAAGTCCCGGAAGGAGTGCGGCACAAACCTGTGTTACACCGACAAGGATTGCGTCAACAACATTAAAATTATCTCTTGTTGCCTTGGCATTGCTCTTTGTTGCAAGATGTTTGTGAGTTGAGGCAACACTCTTGCGGTTACAGATAATACCGATTGTTAAAAGTACGCTTGTGAGAATAAGCGAACAGGCAGTTACTATGAGAACAGGACTTGCGGAAAGCCGGTCTGCAAGGTCCTTGAGTTTCATATCTGTTCCGGGGATTGGCAGAAAAAGCAAGAACAGCGGTATAAGACCGATGATGAGCATTACAACGAGATTACGGTTATAATTCATTTTGCTCCATTTGAACTTGCCCGTGAAAATATCCTTGAGCATAAGGAAAAATTCTTTGATAAGATCCCACACAAGTTTGTGGTAGAATGCAACAACGGCAACAAGTGTGCCGACATGGAGCATTACATTAAAGAAAAGATTGCTTTCGCCTGTGCCTGCACCGAGAATGTGCTGTGTGATTGCGAGGTGTCCGCTGCTTGATACGGGCAAAAATTCGGTAAGTCCCTGAACAACCCCCTGAATAATAGCATCTAAAATTGACATGGTTATGTATTCCCTCCAAAAAATAAGTTTTACAAATCTTCTTTGTTATTTGTACGCTGAAAGGCCGTATGGGTTGGCATAATTAAGATTTCATACAAATCATAAGCGTCACAATATATATGTATTCGGGCAAAACGCCCGAAATTATTTTTCCTGCTTTTTTGAGCGTGATTTTGCAGACTTTGGCTTGCTCTCTTTGTTTTCTTTAATCAAATCATAAAGAGCGTCAATTGCGTCGGAAACTGTTCCGACCTCGTCAATCAAGCCTTCTTCAACAGCCTCTTCTCCCTCAAGAATAGTTCCGATATCCATTACAAGCTCACCCGTGTTAAGCACAAGCTGATTATAACGGTCTTTTGTAATATTGGAATTTTCGGCAACAAAGGTTGTGATTCTGTCCTGCATACGCTGAAAATATTCAAAGGTCTGCGGAACTCCGAGTGTGAGGCCTGTTGTTCTGACGGGATGAACCGTCATTGACGCACTCTTTGCAATAAAGCTTTTCTTTGCCGCAACAGCAAGCGGAATTCCTATTGAATGACCTCCGCCGAGTACGATGGAAACGGTCGGCTTTTTCATTCCCGAAATCACCTCGGCAATTGCAAGACCTGCCTCAACATCTCCGCCGACTGTATTAATCAGCACAAGCAGTCCGTCAATTCTTTCGTCCTCCTCAACCGAAACAAGCAGAGGGATGACATGCTCGTATTTTGTGGTTTTGTTTTGTTGCGAAAGAATGTAATGACCTTCAATCTGACCGATAATCGTCAGGCAATGCAGCACACAGTCCTTATGAGTTGTGAGAACAGAACCTGTTTCGCCGATTCGGTCTGTTTGTTCTTCACTTATGGGGCTGTCGTTTGCAAGCTTTTGCGGATCATCATCCGGCGCAGGATTTTTAACATAGTTCCCTTTTTTTGATGAGACTTTTGAAGATTTTGATTTTTGTGGCATTGTATGCACCTCCGAGAATAGTTTCACCGAAATTGCAAGCAAAATGTATGCATACCAAAAAATAAGACGCACAAGCCACATTGTTCAATTGTAAAAAGCCTTTAGTGCTTATTATACCATTACAGCAAAATTATTTCAATAATTTTATTTCTTTATTTCTAATAAGTAATAATTATTTAAAAGAATTATAGTAGTATTAAAGAAATATTATTCCGACAGAACCTGTCGGAAGTTGTTATGGAGTGATATTCAGTTGACATCTGACATAATTATGGGTGTTGTCATTTTAGTTCTTATTTTGCTTTCGGCGTTCTTTTCGGCGATTGAAACCGCATTTTCGTTTGTAAACAAGGTGCGTGTTCAGCGTTACAAGGATGACGGCAACAAAAAAGCGGCAGCAGCGCTCTACATAATAGAGCATTTCGACAATGCCCTTACAACAATTCTCATCTGCAACAATGTTGTAAACCTGAGCTGTTCTTCAATTGCGACTGTGCTGTGTATGAATCTTTTCGGTGACGCAGGCTCGGCAATTGCAACGGGTGCAACAACTTTTCTTGTTCTGACATTCGGTGAGATTGTGCCGAAATGTCTTGCAAAGGAACATTGCGATGCCTTTTCACTCAAAACAGCCGGATTGCTCAGAGGACTTATGACACTTCTTACACCGCTTGTGTGGATTTTCACACGATTCAAAATGATTGCCTTAAAGATTGCAGGCAGCAGCGGTGACGCTCCGTCAGTTACTGAAAATGAGCTTAAATACATTGTTGAGAGCATTGAGGAAGAAGGCGTTCTTGAAGAGAGCGAAAGCGAGATGGTTCGCTCCGCACTTGACTTTGACGAAACTACCGCCGAGGAAATTCTCACTCCGAGGGTTGACATCACATTTATCAGCGTTGATGACTCGCCTGAAAAAATCAAGGATATCATCATTGAAAACCGCTATTCAAGAATTCCCGTGTACGAAGGCACGGTTGACCATGTTGTCGGCATTCTCCATACAAGAGATTATCTCGAACGACTTGCAGACGGTAAAGCGCCCGATGTTAAGGAGCTTATGCAGCCACCTTACTTTGTGTTCAAAACACAACAGCTTTCAAAAATCCTTAATGCATTCAAACGCACAAAAATTCATCTTGCGGTCGTTACGGATGAATACGGCGGAACACTCGGTATTGTTACAATGGAGGATTTGCTCGAAGAAATTGTCGGCGAAATATGGGACGAGGACGAGGAAATTGAGCATAACTACTACAAAATCGGCAAGGGCGAGTTCCTTGTAAACGGTGATATGGAGCTTGAAGATATGCTCGGTCTGTTTGATATGGACGAGGACAGTCTTGAATGTGACAGCGTAACGGTCGGCGGTTATATTCTTGAACACGCAGGAACAATCCCCCACAAGCGTGACAACATTGAGGCCGACGGCTTTAAGTTTACCATTATGGAGGTTAAGGATCAGCGTATTTTACGGGTTGTTGTCAAGAAAAGCGACACTTCCGAAGAAAACGAATCCGATGAAAAAAGCGAGAACAAAAAGTCTGAATAAATAAAACATAACAGGAGCAGTATTTTTACTTACTGCTCCTGTTTTTTACTGTATTTTTTTGCAGAGAGAAGTGCATAATGCGCTGACGGGGATACAAAGAAATGCCCACAGGGTGCTGTAAAACGGACAAATCTGCCCTTTTAAATTAAGTCGGCAGTTTGAATAATCCCAGACATTAAGCCTGAATTTCAGATTGACAACACAGCCACAGCAGTATTCAAGTGCGGTAATTATCGCACTTCCCGATATGCATTTTTGCAGCATATTCATTTTTGAAAAGCGCTTGTAAAATCTGAAAAGCGACACAAACGCAGTTCCGCCCGTAACCGCCATTGACCAATGAGTTTTTCTCCGCCACAAAATTTCAAGCAGAGCGTAGCCTGCTCCGCCTATTGAAAAGAGAATGCAATCGTTACGCAACCGTAAACTTTTTTTCATAAGAAATCACCTGTTTTAGTTTTTGCCGAAACAGGTGATTTATTTAACCTATGAATTTTTTATTTTGTCAGAGCATCTCTTTTAGTTCTTCAAGAGAATAAAGACAGTTAATTGCGGTCAAAAATGCGTTTGTTGAAAGATATGACGGCAGACCGAGTTTTTTAAGAATCTTCTTGCGGTTTATTTCTGAATTTTCAGTTCCCGTAAGTCCGAGGACAAATAGATCGGCTTTAGTAATTTTCCTTTCGGGAATATTATTTTCTTCACCGATTATCTCGGCACCGCTTTTGCGGATTGCATTTATTATAACCTCATCGCTGACACCTTCAACACCCAAAAGCCCCTCTTTACCGCCTTTTGCCTTGCGTTTTTCCTTGCCTTTGATTTGAGGAATATAGCAATTTTTAATTTTTGAATTATCGACCGAGCCTTTAAGAAAATTCCTTATTACAAAACCTGCACCGTCGCTGTCGGTCATTATGAGTATTCCCCTTGTTTCGGCAATTTTGCGGATAAGCGACTGCTTTTCTTTGTCGGAAAAAACACGGAAACCGTTGGTTTCGATTATCGGAGCATCTACAATTGATGAAAGCTTTATCTTGTCATATCTACCCTCAACTATGACAGCCTCACGGATTTTGAGCATTAGATTCTGCCCTCCTTTGCAATCAAAAGCAAACGGGAAATAAGCTGTTCAATTAAAAATCTTTGATTAACGGAAACTGATTTCAGCTTTTCGTCTGTTTCAACAAGCACATCAAGGCTTTTCCGAAGTGCCTCGGTTGAAGTCCTTGAAACGGAGGTTCTCGCCCTGTTTAACACAAACGCACGATTTTTGTAGGCAAAATCTTTCGCCACGGTTTCTTTACTGACTGAGCATTCATCTGCAACACGCATACGATACGCATCGACATAGGCGGATGAAAGTGCATAGAGAATGTTAATCGGTTCTTCCCGCTGACAGAAAAGTGTGTCGAGCTTTCTGAACGCTTTGTCACCTCTGCCGTTAATAACATCGTCAGCCATATCATATGTTCTTGCTTCAAGGTTTACGGTTGACAAAAGGTCGATATCACGGTCGGTAATTTCTTCACCCTTTGCATATGCGGCAATTTTGTTGACCTCGTTTTTCAGAAGATTGAGGTCATCACCGACATTTGAAATAATCTTTGACGCATTAAGGTGTGAAATCAGCTTGCCGTTTTCGTTTGCCCACTTTGCAACATACTTTTCGATAATTTGTGAGTTGATTTTTTCAAAACAACAGACGCTGCCGATTTTTTCAACACGCTTTATAAGAGCGGTAAAAGAAGTTTTATTCTTTGACGGAACATAAGTCGGCATTGAAATTATGAGAACCGTACCGTCCCATGCTCTGCTTGTAAGCTCTTTAAGAGTATCAAGCCGATCCTTCACCATATTATCAAAGTAAATGTCGGTCACAACAACACAGTTGCGTTCCGCCATAAACGGCATTATTTGCAGGGATGCGGCAAGTTCCTGAAAATCAATGTCACCGCTGAATGTATGATAATTGAAATCGGACGGGTTTTTGCCTGCAACAGCCTCACAAAGCTTTTTTGTATAACTTTTGACAAACATCTGCTCCGAACCGTAGATTAGGTACACAGGCGAAAAGCTTTTGTTTTTAATTTGTTTTTTCAGGTCTGCTTCGGTGATGCGCGGCATTTTATCCTCCGTTCAGATTGACCGTTATATTTCTTTCAGATGTTGAAATAACGGTTGGACTGATTTCTTTAATAGAATCATAATTTTTCTTAAACTGCTTTTCCGATCCCGAAAATATCACGGTATTGCATGATATCAAATCGAAATTTTCGGGAACTGTATCAATCAGCAAACAATCGGGATTGCGATACTTTTCGGGCAGATTTGAAAGGTCTGCATCTGTCGGCACAAACAATACAGTCATATTTTTCCCTTTTATGAACTGAAACATTGTGTTGTCAACGCAGATCACCTCATCCGTCACCGTATCGGAAAGATTCAGCGTAAAATGATTGTTTCCGCCGAAAGTCTGTCGGCTGTTACCGTCAAAAGCGTTCAAAAGATTTTGCTTTTTAATGTCATTATCATATACCAAAATATTATTTAAGTCAAATTTTGTGAACGTAAAGCGTTCAAGAGAAGAGTATTTATTATTCTGATTCGGAATTATCATATATTCAATATCTGAGTATCTTTCGCTGATATCGGCTGTCACATCGTCTGCGCTTGCTCTGTTGCCTCCGCAAGAAATCACGGAACAGCTGTCGGGGCAGTTGACTGTTGCAAAAACACCGTTGCCGACATTATAAATTTTCATTTCACCGTTATCGGCTGTTAAAAGCACATTGAGCGACGCTCCGATTACGAGGACTGAAATTGATATCGGAACAGAAATTTTGGCATAGAATTTTCGATTTATTACAAACAATCCGCCGATTGCGAGAAGTACGCTGACACCTATCCACACAAACCAATAGAGCGAATGGGTTTTAATTGTGCTGAATGGGAGTTGTGAAAAAGTTGAAACCAACCACAAAATTGCCTTTGAACATAATCCCGAAACGAGTCCAAACGGGTATGCAAAAAATGATATAAACGGGCAAATAAAAAGTACCGAACACAACAGAGAACACACCAAAAGTGCCGAAACAAACGGTTCACATAACAGAGAAACAAGTATGACTGTCGGGGAAATTCTGTTGAATGCAACAGCGGTTATCGGCAAAATCCACAGAAATGCAGATACTGAAACCGACAGCATATTTACACAGATTTTAAACAGCCTTTTGATATAATAGACAACCGTTCCGACAAAACCGTCCTTACGCTTGTTTTGGTAGTGAAAGAATCTCAGCACAGAGCGTTCAATCGGTCTTGACCACAGAATTATACCCGTCGTTGCCGAAAATGAAAGCAACATTCCGATATCGGCTACCGCATATGGGTTGAAGGCTGTCAGAACAATTGCGGCAAAACCAAGGTTATTCAGCGAGTCGGCTATTCTGAGATTTGACGATGCAAACGACACAATTATCATCATAATTCCGGCACGGACAACCGAATGCGCAAAGCCCGTTACAGCCATGAAGGCAATAACCGTAAATGTGGTAAAACCTGTTATCAAAAATCTGTTTTTTGTTAATTTTCTTACCAAGGACAATACAAACGAAGTGATTATAACAAGATGCATTCCCGAAACCACTATTAAAAACGAAGTGCCTGTCAATGAAAAATCATCTTTAACGCTTGAATCAAGAGCTGTTTTCTCGCCCAAAAGAACGGCACGGCAGAGCGTTGAATAATCCTCCGGCAACAGCATATCAAGGGAATTTTTCATTGCCCGTCTTATTGAAACCGCAAATGAATAAAAAGTTGTTGTCTTCTCTCCTGTCGGTTCAATTTTGAAGCCGTCATAGGAATATGCTTTCAGAAAAATTCCGTGACTGATCTGAGAGTTTACATTATTCTTGTATGTATGAGCCGTGAAGTTGACCTTTTCAAAAGGCTCTGCGTCAACATTTGAGTACGAAATAATTTGAATTTTCGCATCTGACGGCTGACCGTTGATTTTGTCGGTTTTGATTACGAAACTGCATGATGAATCGGTGGTGATGATTTCATCACAAATATATCCGCTTGCTGTAATTTCTTTATCAGAATAATTATTTATGACCGTGTTGTTAATATATTCGGAATAGCCGATCATATTGCCCGCAGAATATATTACAGCAAAAGCAAATACGCACAGCGACTTGCCGAATGATTTATTTTTCTTTGAAGCAATTAAAAATATACCGACTGCAACGGATAACACTCCTAACGAGCCGATAATCGCAAAGACAATTTCATTAAAATCCGAATAAAAAACGGCTGAAAGGACAAACAGGAAAGTAAATCCTATAAGTCCAAACAGCCGTTTCATAAAAATCAATCCTTATTCAGTAATCATTTTTTTAATATAATTATACACTCGGTTACCATTCAATCCTTTTTTGTAATAAAAAGAATATTTATAATTGTTATCATTATATTCTCCTACTACAGTTTCACCTTTTTCATTTACAAAATTCGCACCCTTAATTTCAAAAGTCGCCATTGTGGGAGAAAGTCCGTTTGTATTGACTCCGCTGAGATTTTCACTGTTTTTTACAGCATAGCTGACAGCCTTGCGCAAGGTCACAGTATTGTCAGAGGCAGATTTATCTAACGAACAAACCACTTCGATCGCCGTGTATGGAATAGCTCTTACACTTACAATATTTTTCAAACTTTCGCCAAACTTAATTCCGGAAATTTCTTCCGCTTTATCAATACTCGCTCCGCAATCTTCCCACTTTTTCAAGGTAACATCTACGGAAGGATTCACGGTTTCAGAGGTACTTGGTGCAGGTAAATCAGAGCAGGAACATAGAATACATACCGCTGCCAACACAAAAGCAAGGCATAAACATACTTTTTTCATAATGGCATCTCCTTTATTATTTATTTGGTTATTTTTATCACCTCAAGTATATCATTTTTTGTATTTTTATAATATCATATAGAATTTCATTTGTCAATATAAATATTATTTTTTAAAAATATTTTTATTTTTGTTAATTTTGCTGCTATCTCTTCTCATTAAATTACCTATTCAGCACTGTTTCTATCCAATCATTTATAAGTTGAACAATTTCTACACTTTAATTTTTACACTTTATATCTATGGTATAAAAAAGGAAAACAGCCGTCAAAATATGCGGACGGTATAATCTGCACACTTCAACAGCTGTTTAAATTTGATTTTATAATTACTCAGTATTACTTAAAGAAAAGCGGAAGTTCGCTGAGGAATATAATGTCATCTCTGTCCTTAGCGTCACCTTCGGCAAGGACTGACGCCCTGCCAACGATATTTGCGCCTGTTTTTTCAACGAGCGTTTCAAGAGCGTGAAGACTTTCGCCTGTTGAAATTACATCATCAACAAGAAGAACTCTCTTGCCGTTGAGAAGATTTACATCATCTTCGCCGAGGTAGAGTTTCTGTTCGTTTTTTGTTGTGATTGAATTAACGGTCACTCCGATAGGATTGCCCATATAAACCTTAACGCTTTTTCTTGCGACAACATAGTTTCTGCAGCCCTGACGAGCCATTTCATAGCAAAGCGGAATACCCTTTGCTTCGGCAGTCACAACAACATCGTGTTCGGGAACACGCTTGAGGAGTTCTCTTGCGGCAACCTCTGTCATCTCAATGTCACCAAACATAATAAATGCGGCAATATCAAGCTTATCGTTTACAGGGAATTTTCTGAGTTCTCTGTCAAGTCCTTCAATGTTAATCTTATATGTATCCATTATTGCAGTCCCTTCTTATGCCATTGTGCCGTTGAGCTTTTTGCCGCCGAGGATGTGGAAATGCATATGCTTTACGCTCTGACAGCCGTCCTCACCGCAGTTATTTACAATACGGTAGCCGTTTGTAAGTCCGAGTGATTTTGTAATTTCGGGAATTTTAGTGAAAATGTGAGCAATATTGCCGACATTTTCTTCATTAACTGCGTCTGCACAGCAGATGTGTTCCTTTGGAATTACAAGCACATGAACGGGAGCCTGTGGTTCAAGATCATAGAAAGCGAGAATTTTTTCGTCTTCATAAACTTTTTTTGACGGAATTGAGCCGTCAACGATTTTGCAGAAAATACAATCTGACATTTTAATTCAACCTCTCAATATAATTTATTTTCCGTATCAGAAATATTTAAAATATAACAAATATCATACCAAAGTTATTGTACAACCAAATCACTTTTCGGTCAATACTGCCGTCATTTTTTGGCTGTAATTTTCTTTTCCTCACCTTTAAGAAGTCTTTTGATGTTTTCTTTGTGCTTTACAAGAACGAAAACGCCGATTAAAAGAGCCGCCGCAGTTGAAAAGATTACATATGTAAGAGAATAATCCTTGTAAATTATGAAGTCAAAGATAAATGTCATTGCAAAGGTGTAAGGCGCATAGAGAATCGCACAGAGAACACTTGCAAGTGATATAATTTTTGAGCAGAGGAAGATAATTAGAAAAGTTACAATAATTGCGATGAATACACGCCAATCCTCTGTCAGCATAAGAGCGGCGGCGGTTACAACACCCTTGCCGCCCTTAAAGTGAAAATACACGGGGTATGAATGTCCGAGAATACAGAAAATACCTGCAACATATTTTCCGCAGTTGATAAGCTCGTTTATAAAAATAGGGCTTTCACTCTGAAATGCAACCGATGCAAACGAGAAGATGAAACCTCCGATAAGCACGGCGATAATACACTTCAGTGCGTCACACACAATGGTGATGATTGCCGGAACTTTACCGACACTGCGCAGTACATTTGTAAAGCCTGCATTGCCGCTGCCCATTTGACGGATATCCTTTTTACCCTTTGTCACAATGCCTGTGACAAGAACAGCCGTGTTGATACTGCCGAGAAGATACGCAATCAATGCCGAAAGCAGAATCATCCACCAGCAGTTTGCTAAAATTGCCGAAATATGCTCCATTACTTTTCTCCTCTCTCTCTTACCACAATTTTGATCGGCGTACCCTCAAGAGCAAAAGCCTCACGGATTCTGTTTTCAAGATAACGCTGATATGAGAAGTGGAAAAGCTGTGCATTGTTGCAGAAGAAAACGAATGTCGGCGGTTTTACGGAAGCCTGAGTCATATAGAAAATTTTAAGTCGCTTACCCTTGTCCGACGGCGGCTGAACCCTTGTTGTAGCCTGTGCAAGAAGTTCGTTGAGCATACCTGTTCTGATTCTTCGGTTTGCGCTGTCATTACAGCTTATGATATATTCAAACAGCCTGTCGATACGCATACCTGTTTTTGCGGAAATAAATACCTTTGGCGCATATGACATAAACGCAAAATCTGCGTCAAGCTTTTTGCGGAACTCCTGCATTGTCTTATCGTTTTTTTCGACAGCGTCCCACTTGTTTACGGCAATTATACACGCTCTGCCTGCCTCATGCGCAAGACCTGCAACCTTGGTATCCTGTTCTGTAACGCCCTCTGTCGCATCAATCATAATAACGCACACATCACTGCGTTCAATAGCCATTTTTGCACGGATAATACTGTATTTTTCGATATTATCATAGATTTTGCTCTGACGGCGAAGTCCTGCGGTATCGGTAAAGTTAAACTTTCCGTACTTGTTTTCAACAAGCGTATCGATTGTGTCACGGGTTGTGCCTGCTATATCAGACACAATACAGCGTTCCTCGTTTGTGATTTTGTTTACAAGAGATGACTTGCCTGCGTTCGGCTTGCCGATTACCGCAACATTGATGATTGTGTCGTCATCTTCCGCATTTTCATCATAATCAAAGCTTGAAAAAGCCTTGTCTAAAAGGTCGCCCGTACCGTAACCGTGAACGGCTGAAACCTCGATAGGATCGCCTAAACCGAGATTATAAAACTCATAGAATTCAGGTGACGGTTCGCCGAGTGTGTCGCACTTGTTTACACAAAGCACAACGGGCTTACCCGACTTCTGGAGCATCTGTGCAACATCCATATCCGTTGCCACCATGCCCGACTTGCAGTCTGTTACAAGGATAATAACATTAGCCGTGTCGATTGCAAGCTGAGCCTGACGGCGCATCTGCACAAGAATAATATCATCTGATTTCGGTTCAATACCGCCTGTGTCAACAATAAAGGCAGTTTTTCCGCACCATTCCACCTCACCGTATATTCTGTCACGGGTAACACCGGGAGTATCGTCAACAATTGACAATCTCTGACCGATGAGTTTATTGAAAAGCGTTGACTTTCCCACATTTGGTCTGCCGACAACGGCAATTACGGGTTTGTTCATCTTATCAGTCCTTTCCTGCAATTACAGCCTCTACAAGGTCGTTTCCGTTGTTATTGACGGGAACAAGAGTTACACCGAGTTCCCGTTCAACATCATCTGTTGAAACATCATCAAGAAACAAATCGTTTTCAAAACGGAGCATTGATGACGTGATAATAAGCCTGTCGCCAAGGTCATCGCCACGGAGCTGATCAATAAGATCACCGCCTGTGACAAGTCCCGACACATTTACTCCTCCGCCGAAAAAGTTGTTCTTAATCGCCCTTGTATTTATAGTTATATTCGGGAATTTTTCGTTAATCATCGACATAATCCGCTTCATGTACGGGAACACTCCCTCGCCGCAGGCAATTGTTACCTTATGGCAAAGGCTTTCGTCTGCATCAAGCTCTTCAAGCTTCCAGCCGACATCATCGGTCAGATACGCAATCATACCGATTCCGTCCTCAAGAGCGGAAAAGTCCTCATAAAATTCAGGTGACGGGATTTTTCTTTCGGCAAGGAGGTAAAATTCATCACCCGGAAAGAAAATTCGTCTGCCGTGCTTTTTGACGCACTCATCACCCATTTTTTCAATTATATCAATTGTCTGCCCTGCCGTTTCCTTATTATAAGGAACAAGCGGATAAAGGTTTTCACGGTAGCGTGTAAGTCCGACAGGAACAATCGCAGTCATATTAACCCCGAAGTTTTCAAGATCGGTCAATGTTCTGACAAGCTCGTCACCGTCATTAATTCCGGGACAGGAAACAATCTGACAGTTAAGCGTTATTCCTGCGTCTGCAAAGCGTTTGAGATATTTCAATGTATCGCCTGCAAAGCGGTTATTCATCATCTTACAACGAAGCTCGGGGTTTGTTGTGTGAACCGACACATTAATCGGGCTTATGTGCATTTTTATAATTCGGTCAATTTCGTGCTCTGTAATATTTGTCAGCGTGATATAGTTGCCGAACAAAAACGAAAGTCGGCTGTCGTCATCCTTAAAATAGAGCGACTCACGCATACCCTTCGGAAGCTGGTCAATAAAGCAGAAAATGCACTTATTACGGCACGAATGCTGTTTATCCATAAGATAGGTTTCAAACTCAAGACCGATTTCCTCATATTCTCCCTTGGTCATTTCTATGGTACGAACATTTTTGTTCTCATCCTCAACCTCAAGAGTAAGCTTGCGGTTTACCTGATAGAATCGGTAATCAAGAACATCGACAATCTCGTTTGAATTGATTGAAAGGAGGGTCTCCCCTTTTTTTATCCCTGCTTTGTCGGCATGACTGCCGGTTGTGACATCAAAAATTTTAACAGCCACACCTTCACCTCGCAAAACATTTTTACATACACTTTTATTCTACACAAAATACCGTTTTTAATCAACAGGTTTGCAAATTGTTTTTGTATGTACGGTAAAATTTGCAAAACAAAAGGGCGAACAGATAACTGCCGCCCGTAATGTTTGTAATAAAAATTACTGTTCGTCTTTCTTTACAACAACCTGTCTGCCGTTGTACATACCACAGTTTGTGCAAGCCTTGTGAGCTGCTGTTAATTCACCGCAGTTAGGACAAGCAGTAAGTTCAGGAGCATTAATCTTCCATACTGTTGAACGTCTTGAGCTCTTTCTTGCGTGTGATGTTTTGTTCTTGGGTACTGCCATTACAAAAACCTCCTTACAAAATTTATCTTAGTCAATCAACTGTTTAAGTATCTCAAGTCTTGGATCCGTTTGACGCTTATCACAGGAACATTCACCGTTGTTGAGGTTTTGTCCGCAAATCTGACACAGACCTTTGCAATCGTCCCTGCAAAGATTCTTTGACGGGAGCGAAAGAAAAATGTCAGAAATTACAACATCATCAAGCTCGAGTGTAAAATCAGGTGTTTCAATATAGTCATCATTTTCCTCATCGGCAAGAGTCTGAATAAGCCTGTGTTCAAAGCTCATATTCATATCTCTTGTATAAGGCTCACCGCAACGGTCACAGTCACGGCTGTAATCAAAGTGTGCATTGATTACAAGAGTAATCAAACTTGCTCTGTTTGTTGCTTTGGCAGTCACGACAACGGGAGTTTTGAATGGATAAACTCCGTCAACATCAAGACCTGACAAGTCAAGGTTATATTCAACTTGTTTTTCTTCACCGTCATTCTGAAAGACGGATTTAAGCTCAAAAAGCATATCTGCACCTCTTGACAGCATAGACACATATTAAAACGCTGTTTATTATTATACAAAAGGTTTGTCCCTTTGTCAACTAAAAAATACAAGAAAATAGGCTGTTTTTTTCGGGAATTTATGACAATATTCGCTAATTTTCTCATATGGAATTTTGAGCCTGCAAAGTCACTAAGAAAGTTACTTTGCACTTGATTTTCGCTTTTCATTATACCTCTTAAACATATATAATGCAATAATAAATTGCAGTTGACATAAAACGGAATTTGTGATAGCATACTGTGTGGCAGTTCGTAACCATCCTGCCGGAAGGACGCCGATAGGCTGCTCCTTCTATCAAAACTAAGGAGAAAGGCACTGGGCTTTTTACGCCCTTTTTGCACCCTCTTTTTGTGTGGGTGCTTTTTTTGTGCCGGAAAGAGAGTATGGAGAGATACAGTATTATTAATGAAAAGAACAGTCGGGAGATTGTTCTTCTGCGTGGAAGCGGTTGCGTTTACAGAAAATGCATCTTCTGCGACTACTACACCGACAGGTGCAGTGACGAGGACGAAAACTTTCGTCTTAACAAAGCCGTGCTTGAAAAAGTTACGGGAATTTTCGGTGACCTTGAGGTCATTAACTCAGGCTCGGTTTTTGAGCTTGACAAAAAAACACTTGATTTTATCAAACAGGTGTGCAAAGAAAAAAAGATAAATACCATTCATTTTGAGGCACATTATCTTTATCGGAACAAAATCAGTCAGCTCAGAAAAGATTTTGCGGATTTTGATTTGAAAATGAAGATCGGTCTTGAAACCTTTGACTGCGATTTCAGAGAAAATGTTCTGAAAAAAGGAATCAAAGAGAGCAGTCCCGCTGTTATTGCTGAGAATTTCGACGAAGCTAATTTCCTTTTCGGAATTAAAGGCCAGACAGCCGAAACCATGCAAAAGGATATTGAGTTGGGATTAAAATATTTTGAACGAATTTGCGTTAACATTATGTGTGACAACACAACGGAAGTTGAACCCGACAAAGCTGTCATAAAAGAGTTTATGCAGAAGATCTATCCTGTATATAAGGATAACCCAAGAACGGATATTTTAATTAACAACACGGATTTTGGAGTGGGTGACTGATATGATTAATGAACTTTTGCTTATATTCTCGGTGGTATTCATATACGGTATGGCAGTTTTAGGCTATGCTCTTTTCGGAAAAGCAGGACTTTACTGCATTTCAGCCGTTGCAACAATTCTTGCAAACATTGAGGCTTTAATCCTTGTAAACGCTTTTTCAATGGAACAGACTCTCGGAAATGTGCTTTTTGCGGTAACATTTTTGATTACGGACATTCTCTCGGAATGTGAGGGCAAAAAAGCCGCCAACAAGGCGGTTCTTACGGGAATACTCTCATCGGTATTTTTTCTTGTGCTTTCACAAAGCTGGATGCTTTACAATCCGAGTCCGAATGACACGATTATGCCGTCAATCAAGGCGGTTTTCTCAAACACTCCCCGAATGATTTTTGCATCCCTCACTGTTTACGCAATAAGTCAGCTGTTCGATGTTTGGCTCTATCACAAGTGGTGGAAGTTCACGGAAAAGAAATTCGGTGACAAGAGAAGATTTTTGTGGCTGAGAAACAACGGTTCAACACTCATCAGTCAGATTCTGAACACAGCCCTCTTCACCGCTTTTGCGTTCTGGGGAACTTATGATTTCGGAACACTCGTTTCAATCTTCCTTTCAAGCTATGTAATCTACATTTTCACAAGTCTGCTCGACACCCCTGCGGTGTATCTTGCAAGATTTATCCACGATAAAAAGGAACAGAAAAAGATTTCGGAATAAAAACAGCTTAATTGAATATTTTCAATAAAAAGACAAGTCATCGCAATATTTTTTGCGGTGACTTGTTGTGCTTTTTCAGGATTTTGTGAATAAACCATAATATTATGCTTTTTATAATATACAACATTCCGCATTTTTATAGTCATTTTTTAACAATATGTGCGAAATTGGCTGATTTTATCCTGAATCACATAATTTTTTAAGATTTTTATTGACTTTTTCTGTACCAAATAGTATAATGAAGTCAAGTTGAATGCTTAATATTATTTATAAACTTAATTTTGGAGGTAAATATCATGCTTACTAAAAGTGAAGAAGAAATTATGTACTTATTGTGGGACCTCGATGAACCGCTCACAAGCTCAGAAATTGTTAAGAAGGCTGTAAACAAAACATGGAAAAAGAGTTACATTAACCTTCTTATCAATTCTCTTCTCAAGAAGGACATGATTAAGGTTGTCGGCGTTAAGCAGATGACTAAGAACTATGCCCGTACTTTTGTTCCTACAATGACAAAGGACGCTTATGCAATTAAGCAGATTTCGGACAGACCGAATTTTGCAGACAGCGATATTCCGACTCTCTTCTCCGAGCTTATTGAGAAAACCGAAAGTTCAGCTGTTTTTGATGAACTTGAAGCTCTTCTTAAAAAGCGTCGCGAAGAACTCGGCAAATAATCTATGCAAATAAGTCTTTATTCATTCTTGTTTTCTATTGTAATAAGCAGCATTTTTATAGTGCTGCTTTACTTTTTCAGAAAAAAGATTGCCTTTTGTAATCACTACGGTCTTTATACAATTTTGGGATTGTATGCTGTAACATTTGTAAGAATGGCTCTGCCGTTTGAATTTGGGTTTACAAATACAATTTCAGATCACAATGTATATGCCTCCATAATGAATGTCCTGACCCCCGACAAGAAAGCTGTGTTTGTTCCTAAATTCACATTGCTCAATCTACTTGTGTCAGTATGGATTGTCGGAAGTGTGATATACATTTTATGGGTGATGATTAAGTATTACAAAGCAGTAAAAGCTCTGAAAGCAAATGTTATTGACGGCACACCCGAAATGCAGGCAAAGCTTGACCTCATTTCGCAAAAGTGCGGAATCAGAAGAAAAGTTAAGCTAAAAATTACCGATTGCGTTATCTCCCCTGTTACATACGGTTTTTTAAATCATGTTATTCTTATTCCGAATCGTGAATTTGACGACAGGGATTTTGGATATATCGCAATGCACGAATGCTGTCATATAAAGGACAAGGATATTTGGATTAAATTGCTGACGGAAATTTATTGCGGAATCTTTTGGTGGAATCCGTTTGCCCACCTTTTGAAAAAAGATTTAACCTACTGTCTTGAACTCAGGTGTGACAAGCGTGTTACAAGCAAGCTTAGCGAGAACAGATGTACTGTGTATTACGAAGTACTTGTAACGCAAATGAAAGCCTATAAAGAACAAAAAGAAAGTGAAAAGAGCGACAGGGAAACTGCACTGAAAAGTGCGCTTGTCGGAATGAGTTTTGTAACCAACGATAAGGGCGAAAAAATTATAAGCAGAATGGAAATGATTCTGTACCCGAAGAAAAAACAGACAATTATAAACAATGTTGTTACAGCTTTAATGGCATTGCTTGTTGTCGCTATATTCTTTGCTTCATACTGCTTTTTGATTGTCCCCGGTTGGGACGCCACATACGAGGATTGTGTAGCCGATCTTATTGAATCGGGTGAATACAATGATAATGTCGAAGTGTATGACGAAACAAATATGTATGTGTACGTTGAAAAAGACAAAACCACTCACCTTATTTTTGAGCCTTACGATGAAAAGAAAGGCGTTGTCTATACAAAAGATGATTCTATTATTATCCCCTATTCCGATATAGAAGACGGCTACTATAATTATTGTCTTATATTAAGGGAGAAATGACAGATGAAAAAGAAAGCCGCAAGAATTTTTACAGCATTTATTATGACAGCAATTATCGCACAGGGAACCGTTATGGTTGCAAGTGCAGCAGAAACAGATTCAACCCCCGACAGCGTTGCAGTTGTTGAAGTTGCAACTCCTGACAGTTCAGCTTTGGAGAGCGGTGCCGATTCAACTTCTGTTCAGCCGATAGCTGATGTAATTTACAAGAAATGGCGTCGTGGAAGTCACGGACAGCTCCAGTACAGAAGATGGAACGATACAAAGCAAGAATGGGTTGACGACGAATGGATTGACTACAAAGGTTAATCTGCAATAACAACAAAGGCGAAACAGACATAAATCTGTTTCGCCTTAATTTTTTGTTTATTCAAAAAGATTCTGTTCTGACAAGGGAACCGATTCAACATCCTTAAGCTGACGCTGAATTTGACGGGTACGAACTCCGACAAGCTTGTCAAGCTCCTTGTTTGCCTGATCAAGTCTTTGTTGTGTCATTACAAGCACATCATTGAACTTGTCAAACTCGGTCTTTACACCGCCGAGTATTTTCCAAACCTCTGCACTTCTCTTTTGCACGGCAAGGGTTTTGAATCCCATTTGCAACGAATTGAGCAGAGCCGCCATTGTACTCGGACCTGCAATATTCACCTTATACTCACGCTGAAGAACTTCAACAAGTCCCATATTGACAACCTCGCTGTAAAGCCCCTCAAACGGAAGAAACATAATCGCAAATTCCGTTGTGTTCGGCGGATCAATGTACTTATCGTGAATATCCTTTGCCTCGCCCTTTATACGCTGAACAAGTGCTTTTTGTGCCGATTCAATGCGTTGCTTGTCACAGCTTTCAACCGCATCACGGAGAGCAGAATATGTATCGCCCGGAAATTTGGAATCAACAGGCAGATATACTGTACCGGCACCGTCAGCAGGCAGTTTGATTGCAAACTCAACAACATTTTTTGAGCCTTTTTTTGTTGCAATATTTTCCTCATACTGCTCCTTTGTAAGAATTTCGGAGAGAATTGCACCAAGCTGAATTTCGCCGAGTATGCCCCTTGTTTTGACATTTGAAAGAACCTTTTTCAAATCGCCCACACCTACCGCAAGCGTTTGCATTTCGCCGAGTCCCTTATAAACCTGTTCAAGTCTTTCGTTGACAAGCGAAAATGACTTATTCATTTTTTCTTCAAGTGTTTTTTGAAGCTTTTCATCAACTGTCTGTCGCATTTCATCAAGCTGACGGAGATTTTCCCGCCTTATACTTTCAAGCTTTTCGTCAACCGAGCGTCTGATATTTTCAAGGCTCTGAACATTGTCGGCTGAAAAGCTGTGAAGTCTTTGTTCAAGCTGAACCGCCCTGTCATTTTGCGACTGTGCAAAGCTTTGCTGATTGAGCAATATCCTTTGAAGTTCGTCCTCCGTTCTGTTGTTATTATTCCTTTTGAGAACTGTTATTAATGTGACAACGCTTAGAATGAGCGTTATTGCACAAAATAAAAGCACAATAATCTCGGATGTCGTAAACTGCATATTAAACCTCCCGAACAATAATTCGATTTCACAATTAAATAATATCATTCGGGAGTTTTTCTGTCAACTTAGGTATCGAATATTGTTTCAACCCGTTTCCGACAATTTTCAGGTGAATATACAAAACGGTCGATACGGTCGCTGTCGCAATAGTATTCGGGGCATTTCGGATTATATTTGTAATCAAAGGTGTCAATAATTATCAGTTTGATTTTCATTTTTTCGGGAATGATACTTTTTATGTAAACGCTTGCCTGCTGACCTGCACGGACTCCCTCTTTTGTTTCTGCAAGTCCTGCAAGATTTGGTGTAAGCTCCACAAAAGCACCGTAGTTTTCCACGCTTCGGATAATTCCCGACACGGTTTCACCGGCACAAAACCTTTCGGCATTTTCTTCCCATGTGCCGAGAAGCTCCTTGTGACTGAGGCTTATACGACCGTTTTCAACAGATTTGATAACGGCTTTGATATCCATTCCTACAGTAAATCTCTCGGCAGGGTGTTCAATCCTTGAAACCGAAATTGTGTCAATGGGCATAAGTGCAACAATTCCGCAGCCTATGTCTGCGAATGCACCAAAGTTTTCAAGATGAGTTATGCGGGCAGGCACAATATCTCCGCATCGCAACCTTGAAATGTATGCGTCAAGGCATTTGCGTTGTGCTTTTTCACGGGAAAGCATTACAATCGGTTTGCCGTTTCCGTCCTCGGTTATGTCGGTGACAACGAAACAGACAGGACGGTTCACCCTTGAAATCACGGCTATGTCACGAACAGAGCCGTCCTTAATTCCGATTGCACCCTCCTCCCTCGGAATTATGCCTTTTATGCCTGCGAGGTCAACAATAAGGTTGTGACTGCTGTCGCATACACAAGCCTTTGCCTCAAGAATCTTTTCGCTGTTTTTTGCATCCTCAAGCATCTTTAATGAGTGAAGTATATTTATGTTTTCCTGTTCGGATATAAGTTTTCCTTCGGGTAAATATTCTGACATTTTAAAGCCTCCGTCATATTTAGGTTTACAGAAAATCATATGAAAAAGTTTTCTGTCTTATTACACGGATGCAATTTTTTGCAGAAAAATTTTATTGCATTTGCTACGCTTTCCTTCATAAAAAGCGGCAAACTTGCATTTTTATTTCATTTATGATATAATAAGCACGAAAAGTACGATGAAATCTGAGCTTTTGTTGAGTGCTTATTATACGAATTTATATCCCCCTCAAATTTTGCCACGCAAAATTTTCGATGGGTGATTGTACCATAATGCACTTTGTGATTATGGTACAAAAAATGTGTGTGTTTTAGAATAAAATCCAGATTAGAAGAGCCGAGGTTGTTTTTTGGAAACTTTGGAAACATTACATAACAACGAGGCTTGACAGGAAGGAAACAAATCTATGAATACTTACAATCTTAAAAAAATGTGTGCCGTATCGGTTGCATCAATTATGTGTGTTTCTGCATTGGCATTTTCGGGTTGCGGTAACAAGAAGGCTGAAGTCTCGCAGACTCCCGACGAAACAACTCTGGCAACTACTGCCGTAAGCACGGCTGATGAACCTACCGCACAGAACTATCTTGAAAGCATCGGCATTGATACCGCTACTCTCGGAATCAATCCGAACATTATTCACGATTCAAACCCTGTCGGCTTTCAGCTTGATATGCCGAAGAACGGCGATACAATCGCAGTTGTTCACACCTCATACGGTGACATAACAATGCGACTTTTCCCCGAACAGGCACCAAAGGCCGTTACAAACTTTGTAAACCTTGCAAAAGCAGGAAAGTATAACAATTCACTTTTCAGCAAAGTAACAAAAGACTTTATGATCAACGGCGGTTACTGCGGTACAAGCTCGTACGGCGAGGCATTTGAAGATGAATTTTGCGACAGGCTTTTCAATATCAGAGGCGCTGTTGCAATGTCAAACACAGGTGCGGACACAAACGAAAGTGCATTCTTCATCAATCAGAAAACTGCCGAAACATATAAGAATGAAGGCGGCTGGGAACATCTTGCAAGTCAATGGGATTCTATCAAAACCCAGCTTGCAAACTACAAGGATTCAAACCTTCTGACTGCATTCATTGAGAAAAACGGCACAAACTGTTACGATACCGACAGCGTTCCCGACAGCGTTAAAAAGCTGTATGAGGAAAACGGCGGAAACGCCTATCTTGACGGTGCATACAATGCGGTTGACAGAGGCTACACGGTATTTGCACAGGTAATTGACGGAATGGATGTTGTTGACAAAATCGCCTCGGCTAAGGTTGACAAGGATGACATTCCCGTTAAGAACATTGTTATCAAAAGCATTAAGATTACGCAATATAAAGAGGAATCAACAACTCAGGCAGATTCGACATCTGCCAAAAGCGTCACACAGCCGACCACAGTCGGATAAGGAGCGGTTATGAACAGAATGCCCGTTGCAGCGATTATGTATGACTTTGACCGTACCCTATGTACGAAGGATATGCAGGATTACAGCTTTATCCCCCGTCTTAATATGACCGAAGACGAGTTCTGGAAATTTTCAAACGAACTCGGTCAAAGCGAACATATGGACTCAATTCTTGCGTATATGTACGCAATGGTAAAAATGTCCCGTGAAAGGAATATGCCTCTTTTGCGAAATGACCTTGTTGAAATGGGAAAAAATGTTGAGTTTTTTGACGGCGTAAAGGATTGGTTCAAAAGGATTTCCGACTTTGGCGAAAAGCTTGGAATGCAGGTCGAACATTATGTAATTTCTTCGGGTATGAAAGAAATTATTGAAGGTACGGAAATCAGTAAAAACTTCAAAAGCATTTTTGCGTGTGAATTTCTTTACGATGAAAACGGCAATGCCGTATGGCCTAAAACCGATGTAAATTACACCAATAAAACGCAGTTTGTTTACAGAATCAACAAAGGTGTTCTTGATGTTGCAAATGATGTTGACCTCAACCGTTCAATGCCGGAGGACAGCAAACGGGTTCCGTTCTGCAATATGATTTACATAGGCGACGGTCTTTCAGATGTTCCGTGTATGAAAATGATGAAAGCCTACGGCGGGTATTCAATTGCGGTTTACCGAAAAAAGGACAGCAAGGTTGAGGACTTGCTGATGAAAGACAGAGTTGATTTTATCTATCCTGCCGACTATTCGGAAAACACAGGTCTTGACCTCACCGTTAAAAATATCATCAGAAAAATGGCTGTCTGCGGTCTTTTGTACGATGAAAACCATGAGCAGAAAAAAGAAATTCTCGGAAGATAATTTCGGTTGAATAAAAAAAGTCAAGTATCAAAACGATGCTTGACATTTTTCTTTATTTGGTTTAATATATTTATAGAAAGAGATACCTGCGATAAGCGGATTCTCACTCTTTATGGTTAGAAAACAACCGCCGGAGCTTCGAAATTCGGGCGGTTATTTTCTTTTTTATTTATGTATGTAAATAAAAAAATTACTTTTTGTTGCCAAAGACTTGGTAACAAAGAGCGATAACGCTGACAATTAAAGTGCCGAGTAAACATACATCGGAAATTGTCATGGTTATCACCTCCTCTTGTGAGGAGAAACCGCCTACCGTTTAATGCAGGTATCACGGTCTTATTCTAACAGTTTAATTCTTATTTGTCAATTTAATTTTCAGACGGCAGTTCTTTACGGACTGCCGTTTTTTTTGCATATATTCTGCATAACCTAAAAACATATCTTCACATCTGTAGTTGGTCTGTATTTTACGAAAAAGACTTGCAATAAAAAAGCAAATCAAATATAATTTAAAGAGAGCGTTGCTCAGATTCAATTATTGTATAAAAAATATAACAACAAATTTAACACAAAGGGACAAATAATGAATAAATTTCAACTTATAACCAATGAGGTAAAAAAGGTAATAAACGGTAAAGACAGGGCGGTTGTCACCACTCTGCTTGCGTTGCTCACAGGAGGTAACATTCTTATTGAGGATATTCCGGGTGTGGGAAAAACAACAATGGCGGTTGCGTTTTCAAAGGCGCTCGGTCTTGAATACGGCAGAGTACAGTTCACTCCCGACACTTTGCCGTCAGATATCACGGGCTTTGCGGTCTATAACAAGGATACAGGAAAATTTACTTTCAACAAGGGCGCTGTATTCTGTAATCTTTTTCTTGCAGACGAGTTAAACAGAACTTCAAGCAGAACTCAGGCGGCTTTGCTTGAGGCAATGGAAGAACGACAGGTCACTGTTGAAGGCAACACTTTCAAGCTTGAAAAGCCTTTTTCTGTTATTGCAACGCAAAACCCGACAGGAGCGTCAGGAACACAGCTTTTGCCTGATTCACAGATTGACCGATTCACGGTAAGGCTTTCAATGGGATATCCCGACAACGATGCGGAATGTAAAATGCTGCTTAACAGAAGCGGTAAAAATCCCCTTAACTCAGTAAACTGCATTGTATCCAAAAATGAATTTCTTGAAATGCAGTCGGAGGTTCAGAATGTTTTTGTCAGCGACGATATGGCAAGATATATTGTGTCACTCATTTCGGCAACAAGAAAGCATCCGTTGCTTTCAAGAGGTGCAAGCCCGAGAGCAACGCTTTCACTGACCGATATGGCAAAGGCTGTTGCATTTGCCGAGGGCAGAGATTACATTGTGCCGAGAGATGTGCAGAATATTTTTATCTGCACCGTAAATCACAGGATAATTCTCAACGCAAAAGCCTCTGCATCAAAAAAGAACAGCGAAGAAATTCTGCACGAAATTCTCAGAAAAACTCCAAAGCCGAGGACTTGAAAATGATAAGGAACATAATAATTTATCTTTGTCTGCTGACGGGAACATTTTTGTTCAGCATTTTTTATTACGCCTGGTTCTCATGGTTTTTGTTCCTGACGGTTGTTTCAATTCCGATAATCTCGCTTTTGCTGAGTCTGCCTTTTATGATACGGAGTGTACGCTCCAATATTGAAATTTTTGCAAAAGAAAATGTTTTTATCAAGGATGAGTTTTACATTGCAATATCAGGCAAGAAGAAGAAACCGCTCTTCTGCCCTATGCTCACGCTGAATATAAAATCAACCAACCTTACAGCAAATCTTTGTGAAAACATAAAAATCAGATTTTCGGGTACATTTACAAAGCCGTTAATCAGACAATGCAACAGTCTTACACAGCATTGCGGACAGCTTGACATTGTATGCAAAAACGGTAAAATTTACGATATGCTCGGCATATTTTTTCTTCCGATCAGGATTAAAAAGCGTAGCTTTGTTCGTGTCCTTCCAAAACAACAAAAACCGAAAATTATCCCCGACAGCAGTAATTTCACGGTCATGGGATACAAGCCTAAGCCTGTAGGCAACAGCGAAATTTATGAACTTCGTGAATACCGTCACGGTGACAGTCTGCGCAATGTTCATTGGAAGCTTTCGTCAAAAAGCGATGGGCTGATTGTAAAAGAACCGAATGTTCCGATAATCAAGAACTGTCTTATAATGCCTTTTTTCGGAGATAATGCAGACGAAAATGATGTTGTTTTTGCAAAGCTGATGTATGTCTGCCGATATATGATTAAGAGCATAGGCATTTGCTTTGCCTGTGACAGGAACGGCAATCCTTTTGAGATAAGATGCGAAAGCGATATATTAAACTATTTTTCCGCACTCTATCTAAACACGGAAAGCAGCTTTGTAGCCGACACAAATGATTTTCAGCATTACAATATTTTTGCCGATCGTGAGGAGGTTGACTTGTTGTGAAAAACAAAACAAGCTTTACGATTGACATTCTTCTATGCGTAACATTGATTTCAAGCCTGTTTTACTGTCTTGTCACCTCTTTTGATATAAAAACAGAATGGTACATCATAGTAGTGCCTACGGCAATTTTCTGCACAATTTACGGATTGCTTGCATCCCTTGTCAAAAAGTCGGGTGTACTGTTTATCAGCGTGGCAATCACTATGATTGTTTTTGTATTTACTCTGCTGTTTTCACTTGAAAGCATACTTGAGCAATTGAGTTATGTTATTACTCAGGTTTTAAAACTGCTTTCGCAATATCTTCCCGTACAGAACAAAATTATTTTGGGAGATACCCTCGGCACAAGCGCAACAGGACTTTTTGTATTTATTTCGGCAATACTGAGTGCAGTTTTTACAATCAGCCTGATACGATACAAGCGTATTTTGATTCCGTCATTGCTGTCAATGGTACTGCTTGTCCCCTGCTTCATTCTTGTAAACACTCTGCCGTCGCTCGTTTGTCTTTCTATTGCAATTGCAAGTCTTATTGCCTTGTACATTTCAAAGAACACACGCAAATTCAGACCGTCACAGGGCGGTGTGATTACGGCAATTTCATTCGGAACAATGCTTGTTGTGATGACAATTTTGCTTGCGTTCAATCCGATTGAAAAATATGAGCGATTTGACTGGCAGGAAAACCTTTTGCAGAGCATTGAAAACGGCTTTAATATTGATGACGGACGAAAAACTACCGCAGAAAAAAACCTTAATGAAATCAAAGGTTCACTTGAAGAAAAAGAAAATCTCAGCGATATTTCTCCGCTGACGCAGACGCATACACCTGTTATGACGGTCACTTCGGCAGTTGGCGGTAATATTTATCTCAAAGGCACAGCATATGCCGACTACAGGGACAATATATGGAGTATCATTTCCGACAATGATACCGCAAGATATCCGCAGGATTTCGTACCGTTTACGGCAACAATCGGAAACAATGCTTTAACCGATACAAGAGTTCATATGCTGAATAAAAGTAAGATTGCCTATGTTCCCTACTTTTTGGAAAGTCTACCCGACAATCTCAATTCGGTTGCTGATGTGTGCGTAAAAAACGATACGAATAAAAACGAATTTAATTATTCGCACTATCCGTTTTATGCCGAAAACACATACAGATACAATAATTCAGCCGATGCTGAAGATTACAAAGCATTTGTGTATGACACCTATCTTGAAATTCCGAGAAAAACACAAATTGAATTGCGTAGAATTGCAGACCAAGAGGGCTTTCTCGACTCGGAGCTTACCGTTTCCGAAAAGATTGAAATGGTAAAGAACTATATTTCAAACAGTAAAACCTATTCGTTAAAAACTCCGAAAATGCCGTCGGGCAAAGATTTTGCAACTTGGTTTCTTAACGAGAGCAACACGGGATATTGTGTTCATTTTGCCACGGCAGGCACGCTTATGCTGAGGGAACTCGGGATTCCGGCACGATATGTTACAGGCTACTATGCAACCGCATACGCAAATCAAACCGTTACCGTAACAACCGACAACGCTCACGCATGGGTTGAGTATTACAGCGATACGGCGGGTTGGATTCCGCTTGAATGTACACCGTCATCGTTTCAGCCGGCAAGGTATGTCGGCTCTCAAAGAGCAAGCGGCGGCAGTACTGACACAACTCAGCCAACAACCGTTGAGCCGACAACAGCACCGACTGCTCCGACAAACGGCACGGTTTCTCACAGCACAAAACCGAAAAATAACAGTAAATCTTCATTTGAATTTAACGGATTTACAATCGCTATGATGTCATTGGGAATTGTTGCCCTTGCGTTAATCGCAATTTTCTCAAGAAGAATTATCATTATCAAAAAGAGAAAACAAAGATTTGAAACAGGCAGAAACAATAAAAGGGCAATCTGCATTTATAAAGAACTTAAAAATCTCACGAAAATTTCACACATTCTGATTACAGATGAAGTGAAATCTGTGTATGAAAAGGCGAGGTTCAGCAATCACACGATAAGCGATGATGAACTGAAGATTATTGAAAACGCTTACTATAATTCCATTGAAGAAATTTACAATAATCTTCCTCGCATCAAAAAGCCGTATTACAAGTTTATAAAGGCAATAAAATAAGAAATGCTCCCGTACAATACGGGAGCGTTTTTACACAACAAAAGGCTCTTGAAAACAACTCAAGAGCCTTAGATTTTGCTTTATATTATTTAAAAAGATTCTTTTTGTCATAATAATCCTTATCGACAAACTCATCCTTTTCGTCAAGATTGCTGTCACTGCTCTTGAAAAGTCCCGAGCCAAAACGATAATCGTGATTTGCCATTCTGCGAATTCCGTAAGCAAGAATGGCAACACACACCAAAAACCAGAAAACTAACCAAAACATAAACAACACCTCTCAAAAGCAATACAATGTTAGTATTTTTGTTTAGCTGATTATACCATTGCAACATTATATTGTCAATATATTTTTATTAATATTCATTAATAAATGTAAGAACTTTTCTTACTGTTTCAACACTCAATTTATCAGTGTTGCCGTATTTGAGAAAAGAATTGACATTACCCGCATTAAGGTTCAATTCCTTATAAATGCGGTAGTTTGTAATACACTTTTGCTGTTTAACTTCACAGATTTTTTTATACATCAAATTTTTGATTTTTGTTTCATTATTGTGTTTGTTTAATCTGTAAAGGTAGTTATCATAGATTGTTTTGTATTCGCTTAATTCTTTTCCAGAAACATATTTTTCAACATTATTGTCCGTAATTCCTGAAAGTTTTTCGCAACCGTCATTAAGATAGTCGTACTTTTTAAGAAGTTTATTCTTTAAATTTTTATCGGTAAACATCATAAGATAAAGACATAAAGCATCTTTAAGGCGAAAATTATTTTCGGCAAGTTTTGAAAACGAGTACAACGATGTTCCACCCACTCCCGACAATTCCTGTAGTTGTGAGAGAAGATATCCTTTAAATGTCAACGCTCTCATTTAAACCTCTCCAATAAATCAGATAATAAATAATAGTATTATTCTATTAGTAATATTTTTATTTGTCAACAAAAAATTGTAATTTACCGACATAATTTTGCAAGTTAGGGTTCGGTACTGTTAATTTTCTTTTTGATATGGTAAAATGGTTGATGAACGGAGGGAATGCGATGTTTAATGTTACAATCCGTCAGGTTGGGATTGAGGAACAGGAAGAAATTATAATTTGCTGTCATGAAATCAGCGACGAGGTTATGTCGCTTGCAAACAGCATTAAGGGACAGAAAAGTTTTCTTCTTGCATCAAAAGACGGCGAGATGTTCAAGCTTGACACGAAGGAAATTTTCTACATAGAATCGGTTGACAACAAAACCTTTATATACTGCAAAAACAATATTTATGAAACCAAACAAAAGCTGTATGAGCTTGAAGAAATTTTAAAAGGGACAAAATTTTTCAGATGTTCAAAGTCGATGATACTGAATATCGGTAAAATCCGTTCCGTGTCACCGTCTGTCAACAGCCGTTTTGAGGCAAAGCTTGTAAACGGTGAAACGGCAATTATTTCAAGGCAGTATGTGCCGACCTTGAAGAAAAAGCTTGGAATGTGAGGTATTGTTATGAATGATTCTTTAAAAGAAATTATAAAGGAAGTCATAAAGGACTTTTTCATAATCACGGTTGCAATGCTTTTTGTTGTAAGCCTTGCAAATTCAATTGCATTAATCGAATACTATCCCCCCTATTTTCCGTGGGTTGTAATGGGAACAGGTGCGGTAACTTCAATTCCGACTCTGCTTTTTTACTTTAAAGAAGAACCCACCAAGCTGCAGGCTCGCATACGAATTGTCATTCATTTCTGCCTTATTCAGGCAATTGTTATGACCGAGGGATTTTTGCTTGGTTGGTACAAGAATTTTCCTATGGCGCTTTTGGTTTTTGCAATGATTACCGCCGTGTATCTGCTGACATTTCTTTTCAGCTACATTACACGGACAAGCACGGCAAAATCAATTAATGAATCGCTCAAAAAATTTAACGCAGACGAGGATTATCAGGACGAATAACTGCATTTTGACATACAAAATCGCAACTTACTCCCCTCTTTTTGCAACACAGCTAAAATTGCTTTTCTTTTGAATTGCAAGGTGCTACTATGTTGACAGAAGGAGGGGATTTTTAATGAGTAACATAATCGAAGTTAAAAATCTTGTAAAGAATTATAAAGATGTTCACGCAGTAAATGATATATCATTCACGGTTGAAGAAGGTTCGTTTTTCGCATTTCTCGGAATTAACGGCGCAGGCAAATCAACCACAATCAACATTCTTTGTACGGTGCTTGAAAAAACATCGGGCAATGTTAAAATCGGCGGATATGACCTTGACAAAGAAAAAAACAAAATCAAGGAGCTTATCGGAATTGTTTTTCAGGGTTCTGTACTTGACAAACAGCTTAACGTTAAAGAAAATCTTGAATCGAGAGCGTCATATTACGGACTCAACAAAAAAGAAATCGCCAAAAGAATTGAAAGCCTTACACAAACCTTTGACCTTTCGGAAATTCTCAAAAGAAAATACGGCACATTGAGCGGTGGTCAGCGCAGACGGGTTGACATTGCAAGGGCGCTTATTAACCGACCGAAGCTCCTGTTCCTTGACGAACCGACAACGGGACTTGACCCGAAAACAAGGCTGCAGGTGTGGGAAATCATCCACAATCTTCGCAAAGAAACAGGACTTACGGTATTCCTCACAACTCACTATATGGAAGAAACAGTTGACTGCGACAATGTGGTGATTATTGATTCGGGCAAGATTGTTGCCAACGATTCTCCGCATAATCTCAAAAAAGATTATTCGTCAAACAGCCTTGTTTGGTACACGGAAGAAAATTCTGAAAACGATAATCTTCTCAAGGCAGATAATCTCGAATTTGAAAGAGTCGGAGATGCGTATAAAATCAAAATCAAGGACAGCAGACAGGCTCTTGAAATCACAAACAAACATACTGAAATTGTCGATTTTGAGATTATCAAAGGCAATATGGACGATGTGTTTCTGACCGTAACGGGTAAAAGGCTGGGTGACTGATATGAAATTTCAAAGAACACTTTGCTCATACAAGGGTATGACAAAACGAAATATAAAGGTATATTTAAAGGACAAAACCGCAATTATCTTCTCAATGATGACGCAGATTATCATACTCGGACTTTATCTTTTATTTCTCAAACAGAATTATGTTGATTCAATGACTTCAATGCTTGACGGCTTCAACATCAAAACAGAGGACAATTTGATTAATGCACTTGTAAATTCATGGCTTGTATCGGGCGTTATCGGAACATCTGTTGTTACGGTTGCAATGAACTCGCTTTCGGTAATGATTTCCGACAAGCAGAACAAGATTGACTACGACTACAACGCTTCTTCCGTAAAGGGCAGTACGGTTGTTCTATCCTACTTTTCTGGTGCGGTTGTAAACACAATTGTAATCAGCGCAATTTTGCTGACGGCAGGCATCGCATTTTCGTGCATATCGGGTTCAAGCTTTCCCGAATTTACAGAGCTTTTAAAATTGTACGGACTTGTGATTTTAGGCTCTGTTTCGGCTGTACTTATTCTTATGTTTGTTGCGTCATTTTTCAAAAAGAATTCAACCTATGCCGCATTCAACACACTTATTTCGGTTGCAATCGGTTTTGTAATCGGCGCATACATTCCCGTCAGCCAGTTTTCGGACGGAGTTCAGACATTTGTAAATCTTATCCCCGGCTCACACATTGCGGCTATGATAAGAAATGTGCTTGTCAGCCCGTGCATTAACGATATTTCGACCTCACTCGCAGGAGCAGACCACGGAATGTTTGCCGCAGAGGCAGAAAAAGCGTTTGCAACCAACCTCAACCTTTTCGGAAACGAAGTGGATTTCACATTTATGATGATGTACTCAATCGGTGCCATCTTAATTTTCCTTATCCTCAACCTTATATCATACAGATTCAGTTCAAAACGCAAGGACTGATTTATGACAGATAAAAAGCCGACACTCCGAAAAGTGTCGGCTTTTTTATATATAATCACTTCCAAACTTCTTCTGCAATTTCTTTTACAAGAGCAAGCTTTGCCCACTGCTCTTCCTCGGTAAGCTTATTACCGATTTCGCATGATGCAAAACCGCACTGCGGACTGAGATACAATCTGTCAAGCGGAATATACTTTGCCGCCTCATGAATACGATTGATTACAGTCTGCTTATCCTCAAGAACAGGTGACTTTGTTGTGATAAGACCGAGAACAACCTTTTTGTCACCGCTCACATATTTTAACGGTTCAAAACCGCCTGAACGCTCATCGTCAAACTCAAGATAATAAGCGTTGACATTTTCTTCACCGAAAAGTTTCTCTGCAACAGGATCATATGCACCGCTGCTGAAGTATGCAGAATGATAGTTACCTCTGCAAACATGAGTATTGATTACGAGGTCATCGGGCTTACCCTCAATTGCAAGGTTGTTTACCTTGAGAAGTTTCTCACTGATACTCTTAAAATCTGCATCCTCGCCATAGCGGTTTACGCTACCCTCCGCAACAAGAACGCCCCATGTGCAGTCGTCAAACTGGATATTTCTGCAACCTGCATCGTAAAGATCTTTGATTACCTTTTTGTATCCGTTCGCAATATCGTTGATAAGTTCTTCATCTGTCGAATAGAACTTCCTTGTCGTTTCAATATTTGCAGGAATGATGAACTGCTGGAAAAACTGTGCGGGAGCAGGAATTGTCTGCTTTGCTACTGTGTTTTCATCCTCAAGAGCCTTTACAAATTTGTAATGTTCAACAAACGGATGACTGTCAACCGAGATTTCGCCGGAAAGCCATGTATCGTCAATCAAAGCCTGTTCGCCGTGGAATGCAACACCGTTTTCGGTTTTTTTGTGTTCAACTCCGTTAAATCCCCACATGAAGTCAAGATGCCATGTTGCTCTGCGAAATTCACCGTCGGTAATCGCTTTTATACCGGCTTTTTTCTGTTTTGCAACAAGGTCAAGAATAGCCTTGTCCTCAACTGCGGTAAGCTCTTCTTTTGTGATTTTACCGTTTTCAAAATCAAGTCTTGCTTTTTTAAGATAATCGGGTCTTAAAAAGCTGCCTACTGTTTCAAATCTAAATGGTGTGTGCTGTTTACTCATCTTAAATACCTCCGTGGAAATTTGATGAGTTAATTATATTATGAATTCACAGACTTGTAAAATACTTGTTATCAGCCGTTTGCTATTAGTTTTTCTTATATCAAATATGTTTCTTTAAAGCCTCAATATATGCCTCGGCAAGGTTACTGTGTAAAATCTTTTTATTTTCGATATAACCGATTTTCATATTGCCCTCTTCATCAAGGGGGATTGCGGTTATATTATCACCGTTTAGCTCATTGTCGATTACACCGCTGCAAACTGTGTAGCCGTTGAGTCCGATTAAAAGGTTGAACAGGGTTGCTCTGTCTGTCACTCTGATATTTTTTGTACGCCCGACCGTGCTGAAAATTTCTTCCGAATAATAAAAAGAATTATGCTCCCCCTGTTCAAACGAGAGATACGGATAATCGGCAAGCTCCTCCATTGTAACGGATTTTTTGTCTGCAAGCGGATGGTCGGTTGATACAAACACATGAGGCTTTGCCGTAAAAAGCTCGGTGAATGTCAGCGACTTTGATTTTATAATTTTCATCAGCGCATCTTTGTTAAAGCTGTTGAGATAAAGAATTCCGATTTCGCTTTTCATCTTTGCAACATCGTCAATAATTTCGTAGGTTTCGGTTTCACGAAGTGAAAAATCGTACTCCTCGCCTGCAAACCGTCGGATAAGATCAACAAATGCATTGACTGCAAACGAGTAGTGCTGGGTTGAAACGCAGAATTGCTGCTTTATCTTTGTTCCCGACTTATACACTCCCTCAAGCAGGCTTGCCTGTTCAAGAACCTGTCGTGCATAGCCGAGAAATCTTTCACCCTCGTTTGAAGTTACAACGCCTTTGTTTGTGCGTGTAAAAATCTTTATGCCCATTTCCGTTTCCAACTCACGAATTGATGTTGTAAGTCCCGGTTGGGAAATAAAAAGTTCTTTTGACGCTTCACTCATTGAGCCTGTGCGGGCAACGGTGACAACATATTTTAACTGTTGCAAAGTCAACCTTGTTCAATCCTTTCAAAAAACAAATTTCCTCATTCAACATAGAAAACACGGTTTTCTCTTCTCGGCGAAGTTTTGGGATATTCACCGTTCACATAACCGATAACGCAGTGACCGATACCCTCATAGTCACCCTCAATGCCGAGTGATTTGAGAATTTCTTTGCCCTCTTTGCTTTCAAATTCTTCCTTTGCACGGTGAATCCAACAACTTCCGAGTCCCTCATCATGGGCGGCAAGCATAAGATTTTCCATTACAAGAGTACCGTCATACAAATATGTAGGAGCTGCTTTATCGGCAAGCACAATCAGAACAACGGGAGCGTTATAGAACGGATCAACATCTTTCCCCATAATTTCGGCATTCATTCTTGAAAGCTTGTCACGCATTTCTTTGTTTGTAACGGCAACGATAATAACCGGCTGTCTGTTCATTCCTGACGGTGCATACAGACCTGCGGAAATGATTTCGTCAATAACTTCCTTTGGCGGCATTTCAGACTTAAAACTGCGAACGCTTCTTCTTGATTTCAGTTTTTCGATAAATTCACTCATTATGTAAACCTCTCAGTCCTCATAAAATTTTGCAAAATCTTCAACGGATTTTCTCTTCGGTCTTACGATTTCGGAATCAGTGTAACCAACTGCGATAACGCTGACAACAGCCTCTGTTTCGGGAATGTCAAATTCTTTTCTGAGCTTTTCACCGTCACGGATACCCATAACAAGAGTTGAAAGACCGAGTTCGGTTGCCTTTAGCAAAAGTGCCATATTGTTAAGACCGAGATCGTAATATCCCCAGCCGTTGCCGATTTCAGTCACGGCAGTACCGTCTTTGTCAAAACCCGAACGGTTGAGAACAACTGTTGTCACGATATATGCAGACGCATTTTCTGAATTTTTTCTGTTAAATTCGGGGAGTGCCTCTCTTACGGCATTCTTACTTTTCTCGCCTGTTGCAACATAAAAGCGCGGCGTCTGCGAGTTCTTCCACGAAGGAGCAAGATTTGCCGCCAACAGCATTTCATCAAGCAAGCTTTTGTCAACTTTTTTATCTATATAATGTCTTGTGCTTTTTCTGTTATTTAAAGCCTCAGATAATTCCATAATCAAACCTCCAAAATTTTTATACCTATATTGTACCAATGGAGTGGGAATTAATCAAGGGTTAAAGCAGAATATAGAACAAAATCGGTATCGTAAAAACTGCCGTAAGCTGTGACACAAGCGCCATACTTGCACCGTCATCGGGACTTTTTCCGTAGGCTGACGGAATGATTACCGTGTTAAGTCCAAGCGGCATTGCATTTGCGCAAAGTGTTGCGACAACTGCCTCCTGAGGTGCGTTAAAAAGCTTTAATATCAGAACCGAAACCGTTGGCAGAAACACAAGGCGGATTCCTGCAACAACATAGGTCTGCCATTTGCCGAAAAGATTTGCAAAGCTGTAGCCGCCTATTACAAAGCCTGTCAGAATCATTGCAATCGGAGACATACAGGCAGCGGTTGAATTGATTATTGTTGTAACAAGTCTGAATTTCGGAATCGGCAATAAACCGAGAATTGCTCCGATAAAAATTGAAACAAAAATCGGATTAACAAAATTTTTCATTGAAAATTTGCCGTGTCCGTTCGGCACAAGCCACGCAATTCCTATTGAATAAGTAAACAGATTAAGCGGTAAAGTGAACATAAGATAGTCGAAAAGCTCCATGCTTTCTGCGCCGTATATTCCCGACACCATTGCAGTTCCGACAAATCCGAAATTTGAAACGGAAATTGAATAGCGGTACACCTTTTTCAGATATTCCGTTTTTCCGAGAAACCTTGACGCAATAAATCCCGTTGCAATGCAAAACAGCAGAACCCCTGTGCTGTATGCAATGAACACCCATTTTTCGCTTATGTTTTTTACTGTACAATTGCTGCGGAATGTGTTAATTACAACGGCGGGCATAAGAATTCTGTTCTCAAGCTTTGAAAAAATTTCGGCTGAATTTTCCGGCAAAAATCCGCCCTGTCGGATTGTAAAACCGATAAATATAAACGAAAACAAAACCGCAATCTGAAAAATCACCGATGAAAAAATCTCCACAAATTCATCCCCTTTTAAAGCCAAAACACCCCCAGTCCGAGGGGCTGAGGGTGTAAGCTTCAAATCAAATTACTTGCAGCTGCACTTTGCTTCAAAGCTCTGGCAGTCCGTGCACTGACAAACAGTCGGATTTGCCTCGTGAGTTCCGACCTTGATTGCTTCAAGCGAACAGTAGTCTTTTGTGCTGTTGTGATGCTTACAGTTTGTTACCGAGCACATAATGCTTTGGTTACAATATGCATTGTTTTCCATAGTATTCATTCTCCTCATTCATTTTTGCGGATTAGCCGCTTTTTATATTGTTTCTGCATTTTGCGGATTTATACCGCACACTTTGAAACATCTGCAATAAAATGTATTGAGGTGAATTACATGAATGTTGTATCGGCTGTTTTTCTTGTTGTTTTTGCCGTAATCGGAATTTGTGCATTTGTCCGTGAATTAACATTTTTTCTCTTTCGTAACAGAAAAAATAATACCGTTATGTTTGTTGCTCCCGTCAGCGGAAAATGTGAAAATGCCGAATATATTTTGCGAAGTGCTGCCGCAAGGGTAAAATGGATAAGCAGAGGAAGAAATGACTGTGTAATTTGCCTTGACTGCGGTATGGACGATGAAACAAAAAGAATTTGCCAAAAAATATGTCGTGACTACGGCTTTGCAAAGCTTTTGACAAAACAGGAATTTTTAAAAATGATAAAGTAAAAATCCAAACGAAATTTAAACAAAAATACTGCCACGGAATATGCCGAGGTTTTATAAGGCAGTATGATAAAACTTAATAAACCCAAGACATTGCCATGGCAGTATGAGGCTTTGACTGTAAAAGGTCAAAGCCTTTTTCTTATCAAAAGTCTGTGAGTGCATTTTTGCATATACAAATGACCGAAAGGAGCAGAGTAATGGAAGCATTATGGTTTGTGCTTGGATTTGCTGTGACAACAACAGTTGTACTTGCAACGGAAAAACTTATCATCAAAAACTAAAATCGGAGGTAAAAATGTTTGGACTTATAATGACATTGACTGCAAAAGTCGCAGTAGAAATGTTTGCAAAAGGTGCAGGAACGGCTATTACACTTCTATACACAGGAACAAAGCTGAGGAAAAGAAAATGATTGAAATATTCTTATTATATCATAATCACAAGGTGCATTATGATATAATCACCCATCGAGAATTTTGCAAGGCAAAATTTGAGGGGAACATAAATTCATATAATAAGCACTCACAAACACTTTAGATTATAACTATAATTTCCGTGCTTATTATATCATAAATCCGTTAGCATTAACAGACAAAATTCATAAGCAAAGCACCTGCAATGTGCATAACAAAATTTACACATAGTAAAAGCATACAAATAACCATAGTAAAACTTGATGATTATGCTGATTTATTATCTACAGTATTGTATTCGTATAACGATAATGTTACAATTATGTCAGAGCAATAATAACCGGTTTGAACTTAAAAACAATTATTAACAGAAAGGTATGAATTATATGAAGCTTGATTATATTAACGAAGAAAATAAATTTAATGAAGATGAATTTGAAGAACTCACCGAAGATGAGATTTATCTTAACAAAGGTGCAGATGCGTATCAGGCGGGCGATTATGAAACAGCAATCAGGCTTTATCAAAAGTCTGCCGATATGGGAAATATAACCGCACTGAGCAATCTTGGCTACTGCTATTACTACGGAAGAAGCTTTCCTGTTGATAAAACCAAAGCTAAAGAATGTTGGGAAAAGGCGGCTATTTTCGGCGATATTCCGTCTGTTTACAAGCTTGGTGATATGTACAGGTACGGCGATTTACCGCAAAATCTCGATTATTCACACGCTTTGTACAAAAGGGCATTTTTGTTAGCTCTTGACAATATGGACAACTACTATGTTGCTCCCGATGCATTTTTAAGAATGCTAAAGTATTACCCCGAGGAAATTTCCGACTTTGGCTATTCACCTATCGACATAGCCGCCCATTGCGTTATCGGAATAAAAGATCGCATTGCAAGAGGTGACAATTATTCGGGAAAAGTTTTAAGTGATGCAAAAGCCGTACTCATAAAATTACTTGATGAATAATTTTTTTAATTAACAGTTTGGAGAAAATTATGTTTAAAAAACTTCAGGAAAGAAAACAACAACAATACGAAGAATATGTAAGAATGAGAAATGCAGAAAGAGAACGATTGTATTCGCTACCGGAAAAAGAATTGATGGTGGAAACTCTTTTGGAAATAAGAGATTTGAATAACAAAATAGATGATTTAAAAAGAACCGTTATACTTTACAGTAATCTTAACGGCAATTAAATATTAACTTAACAAAAAGGACAAATTCACTCACGGGATTTTCGCTTAACAGCGTGCCTGTTATGATGTGTGAATTTGTCTTTTTTATTGAACCAAAATTATTACTGTGATATAATTTTAACTATAAAACTACTTACGATTTATTCGGAGAAAATATGGATAAGCAACGAAAAAATAAGATGACAAAAGATACAATTCCCGAGGGGTTCAGCGTACCGCTTGCGGTGTTTGACTTGATTCCTGTTATATTTTTCGGACTGTCGGCAATTAGAGAGTAGGCAGTCTTTTTCACAGCACATTGTTTGTAATCGGAGCAGTGATATGCCTTGTTTCAGGCGTAGTCAAAGTACTTTGGAAGCTGATTGCCGCTGTTGCAAAGAAAAACATATGGCTGATGTTCGTACAAATGCGAATTTTTATGCCAATCGGATTTATTGTTCTGATAACAACGCTCATTGTTGACAGAACAAATTTAAACGGTTCGGCAATACTTGCAGGATTGCTAAGTTTCCCCTCGTGCATTTTCTTCGCAATAGGCGTAATCGGAATGATTTTGATGACCGTTCTCGCATTCAAAGCAGACTCCTCAAACCCAAAAGTGAACCTGACAGAACAATTCATCATACCACCGCACAGTTATGCTTCTTTGTATGATTGATGTTAGTTTAATAATATTTCAGCGTGATTTCATCATTCATATTTTAATAATCACTTTACACAACCACCTGATTTTGGGTGGTTTTTATTTTGCATTACTTTACGCAAATTCGCTCTAATAATTTTTAATTAAATTTTCGAAAAATTGCATTATTCTATGCATTTTTCTTTAGATTAGGGGGTATAAGTGGAGGGGGGTTCTTCTTTAGTTACAACAGGAGTGATTATATGAGCGGTTGCAAATACATAACAATTTCATACAACATACTCTCGGACAAGAGATTGAATTCTACGGACAAGCTTGTTTACGGTATTATTGAATCGGCTTGCAGAATGTATGACAGTTGTTGCACTATGAGTAATGACACGATTGCTAAGATACTAAATACCACCACAAGAACAATTCAAAGCTCAATTTCTAAACTTGTAAAATACAAATTCATATATCGTAAGATTGAAAATGCAAACGAATCTTACATCAAACTAAGGAGTATGACTGTAATTCAGGACACGGACACTACGAAGAATACTTCATACCCCCATGAAGAAAATTTCACTCCCCCCATGAAGAAAACTTCACATAAATATAATAATAAAAATAATAATAAATATATTGTCGAAATCAAGGAGATTATCGACTATTTGAATTTGAGAGCAAGAAAGAATTTTCGCAGTTTAACCGCTGCAACACAAAGTCTTATTAAAGCAAGACTTAACGAAGGCTTTACTGTTGAAGATTTTAAGAAAGTAATTGACATCAAGTGCAGTGAGTGGCTTGGGAGTGATTACGCACAATACCTCAGACCGCAAACGCTGTTCGGGACAAAGTTTGAAAGCTATCTGAATTCTATTGACACCGTTAAGCCAAAGAAAGATTTTGACATTCTGTCAACCTATGAAACATTATAAATTACGGAGGTTATATGAAAGATACAACAGAAATTGAAAACCGACTCATCGGTCATATTATCAACTTTGACGAGGGCAAAAGCCTCATCAGCGAATTGTCGGACGATTTGTTCACAGATGAAACCAACCGTTCCCTATTCGCAATTATCCGCAAAGAATTCAAAAGCGGAAATCCGGATACAGGCATTTTGCTTTCTAAATGCTCAAATGAACAGAAACAGCGTATTCTTGAATGTGCCGACAGTTCGTTCAGAACGGACAATGTGAATGAATATATTAAAATTCTGATTGATGAATCTGCAAAAAGATTTATGAAATCAAGCCTTGAAAGCTCAATCATTGACGGCAGTATTTCACCTTCAAAGCTGAGGAGCATTGCCGATACAGCCAATGAAATCGCTCACAATGACACATTTAGGCAGAATGAGAAAATGCTCAATGATTACATTTCGCACATTGGCAAGGCTCACAAGGGCATTAAAACATACTTTCCAAAGCTTGACCGCTTTACTTCGGGATTGAAGAAAGGCACACTCGCAATACTTGCGGCAAGACCGTCTGTCGGCAAGACTACGCTTGCACTCAACATTGCGGTAAATTGTGCCTTACACGGTCAAAAGGTTATGTTCTTTTCGCTTGAAATGACCTACGATATGATTTTGGACAAGGTGTTTTCTTCTCAATGCAATATTCCTTATGAGAATTTCAGAAACAGTCAGAATGCCGAACAGCTGCAATCCACAGCAAGAAATTTTGCATTAGGAACGAACATTTCAAAATATCTTATTGTCAGGGACAGAACAAGAAATGTTGAAGCAATCACCTCTGAAATTGCCAAAGAAAAGCCTCAGCTTGTAATTGTTGACTATGTTCAGATTGTTTCAACGCTGAAGAAATTCGGTGAGAGCAAGCGACTTCAGATTGATTACATAACAGGCGAACTCAAAGCGATTGCAAAGCAGACAGGCTGTTGCGTTATTCTACTTTCACAGCTCAGAAGAGCCGATACAAACCATATTCCGACAATGGAAGATTTGAAAGAAAGCGGAGGTCTTGAACAGGACGGTGACTATGTTTTTCTCCTTGACAGAGAATATGTCCGCAACCGTGACTCAGGCATTCCTCCCGAAGAAACCATGCTGATAATTGCGAAGAATAAATTTGGCAAAACCGCAAAAATAGAGCTTAACTTTGACGGCAAATATCAGAATTTTACGGAACCAAAGAAAACAAATTTTCCGCCTTATAAAACACCGAAAGCACCCATAATGCTTGATATTTCCGAATCACTCATTTCCTCTGAAATTCAGAATTCATTTGAAACTCACGAACTTGATAACTAATGCCCCGCATAGAAAAAGTCACGACTGCATATGCAATCGTGACTGGGTTGGTGGAGATGAGGGGAATCGAACCCCTGTCCGAAAAAATCTTGCCAAGGGTTTCTCCGAGCGCAGTTGGTGTTTTAAATCTCCCTCGGTGCATCGCCCATCAACAGGCTATGCACTTTGGCAGCTCCTAAACTGTGACAGGGTTCGGAGCGCTCCCCTGTTCACATTTACCTCTAATCGACGCCCCTTACACAGCCGAGGTACTCTGTGCAGGAACGAGCAGCACTCAGGCTGCTAAAGCAACTGTTTTGTTGTCAGTTAATTTTAAAGTTGCGGATTTTATGGCGGTTCCGCACCGCCGCTCGCTTACCAAGGTTTGAAATCCCCGTCGAAACCTTTACATCCCCATATTTAGTTATAAATTACAGAAATCTGCAATTGTCTATATTGAAAACCTGTATTCGGTAACAGGCTTATCAAATATTTTTTCACAACAGACAAGACAACATTCAATATGCTTTGTGTTCTGCTCAATCGGTGAATATATCACAGCCGTTTTCAAATTGCTTTTGTTCGAATCATCCATTGCAAAAACAACAACGCCGTCATCGGTTGCCAATACACCCATCCCTTTGAAAGGTTTGTCAAGCTCATCAAAAAGGCAGAACATCACTGAGATTTCATCGTCACACGAATACTCAACATACGGAAACACAATATCATTTTTGAAAAATCCCTTCATTTCGGAATTATCGGCTGAATTCAAAAGTTTAAGATTTTTAATCACAATCTGATTTTCGCCGTCAAAAATTTCAATCGGAATATTTACTTCCTTGCCAACTTCAAGGCTGAGTTTTGCTAACGGATAATCTGTCTTTTGATATTTTGAAAATATTATTTCAACATTCTTTGTCAAATCAAGCAAAGACAAATCATCAATCTTATTCTCAAGTTCAATAAAGTTTATGAACAGAGAATCAAGAGGAGCGTCGAAAAACCTGTCGCTCTTCCAACCGAGTTTCATAAACTCTGAGATGATATATGACCTTGTTAATTCGCAACATTCAAGCGTTTCACCGCATACTGAGTCAAAGTCAAAACGCTGTCCGTCAATTACAATTGCTGAAAAATCATCGGACAAATCAGAATTATTTTTCTTTTCAAGAATGATATTTTCTCTCAAAGTCAAATCTTCACAGCAAATATCATCTTTGGAACAATTGAAATTCAACAGAACAAGCTCGGTTTTATCGGACGAATTTGCAAAGCCGAGCACGGAATAATCGGTATCAAAGGCAGAAAAGTCCCGTCCGATTAAAGCAAAATCGCTGTATTCCGAAATATTTTCGTACAAGCTACGCAAACTCATAATAACACCAAACTATCTTCTCTGTTCTTTAATGGCACGCTCCATATCACGCTTTGCGGAGCGTTCTGCCATATCGGCACGCTTATCGTATAGCTTTTTACCTTTGCATAGTCCAACCTGAAGTTTTACCTTGCTGTCCTTGAAATACAGACTAATCGGGATAAGTGAATATCCCGTCTGCTTAACCGTGCCGTAGAGCTTTAAAATCTCTTTTTTGTGCATAAGAAGCTTTCTCACACGCATCGGATCACGGTTAAAGATGTTTCCCTGTTCGTAAGGAGAAATGTGCATTCCGTTGACAAAAATTTCGCCGTCAACAATTGAACACCAGCTGTCCTTGAGATTTACTCTGCCGGCACGCAAGGATTTTACTTCCGTACCGCAAAGCTCAATTCCGGCTTCATAGGTTTCCTCGACAAAATAATCGTGTCTTGCCTTTTTGTTCTGAGCAATCGTTTTCATATTTGCCACTGCACATCCTCCTTTCTACTGTGGAATACAAGATTATACTACTGCTTTGACAATTTGTCAATAGTTTAAATCAAGAAATTAAATTTCATTTCTGCCCTCAAGAGCCTTTGCAAGGGTGTATTCATCAGCATATTCAAGGTCACCGCCAACGGGGATACCGTAGGCAAGCCTTGTCACCTTTACACCAAGCGGCTTTAAGAGCTTTGAAATATACAGAGCCGTTGCATCGCCCTCAACGGTCGGGTTGGTTGCCATAATGACCTCCTCAACCGATTCCTCGTTAAGCCTTGCAAGCAGTTCTTTTATTGTAAGGTTGTCGGGACCGATATCGTTAAGCGGTGAGATTGAACCGTGGAGAACATGATAAACACCCTTAAATTCGTGGGTATTTTCAATAGCGGTAGCATCTCTCGGAGTTTCAACAACGCAGATAACGGAATGATCCCTTGCGGGATTTGCACACACGGGACAAAGGTCTTTGTCTGTAAGATTACAGCATTTACTGCAATAGTGAATCTTTGTGTGGGCATCCATCACCGCACCCGCAAGCTGTTCCGCTTCTGTTTTTGACAGATTGAGAACATAATATGCAAGTCTTTGAGCGGTTTTGTTACCGATTCCCGGCATTCTTTCAAACTGCTCCACCAAATTTTCAAGCGGAGCAACATTATATCCCGACATAATCAGAACATTCCCGGAATGTTAAGTCCGCCCGAGATTGTTTCCATTTTGTCCTCTTTTTCCTTAGCGGCTGCTCTGATTGCCTCATTTGCAGCTGCCATAACGAGGTCTGAGAGCATTTCTACATCCTCGGGATCAACAACTTCCGGTGAAATCTCAACATTGGTGAGTTCCATTTTGCCTGTTACTGTAACCTTAACTGCACCGCCGCCGGCTGTTGCCTCATACTCTTTTGTTTCGAGTTCCTTTGATGCGGCCTCCATATCATCCTGAAGTTTCTGAGCCTGACGGGCAAGCTGCTGAATGTTGTTTGCTCCGCCGCTGCCGTAACCCTTTGGTAATCTTGCTTTCATAATTTTATCTTCCTTTCGGTTATTCTTGTGTTATTATTACATCGCTTCCCTGCAAGCTTTCAATAAGCTTGTCAACGGGATCGGTTTTTTCTTCCTGTTTTGCACTCGGTCTTTTATACGGACCGAGATTATAGTGCTGACCTGTTGTTTCTAAAATAAGCTGACGGATTTCCTGTCGTCTTTCGTTATTTTTGAGGAGTTCAAAAGCCATTTCATTATCTGTGTCAATCAGCAAATATTTTCCGCTTGTGTAGGCGGCAGAATTTGCAAATGCCGCCGCAATTGCCCTTGAAACAGGTTTCATATTATTGACTACCTCTGCCCAATCGGGAAAAGGCTGTGCGTTATTATAGATTGCATCAAGGTCAACGCTCTGTCTTTGAGCTGTTTTCTTAGGCTTTTGCTGTACAGAAACGGGTTGTTCCTGTATTGGCTGAACGGGCTGTTTCGGTGTCGGCATCTCAACAGGAGGCGTCGGAATTACCGGCTCGTCCTTTATTTTTTCCGAAACAGGTTTTGTTTCCTGCGACTTTTCGGGTTCTGCATTTTGAACCTCGGGTTTTGGAGTTTCACTCTGAACAGACTGCGGTACAGTTTGCACCTGTTCGGGAACATAGTTCACCTTTATTCCCTTTTTAACAGCCTTTTCAAGGGCGGTTACCCTTGCGGTCAAAGCCTCAATTGTACCGTCAAGCTCAGCCGATGACAGCTTTACAACCGCCATTTCAAGCTCTGTTCTGTCGCCTGTTCCCCTGCCCATATTCTGATATGCCTTTGAAAGCACATCCATATAATAAACAATGTCGGCAAGTGAGAGGTAATCCGACTGCGTTTGAGCCTGTTCAAACTCATCGTCAGCCATAATCACGATATCCCTCGGATTTTTTACCGACTTTATGAGCATAAGCGTTCTGAAATGCGAAAGCAATTCATCGCAAAGCCTTGCCATATCCTTGGACTCACCGTAAAGCCTGTCAACAATTTCAAGTGCCTTTGCTGTGTTCTTATTGATTACGCAGTTAGAAAGCTCAAAAAGATATGTCTTTCTCGCAAGTCCTGCGGCACTGCGAACAACATCTTCATCAATTTCCGAGCTGATTGCAATACATCTGTCAAGAAGCGAAAGAGCATCTCGCAACGCACCGTCAGCAACAGATGCGGCAAGCATTGCGGCACTGTCGCTCAGTGTCACGCCCTCCTGATTTGCAACATAGAGCAGTCTGTCTGCTATTGCACGGGGTGGGATTCTGTGAAAATCGAAACGCTGACAGCGTGACAGAATTGTCTGCGGAAGCTTGTGAACTTCGGTAGTTGCCAGAATGAATATGACATGTTCGGGAGGTTCTTCAAGCGTTTTGAGCAAGGCATTGAACGCCTCGGTTGTGAGCATATGAACCTCGTCAATGATGTAAACCCTGTATTTGCACTTTGCGGGCTTGAACTGAACCTCGTCAATAATCTGACGGATATCATCAATTTTTCTGTTGGATGCGGCATCCATTTCGACAATGTCGAGGATACTGCCGTCGTCAATTCCCTTGCAGATTTCACATTCACCGCAGGGATTTCCGTTTACGGGATGAAGGCAATTGACTGCCTTCGCAAGAATTTTTGCACAGGTAGTTTTGCCCGTACCTCTTGAACCCGTAAAAAGATATGCATGGTTAAGACGGTTGGTGCTGATTTCGTTTAAAAGAGTTGTGGTTATGTGTTCCTGTCCCGAAACATCGGCAAAGGTTTTCGGTCGCCACTTTCTATAGAGTACCTGATACAAAAATTCACCCCGCAATCAACAAAAAATGCAAGCCGTCAGCCGAAATAACGGCAATCGTACAAATGAGTGAACGACAGACTTACTGCATCGCATCGGCAATACTGCTTAATGCTGCTCGGTTCCCCGCCTGACATGATTCACAGACCCCAATCGTACAGGGCCTGTCGCTCACTTAATTGCACGCTTTTTGACTTCTTGCAATTCTGAACTAAATTATTCATTTCTTTGTTCGTAAAAAGAAATATATTGTACAAAAGAACACCATTGCAAGACAAGCTGATTGTTCAGTCTGCTTCACAACGAGCTTATTATACCATAACCGATTAATAAAATCAATAGGTTTTGGTTATTTTTATTGTTTGCAGTCACAGAAAGATATCGTATGTTTTGCAGCGGCAAACATTGTTCACCGCTGCAAATGAATACACATTTTTGATTAAATCATAAGTTATGTGAATAAACAAAATGTTACATCAATGCGGGCGTCCAATGAACGCCCACAGCATAGACTGCATAAACACTTGCAATTTTGCACTCGGGCATAATATGCTGTTTATTATGCAATCTATCTTCACGAATTGGGAACGGCGGCTCGCCGTCAATTTTTAATTTGCTAAGATTTCCCTTGCAACGAATACACCGCCGGCGCTGGCATGAGAAAGTGAATGTGTAACGCCGCTTCCGTCACCGATGATATAAAGTCCCTTGTGGGGCGACTCGAGGTGCTCGTCAACATCAACTTCCATATTATAGAACTTAACCTCAACACCGTAGAGAAGTGTGTCATCGTTGGCTGTGCCGGGGGCAATTTTGTCAAGAGCATAAATCATTTCAATGATACCGTCAAGGATTCTCTTTGGAAGCACAAGACTCAAATCGCCCGGTGTTGCGTCAAGGGTCGGAACAACAAGTCCTTCTTTGATTCTGCTCGGATTGCTTCGGCGACCTCGAATCAAATCACCGAAACGCTGAACAATTACACCGCCGCCCAGCATATTGCTAAGACGGGCAATGCTTTCGCCATAACCGTTGCTGTCCTTGAAAGGCTCTGAAAAATGCTTGCTGACGAGAAGTGCAAAGTTTGTGTTCTCTGTCTGCTTTGCCTTGTCTTCATAGCTGTGACCGTTTACTGTGATAATGCCGTTTGTGTTTTCGTTTACAACGCAACCCTTCGGATTCATGCAGAATGTACGCACATTGTCCTCGAACTGTTCTGTGCGGTAAACAATCTTGCTTTCGTAGAGTTCGTCTGTGAGGTGTGAAAAGATTGCGGCAGGGAGCTCCACACGAACACCGATGTCAACACGGTTCGACTTTGTGGGAATATTAAGGTTATGACAAACATGTTCCATCCACTTGCTGCCGCTTCTGCCGACTGAAACAATGCACTTTTTGCACTCATAATTTTCATCGGCTGTGTCAACAAGATAACCTTCCTTATCATTGCCGTTCTTGAGTTCAACATTTTCAACAGGTGTATCAAAGTAGAAATCAACCTTGTTTTCAAGGTAATCATAAAGATTTTTAAGCACAATGTAGTTGATGTCCGTACCGAGATGACGGACTGATGCGTCAAGAAGATTAAGCTTATTCTGTAAACAAAGCTTCTTAAAGCTTGTGCCTGCTGTGGAATAAAGCTTTGTACCCTCTCCGCCGAACTTCATATTGATTTTGTCAACATATTCCATAAGCTCAATAGCTTTTTTCTTGCCGATATGTTCGTAGAGCGTGCCTCCGAAATCGTTTGTTATGTTGTACTTGCCGTCGGAAAACGCACCCGCACCGCCGAAACCGCTCATAATGGAACAGGTTTTGCATGAAATGCAATTTTTAACTTTGTCACCGTCAATCGGACATTTTCTCTTTTCAAGAAGATGACCTTTTTCAAATACGGCAACCTTTATTTCAGAGTTGTTTGTTACAAGCTCATATGCAGAAAAAATTCCGCCCGGACCTGCTCCTACAATAATAACATCGTACTTTTTCATTATCATTTTCTCCTTTATTTGTTGTGGGTAACATTTAAGGGCAATAAAAAAACCGCCAAAACATGATACTATGCCCCTTAACGAGGATTATAGTAAACTGTTTAAGGCAGTTTGTAGAAACACCCGTCCGTATTACGGGCTTATACAATCCAACTTCTGCACACGGCAGAAAATTGTTCTGATAAAAGTCATCAAAACCTTGGCTATTGTAGCAAATAATATCACAATTGTCAACAGAAAAATCGCAAAAATTTAAAATAATTTATTTTTCCTTATTCGCATAATAAGCCGCATAAAAATCGGGCAACAATTATGTTACCCGACAAATGCTTAAATATTATTCGTACTTTTCTGCAACCTCACCAAGACGCTTGTAGATGCTGTTTTCGGGAACATAACCCCTTACAAACGAAAGCGGATAGATGTTGGTGTTTCTGCCGATTACCGAACCGGGGTTAAGAACGCTGTTGCAACCTACCTCTACATGGTCACCGAGCATTGCACCGAACTTTTTAACATTTGTATCAACCTTATCGCCATCGCAAAGAACAGTTACAAGACTCTTGTCACTCTTGAGGTTTGATGTGATTACACCTGCGCCTGTGTGTGACTTGTAGCCGAGAATACTGTCACCAATGTAGTTATAGTGCGGAGTCTGAACACCGTCAAAAAGAATTGAATTTTTAAGCTCTGTTGAGTTACCTACAACTGCACCTCTGCCGACAATTGCATTGCCTCTGATAAAAGCACACTGTCTGATTTCGGCATCTTCGCAGATAATGAGCGGTCCGCCGAGATATGCGGAGTCAAAAACCTTTGCACTTTTTGCAACCCACACATTTTCTCCCCTCTGCTCGTAGATTTCGGGATCAAGAGTTTTTCCGAGTTCAATGATAAATTTGCTGATTTTCGGAAGAGCCTCCCACGGATAATCAACGGTTTCAAGCAAGGGCTTTGCGATAGTCCTGCTGTAATCAAACAGATTTTTTGCCAATAATTTTTCGTTTTCCATTTTTAACATTTACTCCCAATATATATTATTCTTTCAAAGAATTTTACAGTTTTATACCTCAACAAAGAACAGCCAGTAACCGCTTGCGTCCTTTCCCGCAACAAACTCAACTCCTCCGCTTATGTACTTTGAAAATACATAGCTTTTGCCGTTCTGAGGATTTGTCACGGTGGCACAACTGCCCTCATGAATCCAACGCTCGTTGAAAACATTAATTCCCTTGATGAGAAAAGTCTCTTTTGAGGTTTTGCCGACAAATCTGTAATTTTTCATAAAATCAGCCTTCTTTAACCTTTTGCGGTGACAGCCTGTTGTCAAGGCCTGTCTTTTTAAACACAAGCACAACGACAACGGCACAAATCACGCCGAGTAACATTCCGCAGAGAACATCTGACGGATAATGAACATAGTTATAAAGTCTTGAGAATACAATCAAAAGCGCAAGTACAAGTGCAGGAATTCCGAATCGTTTGTCCTTGATGAGCATAACGGTTGCCGCCGCAAGTGACGAACAGCTGTGTCCCGAAGGAAAACTGCTGCCTGACGGAATGGCTATGTTAAGCCCAAAGTCGGGATTCAACTCAGACGGTCTTGCTGAATAATCGATATTCACCATAAACGGCCGTGGTCGGTTTATAAGATTTTTTATTCCGATTTCACCGACAAGAAAGCCGATTGCCATTGCAACAAGCATCATAACTCCCATTGAGCGAGTTTTTTTAAAAATTATAAACACAATGCCGACTGCAATCCAGAAAAGTCCCATTTCACCCATATAGCTGAAAAAAGCCATAATCGGATCAAGAAAAGAGCATTTAAATGTGTTCTGAATAAATTCAAGAACCGAGGTGTCAAATGATTGAATCATATCAAAGAATGACATATCATTTTCCTTTCATAATATCATTATAACAACCAAAAAACAGAATGTCAAATTAAATAAATTTTAAGTTATTCACATTCATATTTTGCAAGTTTAGCATAAAGTGCTTCGTCAACAACAGCCTCAACCGAAAGTCCTTCGGCAACATATTCTTCATAAATGAGAGTGCCTTTGTTGCGGATTTCATTTGCAAGACCTGCCTGTGCAAACGGCAGAAGAATTTTTACTCTTTTCATTCTGACGGGAAGATTGTTCTCAATTGCATTAAGAAGTTCGTCAATACCCGTGCCGTTCTTTGCGCTTATGCGAACACAGGCTTTAAAATCCTGTGCAAGCATAGTTTCGTCAAGCAAATCGCACTTGTTGAGAACGGTTATAATCGGTGTATCACCGCAGCCGAGGGATTCAAGCAAGTCGGTTGTAACCTGCATATGGGTTCTTGCCTCGTCACTTGATGCGTCGCATACATTTAGAATAATATCAGACTGTGCCGCCTCTTCAAGGGTTGAGCGGAATGCTTCAACAAGGTGGTGCGGAAGTCTGCGAACAAGACCTACCGTGTCAATCATCATAACGGTTACACCGCTCGGAAGCTTCAACGCTCTTGATGTGGGATCAAGCGTTGCAAAAAGCTTGTCCTGTGCAAGCACACCTGCGTCCGTAAGGCAGTTCATAAGAGTTGACTTGCCTGCGTTTGTGTAGCCGACAATCGCACAGGTTATTACACCGTCCTTTTTTCTGCGTGAACGCAACATCTGACGATGCTTTTCAAGGTTGGAAAGCTCTTCTTTCAGGCTTTCAATTCTTCTGCGGATATGTCGTCTGTCGGTTTCAAGCTTTGTTTCACCCGGACCTCTTGTGCCGATACCGCCGCCGAGTCTTGACATTGCGATACCTTTGCCCGTAAGTCTTGGGAGCATATATTTAAGCTGTGCAAGCTCAACCTGAAGCTTACCCTCTTTTGACCTTGCTCTCTGGGCAAAAATATCGAGAATAAGCGTTGTTCGGTCAATTACTCTGACATCTGTTTCAGCCTCGATATTTTTAATCTGTGTCGGAGAAAGCTCGCTGTCGAACACAAGCAAATCTATCTCCTGCGATTCGCAGATTTCGGCAATCTCGGCAAGCTTGCCTGTGCCGACAAAAGTACCCTTTTCAATTTTTTGCAGATTCTGCGTTACCGACAAAACAGGATCTGCTCCCGCACTTTTTACAAGTTCAAAAAGTTCGTCAAGTGACGCCTGTGCGTCATATTCACCCGTGTCAACACTGACGAGCAATGCACGGGTAATTTTTTCTTCGTTACTTTTAAGCTCCATAAAATCCTCACTTGAAGTTATTTATTCATACTTTTGTCAAAACAGGTTTTCATATCCTCATCCGTGATTTTTCTGATAGGCTTGCACGGATTCCCCACAGCTACGCAGTCGGACGGAATATCCTTTACAACAACGCTTCCGCCGCCGATTACAACATTACTTCCGATTGTGACGCCCGGCATGACCTGAACTCCTCCGCCAATCCACACATTGTCGCCGACGGTAATCGGATAGGCATATTCAAAGCCTGCGTTTCTTCTCGGATAATCAACAGGATGACCTGCCGTGTAAAATCCGCAGTTTGGTGCAACAAAAACATTGTCGCCGAATTTCACCTTTGCACAGTCGAGAATCACCATATTGTGGTTTGAATAAAAATTTTCACCGAGTTCGATATTGTAGCCGTAGTCGCACCAGAACGGAGCGGTAATGTAGAAATTTTCCTTTGTACTGCCGACAATTTTCTTTATAAGAATTTTTTGAGTCTCTTCATCTTCAAACGGAAGATTGTTGTACTCTCTGCAAAGATTTTTAACCGAACAGCGTTCATTGCGAAGCTGTTTGTCACCCATTGGATTATACATCTGTGAATTAAGCATTTTTTCTTTTTCAGTCATAATTTTCTCCGTTAATAAATCACATAACAAAATTTACATAACAACGCTTATTATATTATAATCTCACCTTCAATACAAGTAAATCCAAAAATTAATTTACTTTTCAACTGACAACAAAATTCAATTTTAAAATTCATAGGGAGGATAATGGGACAGCGGTCTTTTGTATAATATAGTTACATTGAAAATATCAATGGAATTTGCAGAAAAAACGATTAAATTATGAGATTCCGTTTTGATTTGAGGAGGAATTATTATGGAAGGAAAAAGAAAAACCGTCACATCAACCGAAGTAAAACGCAGATACAACCAAAAAGTTTACAGTCAAATTTCATTTTCCGCCCCAAAGGAACTTGTTGAGGAATTCAGAGGGATATGCAGAAATATCGGAATTTCACAGGCAAGTGTTTTTAAAAAGTTTATCGCCGATTTTGTTGAAAAGTACAGATAAAATCAAAACCACTCGTTGAACGGATGGTTGCACTCTGCAGAAAAGCCCGAAATTCAAGCTGACCGAATTTCGGGCTTTTTATTTTTTGGTTTTAAATTTTTTCAACCTGCTGTTTCAATTTGCAAAAAATTTTAAGAATATATATTCAAAGAAATAAAATTGTGGTATAATGATGAAGAATATATACAAGGTATGTAGAGGCAACACAGGTTGTCTTTAATTAAGGAAGTGGCAAAATGAAAAAACTATTTACTATTATTGTGTGCAAGGTTCTGAAATTTGTCGGAGGATTGCTCGGCAAGGGCAGCAGTCTGCCGGGACAGATTGCGCTTAAGCTCTGCCCAGATATTCTCGGACGAATTGAACTGCCGAAATATATTGTTGCCGTAACAGGCAGTAACGGCAAGACATCTACCGTTGAGATGATTGCACATATTCTTTGTGAAAGCGGCAAAAAAGTTGCCTGGAACAAAGAGGGTTCTAACCAGATTGAGGGCGTTACAACTCTAATTCTCGGCAGTTGTACTCTTTCGGGCAAGGTTAAGTCGGATATTCTTCTCATTGAAAGTGACGAACGCTTTGCAAAATATACCTTCAAATACATCACACCGACTCATTATGTTATCACAAACCTTTACCGTGACCAGCTCACACGAAACGGTCATCCGGAATGGGTTTACAATGCCGTAAAGGATAGTATTCATCCCGAAACTCAGCTTATTCTTAACGCCGACGATCCGCTTGTTTCGTGCTTTGGCTACGGCAGGGATAATGTTGTATGGTTCGGTGCAGGCAATCTTCCGACCGATACAAAGGAGTTTGTCGGTGTTTATAATGACGGTGCATATTGCCCTCACTGCAAATCTCCTATGACATATTCAAGCTATCACTACGACCACATAGGCAACTATGAATGCACTAACTGCGGTCTTAAAAGGCAGGATACAAGCTACACAGTTACATCTGCCGATCTTGAAAAAGGCGAAATTACAATCAACAATAAGTACAAGATTGAACTTACGCTCAAATCGCTTTATAATGTTTACAATTTGCTTGCGGCATTTACCGTTGCGTCAATCACAGGTGTTGACGGCAACACAATTGCAAAGAGCCTGAGCAATTATGTTCTTAAAAACTTCCGTGTTGTAACATTCACACTAGGAAACAGAAAGGGTACGCTTGTTACATCAAAACATGAAAACAGCATTTCGTACAATCAGTCACTCAAGCTTGCCGCATCCGACAAGGATAAGTGCGATGTTTTGATTATTGTTGACGCAGTCAGCAGAAAGTATTTTACAAGCGATGTTTCATGGCTTTGGGACATCAACTTTGACCTTCTCAAAAGCGACAATGTAAATAACATTGTGCTTGCAGGAACATATTGCAACGACCTTGCAACAAGATTTTCTTTCTCAAAAGTTGACAGAAACAAAATCAAGGTTATCAAGGACATTGAAGAAGCCGTTGATTATCTTGACAATGACCGCAAAGAAAAGATTTATGTAATTACCTGTTTCTCAGACAAGGGTAAATTTCTTGAAAAGGTAAAGGTGGACTGATTATGAAAATTCTTCATTTGTATCACGATATAATGAACCTGTACGGAGAATATGCCAATGTTTCTGCGCTTGAAAGAATGCTTGAAAAGAGCGGTGTAAAATTTACAACCGACAGGCTTACCCTGTTTGACAATGCCGACCTGGGCGATTACGATTTTATCTACATCGGTTCGGGTACAGAAAAAAATCAGAAGCTTGTTTTGCAGGATTTTAAAAAGTACAAGGATTTTCTTGTTGAATATATCAACAGCGGCAAGGTAATTCTTATGACGGGCAACTCGTTTGAAATGCTCGGAAAAACAATTACAGACTCTGACGGCAAGATTTATGACGGACTCGGAATTTATGATTTTACAGTTACCGAGCAGAACAAACGCAGAATTACAGGCGATATTGTTTATACATCTGACATTCTCACAAAACCGATTGTCGGCTTTGTAAACAAGTGCAGTGAAATTAAAGGTATTGAAAATCATCTTTTCACTGTTAAACACGGACTCGGTGACTACGAAAACGCAAAAGCAGAGGGCTTGAAGGACAAGAACCTTTTTGCTACTCATGTTACAGGTCCTATTATGATTAAAAATCCGCATTTTCTTGAATATATTGCTTTGCAGATTTCAAAAAATACGGATGGCTTCAAGCCGTGTACGGATTACCTTGACTACGAAAGAGCGGGCTACGAAATTACTCTCGGCGAACTCACAAAAAGATTTGAGGAGTAAGTTTTAATGAACAACGACAATCTTCTTCAGCTTGAGGGAGCAATTGAAGGCGTGGTTTTCCGAAACGATGAAAACGGCTACACGGTAATTGAGCTTGCTGACGGTGACGATTACTTGACCGCTGTCGGAATTATGCCACAGGTGTCGTCGGGTGATGTTGTAAAGCTTACCGGCAAATATACAAATCATCCGAGCTACGGCAGACAGTTTGCCGTGCAGATTTGCGAAATCAGCAGACCTACCGAGGCGGCTGATATTCTGCGTTATCTGTCATCCGGAGCTATCAAGGGAATCGGCACTCAAACCGCACAAAGGCTTGTAAAGGAATTTGGCGAGGCAACGCTTGATGTGCTTGAAAATCAGCCTGAAAGAGTTGCAATGCTGAAAGGAATTTCTTCGCAAAAAGCCGAGGATTTTTCAAAGCAGTTAAAGCAGAACACAGGCGTGCGAACACTCATGCTTTTTCTCGGCGAGTACGGAATTTCAAACACCGCATCGGTCAAAATTTTCAACGCTTACGGTCCGAGCTGTGTCGATTTAATCAAGAAAAATCCGTACATTCTCTGTCAGGGTGATTTTGGGGTATCGTTTGAGAGTGCGGATTTTATTGCTAAAAAAGAAAAATTAGAACCCGATTCAAATGTCCGTATGCGTGCAGGAATCGTACACATTCTTCATCACAACGAGCGAAACGGTCACACCTGTCTGCCAAAGGAAAAGCTGCTGAAGGTTTCAACCGATTTTCTCGGAATTGACGGTGAAAAGGTTTCGGAGTGCATGGAAGAAATGCTGTTTGACCGTTCGCTTATCGAGGATAAGATTGACGGCAAAAAATTTGTGTTTCCCCCCAATGTTCACCTCTGCGAAATGTACATAGCGTCAAGAATAAAAATGTTGCTTAAATTTCCGTCAGAGAAAATTAAAAACATTGACAAGGCGATTGAAAAATGTGAAAAAGAGGACGGAATCGAATATGCCGATTTGCAAAAGAAAGCAATCACTATGGCACTTACCGAGGGTATGCTTATTCTGACGGGCGGCCCCGGTACAGGAAAAACGACAACCCTCAATGCTATAATAAAAATAATGAAAGCAAACGGCAAAACTGTTTTGCTTTCTGCCCCCACAGGCAGAGCTGCTCAACGAATGAGCGAGCTCACGGGCGATGAGGCAAAAACTCTGCACAGACTGCTTGAGGTCAGCTGGGATAAACATGACAACCCCGTTTTCAACAAGAACGAACGCAATCAGCTGAAATGCGACGCATTGATTGTTGACGAGGTTTCAATGGTAGACGCATTCATTATGGAAAGCGTTATGAGAGCGCTTTCCACAGGATGCAGACTTATTCTTGTAGGCGACTCCGACCAGCTCCCCTCCGTAGGTCCGGGTAATGTGCTCGGCGATCTTATCGAAAGCGGACTTATTCCCGTTGTACGGTTGAATGAAATTTTCCGTCAGGCACAGCAGAGTCTTATTGTCACAAACGCACATAAGATTGTGAACGGTGAAATACCCATTCTTAATTCCGCCGACAAGGACTTTTTCTTTCTTCAAAGAAACAATAAATCAGAAGTTTCAGCGGTAATAGCTGACCTTTGTGCAAATCGTCTGCCAAAGGCATACGGATATTCTCCGTTTGAAAACATTCAGGTGCTTGCTCCGTCCAAAAAAGGTGAACTCGGAACTGCCGAGCTTAACCACAAATTGCAGGCGGCGCTAAATCCGAAGGATGACGATAAGGCGGAAATCACAATCGGTTCAAAAACCTTTCGTACAGGCGACAAGGTTATGCAGATAAAAAACAACTATGATATTCGCTGGTTTCGTGAAAACGGCGAAACGGGCGAAGGAATTTTCAACGGTGACATAGGAATCATCACAAAGATTGACAGAAAGACAAAATCGCTTGTCGTTAAATTTTTTGACAAGATTGCAAGATACACCTTTGAATTTGCAGGCGATCTTGATTTTGCCTACGCAATCACGGTGCATAAAAGTCAGGGCAATGAATTTGACGCAGTTATTATACCGATGTTTTCGGGACCTCCTCAGCTTTACTACAGGAATCTGCTCTACACTGCTGTTACAAGGGCGAAGAAAACGCTTGTGCTTGTCGGCAATCCGTCAACCGTTGAATATATGGTAAACAATAACCGCCGTACAAAACGGTACAGCGGTCTTAAAGAATTTTTACTGAGAGATGACACACTTTATTAAGAAAGTTTTCGGTACGATAAAAGGATTTTTCTTTACGGTTCGTTGTCCGTACTGCGGAAGGGTTATTGAACCGAACAAAAGCTGTTGTGACAAATGCAGAAAAGAATTCCCCGAAATGCCGCTTGTACGATATGCAACGGGAGGGTACATCTGCACCTCTCCTTTCCCCTATGACGGAATTTTCCGCAGAGCAGTTCTTAACTTTAAATTTCACAACTGCGGTGCATATGCCGAATTGCTTTCACACGAAATGGTTCGTTCAATAAAAGATGTTTACCGTGATAGGGAATTTGACCTTGTCACCTGTGTGCCGATGCACAATGATACTCTCAGAGAGCGTGGATACAATCAGGCTGAGTTGCTCGCAAAGGAATGTGCAAGGCTTCTCGGCATTGAGTATGCCGACCTGCTTGCCAAAACAAAGAAAAATAAAACCCAGCACAGCATAAAGGCGACTGAAAGAGCAAAAAATGTTATAGGCGTTTACTCGCCGATTGACAAGAATTTAATCAAAGGCAAGCGAATACTGATTATTGACGACATTATTACAACAGGCAGTACGCTTGGTGAATGTGCAAGAATACTTAACAAGTGCAAATGCGGCGAGATTTGTTGCTGTACGCTTTGCACATCTCTGCTGATATAGCATTGGAGTGATTAAAATGGATATAGCTGTTGATCTCGGTTCTGACAGAACAAGAGTTTTTATTGAAAATAAAGGAATAGTGCTTGATGAGGCAAGCGTTGTTGCGTTTGATGTTGACACATACGACATTGTCGGCGTCGGCAACGAGGCTTATAAGATGATTGGCAAAACGCCTGCAGGCATACGAGCAATGCACCCGATTGATGACGGTGTTATTTCACGCTCCGAACTTGTTGAGGATATGGTTTCAATTCTTATAAAAGAGGTCAGTCCGTCAAAGGTGACTATGCCGAGGGTTGTTGCATCAATCCCGAGTGAGGTTACCGAGGTTGAAAAAAGAGCTGTTGTAAACGCAGTAAGCTCAATCGGTGTTCGCAAGGTGTATCTTATTGAAGCACCAAAAGCGGCGGCAATGGGCTGTTCGCTCGACATAACAAGTCCTCACGGCATTCTGATTGCAGATGTCGGCAGCGGTACGGCAGATATTGCCGTGCTTTCTCTCGGCGGAATTTCGGTTTCAAAGTGCATAAAGTCGGCAGGCTGTGCAATGGACGAAGAAATTGTTAAATACATCAGAAAAGAGCATAACCTGATTATCGGCACAAACATGGCAGAGGCCTGCAAAAAGGCTGTTGGCTGTGTAAAAATTCCGAAAGAGCCTAAGCTTTTCAGAGTTAAAGGCAGGGATGCCGTAAGCGGTCTGCCAAAATTTATTGATGTTGGCTATGCCGAAATCAAGCCTGTAATCGAGGATATTGCGCTTAACATTATCAGAGCAATTAAAGATGTGCTTGAACAGACTCCGCCCGAGCTTGTCGGTGACATCTACACGGACGGTATAATTTTGACAGGCGGTCTTGCCAAGCTGACGGGATTTGCAAGGCTTCTCAGCGAATCCACAAAGCTTAAAGTAAGAGTTCACAAAGCCGCCGCTGACTGCGTTATCAACGGTTGCGGCAAGGCAATCGAATATATTGACCATCCCGAAAAAATACAGCCGGGTGCAGTCAATCCGCTTATAGAGGCATTTTAATTATAATTTTAAACATTTTATCCGCAGATTTTACCGTCTGCGGATTTTTTGTAACATGGTATTGTCAAATCCGAAAATATGATTTAACAGTTGTCTTTATCCCGTTTCAGTACCGTACTTTTTTTCTTTTTTTACATAAAAATCTCCCCTTAAAGCATTCCCTGAAAACCATGTTTTTCAAGAGTCTGCTTTAAGGGGATTATATCAGTTAACAATTGTTCTCCGCTTTTGTTTTATAGTTCATTATTCTTTCAAGAAATAACTGTACTTTTTCTTTAGCTATCTCTCCGCTGTTTTCAATTTCAGTATCGCCAATGTAAAACTTGTGTTCAGCGGATTTCTTCAAAATATCAAGCAATTTTTTCTGTTCATCCGCTTTGTTAATGAAAACGGACACGGCACAATCACAGGCTATGGAAAATTCTGCCGGTGTTTTTGAAGCAAGTGCGTCGTAAAACCTTTCTTTTACGCTTTCAAATTTATTTTCCGTGTCAGTCGGCAAAAGCTTTGTAATCATCTTCCAGGTATTCCACGCAAGAAAGCCGTTGCATTTGTCAAGACCTTTGGCAACAAATTCAAAGAACGGATAGACAAGTTTCGGATTTACTTCGCAAATATACTCAAGAACTTGTTCCGCCCAGTGAGCATTTGCGTAATCATCGTCAAGAAAAATCTCAATAAGCAAAGGAACAGTCAGAATTTCTTTGCTTGCAAGCTGTGCGTAATATTCTTTTTCAAGCCTTTGTTCAAATTCCTGAAAAATCTGCTCTGTTTTCATAAATTCCCGTCCATAAATTCACTTAAATTTCGGTTTAATACTCCTAATATAATACTGTATATTACATTCTTTTTCAAGTAAAATCATATTAAAAGTAACATTCCCCCCGAATTTTATCGGAGGGAATGCTTTACTGTTAGCAGAATATTAAGAAAAGGTTGTTCTGTAGTTCTGTTATTCTGAATAGCTTACCCAGACACCGCCGGACTTTGAACCCGGATTTGCACGGAAACAGTTCTTACCGTCAGCAACTGTCAAGTCGTTTGTCTGTGTTTTCCATGTTGATTCTGTGTCCTTAAAGAGGAAACAGTTTGAACCGGGGCTGAGCGGTGTGTCAAAATCGTAGTACCAGATATCTGTACCTGCAATCTTATTCATGTGAGCTGCTGCGTTGCCGAGTCCGCTCTCTGCCCAACCGTAGATATAAACATCAGTATAGTGTGCCTTTGAGTTATCAAAGTAAACTCTTGAAAGTGTGAATGCAGGCTTCTGCTCCGGAACATACGGAGCTGTTGAAACAGCTTCGTCATTGCTGAGTGTGATGCAGTTGTTTGTCTTTGAAACTGTTGCATTCCAGCAATTGTAAACATTACCGTCATCACCGCCTACAGGCTTTTCGTCAACCTCTGAAAGAGAACGATAAACGCTGACATTTGAAACTGTTGCAGGAACTTCAACTGTGTAAACATTCGGGTAAGCGTCTGTATCCTGCTCAAACTGATAGCTTGCACCTGTGTCAAGGTCATAAGCAAAGAGTGAAACACCGTCAGATGTCATCCAGCCAAGCTTAGTCTTGAAGTAAAGAGTGTATGTGTCAGCAGGCTTTGTTGTAGGCTGTGCAGTCGGCTTTACGGTTGTAGGCTCGGCGGTAGTCGGCTCAGGTGTTGTAGGCTGTTCTGCCTGATAAACATCACCCGTGCGGCCCCAGTCTTTGAGCTGAACAACGTACTTCTGAATCAATGTTGCGTCAACAACAGAGATTGTATTATCCCCATTAACATCAGCAAGAATCTGCTTGTCAGCCGAAAGTGTTTCAAGCTGAACGACATGTTTCTGAACGAGTGTAGCGTCAACGACTGTAATGTCACCGTCACCGTTTACATCACCGTAAACAGCATTGCCCGAAGGCTCTGTTGCGGGCTGTGCGGTTGTAGGCTGAGTTGACGGAACAGGCTTTGTTGTAGGTTCTGCTGCAGAACCCTTTGTAACATCAGTAGCCTCAATCTCAACCTTTGTAGGTGTAAGAGTTGTATCCTCCCATGTACCTGCCTTTGTAAGCGAGAATGCCTTTGATGAACCGTTGAGGCTGATAGGTGTACCTGTTCTGCCCGGATACTGCTCGCCGCCTTTTTCAGAGATGATTACTCTTGTGTTGGCTGAAGTTGAAAGGTCAAAATCCGACGCAGCCTGATTTTCATCATCCTCATCAGCTGAAATACTTGATGACTTCGGAACTTCGTAGTAATAGTAACCTGTTGCAGGATCAAGAGTCATTGCTTCGCCCGGCCAGTTTGCATTCTTGTAAACAGTACCCTTGTTTGTGGTTTCATCAAAGATGTAAACCTGGTAAGGTGCTGACCAGCCCTTCTTGTTAGCAGGGTTGAAGAATACATACACTCCCGATTCCTGAGCGGTACTCTTTGCGTACTTATAAACCATTGAAGAGGTCTTTACACCGTCGGTTGCCGTAACTGTGAGATTGATTGTTTCGCCCGGCTTATAATCTGAACCGATGCGGATTGATGTTGTACCCGTAAACTTAACAGGAGTTGAATCATCAAGACAGTAAGTACCCGATGTTGCGTTTTCAAGACTGAGTGTAAGGGTCATTGTGTCGCCCCTGAACGAACCGCTTTCAACAGAGTTTATTGCCTTCGGGGTTGTTGTACCGTTGTAAACAACAGCAACACCCGTGTTACCGATTGAACCCGTGAGAACGCCGTTTGCAACCGTAAACTCAGCACCTGAAACCGTATCCGTATATTTGCCGTCTGCAAGACCTGTGCCGGAAATACTTACGCTTGCGTTTGTACCTTTACAATTTGAAAGAACGATACCGCTTGTGCCTCTTGCAACATAAGCAATGTCGCCTGAAGAACCGAGCTTTTCAGACTGACCTACAAAAAGGTTGTGGAACTTGTTAATTTCGGAAACAGCTGTGCTCTTGTAAGTTGAATCCGTTGAAATGTTACCCATGAGAGCTGTTCCCGGACGGGCAAAGAAAAGTGCTGTTGAATCTTTTCTTGATGCAACGATTGCCCATGCCTTTACAACATTTTCATCCGAAACATCGGCAGTGTTTGAGAATCCCGATGAACCCGAGCTGCCCTCGTATGTATCGTGGCTTTCTGCCCAGAGAACTGCATTTGACGCTGCAACACCTGATTTGTATTTCGCATTGGTAGCTGTGCTTGCCTTACCCCTTGTGACATTGTAAAGCACTGCGTCGCCCGTTCTGTTGTCAGTAACATTGATATACTTGGTGTATGAGGAGTAGCTTCTGTCTGCACCGCAGTTGTTAAGAATTTCACCGTAGATGTAGAGGTCATCGCCTGTTTTCTGTGTGTAGTAAGAAGAAGCCGAGGTTGTTATATTTTTCCAGTAATCAGACGCATACTCGCCGTCATCCTCTGTTTCAATATGCTTTGCGGCATCAAAACGGAAACCGTCAACACCGCAGTCGATGCATTCCTTGAGGAGATTGATAATGTATCCCTGAACAGCAGTATCGTTTGTTACAAGGTCAGGACACTTTGAAACATGACCCTGAACAACTGCCTGAACCGAACTGTCGTTTGCATCGCCTTTGTACGTACGGGTGTAGGTTTTTCTTTTCTTATAGAACTCAGGCTCATATTTTTTAACCTGATTGCTCACAGTCTCCGGCCTAGCTTCATCGGCATTTGCAATATGGTTTGAAACGATATCGCAGATGATTTTGATGCCGTATTTGTCAGCCTCATCACAAAGTGATTTAAGATCGTCCTTTGTGCCGAGCCATGACTCCTCTGCAATATGGAAGCTGATCGGCTGATAAAGCTTCCACCACTGACCTGTTACATCGCCTGAGGTTGAGTAGTCCTTTGGCTGCTGAACGGGAGAAGTCTGAACTGTTGTGTATCCTGCCGCTGCAATTGCGGGAAGGTTTTCTTTGATTGTATTGTAAGACCAGTTGAATGCGTGGAGCATAACACCGTCGCCGACCTTATCACGAAGGGTACTGTCGGCAGATGCAGTCTGTGCGGAATCAACCTCGGCAGCATTTACGGAGGTAATTGCCGCAAAAGAAGATGTCAGAAGCGCAGACGCAACAACAAGACTTGCAATCTTTTTTGCTTTCTTCATAGGGAAAACATCCTTTCATAAAATTCTCGATTTCATTATAACAAATTTCACCAAAAAAGTACATACTTTATGTTACAAATTCGAGGGCTGTTTTTTGTGCAGATTACACGGTTGTAAAAATTTTTTAACAATAATTTTGCACCAAAAAGCATTATATTTAACCTTTTCTGACTCTGTATGAACTTTACTTCTTTAAAAGAATATTAGTAATGCAAATTTGATTTTCTTTTTACACGATATTGATTGACATTTTTGTGCATTTAGAATATAATCAAAGAGCAGTTGTCCCCTGATGCTTATGTGACGGGTGACATTTCGGAAAATTTAAATTGTATTGCGTGCAATCGCTTTTAAGCGGTTAATAAGGATTTTGTGTAAAGAAAAAGGACGGGGCGACACAGCCGTCTTATTTTTCTGTTCAAAAATTCTGAGCATCATGGTTATGTCTTTGCAGAAACGGCAGAGCGGACTGTGTTCGCCTGCATTTTTCAGGCTGACACAATCCGCTTTATTTTTTACGGATTTTACTGTTATCACAACGGAACAGGGGTGCATAAATGGAACAGACATCAAAGAAAACAATAGTTTCACTCAAGGATATTTTCATCAAATTTGACGGTGAGGTAATTCTTAACCACATCAACCTTGATATAAATGAAAAGGAATTTGTAACTATTCTCGGTCCGTCAGGCTGCGGTAAAACCACAACCCTGCGCATCATCGGCGGTTTTGTTGAACCCGACAGCGGCGATGTCATTTTCGGCGGCAAAAGAATTAACGGAACTCCTCCGAATAAAAGAAATGTAAACACGGTATTCCAGAAATATTCTTTGTTTCCCCACCTCAATGTTTTTGATAATGTGGCTTTCGGACTCAAGCTTAAAAAGATGCCGAAAGATGAAATAAAAAAGCGTGTAACCGATATGCTTGCAACCGTTGACCTCAAGGGTTATGAAAAGCGTTCCGTTGCAAAGCTTTCGGGCGGTCAGCAGCAGCGTGTTGCAATTGCAAGGGCGCTTGTGTGCGATCCCGAAATCATTCTGCTTGACGAGCCTCTCGGTGCTCTTGACCTTAAACTGCGTAAAAGTATGCAGCTTGAGCTTAAGGAGATTCAGCAGAAAACTCAGAAAACATTTATATATGTTACTCACGATCAGGAAGAGGCTCTGACCATGAGCGACCGTGTTGTTGTTATGAACAACGGTGTAATCGAGCAGATTGGTTCTCCCGAGGATATATACAACGAGCCTGTGAACGCATTTGTTGCAGACTTTATCGGTGAGGCAAATATTCTCAACGGAATTATGCTTGATGACTGCAGAATTCAAATTCTCGGCAAAGAGCTTGAATGTGTTGACAAGGGATTCGGCAGGAATACTCCTGTTGATGTTGTCATCCGTCCCGAGGATATTGAAGTTACCTCTCCCGAGGACGGTCAGCTTGTCGGAACTGTTGAGAACACAACCTTCAAGGGCGTTCACTACGAGATGAGCGTAAGATGCGGAAAGTGTGAAATTCTTATCCACTCCACCAAATCGGTTGAAATCGGAAGCAAGATCGGTATGAGGGTTATCCCGTTCAACATTCAGATTATGAACAAGCTTCTTCCGTTTTACGATAATGTTATTGAGACAACCGTTACATACGCAAATCAGAATGACAATTCCTTTGAATTTGAGCTTGAGGGCGAAACCGTTACCGTTCCCGATAAATACTATGAAGAAGGTACAAAGCTAAAAATCACTCTGCCGCCCGACGCTCTTTCGCTTGCAGGCGACGGCGTGGGCGATTTAAAGGATTTGTACATTGAATCCGTAGTTTACAAGGGTGAACACAACGAAATCATTCTTGAATCGGACGAAAGAAAGTGGCTTATGCTCAGCGATACGGACGAGCAGGTCGCAACCTATGTTCCGCTTTCATTCAACTTTTCAAAGGCTCGGTTTGAGGTAATTTCAGAGTTTTCGGAAAAGGAGGGCTGATAAATGAAATCACGCAAGCCCTCTATTCCCTACATAATCTGGATGGTTGTTTTCACAATGATTCCGATTATTATGATTGGTTTTACCGCCTTTACCGACAAGAACGGTAATTTTTCGTTTCAGGCATTTACAAATGCGTTTTACTACACAAACATTTTTGTAAAATCACTTTGGATTGCGCTTATTTCAACGGCAATCTGTCTTGTACTTGCATATCCGCTTGCATACCTTCTCACGAGAATGAAAGAATCAACCCAGAACACGCTCATTATGTTGCTTATGATTCCTATGTGGATGAACTTTCTGCTAAGAATCTACGCATGGGTAACGCTTTTGCAGGACAACGGTCCGATTGATATGATGCTTTCGCTTTTGGGTATTCATTCAACCTACATCGGCAACACGGGTGCGGTAATTCTCGGAATGGTGTATGAATATCTTCCGTTTATGGTTCTGCCGATTTACACCGTTATGAGCAAAATCGACAACGGTCTTATTGAGGCGGCGCAGGATCTCGGTTCAAACAACTTTACCGTATTCAGAAAGGTTGTCGCACCGCTCAGCGTTCCCGGAATTATTTCGGGTGTAACAATGGTATTTGTTCCGAGTGCAAGCACATTCCTGGTTGCACAGTATCTCGGCGGTCCGGATGACATTATGATTGGTGATGTCATTGAAAAAATATTCTGGACAGACCAAAACACGGGTTCGGCAATTTCATTGATATTAATGATTTTTATTTTCGTGTTCCTGATAATCATGAACTTGTTCGGTGATGAGGAGGCGATTGCATAATGAAAAAGAAAACAGGTATTCTTTCAAAAATTTACATTGCAATCCTGCTTATTTTCCTTTATTCGCCCATTGCCGTACTTATCTTCTATTCCTTCAACAACGGCAAAACTACCGTCTGGAAAGGATTTACATTCAAATGGTATGTACAGCTTTTTCGTGATGACAATATTATGAACGCATTGTGGAACACTGTTATTATTGCCGTTCTTGCATCTGTTTTTGCAACAATTCTCGGAACTGCCGCCGCAATCGGCATCAGCAATTTCAAGGGCAAAAAAAGAATGCTTATTCAGAATGCGTCAAACATTCCGATCATCAGCCCTGACATTGTAATGGGTGTTTCTCTCATGCTTTTGTTTACGACTCTCGGAGTTATCTTTAACTTTGAAATGGGATTTTTCACGGTTTTAATTTCGCACATATGCTTTTGTGTTCCGTTTGTTGTGCTTAATGTTATGCCGAGAATCAAACGAATGGATCAGAGCATTTACGACGCCGCCCTTGACCTTGGCTGTAACCAATGGCAGGCATTTTACAAGGTAATTATTCACGAGCTTATGCCGGGTATTTTCTCGGGTCTGCTCATGAGTTTTACATATTCTCTTGACGATTTCATCATAACATATTTCACAAGAGGTGCAAAATTCCAGAACCTCTCTATTGAAATTTACTCGATGACTCACAGGAGAATTTCACCGAAAATCAACGCTCTTTCCGCACTGCTTTTCCTTGCTGTACTCATTGTTATGGTTATTATTAATCTGCGTGACAGACACGAAGAAAAGGTGCAGAAAAAGAGAACTTGATTTTAAAAATTTTATTAAAGGGAGATTGAGAAATGAAAAGAATCATCAGCATTGTCCTTGCATCTGCAATGACGGCAACATGTGCGGCTTGCCTTTCAGGCTGCGGCGGAGGTGCTTCGGCTGACTCAGCTGACGCAGGAGAAGTTAATGTTTACAACTGGGGCGAGTACATTTCAAACGGCGAAGATGACTCACTCGACATTATCGAGGAGTTTGAAAAACGCACCAACATCAAGGTAAACTACACAACCTATGAAACCAACGAAGAGCTTTACAATATGCTGAAAAACAGTAATGTAAGCTATGATGTTGTCATTCCGTCCGAATATATGATCAGCAGAATGATTGATGAGGATATGCTGTTGGAGCTTAACTTTGACAATATTCCTAACTACGACAATCTTATGGATCGTTTCAAAAAGCTTGCCTGCGATCCCGAAGGTAAATATACCGTATGCTACAGCTGGGGCGTAACAGGTATGGTTTATGACAAAACAAAGGTTAAAACAAAGCCCGATTCATGGGACGCACTTTGGAACAAAGACCTTTCGGGTCAGATTCTTATGTTCAACAACAGCCGTGACGCAATGGCAATTGCAATGCAGCTTGAAGGCATTAATCCCGCTAACTGCACCAAGGAAGATGTTGATAAAGCCGCCGCTAAACTTAAAGAGCAGAAGCCTCTCCTTAAAAAATATGTAATGGATCAGGTATTTACTGAAATGGAAAACAGCCAGTCGGCAATTGCTCCGTACTACGCAGGCGACATTATGACAATGATTGATAACAACGAGGATCTTGACTACGCAATGCCAAAGGACGGCTCAAACCTTTTCTATGACGCAATGTGTATTCCGAAATGCAGTAAAAACAAGGAAAATGCAGAGAAGTTCATCAACTTTATGCAGGATCCTGAAATTGCCGCCGCAAACTTTGAATATCTCAACTATGCAACACCCAATCAGGTGGCATATGACGATTACATTGATGAAGACGCAAAGAAAAACGAATTCATCTTCCCGAGTGACGAGTATCTTGACAAATGCTATGTATTTGCAAATGTTTCCGATGAGGTTTATTCCTATATGCAGGAACAGTTTGTAAAAATCCAGGCAGACTGATAAGCAATAAAATTAATCCCGAGCAAAGCTTTTAAAGGCTCTGTTCGGGATTTTAATTTTGGTGAATTTTTAAAATCAATCATCCCCCATTTATACAGCCTTTAAATTTTATGTTATCTGAAAAGTATTATTCCTTATTTTTAAGGGTTTCCGTGACAGGTTGTCATATTAGCTCTGCGAACACTCAAAATACACAGAATTAACGGGGATTCGCTCAATCTTACAAATAGATTTCAATTGCCTTGTTTTGATTGACAAATTAGGAAAAAGTAATATAATATATACTGTTAAAGAGTGCATAATACATTTTTCGATTTTATTCACTTGCAGGCGGGCGCCTGTGCATCACAAAAGAGATAGGATGGTATAATAATTGTTTACAATTTTAAAAGAACATCGTGGCTTCGGAAAGCAGATTTTGCTCCTTGCCAAAAACGAACTTATTAAAACTTACAAAGGCGCCGTAATCGGTCCTCTTTGGGCTGTTGTTAAGCCTGCGTTTACAATTTTTGTTTACTGGTTCGCTTTTTCCTGCGGTATCAAACAGCTTAAAACACTTCACCTTGACATCGGCGGAGCACAGCCTTTTTCCATTGACTTCTTTACTTTTATGTTCATCGGTATCATTCCGTGGTTCTTTATTCAGGACAGCATAACGCAGGGTGCAAAGGAACTGAGAATCAACCGTCAATTTATTACAAAGGTTAAGTTCCCCGTTTCGACAATCCTTACTTATACAGAGGTTTCAAGGCTTTTTGTTCACCTGATTCTTATGGCATTTATGTACGCATATGTACTTTTCACAATCGGACCGAGCTGGTACAATCTGCAATTTTTCCTGTACTGTCCGTTGATGTTTATCTTCTTCCTTGCACTCACATGGTCAACAGCCCCGATGTCTGCGTTCAGTAAGGACTTTGAAAGCCTGATTGTTTCCGTTATGTCAGGTATTTTCTGGTTATCCGGTATTATGTACAACTCCTACGGCTTTGATTCGCCGTTTCTCAACAAGCTCATGCTTATCAATCCGATTAACTTTTTCGTAAACGGCTACCGCAACTGTTTCCTCTACAACAGACCGTTCTATGCAAACAAAACGGAATGTCTTGTGTTTGCAATTGAATTTGTTGTAATTTTCGCCCTTGGTATTTTCAACTACAACAGACTCAGGAAAAAACTTCCTGATGTACTTTAAGGAGGTAATATTATGGCTGAAACAAAAGTATCCGATCCGATTATTACCTTTAAAAATGTCAGCAAAACCTACACACTCTACAAAGATGACAAGGCAAGATTCAAGGCTCTTTTCTTTAAGCCGAGAAATGCAAAAACAAATAAGGCACTTAACAATGTTTCAATGGTAATCAATCGTGGCGAATCGGTTGGTATTGTCGGCGACAACGGTGCAGGCAAGTCAACTCTGCTCAAGATGATTACGGGCGTTGCATTTCCCGACGAGGGCGAAATCACCGTTGACGGCAAGGTTGCCGCATTGCTTGAGCTCACGGCAGGCTTTTCCATGGAAATGACAGGCAGAGAAAACATTTATCTGAAGGGTTATGTTCTCGGTCTTGAGGACAGCTACATTAAGCAGATCGAGGAGAAAATCATCGACTTTGCAGAGCTTGGAGATTACATTGACCAGCCTGTAAGAACATACTCAAGCGGTATGAAAATGCGTCTTGGTTTTGCTATCAATGTCAACATTGAACCCGATGTTCTTGTTGTTGATGAGGCGCTCTCGGTCGGTGACGCAACCTTCAAAAAGAAGTGTAAAAATAAAATTAAAGAGATTATCGAAAGCGGTGTAACTGTACTTTATGTAAGTCACAATGCCGCTTCGGTTAAAGAAATCTGCGCGCGTTCAATCTTCCTGAAAAAAGGAACTGTTATGTTTGACGGACCGACAGATGAAACCCTCAGAGTTTATGAGGAATCAAAAAAGAAAAAATAATTCCGTTTCGGAATAAAGCAAAAGCTCCACAATTGCGGAGCTTTTCTGATTTATCTGAGAGGTAAACCCATATGGACTGTACCGTAAAAGGCAATCTGCCCTCCGAAATTTTTGAGGACATTAAAAAAATTGCAGACAACAGGATAAATTTTCAACAGTTAAAAAACAAGACTGTTTTCGTGTCGGACTGTCACGGACTTATTGCATATTACATTATATGCACATTGCTTGAGGGCAATGATTTTTTTGAAAGCAACACAAGGGTAATCACCCTTGCAAAAAGCCGTGAAGATGCCGAAAAGCAGTTCGGCAACCTTACTCTCCGCAAAGATTTTGTTGTTGAAATCGGAGATTCAAGAGCATTTTCCGTAAATGAAAGAGCCGACTTTGTAATATACTGCAACTGCCCGTGTGAGGTTGCAGAGGAAGATTGCAGTAATCCCGAAATTGCGGATACAATCACTTCGGGCTTTGCAAATGTGCTTGAATATGCAAAAGAGTCAAATGCCGAATCGGTTCTGCTCGTATCTTCATATATGGTTTACGGGGAAGTTTTCAGCGGTAAAAATAACATTTGCGAAAACGACCTCGGCTATCTTGATCCGACCGATGCCGACAGTGCATACGCACAAAGTATGCGTTCAGCCGAAACACTTGCTGTTTGCTATGCTGAAAAGTTCGGTATGAATGTAAAAATCGCCCGTCCCTGCCCCACACTCGGAGGTGTCAGAATGAGCGATGAAAGAAAATGGGCAAAGCTGATTGTCAGTGCGGCAAAAAATCAGAGCATTATGCTTACAGATAACGGTGGCGAAAAGTTCAGCTTTTGCTATGTGACGGACACGGTTTCTGCATTGATTGATATTTTGCTTAACGGAAAAAGCGGTGAGGCATACAACATTTCAAACGATAACGCAAATGTGACAATGCGGGAATTTGCACAGCTTGTAAAATCGGCAAATCCCGAAAAGAATCTCTCCGTAGTGTTCGTTCACAGAAAAGACGAAGAAGAACCCGAATTTTCTCCGTCATCCCCCACACCGTATGTTTTGTGCAACGATAAAATAAAATCACTCGGCTTTAGTCCGAAAACCACGCTTAAAGACGGAATAAAACGCAGTATAAGAGCAACAGAACTGCGTGCAGAATTGCGAAGGATAAAGTAATGCGTATTAAAGATTTTTTAAACGAATTTGAGGCCGACAGGGCGGCATTGCCCGGAGTTGAAAAAGAAACTCTTGCAAAGCTCAGAAACAAAACAATTGTCATCTCGGGCGGTGAACTTGCAAGGTGTCTTTGCTATGCCTTTCTGTACAATAACGAGGCTAAAAGGCTCGGAATAAAAGTTATCCTTCTCGGCAAATCACGCAACGCAATGGCATCATACCACAGCGAACTCTTGTTAAGAGATGATTTTGATTTTGTTGATTATAATTCCGCATCAGAAGTTTCAAGTGCCGACTATGTAATTACAACAGGAATCTGCGGTGAACATACAGACAACAACCCACAGATCATGATTGACGGCATTGCAGAGATAAATGCCTGTGCCAAAATTGCAAAAGCCACAGGCGCAAGGGTTGTAGTTGTGAACGACAGCAGAATTTACGGCAAAGCCAAACCGCACAGAGTTTATTCCGAAAACGAGTACGCAGAACTTGACGCAACCTCTCCCTCATCGCTTGCAGGTCAGCTTATGAGAACGAGAGAAACCACCTTGCACTCGGTTTTGAAGAACAGCGAATCAACCGTTACAACGCTCAGAACTGGCATAATTTTGGGAGCGTCAAGCAACTTTACAAGCGTGCTTGATCCTGTTTTTGACGATATAGCCAACCGCCGTGACACAGTTGTTCCTGCAACAAGGAATCGCTACACCTTTGTTTATATCAACGATGTTTTAAAGGCGATTGTTTTCGCAATGACAAATCTTGAAGAAAACGCAGTTTATAATGTCGGCGGCAAAAACTGCAACGCATCGCTGATTATGATTGCGGCTGTTCTCAACGATATTTACGGCAGTCGCTGTACAATTGAGTCGGGCGATTTTACGGAGCTTGACGGCTGTGCAATTAATTCAAACAAGATTTCCGTAAACGAATGCACTCCCGACATTGACCTTGAAACCATGCTGAAAATCTGCATAATGGACAAGATGAAGTCCGAAAAGGTTCTGCGTATCCCCCACTCACACGAGCGCAGACTTGATTCAATTCACGAAATTCAGCTTGCATTTCTGCTTGAAACCGACAGAATTTGCCGAAAGCACAACATAAAATATTTTCTCGGTGGAGGAACTCTTCTCGGTGCAATCCGTCACAAAGGATTCATTCCGTGGGATGATGATGCCGATATTATGATGTTGCGTGAAGATTTTGACCGCTTTTGCGAGATTGCGCCAAAGGAACTTCCGAGCAATATGACTTTTCAATCATACCATACGGACAAGGCTTGTTTCTATGAATTTGCCAAGGTCAGACTTGACGACACTTTCTTTGCAACCGACTTTGCAAAAGACCATCACGCAATGCACAACGGAATTGCGTTTGATATTTTCTGTCATGATAACACAGCCAATTCAGCAATCGGACGAAAAATTCATATGGCTGTGACTCTGTTCACAAGAGCGCTAGTGTTCAATAAATGGAACAATCGCAAGGCTGAAAACGGCAGTAGAATCCAGAGCATTGTAACAAATTTCTGCAAGAAAATATTTCCGCTCAGATTCAGTATGTGGCTTGAAGTCCGTACTTTAAAATTCTTTATAAACAAAAAGAACGCAAAATATCTCTATGACGGAATGGGCAGAAATATTTATAACGGTGCTTTTCCAAAGGAATATCTTGACGATGTTGCTTATGCCGACTTTGAGTGTTACAAGTTTCCCGTGCCAAAGGAATATGACAAGTACCTTACTTTCCTCTACGGCGACTATATGGAGCTTGCACCGCTGTCAACAAGAATGGGTTGCCACGAAATTGCCCTCTGCGACATTGGAAAATATGACGGTTTCAAAATCCGCAAACCCGATTCTGAAAAATAATCAGCGTAAAACAGACCGATAAAATAAATGTGACTTGACACTTACCTGTCGGTCTGCTATAATAATATAGCACATTTTGAGTACTGTTGCGGAATCAGCCGAAAAGTAAGATTTATCTGAAAGTAAGCTCCGCCTCGGTTTCCCCACCGTGTAAAAATCAAGGGAATTTAAATTGATTATACAAAAGTTGACACAATCATTTTCAACTTTCCATTTTCAATTTTCAATTTAATAAGCAGGTATGGCGGAATTGGCAGACGCGCATGGTTCAGGTCCATGTGAAAGCAATTTCATGCAGGTTCAAGTCCTGTTACCTGCACCAACAGCCGTTTCTTATGCAGGGACGGCTGTTTTCTACCACATTTTCGGTCTGTTTTATGGTGATTTTCAAAATATTTGAATTAATTTTGAATAAAAAACGAAAATTATGTTGACAAATCCGAAAATATGGTATATAATAATTAAGCTGTTGTTATTAAACAACATTTCGAGGTGTAGCTCAGTTTGGTAGAGTGCTTGGTTTGGGACCAAGATGCCGCAGGTTCAAGTCCTGTCACCTCGACCAGCAGAGGTGGTTTTTTAACCACCTTTTATTTTTTCTCAACTTTACTCAAAGTTACTTTTCTTCCCATTCCTATGCGGTTTTTGGTAATTTTACGATAATTTGAGATATGTTTGAGTTAAGTTAAAAAAACGGCAATTACCACATGAATTACCACATGAATTACCACCTTAAATACCACCACGATTTTTGGAGTGGTTAAAAATCAGGTGAATTTCAGGAATTTTCCAAAAAAATTTTTTGAACACAAAAGTCTTTATTGAACACAACTTAACAAATTCATTTTTTAGGATTAAGTCATACAGGCTTAGTCTTTTTTATTGTCAAAATATTCTATATTATTGCAAAATATATATTTATGTGATATCATATAGGTGCGACACAAACTGAATACTTTATCCCACGGTGGTTTGCATTTTTAATCAGGCAAAAATGCAGGCTCTTTTTCGCATACCATTGTTGGGAGTGAAGTTTGTGTCGCAACAATCAGGGCTTTGTGTTTTTCGGTGCAGGCTCTTGTTCTGCACCTTTTTTTAAAACAATACTCTTATATTTCATATTAGTTTTAAAAAATCTGCAAGCATTTTTTAAAGCTAATATGTAGCTTGTGTGCTGAATTTGTTTCTTTCACAAAGCATGATTAAATTTACTTTTGTGAGTTGATAGCAAGCAATTCATATCAACATGACAATTTATAGCTGATAAATCGTTAAAGCAAAGGAGACTAACTATATGAAACATAAATCAATCATTCCAATCGTTCTTTGCGCTGTCATCTGCAGTGTGTTCGCCACAGGCTGTGGCGATGACGGAACTATCACAGTAAATACACCTACACAGTCCGTCACTGAGAGCACACATGCATCTGACAGTACTGTCGGCAGTACCGAAGGTACAACCGACAACAAGAAACCAAACGAAACCAACCCTGCTGCAAGCAGCAGCACGAGTAATTCATCGCACGAACAGAGTTCGTCCTCGTCCGAGAATAACTCATCGAAGAATGACCCTCAAGAGTCATCCAAGACTGAATCATCTAAGAATGATTCGTCACAAACCTCGAAGCCTGACAAGTCTGACTCATCTCAGACTTCAAAGCCTGACAAACCGTCGCCCAAACCAACGCAGAAACCTAAGCCTAAGCCTACTGAGAAACCTGCCGCTAAACCGGCACAGCATACTCACACATGGGTCAATGACACTAAAAAAGTAACCAAAACAGTCACAGTAACGCCTGCAAAGACAGTTACTTATTCAAGATGGCATTACTCATGCAACGACTGCGGTAAAACATGGATTTGGGACGAGGGTGTAAACCCAAATGATTACTATTCAATTCACAACGAAATTGATAATCACATTCTTGACCATGCTTACAATGGTGGTGCAGGTTCATACAGCACCAAAGACACAACTTACACCAAGACAACGCCTGCCGTAACAAAAGATGTAACTCAAACTGTCACAATAGGCAGACACTGCACAACCTGCGGTAAGAAAGAAACGTATTAAGACTTTTACCCGATGGAAAACCCATCGGGTAAATTTTTTCTATCTTGAATTAAATATATAGCTATGCTATAATTAAATGGGTATAGTCTTTTGCACCGACACTTACACTGCGAATCCCATTTGCATCCCACAAATGAGCATAACTCAGCAAATAAATAACCGTAATAATTAACTGAAATGATTTTAAAAATAATTTCTGCGTTAATTACACAAAAAGACTATACCGATTAACTGCCTATACAGGCAGCGAGATACCAACTAAATAGAAAGGGGACAAACATTTTGATTTATACTAAACTTACTAAAAAAGCAACTAAGCTTGCTTTTAAAGCACACAAAGATGTGAAAGGTCAGGACGGTCTTCCGTACATATGTCACCCTCTGCATCTTGCAGAACAGATGAGTAAGTAATTAAATCAAAGTTTTCATTCTACAGCATATACAGAAACTAAGCTATCTGATATTCGTTATCAGATAGCTTTTTTTATTTGCAAAATTGTGAATAATTATACGCTGAATTTACATTTTTACAATTTAATTGTGCAATTTTTAAACCCATTTTTGGACAAAAAAAGCCCACTTGTGACCTTTTTGTTATATCAAATTGTCCCGTGATTTTGTCACAAAAAATTTTAATATTTGTGACAAGAAATTGGGGTTGGCTCGAAAAGCCAGCGTACAAGCCATTTTTTATGTCACAAATATTTGTGACAAAATTTGTGTTTTTCTGTGTTTTGGTTCTTTTAGAGAATTAAAACGTGTTTTTGCCTTGATTTTTAATATTTATAATAAAATGGACTATATTTTTGAAGCTGAGTTATCGGGATATTTTTAGGTTACAAAATGTCCTTTAATGGGACGAAAATGGGCAGAAATTTGACTTATTTTTTCAGAGTAATACAGCAAGAATTATTCTTAAAAGGAATAATACAGTGAAAAGAGGGTGTGATTTGAGTGATTTCAGCGGTTTTGTCACAAATATTTGAAATTTTTTGTGACAAAGAAAATGGCTTAAATACTGGTGTTTTGAATATTTATAAAAAATATTGGCACAAAGTTGAAAAAAAAGTGTGACAAAGAAAATGGCTTAAATAAGGGGTTATGGGGATTTTGTCACAAAAACACAAAAAAAATTAAGTTAATATAAGAAAAAATTTTATATATAATAAAATACACCTTAATTATTTGTGTAATTTTAACAGTGTATTTTTACGTGTTTTACTATGTGGTGTATTATAAAGTAGGTATATATACTTTTTGAAATTTTTTGTGTTTTTGTGACAAGACATGATTTTGAGGTCTTTTATTTACAAAAATGATTTTTGAAATAATTAAGGGGTATTTATTTTTTGAGAATATGCAACAGAATGCAAAAAAATTTTCATACATTATTTCCTTTCTCATTTTCAAACATAACCTCGTAGTTATTGAAGTTATACAGCGTTATCATGTAGGCATTGGGATAGCCGTTCTCCGACTTAATCCAGCCTTTGAGATTACTGATTTCAAAATATCTTTTGAGAGCCGTGTCTGTGAGATTGTCATTAGGGATTTCGTTGAAAAATACATTGCCGTAATTTCGTCTTGTGTACTTATCATAATTTACATAATCTATCCCCGTCCATTCGCCCTCGCTGAGAACATTCTCAGGGATGTGTTTGAGAATGGCGTCTTTCGCTTCAGTGAGCAAGTCTATTAACTCTTTGACAGAATCAATGGTTTCTATTCTGTTTTCATACGGTTTTGTAATTTTGTTTATTGTATGACCGAGGCAGTCTTCGCCTATGAGATAGGCTTTTTTGTAGTAATAGAGGTCTGTAAAAAAGTCAAGCATATTTGTCATTGTCCTTTATTCGTCAATATTTAATAGTGATGATTTTTGCGCCATCTATATAGCCTTGCATGATGGTGTTCAGTGCATCCTGAGCTTCTGTTTCCGAATAGAAAGTCGCAAGCACTGTTTCAACTGAAGTAATGTTGCTGAATTTGTTTACGCCTACGATGTTGTAATGTGTTGCTACATTCCCGTCAGCTTTTTCGATTTTGATTTTTTCAAAACGGTCTAAGTTAATAAATTCATAGGGTTTGTACTTTTCGTGTAATAACATAGTGTATTAGTCTCCTTTCGCATAATGAAAAGACCCCGTGGATATTTTCACGAGGTCTTTTTTTTTGAGTTTTACCAATTTATGTTAGCTGTGATAGTGATACTTGTGCTACCGTTATCATAGCCGTCTTTGATTTGTTTGAGAATCTTACGAGCCTGCTCTTCAGAATCTTTGCCCTCGAATACAGCAATGCGTGTGCCGTCACCGTGTATTGAGCATCTCATATAATAATTATACATGTACTTATCAATTTTAATTTCGGAGAAATTGTCTAAGTTAATGATTCTGTCAGAGTCTTTTGTGTTGTATAAAAGCATAGTTATTTTGTCACTTTTTTCTTGTTAAGAATTTTTAATCGACATACCAGCCTTCACGCTGTACGCGTTCGCCGACTTTGAATGATATAACATCGCCGTACCAACCGCTTGGTACGCCTTCATTCATGTGTTGTTTAGCGTGAGCTGAGTGGTCTTCTTTTGTGAGGAATATACCTTTGCGACCATCTTCAGTTTCATATTTGGTGTTTGGTTTTTCTGAGTAATCAATGAAACGACCACAGCCTTTGCAAACAAAAACTTCTTTTTCTTTGTACACAGGCACGATGGCGTACTTGTGGTATACGCGTTCATAGTTTGTCGTTACTGTGCAGGTTGCTGTAGCATTGCCTGCTTTGGTTGTGATTTTTACGGTCTGTTCGACCTCGAAGTAGTTGAAGATGTCATTTGTAACAGTGAGCTTGCCGTTTGAGTCAACCTTTACAAGCTTAGGATTTGACGATGTCCATGTCACTTTCTGTGACGGGCTTACTGTAGCTTTAAGAGTACAAGGTTCGCCTGCACCAAGTGTCACTTTAGTTTTATCAAGCTTAATAGTTGTCTTGGCAGGTTCGTTAACGGTTACTTTGCAAGATGCAGATACGCCGTCAACCTTAGCTGTGATTGTGGCTGTACCCTTAGTCTTAGCTGTGACCTTGCCGTTCTTATCAACGGAAGCAACGCTTGAGTTTGATGATGACCACGATACAGCCTTATTTGTGCATGTAACGGTTGTCTTGAGCGTATATGTTTTACCCTTAGTGAGAGTAAGGCTTGTCCTGTTAAGCTTAACAGAGGGCTTTACAGGGGTTGTTACGGTGACACCCTTTGCATCATATCCGCTTGTGAATTTGTTAGCTGATGAATTGATACATCTTACTGTGTAGGTATATGTCTTGCCTGATGAAACATCCTTATCGATATATGAGGTTGAAGTTGTATCGACCATTCTTGTCCAACCTTTACTGCCCTTGTAGTAAATTCTGTACTTTTCAGCACCGTTCACCTTGCCCCAGCTTATTTTTACACCGCCGTTTATACTTTCAGCCTTTGAGATTTTCGGGGTTGCAAGACTTGTCTTTGCCGACTGTGCCGAAACAACAGGGGCATTCGTTTCAACAGCGCTTGCCGTAAACGGAACTGCTGTTGCCGTGCCTACCGTCATTATTGCAGAAAGCAATAACGGCATTATTCTTTTTGATTTCATTATTATGCCTCCTAAAAAGTATGTTTTGATGATACTTGCATCTGTAACTAAATTTTATATCTTTAATTATGATTAGTCAACAATATGTAGGTAATTTTTTCTCATTTGTGATGATTTTTTGTTGAATAAAAGAACAACCGCCTACTTAGTATGTCTAAACAAGCGGTTGTTTTTATGTTTATGTATCAGAATTAGTTTTAGAAATGTATTTATTATAGTTTCGTTTCAACTTTTCCTCTTCCTTAACGAGAACATCCAAATTACTAATAAAAGCATTCATCTTATCAATGTACTCATTATACTTGAAATCAGAAAGGTGTTTGCCGATAAATTCGTTTAACTCAGGTTCTCTCTGATTATACATTGAAATTATCTCATCAAATTTACTATGCAGTTCATTAATCTTAGCAATGTTTTCAAGACTTCTAAAATCATCATTAAACTTACTAACGGATTCCTCAGTCATATACTTAAATTTGTCAGAATGGTACTTCTTAAAATATTTAAGCAAATAATATCCGCACTTACTGTCAAACTCCTCAATAGTAACCTTTTTGTCATGGTTTTCAGTCGTTGGCTTTTCGTTATCAATATCAAAAATATTTCTGTCATTTAAAACTCTGATTTTGTGACGAAGACTTTCTTTGAATCTGTCAAGAGATGAAGTGTAATTATATTTACCTCTTGAATTTTCAGAATTTCTATTAAAGTCATCTGGAAAATTTAACTTATATCTTACTTTGAAGTATATATTGGCGATTTTATCTGCGCCAATTTTATCTGATTTTCTGTTCATTTGAAGACTCCTTTTTGTTAGATTTTTAGTTATACAATTAATACATGAAATTTTTTTGAATTTGCAAAAAAATTTTTAAAAAATATTTTTTGCAAAATAAAAATTCCTATTTTCACACACGTTTTTTTATCTGTTTCTACTTCTATTATACGCCTAAATATTCATAAATCAACCCTTACGTTTAACTTTTTTCAATATTTTTTAAAAAGCAAAAATTTATTAGTCAAAATAATTTACCATTGTCATATTTTGTGTGTTGTGGTACTATATAGGTGTCGAAAGGAAAAAGTTCGACAAAATACATTGATAAATTGGTAAGATTTTATGAATTTATTTTTGAGCAAAAATAAATCATCGTTAAGATTGTTGATTTAATTTTTCTAATTTTAAGCCATCGCTCGAAATCCCTTTATTAGAGCGGATTTTCGAGGTGTCGATTATTTTTTCGTAAAAAATAATTCATATATTTTTCCTCTTTTTCAATTAAGAAGGGAGTGAATTTCGATGCGCTTTTTGCAGCTCTTTCAGAAATTTGATGCAAAAGAATTTTTTTATAACAAAGTGCTTAAATGTATCAATTGTGTTCCTTGGAATGATTACAACACCAAAGAACACCGTGGTACAAAAGTAAACTGTATTATCATTAAAGACGGTACAGATTACCATGGCAAAGAAGGCAGTAATCGTTACGAAAAGCTGACTTTTAAAGTCCCGAAGGATATTGTTATTCCTGAGGAGGCTTATGTTGCTCCTGTAAACCCTGTAGCAAAGGTTTATGGAGAATACAATAATATGCTTAGCATCACTTGCGATGATGTTACAATTATTAAGAAAGAAGTGTCTAAATAATGCAGACTTTCAGTACAAAAGCGGCACGAATTTCTTACTGCGCACCGACTGTAAAATTTATTACAGTCGGTGCGATAGCAACATTGATGACTATTGTTTTTAGCTTAGGAATGAATATTCCATTCATTCACGGTACAAAAGCAATGATAGTGCCATTAGTTGTTGGTGCCATAAGTGCCACAACCGCCATCTTGTTTTTTATGGTTTCATTCACATCTTTATTTTTCGACTTCATAGACGAAACAAGAGTTATGAACCGTAAAGTCAGAAATGCTTTCTGTTATTACAGAAACGGCAATCCTCTGAATCTCAAAGAAGGCGAAAAATTGCCAAAATTCACATGTGAAAAATTCACCTACGACTTGTACCATATAAGGGTTATTCCAAACGGTGTGAACATTACGAAACTTATGGAAGCAGGTTCATATGTATCGGCGGCTCTTAACAAAAGGTTTAAAAACTTTGTTGTTATTGATGCCGCTACCGATAGATACGGAACTTATGTTGAATACACTATAAGAGACATAAGCGTTGACAGAAATTTTTATTTCCGTAGTATCAATGATATGAAGCCTTCTGAAATCAGTAAAAATCGTATCAGAGTGCAGAAAGGTACTTTGATTGACCTTAAATCATGTGGTTCAATACTCGTAGCAGGCAAAACACGAAGCGGTAAAACAACGGGCGTAATTTCCATTATTTTACAAGCATTGGTATTAGGCAGAGACAATTTCGGTAGTGAAATCATGATAATTGACCCTAAAATGGCTGAATTGTCACGACTTCCGCACACTTATACACTTGATAATGACGGTGAAGCAAAAAACATTCTGAAAGCTATAAAACATTTTTCGGAAACTATCACCAAAAGACAAGCCTATCTTAATGATTTGTCAGAAAAGACAGGCAACGCTGTCAAGTGGTGGGAAGCAGGAATGCACTGCTCGTTCCTGTTCATTGACGAGTATGTTGCATTGCGTTCAATTCTTCCAAAAAAGCCGTTAAAGAATGCCCCTGATTACAGTCTTGAAGCTTTTGATAACCTTCTCAAAAGAATTGTTACCATGGGTGCATCTGCTGGGTGTTTTGTCATTGTCAGCATTGCAGAAGCAAGTGTTCAGGAAGGTGGTCTTCCGTCAATGCTCCGCTCTGCAATGCAGACAAAAATACTCTTTAAGCCTACCTTGACCGAGGGAAAACTTCTTTGGGACAATGTACAGCTTGAAAAGTTTCAGGACGGTCAGACTTATAAAGCAGGCGATGCTTGGTTTTCAAGTCCTGACGGCGTAAATGATAATGTTCAGCCTGTGCACTTTCCTATTATGGATTTTGACGTGTACAAGCAACTTGGCAGGCAACTTTCCTTGTATTACAAGGAAGGAAAGCACCACAACCGTGGTTAACACGGTTGTGGTGCCAGCAAGTCAATCATTAAATACAGCCTAAGTATTGCCGTTGTAGGGCTTGTTTACAACGGCAATACTTAAAGTGCCAAGTGCCAAAACGCACTTGAGCATTAAAAAATTAAAGGTGGAAATTTAGTTGAAAAGCAATCAAATTAAGTCAAAAAATATGATGGCTGTACAACAGTTAAAATACCTTCCAAACGGTGGAGATGTTGACAAATTGTATGACCTCATTGAAGGTACACTTAAACCAAAGCGTTTTGCCCTGATAGTGCATGATAAGGATTTTGACGAAAGTACAAGCAAAATAGCTGAACCTCATGTACATATAATGCTCTCATTTTTAAATGCACGCAGTATCTCAAATGTTGCAAAGACTCTTGGTATTCAGCCACAGCAGATTGCAAAATGGGATGGCAAAGCGGCAAACGGTTTTGCTTATCTTGTACACAGGACAAAAGATAGTTCTGACAAATACCAGTACAATCCAATAGATGTTAGTGCTAACTTCGATTATCCGAAAGAACTTGAAATCTACGAACAGAACGCAAAAAACAATGCGAAGAAAATCAAAATGACTGAAAAGTTAGATGATTTGTACAACGGAAAAATCACAAGGGAAGAACTCGAAGATTCATTAACAGGCGCTTTATATGCTCGCTACAAAAGGCAGATTGATGACATTTATGCAAAGCGACTTACGGATGAAGCAAAAAAATTCAGAAAGAAAATGATTGACGGTAACGTTCCCTTAATTGTTATTTGGATTTACGGTCAGTCAGGTTTGGGCAAGACAAGACTTGCCAAAAAAATTGCGACCGACAAAGGTAACCCGTGGTTTATCAGCGGTTCAAGTCGTGACTTATTTCAAAACTACAACGGAGAACATACGATAATTCTTGATGAATTGAGACCTGACGACGGACTCACTTACAGAGATATGTTAAGGTTGCTCGACCCTTATGGCTTTGATATGAATGCACCGTCAAGATACAGAGACAAGGCAATTGCCGCAGATTTGATTATTATTACATCACCGTTCACTCCTAAAGAGTTTTACGATAAACTTTTTCACAATACTATCACATATTTCGATTTTATTGACAGTTTTAATCAGTTACTCAGAAGAATAAGCGTAATTATCAACGTTAATTCATCTGACATTCACAGAGAATATTATGACAGTCAAACAGGAAACCTTCTTACAGACAATAACTCAATCAGAGCAAATCCTTTTGCTGTCACAAACAATAACTTTGGAAGCCCGATATCTTCAGAAGATATTTATAATAGAATTAAATTTTAATCAGAAAGGGGCGATAACGAGATGGAAATGACTACATTAAGTTTTCTTTCAGCAAAGGATGTTGCAAATTACCTTGAATGTTCTTTGCCAACTGCACGAAAGATTATGAGCAGAAAAGATTTTCCTGCTATTAAGATTGGAAAGTCTCTTAAAGTAGAAGCAACGGCATTCCACGAGTGGACACAAAAAAGAAGGACATAAGTTTAAAAATAAAATATAAATTCAAATAAAAGCAAAGAACACAGAAGCTAATTATTGACACAAAGGCATTTTCGATATAAAATAGCTTGTGTATCAATAAAGCTTTTGTGTTCATATTATCAAATTAAATTAAGAGGAGAAAATTAAAATGATTGATAATATGATTACGGATAACAAAACTAAGAACCATAAAAAAGGCAAAAGCAATAAGTCAAACAACACTGTTAAAAACAATCATAAGTGCACACAGCATCTTGCCTATGGTGAAGGTTCACACTATTATGATGATAGCCACGATAAGTTTGTAGCACAGTTCAATATTGAAACTGATGATGGCAAGAAGCGCAGAACAGTTTATGCAGATTCCGAACTTGAAGTAATCCGCAAGATGGACAAAGAAAAGTTTCTTGCACAGCAGGGTGTCTATAATGTCAAAAATAAGATTACAGTCTATGACATGGGTTACAAAATCATTGATAGAGAATATCAGCTGAATCATATCAAACCTACTACATATGACAGAAAGTGTGAAACACTCAAATTGTTGTCACCTCTCTACAGTATACCTATTCAGAAAACTACCGAAGATGATATTTATGACTTTCTTGTTTCAATAACTCACTACTCACAGTCAGTTATCAATAAGGTATTTCTTATGCTGGGTTGCATTTTCAGAGAAGCTGTCAAAAAGAAAATCATCACCAAAAATCCTATGGATGATGTTAAAAAACCTAAATCAAATCAGAAGTTTGAAAAGGTACGTGCTCTTACTGTTAAAGAACAGAAAAAATTGACTGACATTCTTACAAGCAATGATATTCTCTATTCGGAACAGATGATTCTTTCAATGTTCACAGGCATGCGCATGGGCGAAATCAATGCTCTTGAGGTTAATGATATTGACCTTATCAACAATAGAATCACCATCGGGAAAACAGTCAGCAGAGGTAAGAACGGCAAAACCGTTCTTAGTAACTGCACTAAAACCAAAGCCGGCATGAGAAAAATTCCTATCAGCGATGAAATTGCTTATTTCCTTAGAGAGTATATTGACGACCAGCGTGAAGGATTGTTGTTTACTTCATCAAATGGTAAGTATGTTACTACAAATCAGGTGAATAGTCAGTTTGCTAACGTCATCAAAAAACACCATATTCTTGATGATTCCATTGACGGAAAGGTTTCACTTCATTCATTGAGACACACATATGCAACAAGATGTATTGAATCAGGTATGTCTGCAAAGGTTCTTCAAAGCCTTCTCGGACACAAAGATATTTCCATTACCTTGGATACATATTGTGATGTGTTTCAGGAGTTCAGCAATGAAAAAATTGCAATAGCTAATGACTACATGAGAGACAACGGTCTTTCAATTCACTAAATTTCAAACTTGCCGAATTACCATACAAAGTACCACCTTACGCTGAAAAGCCAGTGTTTAAGCCACTAAGTATGCTCACCTCGACCAAAAAAGGTGGTTTTTTAACCGCCTTTTATTTTTTGCCAAAATTACTTAAAATGCCTTAAAAGTGGCTTAAACACTGGGTTTTTGAGATTTTAAAAATTCAGTTGAGTAATTTTGAATTAAGTTAAAACAAAATAAAATGCAGTCAAACTTACTGTCAAACTTACTGTCATTTTAGTTTGCCTGCTGATTTTCAAGGAAACAAGATAATATATTTTTAAAATTTATTACATCGTAACACAAAAGATTTTTTATTATTAAAACAACAAAGAGGTTAAGCAATTTTTTCTAATGCTTAACCTCTTTTTTTATTTTGTTGATTACAGAGCATTCCCATACCATAACTATCCTCTATATTTTTGTTCTCAATTAACATTATACTTCATCCCCTACAAGTATTTCTCATTTTACCCTACTGCTTTAAAAGCCTCTTCAACAGTAGCATAAACATTTTCTGGTGCTATGTCAAACCATCTTCTATGAATACATTCTTTGGTTGACTCGTTATATTCAGGTGTAAGCTCTACATCGAATTGGGAATCAAAAGAACCGAATAAACCTACACTACATCTTAATACATCAGAAGTGTCTTTATCAATACAGTAAACACTTCTATGTTCAAGTCTTGCCTTTTTAATATCTCTGATTTTCATTAAAATACCTCCTTTAAGTCCTGTATAATTTTTCTTCTTAGGGTTGAAGTCATTGCTATACCTATCAGGTGAGATTCTACTGTCGTTATAGAAATTTCTTCGTCCTTGATTGCTTTTGATAATACCCTTATGTATTTATCATAGTCAGGGTGCTTTACCGCTTCCTCAGCTGATAGATGAAAAATATTCTTTAAATACTCATCACCTACAAAACTACATATTGTCATCTTAATACCTCTTTTCTATTTTAAATATGATTACTTTTCTATTAAAAAGTGTACCACATATAAATCACAACCAGTAAACCTACTACTACCGAACAGATAAATAGTAGTACTCCAATATCCATATACTCTACAACCTTTCCTTTTATTTTATTATATTTTACCATATATTATAATTAAATTGAATACTTTCTTTAGTATAATATTTATTTTTTTAGCATAGAAAAAGAGGGTTCATAAAGAACCCTCTCTTCCCAATAATTATTTTAAGGATTTATACTTGCTATCAAATTAATACCGATACGCTTAGTTGATAAGAACTTTCTTATCCCAGTGATCATTTTCAGATACTTCCTCGTCGTAAGCTGGGGTGATTGTTTCGGTCCAAGCTGGAGTAATAACTTCTGTGTATGCTTCTTTCCAATGACCGTCTTCTACTGTCTTTGTGCCTACCTGAATCTGTCGCTTTTCAGCGTGATAAGCACCTGCACCGTTTGTTTCCAATTCCCAAGTAAGGTGTTCTTCCTGGTTGTCATCTGTCATTACCATACCACAGTTATTACAAACATTCACCCATTTTGTCTTATATACTGGTTCCTCGTGAGTACCAGTTACAACCCACTCTCTGTCATGCTTTTTTGTCACTGCAGGGTGATATTTTGTCACAGCATCGTGATGCTTATAGTACTTATATTTCTTAGCTGTCGTTTCAGCCTTTGATGACTCACTTGGCTTCGCTGGCTTCTGATTATTACTTGAAGAGTTGCTTGGCTTAGCTGGCTTCTTGTCGTTATCAGATGTATTTGTCTTTGAAGAGTTGTCTTTCTTTGAAGATGTATTTGACTTAGTATCTTCTTTCTTTTCGGTGTTACCCTTGTTGCTGTTGTTTTTGTTAGATACTGTAGTTTTTACATCGTCAACCTTAACTGTAACTGTCTTACCGTCATCGGTTTTTACTTCTACTTTGCCGTCTTTTACTTCGACTTTCTTACCATTCTTATCAGTGATGTTGCCGTCTTTGTCGACTTTGATTTCACCCTTGTCTACCAAATCTTTAACTGCCTTTGGTACTGTAGTCTTAGGTACAGTTGTTGGAACAGTTGATGTCTGTACGGTTGAAGATATTACTGACGGTTCTGTCGGTTCTTTCTCAGCGTTACAGCCTGCAAGAATGCTTATGCCGACTGCTGATATGCCTGCAAGTATTGTAGCACCGCAGACAACGGCAATTACCTTTGTTTTTACTGTCGCAGTTGCTGTTGCCTTTACGATAGATGAAACTGTTGACTTTGCACCTGTTGCAATGCCTTTTGTTGCAGAGGTTGCAAGTGTCTGTCCGTTCGGGAGCTTGATTGTAATGTTCGGTACTGCAAGGCTCTTTGCTTCTTCCTTGAAAATAGTTGTAAAGAAAGGTACAACAACAACACCGTGAAGCTTGTCACCGCTTTTGTTTTCGTAATCTTCAATTGCAGTTTTCATCTTTGCCCTTGAATAATTGAGCCTTGAAAGCACAGTACCCCTTGAACATTCAAAGACTTCTGCGATTTCATCAACAGTCATTTCATTAAAATAGTGCATAATCACTGTCTGATACTGAACATCGGACAGTACTTCCTGCATAATCGAAAGAATAATTTCTCTCTTTGCCTTGTCTGAAATGTATTCTTCGGGAATTGATATACGCTCGTCAACTATTGCCTGATTTTCAAAAATTTCATCGTCCAGTTGGATTTCACCTTTACCTTTCAAATAATTTTTGCACTTATTAACGGCAATTCTGTTAAGCCAACTTCTGATTTGTGATGATTTTTCCAAAGATTGGATTTTTAAAAAAGCCGTTATGTAAGTTTCCTGCATAATGTCCTGTGCGGTTGTTTCGTTCTTTAAAAAGCTGATACAAGTAAACCACACTTCACGCTCTGTAAGCTTGTAGAGCTTTTCAAATGATTTGTTATCTCCCTTCTTAATTTTTTCTACTAAGTGGGAAATGTTCATAAAATAACCTCCTCTCATTTCCTTTCATAATATAGACAATTTAAAACGGCTTTTGATTTTATAAAATCGAAAAATTTTTCAAATTTTTTCAAAAAAGCAAATATTTTTCGCATAAAACAAAAAGTGCGTAGCTGAAGCTACGCACGAAAAATACATAGCTTTGATTGTTGCGACACAATATTTCACTTATAAGGTGTGAAAAGTAAAGCCTGTATTTTTACCAAAATAAAAATACACACTTAGGTGAACTTAAAATTAAATTTTTGTTTGGCATTTTTATTTTAGCATACAATATGTGAAAATTCAATATTATTTTAAATTAACTTTTAAAATTTATGTAAAAGAATTTAACAATATCAATTCCGTACTATCATATTTCTGTTTATCAAACATCCCGTTTACAAGCAAAAGTATATCGTTGTATCATTGTTATTATACAGAATTAAATTTGCATAAAAAAATCGGGCAATCGTTATGACTGCCCGATTTGTTTTTGGAAAATTACAATTTTAATCCTATTTATGCACTGTTTTACACGCACTAACCGTAATCAGAGTGCCATGACTTTTTGAGAGATTTCTGCCGGAGATGACACTGTGCCGACGCACTTGTACTCTTCGGTTTCTTCCTTGGTTTTAAAGCCCCAGCCGTATAGCACAGCGAGGAAGTCCATACCTATTTCTTCCGCACCCTTTGCCTCGATTGTGCTGTCGCCGACAAGGATACTTTCTTCAACAGAAACTCCTGTCTGCTCACACGCCTGCAAAAGCAGATGACTCTTTGTGAGGTTTGTACCGACATCTGTTGCACATACTGCGTCGAAAACATCCGACGCCTCGTAGGTTTCAAGAATATCCGTTGTGAACATTCTGTGCTTTTGAGTTGCTATTGCAAGCTTAAAACCGCTTTTCTTGAGTTCACGAAGAGCGTCATAAATTCCGTCATAGACGGTGAACATCTCTTTTCCTTTCTGGGAATAAAGCTTGCTGTAATTCTTTACGGCATATTCAATTTCGTCATCACTCATATTAAAGAGCGTTTTAAATCCGTATTCAAGCGGTGCGCCGATTACTCCGTAGAGTGCGCTGTGTTCAACAGGCTCATAGCCCATTGCAACTGCTGTTGTATTGAAACAATATAAAATTCCGGGGGCTGTGTCGGCAAGAGTGCCGTCAAAGCCAAAAATAACTAATTTTTTCATAAAACCACCCAATCTGCAAATAGATAAATTCATAAACAATTTTTTACAAAAGTCTTTGTCCTGCAAATATGGAAATACATCTCAAGGGAAATTATACCATTTTACGGAGATAAATACAATACTAATTTTTCCACAAGTATTAATTTGGGAATAAAAGTGCCGAAAAATATGCAATTATTGTTCTTTTGCAAGCACATGCCAATCGAAACAAGTCGAAAATCAGAGCTTTCAACTTACTTTATTTCTTGACAACATCGTGTGTGCGTTATAAAATTGAAGTACATTATATTGAAAGGTTATTTTATTATGACTTCTGCAAAGCATAAAAATCCGCCTGCCAAACCCAAAGAAAAATATTCGGTACAGCAGGCGCTCACAAACTATTATCTGCTTATTATGTTCACGCTTTTTCCGTTGTTTTTTACCGACGCATATTTTAACATCAGGCATGACAAGTATTACTTTTTCATTATATTGACGGGTATTCTCGTTATTGCGGAATTTCTTATTATTATGACCGCAAGCGTTGATAAACCACCGGAAGACTCAAAGCTTGAAAAGCCTAAACCGAAGCATTTGTATGAAGAGCTTTCGTTTATGGACTGGGCATTTATTGTATTCCTCGGGATAAATGTCATTTCAACGCTGTTGTCTGCAAACCCTTTGGATGCACTTCTGGGTACTCATGGGCGAAACAACGGACTTGTGCTTATGGCATTTTACACCGCAGCATATTTTATGATTACAAGGTGCTTTAAATATTTTGAATACATATTCGTTGCGCTTGCGTTCGGTTCAATGATAGTTTATGCACTTGCGGTGCTTAACTCATTCTATATTGATCCTCTCGGGATGTTTACTCTTCTCACCGACCAACAGACTATTACCGACTTCACTTCAACAATCGGCAACAAAAATCTGCTTTCAAGCTACATCTGCATCGCTATGCCTGTTATGATTGCAATGTCGGTTATCACGGAGAAAACCTTGCTCAGGGCAATTTATCTTATTGCAACAGGATTTGGCTTTGCGGCTCTTATGACTGCCGACAGCGATTCCGGCATTCTCGGCATGGCTGTATTTATGATTATTTACCTTGTATGGTTTTCAAACAGCCTTGTCAGACTGAAAAGATTTTTCCTTTCTGCAACAGTTATGCTGTTGTTTGCAAAGCTGCTCAGATTGTTCTCGCTCTGCTTTGACGACAAAAGCAAGGGCTTTGATAAGTTTCAGGAAATTTTCGTTTTCTCAGGCATCGGCTGGATATTGCTTGCAGCTTGTGCCGTTATTACAGGGATTTTGTATCTTATTGATTACCAAAAACCAAACATCACAATTTCAAAATCCGTGCCGATTGCTCTTGCCGTTGTATTCGGATTTTGTGCTGTTGCCATGATAGGAATTATGGTTTATTTCAGCTGTATTGACACCAAAACCGACCTCGGCAGTTTTGAAAGAATTATCCGCTTTAACGATATATGGGGTACGCACAGAGGATTTATGTGGATAAGGTCGATATGGATTTTCGGCGACGCTTCATTCATTGAAAAGCTGTTCGGCGTAGGTCCGGATATGTTCTACTCCGCATTCAGTCCGTACTTTGACGACCTTTCAAAATACGGTGACAGCTCAACAAATGCCGCCCATAACGAATATCTAAACTACCTTATCACAATCGGAATTACGGGACTTCTCTCCTATCTTGCCATTGTGTGCGGTACGATTAAGAACGCAGTTAAGTATGCAAAGGAAAATCCGATGTTGATTGCGTGCGTTTCGGCCGTTATCTGCTATGCTGTTCAGTCTGTTGTAAACCTTTATCAGCCGATTACAACTCCGCTGTTTTTCATCTTCATAGCTTTGTGCGAGGCTTTTGTAAGAAACGCCAAGGCTGAAAAATCTGCCGTATCTGCCGTATAAATATTATGACTGCATTTCAATTCGGATAAGAAGATTCTGCATTGACTCGTTGCGGTCACGGCGATATCGTCCCAGCTCGTAGAGGCTGTCGGGATTTTTAGTAATTATATTGGGCTTTTCCGTACAGGTTAGTGTACACGAAAAGCCCATTTCTTTTATCAGCTTTTCGGTCAGGTCATTTTTTGCACCGAACGGATATACAAAGCAGGTCGGTTTTTTCCCTGTTGCATTTTCAAGCAAGGCTTGAGCTTTGACAACATCTTCCGTAAGAATAGATTTATATGCTTCGTCACTCTCCCCCGCTTTTGGCAAAACACCCTTTCGTGATTTCAAAGAATGCATATCGTACGAATGATTCTGAATTTCAACATAGCCCGAATCGGACATTTCTTTCATATCGTCAAAAGTTATATGCCCGTAGGTCACGGAAATGTCCTTGGTTTCGGTGAATTTTTCGGACACTGACGCAATCGGAGATATGACCGCCTTGCAGTTGTATTTTTCAAGCAAAGGGAGTGCATAATAATAATTATTATAATAGCCGTCGTCAAAGGTCAGCATAATGCATTTTTCGGGCAATGATTTTTTGCCGTAAGCATAATCGGTAAGGTCTTTTACAACAACGGTTGTGTAGCCGTTTTCGGCAAGATATTTTAAATCGTTTTCAAAAAGAGTCGGCGAAACGGTGTAGTCATTTTGCAGTTTTTCATCCTTTAAAAGTGAGTGATACATTATTACGGGCAGTTTTACGCTGTCGGTATCAGCCGTTGTTTCTTTTACTGCACCTGTCATTACCGATATTAAAATTACTGCAGACAGGAAAAGTGCCATAAAAATGATAATTTTTACTGTTTTGTTTGATTTCACTATATTTCCTCCCAATTCTTTGTGCAAGATTTTTTATCTATAATTCTTTATTGTAAATATAATCAAACAACTGCGTGATAGAATATAGCCAAAGTTAATACTGATTACTGATTTTGGCCAATCGGTACTGACTAATATTGCATAAGGATTTATGAATTATGGCAAAAAGAAATTTCAGCTCAAAACGCAATGCAATTTACAACGCTGTGTGCGGTACGGACACTCATCCGAGCGCACGCTGGGTTTATGATAAATTAAAGCCCGAAATTCCCGACCTTAGTCTTGGCACGGTTTACAGAAACATTGCTCTTTTTAAGGATGAAGGAAAGGTCAGCGTTATATGCAATGTAAACGGTGAGGAGCGTATTGACGGCAACACAGAGCCACACCCCCACTTTGTCTGCAACAAATGCAATGCAGTTATTGATGTTGAAGACAATCAAAATGCTGATGACCTTGAGTCACAGCTTGCCGAAGAGGGATTTAAGGTAGAAAACAGATTTGTTATCTACTACGGCATATGTCCTAAATGTTCGGCAGAAGTACACTAATATTTATTACAAAGGAGAAGTAATTATGAAATGGTATTGCACAGTATGCGGTTATGTTTATGAAGGTCCCGAAGCTCCCGAGGCTTGCCCTGTTTGTAAGGCACCGAAGGAAAAATTTAAGCAGATGGACGAGGAGGCGTCTTTCGCAACAGTTCACGAGGTTGGCGTTGCTCAGGGCGTAAGCGAAGATATTCTCAAGGATCTCAGAGCTAACTTTGAGGGAGAATGCAGCGAAGTCGGTATGTATCTTGCAATGGCAAGAGTTGCAGACAGAGAAGGCTATCCCGAGGTTTCTGCCGCATTTACAAAGTATGCTTTTGAAGAGGCTGAACACGCTGCCAAGTTTGCAGAGCTTTTAGGCGAAGTTCTTACAGACAGCACAAAGAAGAATCTTCAGATGCGTGTAGATGCAGAAACAGGTGCTTGCGAAGGTAAGTTTGACCTTGCAAAGCGTGCAAAGGCTCAGAACCTTGACGCTATTCATGACACAGTTCACGAGATGGCAAAGGATGAAGCAAGACACGGCGCAGGCTTTAGAGGTCTTCTTAACAGATACTTTAAGTAATCATTAAAACAATAAAAAAATCAAAAAAAGTCAGCTTGATAATCGTATGACCAACAACTAACCGATTACACAACAGACTTAGAACAGGAGATTTGATAGTATGAAATATGTATGCGATGTTTGCGGATATGTTTACGATCCTGAAATCGGCGATCCCGACAACGGCGTTGATGCAGGCACAGCATGGGAAGATGTACCCGAGGATTGGGTATGCCCTCTCTGTGGTGTAGGCAAAGACGAATTTTCCGCAGAAGAATAATTAACAAATTGGCAATTTGGGAGCAGGCAATGCTTGCTCCCTTTTGTGTGTACGGGAGTAAATTATGAAAAAATTGATTTCGTGGAATGTAAACGGACTTCGTGCCTGTGTTACAAAGGGCTTTGAGGACTTTTTTAAAGATGTTGACGCAGATATTTTCTGTCTTCAGGAAACAAAGCTCCAAGAGGGACAGATTGACCTCTTGCTTGAAGGATATCATCAGTATTGGTGCTATGCCGACAAAAAAGGCTATTCGGGAACGGCTATGTTCACAAAGGAAGAGCCTTTGAATGTATGTTACGGGATCGGCATTGACGAACACGACCATGAGGGCAGAGTTATCACGGCAGAATTTGACAATTGCTTTGTTGTCACCTGCTACACTCCAAACTCGCAAAGCGAGCTGAAACGGCTTGATTACCGAATGAAATGGGAGGATGATTTCAAGGCATATCTAAAAAAACTTGAAGAAAAAAAGCCCGTTATTATGTGTGGTGATTTGAATGTTGCACACAAAGAAATTGATTTGAAAAATCCGAAAACCAACCGTAAAAATGCAGGCTTTACCGATGAGGAGCGTTCAAAGATGACAGCGTTGCTCGATGACGGCTTTATCGACACCTACCGCTATTTCTATCCCGATACAGAGGGCGTGTATTCGTGGTGGTCATACAGATTCAAGGCTCGTGAAAAAAATGCGGGCTGGCGTATTGACTATTTTATCGTTTCAAAAGCTCTTGAAAGCAAGCTTGACGGTGCAAAAATCCATACCGAAATTTTAGGTTCTGACCATTGTCCCGTTGAACTGACGATTGACATTTAAAAAGCAAAATAAAAACCCGACACAGCATAAACCGTGTCGGGTTTTTTGTATATTATGAAAAATTTTCAAGACTGACAATACAAATTCCAAAAGTGCCAATTGACAAAACGGGAATTTCGTCTTGACAAATGATTTTTTGCAAAGAAAATGCTCCGACGCTAAAAAGTATCGGAGCATATATGAGCTTTTTTATAATTAACTGACGGTAATTTTGTTTTGACCGCCTGTTATGTCGGAAAAATTGTTTTTTGCACTTTTAACGAATGCGAAGATTGTTTTCAGAAGCATATTTCTCGTTTTGCTGTCAAGACCTGCAAAGGATTTTAGGATTGTTCCCGTGTTTTTAAGCGGATTTTTCAGCATTTCATTAAAGGTTGCGGTTTCGGTCAGCGACAAAAGGGCAAAAACCTCTTTTGTGAACTCCCGTCTTTGAGCAATTGTCAGCGATTCAACAAATTCTTTCAGCGTGTGGTCAAAGAAAACGCTGAAATTTGTAGTGCTTTTCAGCCTGACAAGCCTGTTCTGCTCAATCTCCCACGAATAGACATCGTGTTGGAGAAAACCTTTTTGATTGCTCTTTACAATTGTGTAGCTCTCCTCATGCTCAAATATCATGCCGAAAATGCTTGACTGCGGAACAAAGGTGTAGATTCTGTCGTCGATTTCATAAAATCCACTGTCCCTGATTTTCTCAAGAGAAAACCCCGGTCCGTCAAAATTGTAAATATAATCAATGTGATTTCTTGAATTATCATCGGTAAAAGCACCGGCATAAACCGCAAGATTTCCGCCCTTTGAGTGACCGCCCAGAATGAATTTTCCGTTGAGCATACGGACTGCCTTTTCAAAATAATCAAGAGCCTTTTTCTGTGACGGCAACGGAAATGTGAAGAACATATTGAAGTCCTCCTGCCAGCCGACAAGAGAATTATCCGTTCCTCTGTATGAAATAAAATAATTCTTTTTGAGAAATTCAAAAGTGATTGCGGAAAACTGCATACTCACATCGGACTCAACCTCGTTTACATACCCCGAAACAAGAATTTTGCCGAATCTCTTGCTCTCTGCCGTCGCTTTCAAAAGGTCGGCATCACCCTTCCACAATAGATTTTTCTCGTAATCATCGGTTGCAAACACACGCATTGCCGCCTGTTCAAGGGTAATTTCATCAAACAGGCAGGACGATACCGCACCGTCAAAAGGAAGATATGAAAGCCGTGAAAGCACAAGTGCGTCAAGCTCGTTAAAACCGTCCTGTTCAAATGTCAAATCGCCTCTTCGACTTATGTAATCAAATATGTCAGCCATACAAATGCCTCCAATCTGTTTTCTCTCTGTAACTATTGTACAACTTTGTACTAATTATTTCAATACAATTTTGAAAATTGAAAAAGAAAAGGACAAACGAATTCGTTCATCCTTTAACAGTATATGAAGTTATCTGAATTTTGCGATTTCTTCAAGAAATTGTTTTCCGAATTTTTCAAGCTTTGTTCTGCCCACACCCGAAACTTCAAGCATTTCATCGGGTGTTTCGGGACATTTTTTGCACATATCAATCAACGTTGCATCGGTAAAAATAACATAAGCAGGAACGCTCTTTTTGGATGCAATGCCTTTTCGCAAAGCCTTGAGTGCGTCAAGTAATTCGGAATTGACAGGCACTTCGGGGCGGTGCGTTTTGACAACCTTTTCGGAGTTTTCAACTTTCTTCATCACAAGCCGTTCTCGTCCGAAAAGCACATCTCGACTCTTTGGCAAAAGTTTTAGAACCTCGGTTTCATTGTCGGCTGAAATATACTCCTTTTCGGCAAGAAAGTCAATTGTGCCGAAAATATGCCTTGCCGTAACCTCTTTCATTATTCCGTAGGTTGACTGATTGTTAAGCTCAGCTTTTAGAATTTTCTCGCTTTTACTGCCCCTTAACACATCACAAATCACGGTTTTGCCGTACCTTTGTCCTGTTCTTGCAATACACGACATAATTTTTTGAGCGTCAATTGTGACATCAACAAGCTTGTGAACTGAAAGACAGTTGGAGCATTTTCCGCAGTAAGCCTTCTTTTCACCGCCGAAATACCGCAGAATAAATCCACGCAGACAATCGTTTGTTGTGCTGTAAAAGGTCATATATTTTAAGCGTTCAAAATCACGCTCACGAATTTGCTCGTTTTCTTCAATTGTAAGTTCATCGTTGCCCTCGGAATTTTCAATCATAAAGCGATTTAGACGAACATCCTTAGGACTGTAAAGCAAAATACAATCTGCCTCGCCGCCGTCACGACATGCCCGTCCTGCCTCTTGATAGTAGCTTTCAATGTTTTTCGGCATATTGTAATGAATTACATATGTAACATTTGACTTGTCAATTCCCATACCGAAAGCATTGGTTGCGACCATAATATTTTTTCGGTCAAAAACAAAATCCTCCTGATTTTTCCTGCGTTCGTATTCATCAAGACCTGCATGGTATCTTGCCGCCGAAAAGCCGTTATCGCAGAGCAATTCGCAGACAGATTCAACATTTTTTCGGGTCGCACAATAGACAATTCCCGATCTGTCGCCACGCTCCCGAATGAGGTCAATAAGCTTTTCGTCCTTTGACGATGACTTTATTACACCGAAGAAAAGGTTGGGGCGGTCAAATCCCGTTGTAATTTCAAACGGATTTTTAAGCCTGAGAATTTTCTTTATATCTTCTTTTACATCATTTGTGGCCGTTGCGGTAAATGCTCCGACAATCGGACGATTTGCAAGGCTTTCAACAAATGAAATAATTTTGAGGTAACTCGGTCTGAAATCCTGTCCCCATTGTGAAACGCAATGAGCCTCGTCAACTGCAACCATTGAGATTTTTATCTTTTTACAGGTGTCGAGAAATCCGTCAGTCAACAGCCTTTCGGGTGCAACATAGATGATTTTGTATTTTCCGTGTTCAACATTTGAAAGCACTCGGAGAAATTGCGGATATGAAAGCGAGCTGTTTATATATGCCGCAGGAACTCCCGACTGAACGAGCGAGCCGACCTGATCCTTCATAAGCGAAATCAGAGGTGACACAACAATTGTCACCCCGTCAAAAAGTAATGCGGGAATCTGATAGCACATAGACTTGCCCGCACCTGTGGGCATAATGCAAAGTGCATCTCTGCCGTCAAGCAAAGCGTCAACTATCTGCTCCTGTCCGTCTCTGAAAGAATCGTGTCCGAAGTAATCTTTTAACACGCTGAATTTATCACTCATCTTTTTGCCCTTATCTATCATTCTTTATTGGAATTATAATCATTGTATTCTCTTTCAATCCAAGCCATAAGCAGATTTACAATTTTCTGCTGTTCGACCTCGTTAAGCTGTTTGTTATTTGCAACTCTGTACCACTTGTTAAGACACCCTCTGCAACAACAGGCACAGGCGTGCTGTGCGATAAAAACAGGGTGTCCCCTCATAGGCGTTTGCTTTCCGTCATTCGGAATATATTTTGGTGCAAGCCGTGTTCTGACAAAATCTTCTGCATGGGAGCGGATTTTATTCATTCCCTTTTCATTAATATAGTCAATGTCCTTTTGCTTTAAATGAAACCGACTGCGAAAATCAGATTTTTTCAGTTTGTTTAGTGCCTCATCTATCGTTTGCATTGTTCATGCCTTCTTTTATTGTCATACCTTAATTATAAACAATTACTACGGTAATGGCAAGGAAAAATGCACTTATTTTCTGTTACAGAAAAAACAACCCCACGATTATTTTACCGTGGGGTTGTTTTCATAGGGTTGCTTTTCAATTATTTTTAGATATTAAACATCTTTGCAATATTTTTCAGCAAGGGCAAAGAACGCTTTTTCGAGCGAATCCAAGGTTTGTTCCGTCATACTGACCGAGATACTGTTTTTGTCGGAAAATATGATTTCAACGATTGTAACCGTGGCGTCATCGACCGTCAGTCCTTTGTTTTTTGGATTATATTTTTTCAGAATTTCCAATGCGTCTTCGGCGGCATCACACAGCAGTCTCATATCCGTTTCGTCGATCAAAACATTTTCAAAAGCGACATAACCGCATTTGCAGATAGCGTCAAAAAGGAAATTTACACCTTTTTTTCGCACATAAAAAGAACAGCAGGAGTCAAAATTTGAATGATTTTTTGAATAGCTCACGGATACAATTTCTTTTTTTACACGCATTTTTCGTTTGGAAATATTATGAAATAACGGCCGTAAAGTCATATCGGTTATGTCATGGCAGCCCCACAGAACGGACAGAATTTCGGCGGATTGCCGTCAGGCTTATATCCGCAAGCCGAGCAAACAATTGCCGCAGCATTTTGCGGAGTAAACGGCTGTGAAACTTGCTGATTTACTGTGTTGCTCTGCATAGGCATTCCGTTCTGCTGATAGCCCATATTGTTCTGCATGGGCATTCCGTTCTGCTGATAGCCCATATTGTTCTGCATAGGCATTCCGCTTTGCTGATAGCCCATATTGTTCTGCATGGGCATTCCGCTTTGCTGATAACCCATATTGTTCTGCATAGGCATTCCGCCTTGCTGATAACCCATATTGTTCTGCATGGGCATTCCGTCCTGCTGATAACCCATATTGTTCTGCATGGACATTCCGCTTTGCTGATAGCCCATATTGTTCTGCATACCGTTCCTTATTTGTTCACACAGTCTCATTAACTGCATTCCGTCATCAAACGCTCTCATAAGCTCATTCCTTACAGTACCGATTGACGAATCAACATACATTGATATATCGGTTATGAACGGATGATTTACGATGAATTTTGCTTTTAAAGAAGATATTCTTTGCGGTGATGACGATGTGTTTGTATCACGAACATACGGCTTAAGTGCAAGCGGAACATCAAGCATACCGTTTTGCCCCGAAAATGAGTTTGTTGTATCAAACTGACTGCCAAAACCGCTGTTCCTGCCCTGACGGTTATCATAGCGGTCATACTCATCAGGAATTCCGTCACGGTCGGAATCCTGCAGAGTTGTATATCCAAGCTCAAGCCAAAAGTCCTGCAGCTGTGAAAAATCAAAAATTTCAGGATTGCTGTTTTTGAAATCTCTGCCTATTGTAAAATAGAATTTTCTGTTATTAAAATCTACAACAAGCTTTTCGTTTGTACCGGCACTTGCCGACTGAACAAATGCCGAATATTTCTGTCTGTTCTGTTCACGCTGTTCAAGATGAGCTTTAACATCTGCTAATGTTCTGTTTTTCCAGCCTGATGAAAGCGAACTGAGCTTGTGCTTACAGTCGCTGCAAAGATAACCGTCTGAAAGCTTTTGCCTTGTGAGGGCGTTTACCTTGTCACCGCAAAGGTCACAATATTTCTTTTCAAATAGTCCCATAAACTTTCTCCTTTACAAAAGATTCACGATTTTCTTCTGAATATTTGTAGCATCAATAACTGATATTGTGCCGTCACCGTTTGTGTCTGCAATTTTAAAAGTGTAATCGTCAAATTCTTCAAGCCCGACAATGTATTTTTGAACCAAGGTTGCGTCCACAACATTAATAACACCATCCATATTGACATCATACGGAACAGTAATTTTTACTACAAGGTTAACATCTTTCTTAACAACATTCGCTTCATATACCCGTGTTACGCATTGCGGTTTGCTTACAGTAATGACATATTTGCCCGGAACTGTTTCATAATACACATATAAGGGTTTTGCATTACTGTTTACCGTTTCATGTGTATAGCTGCCATTATAGACGCCGTCAGGAGTGTATTTATCAAACTTAATAGTAATAGTGTCATCCGGTAAGCCGCCCGTTCTTAAATCCAGTATAATACGGGCCTTAACCTTTTGCGTAACTTTAACAGATACACTGTAAATGACATCACCGTTTTCACCCGTGACAGCACACCTGAAATGAGTTTCATCAAAATCCGTATTCGGTCTGATGCTCAAAGCATTTGTTTTTGTACCCTTGAAGGAAAATTTGTTTGATGTGGATGAGTTGTCACTTATGTTGCGCCACACATATCTTCCTGTGCTTCTCCTTACTTTCATCTGCCACTGATAGCTTGCGGCATTGTTGGCAGTAACCGATATAGTTCCTTCTTTGCCTTTCATAATTTCTGCCTCAGTGGACTGATGTGAAAATGAAGGTGATTTATCTGCAACAACGTAATATGCCCAAATATAATATTGACCTGTGGTTTCATCCTGAAGAATTGTCGCCTGACCGTCGTCGTTGTACAAGCCACATACTGCGTTCTTGGCAACCGCATATCCTCTGTTCATATTAAAGTATAGCTGACAACAATACATACCGCTGTCAAAAGCTTCTCCGTCGTTGAGCTTTCTGCTAACTTTGTTGTTTTTGTACTCATACCACTCAATATAATCAAAACTGTAGTAAGTGCTATTTATCGGAGTTGCCGTAGTTGAGGGGATTTTCCGCTGTTCAGGTTTCTCCAAGCCTAAAAATCCAATTATAGGAATTTCTGTCTTCTCAAGAAGTCCCGGAAAGTTACATTTTCCCGAATAAAAAGTACCGCTCTTTGAACCCGTTACTTTACATCTAAAGACAACATCTTTCCACCCTGAGTCAGGTCCTACAAGTTCTGCGTAGGTCTGAAATTTAAGATGGTCTGTAAAAACACCCGAAAATTTCGAGTTGGGTCTGTTGGTTTTATCGGAGAGGTTAACCCAGTTTAGGCTCGGATACTTTGCCTGCCATTGATAGGTAAAGGTTTCGTCTGTACTGCCGCCGTTTACTCCCACGATAATGTTAAGGACATCTCCTATGTAAACCTCGGTGTCGATATATTTGATATAAGCCTGAGCCGCCGCATTTGCGGTTATGGCTGTCATAGGAAGAGCCGTTAAAAGCATAAGCACACACAGGGCAACGCTCGAAATACGCTTTACTTTTTTCTTGATTTTCATAAAAATCCCTCCTTTATGCCCAAGGGTCAACCGAAGCCGGAGTTCGTATATCAGAGAGTGCAAGATTACGCCATAAGAACCATTGATTGCCCTTTCTGCGAAGCTCAATCGGACGAGGTGAGTCTGCTCCCGACGACTGAACCTGAACCTTTGCATAACCCTCGCTCTGATAGGTATATGCATACTCGGAAACGGTTATTTTGTACGGAACATTCGGTGTATAATCGTTCTTCACGGATGAACCCTCAAAATATGAGCGAGGAATATATCCCCTGCCCTTGATTCTGTCACGCAAAAACTGAACATCCATCCCGTTCATCGGCTGAGGTCCTTTTAATACATTAAGCATTTCTATTGTGTTTTCCGGACTTTCATCATATTCAAGCAACACAAGCATTGCAAATGCCGCTGTTGAAAGAGGTGACGAAAAGTCAAGCTCCGGCATTTTTTTGAGTTCATCTGCATTTTTCGGATAATCGGTAAATACAAATGTTTTGCTTTTGTGCATCGCATTGTTTACCGCTCCCGAAACGGCCTTTGAAACATTGTTTTTTACAGCCTGATTTGTCATATTTTTTAAGCTGTCAAATATACCCATAAACAGTACCTCCTTTTTAAAGTGCGTCAAGTGCGGCGGCAAGATAATCTGCCGTTACGGATGAATAAAAAAACGAGCTTATTTTTCCGAATTGTTTTGCCTGTTTAACCCTGTCGGCAAGGTCGGGATATGCCTGTTCGTCACAGAGCAGAGCCGTTTTACAGCTTGGCAGATATTCCTTTACTTTTCCACAAAGCTCAAGCCGTTTCTCAATAGTTGAATCGGCAAGTCTTGTGACATCCATAAGTAAAACATCAACTCTTTCTGCAATGCACAAATCAAGAATTTTCCCGTCTTGATTCGGTGAAACATTCTCAATACAAAATCTTCCCTTCTTTACAAGGGCATTTTGAATAGCCTCACTGAGCAAATTATTCTGAACACTGAGCAAAATTTTTTTCAACGGACATCACCCCTTTTCACCTATATCTTTCACTTATATTGTACAATTTTGCGATAAAATATGAATGTGCCAAACGGCATATTTCACAACATAAACAAAAAAAGCACAGCCGCCCGATTGTTCGGACAGCTGTGACCTTGTGCTAAAAATATTTACGGTGGGTAATTAAAAGGGGGGAAAATAATAAAATAATTATGCTTTGTTCTTAACAGCGCCTATAATGTAAAGTACAGGGATAGCAAGACCGCAGATAAGAGAGAATACATTGAACTGTGATCCGCCCATCATGCTGATAATTTCGCCTGCAATACACATAACCGCAACAACAACGCCCCATACAATACATGTATTTGCCTTGTGCGGAAGCTTTGCGTTGATAACGCCGATAATACCTGCAACAAACTCAGCAACCGCACTGATAAGTGCGAAAACGCCGCCGACATAAAGCATAGTCATATCGTATGTACCGTCGTTAAAAGCTGCAAGTGCGGCGATACCGAGAATGGCGATGATTGATACAATCAATGCAATAGCACCAAATACAATCATAAGGATTCCCGTTACTTTAAGAAAAGTTGAACCTTTTGCCTCCATAGTTTTTCCTCCTGTCATTAAATAATAAATTTTATGCACCTTTGTCTTTGATTATTAATCGGACAAAGATAGCGTTTTGCACAAAAGATATTCACCGTCTGAGCAGTTTATATCCTGTAATTGTATTATACTGTTTTAACAGCAAAAAAATATGTGCCAAACGGCACATATTCAGAAAAAAGTATTTATTTGTCGTTAATTCTATCGTCAAGGATTACAAGTCCCGCCTCTCTTGCCTTTACGGCAAGCTCTGTTCTTGACTTAAAGCCTGTTTTTTCAAGCATATACTGTATATAGTTCTTGACAGTGCCCGGAGCAATGTAAAGTCTTTTGGCAATTTCCGTGTTTGTATCACCGCTTGTCAGTTCACGCAAAACCTCAAGCTCCCTTTCGGTAAAATCCGTACTCATTGCGTTGCCGAATTTAATTTTCGGAGTTGTGTCGGGAAACACACGCTCACCGTTCATTGTTCTGTCCATAAGTTCAATAATAGGTTCGGAACTTACCTCTTTGTACCAAAAGCTGTCAACTCCTGCATCCTTGGCACGCTTTAGATAGGAATATTCGGGCATTGAGGTAACAATGATTATCTTAATTTTCGGGAACTTTGCTTTTATTCTTTCAGCCGCCTCAAGACCGTTTGCCCCCATTGAAGTGCATATATCCATTAAAATCAGGTCAACATCGGAATTTTCACAATGATAATCCGTCATATCGGCATTACTTATTGAGCCCGCAAGCGTATAGTTTTCGCTTTGGTTTACATACATTTCAAATAAAGTTCTCGGCATTGACTGATCTTCAACTATCAGCACTCTTGTCATACTGCAGCACCTCGCTTTTCGGTATTGTGATTTCAAGAACAAAAATTTCGGAAGTCGATATTTTCATGCTTCCGCCGATTTGTTCCGCTTTTTTTCTTACGGAAGAAAGTCCGCCGCCCTCATTGATTTTTTGAGGCGGTTTTCTGCCGTTATTTGCAAATTTAAAAATATATTTTTCACCGTCATCAAGACTTTCAAGAATCATTTTATCTGCTTTTGCGTGTCTTGCGGCATTGTTAAGGCATTGCATTGTTGCAAAAGTCAGAACCCGTGCAACCGCATTGTTATCAGTCGGAAGATTTCCGACTGTTTCAAGCGTTATTCCGACAAGCTTTGCGGCATTTTCAATATCCTTAGCAAAGTTTTCGTCTTTGCAATCATTCTCTGCGGTATTTAAAACAGAAATATTGTTTTTCCACATTTCAAGTAATTTACTGTTATTTTCAGACAGAGTGCCGTTTTCAAGATATCTTCTTGTTGTTATCAGCGTACTGCCGAGCCTGTCATGAATTATCTCTTTTGTGCGAAGAATTTCTTCTTCTCTTGTCAGGTCATAGACCATTTCATTGTATTTTTTCAGATGAGCATTAACCTTTTTTAACTCGCCTATTTCATATTCCAAGGTTGATGTAAGCTTTGTAAACTCTGTTATATCGGTTGCCGCAAGCTGAAAATACGGTTTTGAAAAAATTTCCGTTTCCGACAACGAAAAGCTGAAAACCCTGCCGTCCTTTAATCTGACTGTAAATGCCCCGTCATTTTCATATTGAGAAGCCTCTTTTATCTTCTCTCTGAAGGGCATTGCAACATTAAGCGATTTACCCGTAAGTTCAAGGCATATGCTTTCCATAAGGTTATTTTTCAATACAACAAGTCCGTTTTCGTCAAAATAGCAAAGTCCTGTCGGCAAGCCGTCAAAGCTTTCTTTAATTGACATTGCGGTAATATCGGTATTCCTGCAATGATGAAGCCTTACCGTTATGTACACAGACATTACAGCACAATATGCCGTTATGCCGACAGACAGAGCAAACGGCATTCTGCCAAAAAATTCAGCCATTTTATTAATTTGGTTATCATAATATATTTTACTCAAGACATGAGTGCTTACCAAAAACATTGTCAAAGAGATTACTGCAATTATAACCGCTGAAATCGGTTTCCACAACCTGATTTTATAAAGAAAAGATTGCGTTGCGTTGTATATTGCCGCACAGGCAACAACAAATTGCACACTCATCAATATAACACAAACAAACGAACGCATTTCAAGGATGGATGTCATATGTCATCACCTCCGCTTTGCATACGAACAAACACAAACAGCGTGTCAGCGTCATATTCCGTGGTGACATTTCCGCCGAGTTTTGTAATATCGTCAAGTAAATCATCGGGAATTTTCATTTCATTTTTGCTGTCACAGTTGATTTTTAAATCAATAAATCTGTCATTGACTTTTAAATTAAACAGCAACGCATCTGTGCAGTTCATTATATGCCTTATAAAAATCCCGATGAATTTAAAAAGTGCAATCGTTTTTTCGGCTGAAATTTCTCCCGAAACATTACTGAAAAACGAACACGAAATTCCGTAAACAGAAATGTACTCGGCAAGTTCTCGGATACTGTTTTCAAGCTCAAAAGCATTCAGCATTTTTCTGCTTTTTGCCATAATGAGCAGATTGCTTATTCTCTTGATGTAGACATTAACAACACAGGCACCGGCATAATTAACCGAAATATCTCCCCTGTTGTTTTCAATATTTTTGAGTATATTTTCAAGGTCGCAAAGCTGAGGACGGATAAATTCGGTTATACTGTCATAGAGCTTGTTCTGTTCGGTTACTGCCGCTCTTCGTTTTTTCAGCTCTGCCTCTGATTTTAAGATTACATTGTATTCCGAAATCTGCTCTTTTACTTCCGAAAGTTCTCTGTTAATTCGGTTAATTGCCGATATATCTTCCGTCCAAACTGCCTTACCGCCTTTTATATTATGCTTTTTAAGAATTATATTTTCATCAATTACAACACTGTTACCGTTTTGCAGAACAACATCTTTTGAAACATTTGTTGCGTTTTTTGAGCGATATTTCACATTGCCCTCATTGTCAAATATGAGAGTGTTAAGATTTGACGCATTGAAAAAATCGCCGTAACCCGTATTTGACGGCACAAGACCTATCTGAATAAGGCTTTCCCACAAAGCAATTGATGCAAAACAGAACACCTCGGGAACATTGTAAATTCTAAGTCCCGAATATCCGTGATTCAGATTATTCCAGAGCGTGTAAATTATTGCAACAAGAATTATTACAATCGGAATCCACAGCTTTTTGCGTGTTGCGGAAATTCTGCATCGATTTATTGAAAGCACAATTGACGAAAGTACAAGTATAAAAATCCACACTGCAATTACATAGTAAACAGGGCCGTAACTGTATTGTTTGTTCCAATTGTGAAAATCGGGTTCAAATACAAAAGCAAGCTGATGAAAATCGTTCGTCATAACAAGCAGCACAAGAACGGCGGCAGGTATAATCAAAAGATATTTTCGGTTATTTGTATTTTCGGGCTTACCGATATTCAGCATTGCAAAAAACATCATAAGCGGCAAAAACACCATTGCTATGTAATATGAATACCAAAGATACCGTCCGTATGTGTTGATGTCGGCAGGGCTGTTGTATTTTATGGCACGAAGAGCCATCCACAAGAGCATAAGCGCCGCAGATATCACAAGGCAGATTCGTATATTCTTCTGAACAATACGATATGCAACAGACACACCCCAGCCTATAATAAGCCCGGAAAAGATAATAACATCAAAATTTTCAATATAATTATCTGCCGAGGAAGTAAGATGAGAAAAAATTCTCACCGCACCTCCAAACAGGAATATAATTATCCCGACAACAGTCAGAAGCTTTGTTTTGTCAACTTTGCGAACCATATGCCACCCGTCAGTTATTTCAAGTTTAATTTCAGCAACATAATTTTTTCAAAACACCAATGTTGCGCACCATTTTACTACATAATAACACAATAAAACGGATTATACAATTCATATTTACCGCAAACTTAAACAAAAAAGTAAATAGTTAATTCCCAAAGTAACTTCCACGGTGAAACTTACTTTGGGAATTAACGCACTGAAATCCTCCTTGTTTTGGACTGTAATCAATCGTGGTATTCTTAACAAACTTATTAAACTACAAAAGGCACATAACCGAAAGTGATAACGGTTATGTGCCTTATTGTTTTTTTTGCAATGCTGTTTTTTCACAGTCCACGAGTAAAATTTGTACCCTAATTAGATTTACACTATTCTCAAACGCCTATTGTTACTACAGCAATAACAGCGTGGTTTTACTACCTTATAGATTTACACTCTGGTAATTTAATTCAAGTAAATCCAAAATAGGTGATTACATGATTTTTATGCTGTCTAAAAAGGATTTTAATTTTTTAAAGGATAAAATTCCTTATGCTTATAAGTTAGTAACTACAAAAGGAGAAAAAAATAACAATATTTACTTTGATGTAAAAGAAGTTAGCGATTTTCAAGATGAAATCAATATGGAGATAGTTGATAGTGGTATAGATGATGAGGATACCGTTAACAAATTAGGTAAACAAATGTATCAGATTTATGACAATCTGCTTTATCAAAAACGCAATAACTCTTAGAGTGCTTATTTGCCTTGTATCAGTTTTTGTTGCTAAAAGGTAGAGTTAGTTGATTGAATAAAAACAAAATTAAACGAATTTAAAAGGGTATTAAAGGGGTGTTTGAAACATCCCTTTTACTTTTACCTTTAAAATTACAGATTATGGTTATAAGGTCCCGAATTTCGGGGGCTTTTAATATTGCTCAAATATCTGAGCATACACACAATTGCTAATAAATTGAAAGGAGCAAACAAATGGACTTAATGGAAATTTTAAAAGCCCTGTTTGGCGGCGAAGCTTTGACATTTGAACAGTTTGCAGAAAAGGTAAACAATGCGGCAGATGTTAAACTCGGCAACCTTGCAGGCGGTCAGTATGTCGAAAAGGACAAGTACGATGATGTACCAAATCAGCTTGCAAGTGTAAACGCAAATTTTCTTGAGGCTTTGTCAAGAAAAGTGTGCAAGTTTTTTTTCTAACTTACACACTTTATTTTACAAGCTCCAATCCGCTGTTTTGTTATTGCTTGAAGGATTATTATTTACACAGAATTTTATGGGGTGCCGTTTGTTTACAACATTCCTTACTGCGGTGACTTACAAATATCTACTTCAATGAACATGATATTCTTAAAAAATTGTTTCAACTTGCTATTGCAATTTACATCCATTAATTTTTCCTCCAATCAATCTGAATTTTTTAATAATCCAGGTTGATTGGAGGGCTTTTATTTCTGTAAATCATTTTGCCCTTCCTGCTATGGGTGCAAAAAAGGCAAAAATAATGCCGACAGTTAATAGCATTAACAGCTATAACTTGTCGGCATTTAAATTCTAAAATTTGACTTTATTTAATCTCCGCAAATATAATCAGTCAACTATGTTATTCAATTCTTCAAAAGGTATATTGTGTTCATTTGCATATTGTTCTGCATATGAGCCTTTTATTCCATAGATTGTGAGCTTATCACAACCTTCAAAGGCATTATCCGCAATATCTTCTGCCTTATCGTAAATGATAATTTTCTCCAGCAAGGTGCAGTTTTCAAAAGCACCCCATTCAATGCTCTTAATATTTTTAGACAAAACTAACTGTTTTAAGGATATGCAATTACTAAATGTATATTGTTGTATTGCAGTAATATTATCGGGAATATTTATACTTTTTAGTGATGTGCAACCGGAAAAAGCACCGTATGCTATACCACGATCAGCAATATTATCCGGAATTACAAGCGTTTCTAATGAAGAACAGCCTGAAAATGATAAACTTTCAATTTCTTTTACATCACCATTAAAATTAACATTTTTCAGACTTTCACAATTCATAAAAGAGAATTGTTTTATAGTACTTGGGAGTTGTATGCTTTCTAATGAAATACAATGGTAAAAACATCTGTTAAATATATACTCTATCCCTTCAGAAACAACAATCTCTTTTACTATATCGTTATCCTCAAACATTCCTTTCCTTTCTGCTCCCCACAAATTGTATCCTGTAACATATCCGCCTAAAGCATTTACTTTATGGAAAAATATTGTTGAAGGAATTACAACTTTCTCTGACGGGTAGTTTATCTTTACAATTGTTGCCGATTTATTTGTATATCCATCGGTTTCATATGTGTACCCAAACCACCAATGTTCACTTGAAAAGATTTGCAACAATATAAATATCACTAACACTACGCACAATATCCCGATAGGTAGTTTATATTTTTTTATTTTTTTCATCATATTAAAATTCTCTCGTAAAAAATATAGTTTTAATTATCAACAAACCGATAATTATTAATTTACAGACTGAATTGTTGTATCCAATTCTTCAAATGGTAAGTCATGTTTGTTTGCATACTGTTCTGCATAACTACCCTTCATTCCGCAGATTGTAAGTTTATCACATCCATCAAAAGCGTTGTCCGCAATGTAATCACATTCATCATAGACATTAATTCTCTCTAAAGAAACGCAATCCCGAAAAGCTCCGTCACCTATTTTTATTAAGTCCTCAGGCAAATTCACTATTTCAAGAGATTTGCAACCATCAAATGTCCAGCTCTCAATAATCCTGACCTTTGACGGAACATCAATAGTTTGCAGAGAAGTACAACATTGAAAAGCATTTGAACCTATTTCTGATAGCTTGTCGGGTAAATCAATATTTGTAAGTGAAGTACATCCTTGGAAAGCCACACTCTCTATACAATAAACATTTTTTGAAAACTTCACATTTTTTAATGAATAGCAACGAGCAAAAGCATTAGTGCTGATTTTGTTAATTTGCTTCGGTAAGTATATTTCTTCAAGCCCGGAACAATCGCTGAAACTAAAGGATTCGGTAATAGTATCTCCGTCAACAATGTTCACTTCCTTTAAATTATCACACCGCACTACGTCAAATGTCGTCATTGTGCCTGGTATAGTAATTTTTTCAAGATTATAGCAATTAGCTATAGCCGGGCCATAAGTTTCCACTACTCCTTCAGGTATTATAATTTCTTTTACAACATTATTTCCCTCAAATACACCTGTAAGAGACACCCCAACTAATGCAGCTTCTTCTACACAACTTAGCTTTTTGACTTTATATGAAGAAATTTCCGATGGAATTTCAATGGTTTCAGCCAATATATCGGTTTTTATCAATGTAGCGTTTTGATTTTCATCAATTTCAAATGTATATCCTTCAGCAGTTTTTGTTATAGGGTATAGCTCTTTACAACTTGAAAACATTAAAATAAAAACTGTACAAAAAGATATTGCAAATACTATATTTACTCGTATTAATCTAGTTGTTTTCATATATAAAACCTTTCAAAAGTTTGTAGCACTAATTTCAAAGATGAATGAGCAAACATAATTGCTCATTCATCTTTAGAAATTTATAATGAATCAGTTAATCTGGTTCATATGTTGTCCAAGTATTATCCTTAAACCACACATCTTGTGTAACCAAATGCCCAGGTTGCAATACACTAGGTATCTGTTTATTCTTCGAATCATTGAACATTACTTTCGGATTTTCCACACCATAGATCGTATAGGATAACCAATTATCATCCATTTGACTATTCATGAGAGTACCAGGCCATGACATCAGAATATCATTATCTTCATAGAAGTAAATTCTTGTGTCCCAATATTCCCAATTAGAAGGACGATAAAAATGAACAGTAATTCCCTGTGGTTTCTGGCTATATGCAGTTTCATTTACCACCCACATTTCATCTTCTGTTATTTCAATTCCGGGTTGATTGATACCGGGATGTTGTTGTCTTGTGTCAGGATCGGTAGTGTTGTTATTAAAAATAACCCTTGGATTCTCCAAACCATATATTGTGTAGGTATACCAATTATTACCTCCATCCGGGGACATTTTCTCTCCTGGGAATGGAAGTTCTTGGTCATCATCATTATAATAATAGATATGAGGCTTTGTCAAGAAAAGTGTGTAAGTTTTTTTAAAGTCATAAAAAATTATATTAATGTCTTAAATCATGTGCTCGTATTTTTTAATATGGGCACTGATTTTTTCATTTGCAGCCAGTTGATTTCTGACCATTGCCCAATTTTGAACCTTACTGCCATTCTACTTTTTGTAAAGCTCGGTTGTGCGTAAATAGAACAATTTGAGTAGTGCATTTCATTTGGAAAAGCACCCTTTTTTGTAACTTATCTGAAACTTGAATTTATGCTTTCAACCGCATTGGTTGTACACATAACCTTACGAACGGCACGGCCGTAATCAAAAAGATGCTCGACATGGTTGAAATTTCGTTTCCACACATCAACTGCTCCGTGAAATTGTTTGCTGTGCAAATGGTGAAATACTACATAACGTATTGTGAAATTTTCTGCCTACGCAGAAAGTGAAATGAAATAAATCAGCTCACGCCGTAGGTATTTCACATTCAGAAGGAATATTTCACACGCAAAGCGTCTTTCACAAATCCGTAAGGATTTATTTCACTAAAAAACGACAGGTAAAAACCTGTCGTTTTCTGACTCCCCAAACTTACTTTGTAAGGGAGGAAAGTAACTGCCTCGCATACTACGTTTGGTTCTTAAACAGCACTCGCACAATCCCAGTTCACTAAAAACATTCCACGGGGTATTAGAGATAAAGAAGGTCTTATGTAAAACAGTCGGAATGATTGATTTTGTAGGATATAATCAAGATTAACGGAGGTTTTACAAAATGAAAAACATTATTTCAGAATTGTTCTATGGGAATATTGATCCACAAACTCGCAGTTACCAAAAAGGCAGTTATATTCAAAAATATATGACTATTCTTGCTAACGCAGAGGAAGTCTTAACGAAAAGCCTGTCAGGAGATGATAAGAAAACTTTTTTGTCATATGCAAATGCTTCAAATATCGTTTTAGGGGAATCGGAATTAGATAGTTTTATTGTTGGCTTTCGTTTGGGTGCTCAGTTTACTTACGATACCTTTGTTAGCAACACAGCTTCCTTTACTGATTTCTTGAAGGAGGAAGCAGAATGAATACAAAGTATCACGTCTATCTAAATTATGAAGAAAGGCGATTAGTGATTAAAAGCCTAAATGATTTGAGGAATAGACTAATATCCGAAGGTAAATACACCGACCTCATTGATGAAGTTTTGGTTAAGGTGGCTAACGCTAAAATCGAGAAAATGAAGGTTGTCAGCAAAAGCTCGTAAACGGTATATTTGCGGATTTTGAGGTTGGTAATGATGATACCTTAACCCATTAAGTTCAACACTCTAAGAATCGCATAAATACTGGCAATTTACATCGAACTTTGTACACACTTTTTCGACCACTATGGAGGAATTAATTATGACAAATAAGATTACATATACACAGCAAGGTGATTACCTTTTACCCGACCTGAAATTGCCCGAACAGCCAAAGGTTAAAATTGGCATTTGGGGCAAGCGGCATTTGAAATATATCAAACATCATCGTCCCATCTTATATACAAACCTGCTGACGAGTTGCAAGCTCACAGCCTACCTCGCCGATATTGACGAACAGGCAGAGGATATGTTCTTTCGGTTAGTAAAGCAGCTTGCCGAAAAGGAAGGTATAACCGACCAACTCAAAGCAGATAATCAAATGCTGTGGGTAAAGAGAATGAATAATATACGCAACCGTGCAGAAGAAATTGTCAATAATGAATTGATACTTGTTTAATCAACGGGAGAAGATGATTAATTTCATCTTCTCCCGTTCCAGTTTGTTTGCTAGAATTCGCAAAAATGGATTCCTTTTTGTTTTAGTTTGTTATACATATTCAAGTTTTGGTGAATTGTAAGTTTTTCTTTGAATTCATCTTCGGTTATTATGTTTTCAGAAAACAATTCATAATTCAATATCCAAGAAGTCGAGGATGATTTCATTGTTTGCTTTAAATCCTGAGATATGAATCCTTTTCTTAATAGCATTACTTGAGCTAATTCATTTTTGCTTGAACATATCCGAATTATTATATCATCATCTCTTTCGATTCCCTCAATTTCAATTAATAGGTACAATAACCAAATTACTTCTAAATCATTTATTTGCTGCAAACTGCGTAGAAGTATTTTTTTAATTAACGTAATATCTTTATCATTAATACAAAAGTTTTCGGATTTCTTCTCAATTAAAATCTGACAAGCTTTAATTAAAGAGCGTTTATTGTTCTGTAATATAGTTAACAGATATGCCTTGTATAATTCTGAATTTGATATATCAATGGGATTTTTTTCTAAAGATTTTAACAAAAATCTTATTGCTCCCTTTGTTCCCTTGTTTTCTAATGTAAAAAAGCTGTTAAACATATCCATTAGATGTTCATTATCAAATTCATCAATGTGTAGATCAGTAAATAGTTTATTAAGATTCTTATTAATATAATATGGGAATTTTTCTTCTCTTGTTTTCTCGTTATTAATAGTTAGGTTATATTTTCTAAGAATCAAATCAATTTTGCTTTTTGTCGTTTCAGTATTATCATCAAAAACAAAGATTTCATAATCATCAACATATCTGACAAACCGGATGTTTTCAGATTTTATTTCTTTATCTATTCTTGTAAGCAGCGCTTCTGATATCAATCGAGAAACAAAAGGACCTGCTAATAATCCATTTGTTTGATTTAAATTCATTCTACGAACTAATTTATCAAGTTTGGAGTATTTTTCATATGTTGGACTTAAATTTTCGCCTTTTTGGCTTTGACGATATTCTGATTCAGCTGATTCATATCCCATAATTATAGTAGGAATTAAATGTGTATAAATGGCACCATAAAAATTTGATATATCTAATTTTAGAATCAGTTTTGCTCCAGTTGCCTTTATTATTTTTTTTGATATGTTTTCTATGTAGTCAGAACATATTTCAAAAGATTCCTCTAATACTTCCTCTGTTTGTCCATATGATTGTTCAAATCTATAAATTTGACCTTGTTGATTAATAACTGGAGAAAAAGAATAATCCTCACTTTTTGTAAAATCTATCAATTCTTTCAGCAAATTATTATTCCACATATATTCGTGTAATACAAGATATGATCCTAATTCAGGAATATAAATATTTCTTCTGGAATCAGCCTGATCATATTTGCTCATTGTAAAACAATATGGTTGTATTATATCACAGTTTTCGGGTGGAACATAATTTAAACCTTTTTATCCAAGAAAAAACATGGCGGAAGATATTCAGAAAAAAAGCCCTGCGTTGCTATCTGTTTATAACTTTCTCTATTGAATGGCATATTTTTTACCTTTCTAAATCATCAGCTTATCCAACTGTTCCCGAATCTCATCAAACCCGCAATTCAAATCCAGCGTTTTCACGCTGATTTGGTTGCCGCTCATTTGATAGGTGTTGTCGGGGACAATTTGTTCGTCTGTTTTGGCGTAAAGCAACATTCCCGAAACTGTAACTTGCCTGTCTTTCAGCTCTTCCTGCTTGTTTTTAACATAGGTAAAAATCTGATACAGGTTTGCCGAATGTACTGTCGCCTTATTAAACCGCTGTTGTGTGGTATGGGCGTAGTATTTTGCGTCGATGATCAGAATAGTATCGTCTTTTTCAAGCACGATATCCGACTTCATAACCGGCAGCATATCGCTGAAATCATCGTCGAGCTGCCACGGGATTTGCGGTGCGCCGACGGTCAGTTCCGGATGTTCCTTGCGGAAATATTCCAGAATAAACTTCTCATACAAGCGGTGCATACGCTGTTCATCGAGGAAATCCATCAGCTTGGTTGTGCCGTCCGACTGTGTTTGCAGCAAGCCCTTCAAAACCAAATAGCAAACCGAAACCAGCATACGGTACGTCTGATTATTGCGGTCATAGCGCAGATTCCAGTTGATACTGTAAATCGGCAGCGGCTCAACATTGCCCAAGAACACCAACAGCTTTTTCATTTCCTTTTTGCGGCTCTTGTCAACGTCCGCCACCATCAGGCGCAGAATTGTCGTCTTGATGATACGATTCATATAGGCGTTTTCGGAAAACTCGTCGTAGGAGCACACAACCTGCCGCTTGATAATGGAATTTGTTTTCAGCGTTTCCGAAATTTCCATTTTACCACGCAGCGCCGTCAGCGGTTCACGCTTCGGGATATAATCCTTCATCAGACCACGCTTGAGCTGCTTTGACAAGCCTTTAATCAGTATTGCGGCGCATAAATCCGCCACATTCTCAAAATGCTCTGTCGCCACACTTTTATATCCTTGCTCGTTCAGCACTTGAAATGCGTAGGAGAGCATATAGTAGATATTTTGAATCGGAATCACTTGACAGCACTCCTCAAACGGTCAGTCCATTCTTTTACTTTTGAAGGCTCGTCAAACCAATACTCTTTGAGCAAGGGGATAATTTCAAACTCCACAATATCGGTCAGCGTGTTCTCCTTAATCTCCTCAATATCGCAGAAATAGCTGTGACCGATACAGAAGCCCTCACCGAGAGATTCGTCGTCGGCAATCTTCTGATTCAGGCTGATAACGCAGTCAATTAGTTTGTTGAATTTATCATTTTCTAATCCGTACTGATATTCTCTAAAGCCCTCGGATTCAAACGCAGGCTTCATTTCATAGAACGCAAAACGCCTGCGGAGCGCATAGTCAATCATCGCCAAGCTTCTGTCAGCTGTGTTCATCATACCGATAATGTAGACGTTTTTCGGAACGGAAAACTTGTCCGAAGAGTAGAGCAACTGAATATCATTACCTCGCTTATCGGCTTCAATCAGCATAAACAGCTCGCCGAAAATCTTACTGAGATTGCCACGATTGATTTCATCAATGATAAAGAAATACTCGTTTTCTTTATCATCGGACGCTTTCTTGCAGAAGTTGTAAAATGCGCCCTTCTTAATTTCAAAATTCATTCTTGTGCTTGACGGACGGAAGCCCTCGACAAAATCCTCATAGGAATAACTTTGATGGAATTGAACAAGCTGCACACGTTCGGGATCCTTAACGCCCATCATTGAATAGGCAAGACGCTTTGCGGCGTAGGTTTTACCGACACCCGGAGCACCCTGCAAAATGACGTTCAATTTCTTACGGAGCAGTCCTTCTAACGTGTCATATTGTTTTTCACTGATATATACGTCTGCAAGAAAGTTCTCTTTGGTATAGGTGTTCAGCGGTTATTCCTCGACGTCAATATCATCGTCATCATCTTCTGTATCAAACATTGCATTGAGCTTTTCAACGTATTCTGTATATTGGGTAATATCGGTCAGCGTTTTCATAACTGCCTTACCGGGATGTTCCCATTCACCGATGTCTGTCCACTTTACTTTACGGGTGTTATTATACTCATCTTTGCTACTGTCATCATATATATAACCGGACTCAACAACGCCACGACCGATTATTTTATACATACCTTGCTTAGCAAAAACAATATCGCCCGGTTTCATCTCATTGGCAAACTGCCAAGTAGCAAGAGTTGCATTGCGATAAGTCTTATTGTCGCCGTAGGTGTCCTGCATAGCAGCCTTCATTTCTGATTTTGAAGCGAAGCGTGTCAAATCACCGATTTCACCCCAACCGATGAGCATAATTCCTTTCTCAGTACATTCACTCCACTTTGAAGCATTATTGCCGGGCGAGTAAATCCAATAGCGCTTTGTGTTTACATCTTCGTCAGCAAGAGCTGAGCCTTTATCTTCTTTATCTTGCTGGTTTTCTTTAACAATCGTCTTGAAAATCTCTGACGCTAATTCGTCTGTCATATCAACAGTCCAGCCATTTTCGGTGAGTTTCCAAACACCACGAGTGCTGTTGTCCAAATAACCGCCTCTGACAAGGTACTGCCTTGCCCAAGCAACGTCATTGTTGAATTCAGGCGTTTGCGTCTTACCGACAACTGCGCTTGTTTCTTCCTCGGTCAGCTTTTCGTTTTCTATAATTTTATTTCGTGCTTCTTTCGGAGTAGCCGAACCGCCTAAATCTTTGAGCGCCTGCAAAAGAGGCTTGAACCAACGCAGGAACTTTGCGCCGGAATTAGCATCGCTTTTCTCGGAAAGTTTCTCATATTCATCATCTTGCTTAGATACACTCCACGCACTGCAAGAAAAATCTGCCAATGATTTATAGGAACATTTGTCAGATTGAATATAAGCAATGCAATCATCACAAAGTTTTAAGTATATCTCTGCTTTCGGTGTATCACGCAGATTTTTTACTGTGGCTGTAATTGACTCAGGTAAGCTGTCATTGTTCTTTATAAACCACCTATTGCGTGAATCTAAATTTATAAATCTGTTGGGACGAATCCAGTATAAGCCCATTGACAAATTCCATTTTACGCCTTTTTGTTTCCTAACTGTATTAAAAGCAGAAATAAACTCTTGTCTGTTTTCTTCTGTATCGTTTTTTGACAGAGTAAGCGCTAATTCAAAAATTGACCAGAGGTTTTGTATATCTGATTCTCCTCTGTTATCTACAAAATAGAAAAAAGTAGATTTTAGTGGACTTAACACAGGAATTCCGTCAAAAGACATAGGAACATCAGCTTTTATGTCAAACAATTCCTTGAATTCAGTAATAAGTTTTATTCTGTTCTTTTCAGTTAGTTGTTTATTAAATAATCCAAAAACTGTAAAAGGATCAATATCAACAAGGATATTATTTCCGCCTTTATCTCTATCAATAGTCGGCAGTTTTATCCCTGTAACCTCATAAACCTGCTTTATTTTTTCAATCAGCTCCTGCCGATTGTCCTTATATGCAAGTAGCTTATCTGCAAACTCCTCATAAAATGATATCCAATCAAATTGATTCTTAGCGCTCATACTATCGCCCCTTGATGATTGATAATTTTATCATATCATATAATAAAACAAATTAACAGACATAAAAACGAAAAAGATAATTTTTTATAGGTCTTATGTGTCCCTAACAAACGTGTTTTTCTCGGTAAGAGTAAAAACGCACTGCTTGTTTAGACGTGACATCTTAAATACACTAACATTTGTCGAACGAATTTTCTAAATTTGCTTGACAACCAAACGAATGTTCGTTATAATAATTACTGTACACAAAACTGTTCGCAGATTGTGTGCGACAACTGAATAGTGATGAACTTATGAGTGTAAAGAGCTGGCGAGCGCAGGAGCATCACCTGCGGGCAGCGCAAAGCCAAAGATGCGCTATAGGGTACCGGTACGCTGACAGAAGTGCCGGCTCCGTTCTGTTTTTAGTCATTTGAGTTTAGCTTATTTTAGTGAACGGCAGTACAAATAAGCGCTTTAATTTTTCAAAAGTTTAATCAAAAAATTTAAAGTCAAGTTACATGAGGCTTCTCAACCAAGGGGGTAGTTTACCCTTTTGAAGTTGAGAGAAGTGCCTTGCGTGACTTGGCTTTTTGTCGTGTCAAAATACAACTGAATGACCGTCCGAATGGAATATGATATTGCGATGACCGTAAGCGAGCGATACGACGCTCCGGTGAAAATCCGGCGCAGGAACGACATTCGGGTAAAGCGGCAAACTTACAACAAAACAGTCACTTTTTACAGTGACAGAAAGGAGAAACAATGACTAAAGGTGAACAAATTGTTGCGCTGGCAATGGAGAAAGTCAGTCGTGAAGGCTATCCGAAGCTGACCGAAGATCATCCTTTTTTCGGAAGGTTAAGAGCGTTTATGGTTGACAAGCATTACTGGATGGGCACAGCTACAGATTTACTTACCGAAATGAACGACACCGTTACGCCGACTAATACGGTAACAAAACTGCTCAACAAATATTGGTATCGGTTGAGAAAACGTGACGGTATCGGCATCAATTTTCGGCGTACTAACCGAAGAAGAATCATCGAAATCTATAATCACAGACAACCATAGTGACAGTTTAGGGTGACAGATATGTTGACAGTTTTTCAGAACACTGCATAACAATGTTGAATCTAAGCAAGCATACTGTTTGTAACCACAAACAGTGCTTGCTGAAACTACCGTGTATTATCTCAGCAAGCAGACCGTTCGTATCCACAAACGGTTGTTGCTGAGAAATCGCCTCGGAATTTCAGCACTTGTTAGGGACACCCTAAGACCTGTTTTCGAAAATCTTAACTACGAAAGGAAGGTGACAGATTATGTACTATGTTGATGACAAAGGCAAAGTCCTTGATATTCAAACGCCGCTTACCGAAGCACTCAACGCAGTCATTGAGGATTACTTCGATATGCTCAGTAAGATGACAGCGGAGCAACGGCTAAACTATTTTAAGTATGAACAGTTCGTTGAACCGTTACGATACACACAGGACATTGACAACACAACCTATGTTGTGCGAACGCACTTCAATCAGAACGCTGACAAAACAATCTTGAAGAAGATTGAAAAGATAGTAGAGAAAGATTCAATTTAGTGCTTTAAAGTATTGAATTTAGCAGCCGGATATGTTATAATAAAACTATACTACAAATACATATCCGACTGTGGAAAGGAGCAAAATGAGTAAACAGTCAGATAAAGACAAAATCACAGCTCTGTACTGCCGACTATCCCGTGATGACGAGAACGAAGGCGTATCGGGCTCAATCAAAAATCAAGCAGAAATTTTACAACAATACGCTGCCGAAAACAGTTTCAAAAATACTCGCCTTTTCATAGACGACGGTTTCTCCGGTACAACCTTTAACCGTCCTGCCTTCAACGAAATTATGAAGCTCGGCGAGGAAGGAAAAATCGCAACACTGATTGTCAAAGACCATTCCCGTCTCGGACGTAACCGATTGGTAGTCGGTTCCTTGTTGGAAGAAGAATTTGACCGTATGGGCATTCGCTATATTGCCATTATGGACAATATCGACACCAAAAACGGAATCAGCGACCTTGTACCTATGCAGGACTGGTTTAACGAGTGGCACGCTAAGAATACAAGCGACAAGGTGCGAAAGGTATTCAAGAGCAAAGGTGAATCGGGCAAGCCACTGACAAGCAATCCGCCTTTTGGATATATGAAAAGTCCTGATGACAAGTATCAATGGATAATCGACGAGCCTGCGGCTGAAATCGTCAAGCGTATATTCAAGATGTGCGTATCAGGAATGGGACCGTCGCAAATTGCCAACAAGCTAAGCGCAGAGAAAGTTCCAACACCAACGGAATACTGGATTAGCGTAGGCAGAAAGTGCGGTAAGCCGCCGTCCGTTCCGTTTCACTGGTGTCCGGCTATGATAGCGAACATCTTGAAGCGACAAGAGTATTGCGGTGATACCGTCAACTTTCGCAGCACAACCAAATCCTTTAAGAACAAGAAGCGTGTTGACCGTCCTGAAAGCGAATGGATAATCTTCGAGAACACCCATCCCGCCATTGTTGACCGTGACACATTCAAACTTGTTCAGAAAATCCGAGAAGGCAGGCACCGTCAAACACGGACGGGCAAAGTCAGTATCTTTTCGGGATTGGTGTTCTGTGAGGATTGCGGACAGAAGATGTACTACCAATCAGGCAAGAAGGACCGGCGAGATCCACCGCACTTTATGTGTTCAAGCTATTCCAAGAATCCCGACACCTGTACCTCACACTATATCGGCGAGAGAACGCTAACAAACCTTGTTCTTGAAAGTATGCGGCGAGTGTTTCTGAACATTCAGGCTTTTGAAAAGGAATTTGTCCGCAAACAGGTTGAGAGCTACGACTCTGACAAAAAGAAAGAGCTGACAGCAAAACGCCGAGAGCTTGAAAAGGCAAAGAAACGTATCGCTGAAATTGATAAGCTGATACAGCGAATCTATGAGGACAACGTTATCGGCAAACTGAGCGACGAGCGATTCGCAACCTTGAGCAACACATACGAAACCGAGCAGAAGGAACTAAAAGAAAAGCTCCCCGAAATGGAGAGCTATCTTGAAGCCGAAACAGATAAGACGGTTAATCTGCAAAAATTTGTTCAAAAAGTGAAGGCAATCACCGAGCCAACCGAGTTGACAGGTGAGCTTGTTCACGAATTCATCGACAAGATTGTTGTATCAGCCGCCCGCTATCTTGACGGCAAGCGGTATCAGATTATCGACATTTATTACAACGGTGTTGGTATCATCAAACCGCTTAACCCCGAAGATATGGAAGCAGGCTTCCAACGCCATATGGCAGAAATGCAACAGAAACAGAAGAAAACAGCATAAAACCTGAAATATCAAAGTCCGGTAGGATACCTTCTTTATGTAGTGTGTCCCACAGGACTGTTTTATCAACGCTCACCTTCTCGCCCGATTTAGCAGTAAATTTAGATAAAAAGAAAACAGAGTAGTCAAAAGACTACTCTGTTGTGGCTCCCCCAACTGGGCTCGAACCAGTGACATCATGATTAACAGTCATGCGCTCTGGCAAGTGTAGGGAAATAGTATTGATATGTAGTAATTATTTTACAATTTTCATCTACCAGTCTTAATAAAGACTGATAAAACAATAATTAAACACCTCAAACTCAAACTAACATCAATTTGATAAATATCTAATAATTATTGCACAACAACTTTAAACGCTGCTATATATAATTCATCATACAATTCAAAGTGATTTTCGTAACTTTTTATTAATTTTTCTGAAGAAATTATACATAACTCACCCACAGAAATATCATCAATATTAAATAAGCTAAGAACATAATCAATCTTTTTTACAGGTATGTCTTTTTTATTTATTCTCAATATAAAATATATTCCTTGTTGTAAGTTTGCAAATTTTGTAAAATAATCTTTAGGAATATGTTCGTCAATTCTCATTTCTATTTGTTCGCTTATTTTTCTTTCCTTATGCACTTCATTTGGATAATATTCCATAATAAATTCATCCCATAATTGTATATACTTATATATATCAAATTTAAATTCATTATCATCTTCATTATGACAAGAAAAAGCAAACGAGTAATAATCTAAAACAACATTTGGGTCATTATCAAAAAACGAATCAAGTTTTTTCTTGTAGAAAAACTCTGCTTTCATTTTGCTGAAATTTTTCTTTGCTATTGTTGTCATATTTCTTAGAAATGAATATGAATTAAAATATGCGATATCAAGAAAAATATCATTTATAACTATTTCCTTAAACATAGAATCAGCTGAAATTTCAGCACTTAACCCATCAATATTTGAACTATCTATACTTCTATCTCCAGCACAAATATAGTAATCTAATAAATGAGTTATATCAACAAAATTGGTCATTGCATCATCAACTTGCAGGATTACATTATTTATATATTTTTCAGTACTAGCTCTCATATACAATCTTGTACTATTTGATAGCTCTGTACCAATACTTAATGATAAATAAGGGATATTTCGTGGGATAATATAATTTAATTGCTGAATTATATAATTTGTATTTTCTGTTATACGCCGTAAGGTCTCCTTAAAAGAATCCTCCTTTATTATTGATTGTTTGTTTTGTATTGAGTCATCACATAATATCATTCTATTAATTATATCTGTCGTAAAATTCCTTAAAAAGGCAGCCTCTTTTCTATTTTTTCTATTCTTTGACATAATTCATCACATCCTATATTCATATATCTTGTATTCTTGTAATAATGTTATCAAAATGTATTCTGCGAATTATAGTATTACCATCAACAAGCTGATGTAAAATAAAACAATTTTCGTCACTTATGTTCTGCCCTACCACAATTCCTTCAACAAATTTATATATATTGTTAATCTTAATAACTTTATCCAAATTATTTTCATTAACAAGAGTTAAAATTCTAAATTCATTTTCACTTTGCCAATCATCTAATTTTGAAAAAAAGTTAAATTTTACAAAATCTGAATCATCTTTTACAAGTGTGGAAAATACATCAAAACTATTTGATATTATTTTTTTATAAAGTTTAATAATGTATTCTTTATTCATTGGATATGTCAAATAATTTTTAACATAATTGACTTTATTATTAATATTAAAAATCTCTTGTGCAGATATATAATTTAATAGTTTATCTTTATTAATTATTAAACAAACACCTTCATTGTTTGAAGAATATTGCGCCCACATTCTAGGCAAAGCGAATCCTCTACCAATAACATTAGCTCTTCTCTGGTCTCTTGACAAATTGTCCATATTTATATCTTTTTCATAATCTTGAGAAAAGCAGAGTATTCTTACTCTATTTTGCTCCTTTAAAAAGTATTTTTGTATTGTTCTGACCATATCAAATGTATTGAGATCGGTTTCATCAAAAGATAATTTTGGCTTTTGTTCAAAAATGTCATTAGTAGTCGTAATGTTAGCAAATTGTAATGTTTTATAGTATAGTATTTTAAATGCTTTTTCTACGGATGTATAATGATATAAATATTTAGTGCGATCCACTTTATATAAAGGCGACCAAACCAAATAATCATTCATCACACCACACCTCCTTAATGTTATTAAGTATTGATTATTAGACTTTAGAACAAAACACAAAAATAATTACATATTATCAAACATAACTTGTCAAAATTATCCGTATGTCACTACATCCTCAATATTAAGGCCACTTTCATTAAATATTTTCTTTAAATTGTCTTGAAAACAATTAGCATTAAAATCGTTTAATTTTACAATTATTAATTTACTCTTGGCTCTTGTAACCGCTACATAATGGTTGTATATACTTGACATATCAGACAGTCGATAATCCTCTGCAAATACAATTACCTGTTCAAACTCCAATCCCTTTGAAGAGTGGAATGTAATTGCGATGTGTTTGTATTTATCCGCTTCAAATGCCACATGAAAACTGGTATCAGAAATTGTTTTGAATAATTTGTTTATGTGAGCAGAGCGAGTATCATATCCAAGATATTCAGCCAATGCTGTGACACACGAGCCGAAAGACTGCTCATCATCTATAGTCTCTTCAATTCTTTTGAGTAATCTTTTTACGGTGGATACTGTTTTGCGACTTTCATTTCCTTCAACAGGTATTTCCGAAATTACATCATATGCAGAATACTTTTCAATTATAAGGTATTTAGCAATTGCTGTATAAAGCCACGCTGTATCTGTTGTAATATCAGCAATAGGAGTCTGTGGGATATAAACATACTCTAAACCGTTTGTCGTTAATTCGCTTGCTCCTATTCGTGCGTTATCATTAGAAAAACGCAATAATGCTGACGTTTTATCGGGAACAATATTAGACAATACTTCTGTTGCCCAATTTGCCTTTGTAGGGGAAAGCCACACAATATTATCTATATTTTCCGTAGGATTGTAAAGACTTCTTGTCTCATCACATAATAGATTAGAATAATTCTGTATTTGTTGACAAGAGCGAAAATTATCTCCCATAAATATCTTTTTAAAATTGGGTTTGTTCCAGATGCTTTTAAAAGCCTCTGGATAAGCACCTCGCCATATATAAATAGATTGTTTTTCATCTCCGACAACAAAGGTTTCAATATTCAATTCATCACATAAATACATAAAGAATTTATGCATGGATTTGTCACAATCTTGATATTCATCGATATATATTTTAAAATATTTTGCTTGAAGATAAAGCCTACAAGCCGAAGAATTTTCTACAATTTCTTGAGCCAAATCAAAAATAAAGTTCCTTTTATTATCTCGATATGAACAGAGGATACCTTCATTCCGTATTTTTTCAATAGCTTCTTGAAAAGTATCAACTTTAGCTGAATAGTCCGTACTCATATCCAAATCGAAATCAGCACCATATACATCCTTCAAAAAAGGCTTTATAACTTCCTCAATAGCGAAACTGTTGTTTGTTCCAATGAAATGTTGAACTATATCGACAGACAATCTATCCTTTATTTCTTGTGCTGCTTTTATTGTAAAAGTAATTGCAGCAACAACTTTATGTGTATGATTATCATCAATTTCCTTTGCAATTTTATTAACCATTGTATAGGTTTTTCCTGTTCCTGCACTTGCCCTTACTATTAAGTTACCGGAAGTTTCAACTATTTTCTCTTGAATTGGAGATAGTTTCATTCGGCAACCTCCTTCAAACATGCAAAGTTGTAATGACTATAAATTGTTTTGCAATCTGTATCCGAAAGTTTCTCAATCAGCTCCACCATATGATAGTGTTTTGCATCTTGTAAATATTTAACGGGATTATCATTATCCAATAAAGCTGATAATCTATCATGCAAAAATTCGTCTAAATCATTTTCTAAATCCACTTTTGATAAGAAAATATGAAAGTCACTTCGTATTTTATCCAAGGTTTTTACATTTGAATTATATAAGCTTCTCTTAGCAGAAACAGAATTCTCTTGAATTCTATTAGTTGGCAGACATTTTTTCCCAATAAACTTATTACAGCGTAAAAAACCCAAAACACTATATGTATCTTTTCCTGCTACCGCTCTCAAATCATTGTCGGTTTTTAGCACATTAAAAATTCCAAGTTCATCCAAGATAGAAAAATACATTTTAAATCCTATACCGTCAACTGGTAAAATGTATATTCCATCGACTTCATAGAAAGGATGAACTACTGAAAGGACTTTGCTAAACAGCATATATTCAGATGGGCCTTCAACCAAAAGTACTTTGTTAGCAAAGATCGCTTCTGACAAACCACGGTTTAACATTTTTCTGTTTTTCTTGTAAGCATCAGGTACTTTATAAAATGTGCTAATACTGTTGATTTTTCGTTCACTATATATTCGAACTAAATTTACATTATCCATTTCATAAAGAACAAAAGGTGAATGAGTTGTTACAAACAGATATGTGTATTTACTATCGGTAAAAAGTATATGTGATAATGCAATCTGCATAGATTTATGAAGATGGTTTTCAGGCTCTTCAATTAAAAACAAATTGATTTTCTTTTCAGCATTTTCATCTGACAGTATGTCGTATATTGAATATGCCAATAACTTTTTTCTACCTTCCCCGGCAGTAGGATATAAATTATCATCATTATCTTGTTTAATGTATGGGATGATGTTTGAATACAAGCCCTTTACTGCGATTTCGGATTTTATTGAAACAGATATCCCCTCATCATGGAACTTTTTATACTCTGGCGTAAGTTTATCCTCAAATTCTTTTATTCCAGACAGAGAAGCAATATGGCCATTCAAATCATCAACCGTATTTTGAATTTTTGCCAGAATATCTTTATCTTCGTCCTCTTCATTTTTGACAAGCTGGTTCACATTCTTTTTAAATAACGAATACAAATCGACATACGAATCAATATAAATTACATTAAATACATAGTCTATTTCATAAAGATATCCTCTTTGCTTCATTTCGTAAAGATGATTAATATCACCACCCCACGATAATATTGGCAGAGCAAGCATTTCGGTTTTGTTATATTCCGCAAAAAGCTTTATATATACCTTATTATGCTCACTTAGCAATGCGCCTTTTAGCTGTGCACGGAGTTTTTGACAATCACTATCGGCTACATCACTAATATCTATAGTAACGACAATCTCAATTGGTTTTTCAAACTGCTTATTATGAAAATCCGAGTCTAAAAGGTTTTGCTTACGAACCTCTTTATCAAATACATATCGTAGAGCGTATAAAAAATTTGTTTTACCCACATCATTTAGACCAAAGAATATATTTTTATTTGATAAATCAAGTTTAACATCTTCAAAATTTCTAAAGTTCTTTATTGTTATACTTTCAAATTTCATAAGTAGCACCGTCCATTTAAGCTATATCAACAATTTACATCTTTAATTTTCTATTTATTATTACACCAAATACCAAAAAGAAAGTAATCGTTTATAAAATATCAGTTCTATTATTCCGAGGGAAATTTCAACATTAATATTATTTGGAGATTAATTTGTACCACAATTGTTCTGATTGTGGTTTTTTATTTTAATTAATAAAAATCATTTTTCCCTCTCGCTCCAATAAAGGATAACTTACAATTATCCTTTATGGACTTCTAATATTACAATAACTATTTTATATTGCAAAATAAAACGGGGGTATACCACATTGATTTTTTTATGTTTTTCGGTTAAAGATCGAATTCCGCTAATCAATGATTTCTTTCATTTTCTCTCTAATTTTGGACTAGATGTTTGGTATGATCGTAGAAATATTTATTTGGGAGATAATCGCCGAGAAAAGAATATAACTTACGGAGCAGAAAATCCTAATGTGAATTATGCAGTAGTTTTTTATTCAGAAAATTTTAAAAATGGTAATATCTGCTTAGAGGAATATAAAATACTATTAGAACGTTATTATAAGAATGAGATCTTTCTCTTTCCTGTGTTTATTTCTGAAGTTCCACCCAAACTTGATAAAAAATTTCAAATTTGCAAGACACTTGTCTATAAACATATTAACGATCAGTCTGATTTTAATGCTTTAGCCTTACATATTATTGCAAAAATAACTTTTGATGATTTAAACAACTCAAAATTCAAAAGTATTCATGACATAGTATTAGACTATAGTGATAAAACAAGTATCTATTATAAGTTGATAATAGAGTATCAAAATATAAAGAAAACAAACTACAATATGAGAATTGCATCGTTATTCTTTTTATATCTGATTGCTTCACAAACGCGTAGCATAAGCTTTTTCTACGACAAAACTATGAATTATATTTATCATCAGAATTGCTTAGACATTTTAGTAGATGAAAAAAGAGAACTGCAGATTATGGAAAACATAATTTGTTACACCTTTTCGGTTTTATAAGACATAATTAAATTAACTAAAAGGTGAACAATATATTCAATTTCTGTTGTGTTTCCTAATTCCGTAAAAAGCTTTTGATTAGTTTGAAAAACATTACTGTGTCTAAATTCTTCAGAATTAAATATTTCTTGTGCTGCATATCCAGTTGACGGGATAGGTATAACCAAGGGGTACTTCTTTCCTTCAGAATTATTTACAAATGTAAAATACTGATTGATGACATTTTTGCTGGATGTCAAAGATTCATCTTGTCCACCCACAACTATCATTGTGTCGCAGTCTTTCATTATTAAGCGATTCTTTACATCTTTTTCTTCATTAGTATCATTTGTGAAAATCAAAGGACGATTAACAAAATGTTTTTCAGCATTATGCTTGTTTACTTGTGCAACAACAATTTCTCCTAGACCCCTGCCGTTACCAGAATATATATTAAAACTATTTTGAATCAGTTTTTGGACAAGACAATCAATCAAATCTTCTATATATACACGCTCATCATTATTTTTCAGATGCCTGAAAGATCCAGATATGAGCACATTATGATTGCAAAATCTTTCATAAAGTTTTTGTAAGTAAAAATCTATATCATTAAAATCTGAAATATATATGGTCCTAATATTATACTTATCATAATAATATTGTGCTTCGAGCTTGCTGTATTCTTGAGTAGACTTCTCATTATCTTTTCTTTTTACGAAACGATAATGTATTTTCCCTTGATTAGGAAATACTTCTTTGATTTCCCTAAGTGCATTTAAAACTAAATCGTCAGTAAAACTATAACCGATAAACAAGAATGAATCCAGTACTAATTGCCGCTTAAGCATTTCAAATAACAGACGCTGTTTTTTGAAATAATCAAAGAAATCGCTTTTAGTAAGAACCATAGTATCTGGTTTGCTAACACAGCCGTTTAACTTATATACGACATAGCGTGAACTAAGATTTTCTGTGAACAGATCGGCCGACTCCTTGATAATTGTAGGAGAAAAGCCAAACTTCCTCTGAATTGTATTTTCAATAATTGAATCAAAATTAGTAGTCCAAATTTGATTGATATTGAGATTCACAATATTGTTAATGTGTTGAGATTCCAAATTTGATACAGCATAAAGATTGTTGCAGATATCCGTAAAAAAAGATTCTGAATTATAGTATCTTTTTTCTAAGTCAGCAAGCAAATATACATCTGAGGAGTGTTTTTCATAAAACTCTTTTGTTTTGTCTGTAAAAATATCAAGCCATTCTTGTTTTGTAGCATCACAATCTGCTCCTGCTCCACAAAAAACAGAGAATGTTCCATTTAGCATTTCTTTAACTATATCATCAATATATTCTATATTTTTCTCTGTCATTTAACAAAATCCTTCTTGCAATATAAAATAGTTATTGTAATATTAGAAGTCCATAAAGGATAATTGTAAGTTATCCTTTATTCATTATTTTCAGGTAAGGTCAATAATACATTTCTGTTAACAAAATACGCTACACAGCTTACATTCAACTGGTGTATGTCTATGTAGTGCTTAATTTCATTCTAAGAAAAAAGTATTAAGCCTTAACTAAATCTATATTTCGGGTACATAATATAAAAATATTTATAATCACCCTTTATGGTGTCAATTATAACATAATTTGATAAATATTTAAATAACTTTTACGCAAATCAGTTATAAAATTTCACACGGTATTTTTATGTATTTTGCATAATAGAATCTTGTTCACTGCTTTATAAACATACTTTTATGCAAAATAAATCTAGGCATTTGAATAGACTTTCTTTGTTTTCTATTGCATAATAATTTTATTAAATATAAGGAGCTATATGCGATGGAAATAAAAAATGTACAAGCAAATAATCTAACAACTGATTATCTAAACTTTTGCCTTTCAAGAAAAAATCTTGATCAGAAAACGATAAAATCATACACTATTGATTTAAGGCAGTATTTTGAATTCACTATGGAATCTGCTATTGAATGGACAAACAAAAAATCCATTGAGCAATACATTGATTTACTGCATTTTAAGTACAAACCCAAGAGTGTGAAGCGTAAAATCGCTTCGCTAAAAGCATTTTTCACTATCTTGAAATTGAGGAACTTATTGATATTAACCCTTTTCATAAGATACAAATCAAGTATAAAGAACCCTTTATTCTCCCAAAAACTATTCCCATAAATAATATTGAGCAAATTATTAGGTTTGCTTATCTACAACTTACCAAAGCTAAAACTGACTATACTAAGAAAGTTGCTCTGCGGAATGCACTCATACTTGAGTTACTGTTTGCCACCGGAATGAGGATTTCAGAATTATGCACACTCACGACTGAACAAATTGATTTTAATGATTACATAATCAAAATTTACGGAAAGGGCTCAAAAGAACGCCTGATTCAAATCTGCAATCAAAATGTTCAGGAGTTGCTCAAAAAGTATAATCAATCATTTAAATTTGAAATAGCAAACAACAAATTTTTCTTTATAAATAGACTCGGCAACCGTCTATCTGAACAATCTGTTCGTAATATGATTACCAACTATGCAATCGGTGCAGAAGTGCCGCTGCACATTACTCCGCATATGTTTCGTCACTCTTTTGCAACTCTACTGCTTGAAGAAGATGTTGACATACGCTATATTCAACAAATGCTGGGTCACAGCTCCATTACCACAACGCAGATTTACACGCATACGAGTATCAACAAACAGAAGAATATTCTGTCTTCCAAACATCCGAGGAATAAACTTGAAATTGGGATATAATAAAAGCCTTGCGGGATTTTTTAACTCACAAGGCAATCAGAATACTTTATTCACTTTTATCAAAATCATTTTCTATTACATTGGAAATGAGATTTGAAAAATCGACGGCATTTTTTGAAGTAATCACAGGTTTTCCTGTTCTTTCCTCGATATCTTTTCGTGCATTTCCGGCGACTTCTCCGCCCTCTTTTGCAACACTTCTGTTTTCAGAAAAAGATTGAGGATTTTTCTCTTTGGAAATCTCAGTTGTGGTAGCTTCTGCCAACATATTCAGTACCAACTCAAGCGTACTCATATTATCTCTCAGGTTTTCCTTTTTCAATCCTTTGAGATTTTTATACTGGCGGGTTGTCATTCCTGACCACGCTTTTGTAATTTCATCAGTCAGAATTGCATATTCTACACCCTGCTTTACACCACGAGAATCCCATTCATCAGTAAGCTCTTTTCTCACCTGTATAGCCTGAAGTCTTTGATTTATCCACTCTCTGCTATATCCTTTTTTCAGGTATGTTTCAAGAGCTCTCTCTATGGTACGTTCGGGATCAATAGTTTCATCTATTCTTTCTCTGCCAACTTCTGCAAGCCACATTTTAAATGGTTCTGCTTTTGGTGACGGAATAGATTGAATTATTCTCAAAAGTTGCTCTGTATTTGCAACATCCGTCTTGTAATTTTTACCATCCTTAGGAGATTGCATTTTCAGTTGTACGATATTTTCGTACAACTGGTTTGCTCCTTCAGCTTTGAGCTTTCGCTTAAGATCGCTCCAGTAACGACGAGGTTCGTTACTGTCAGTCAGAACTGAAATTACATCAACTATGGAAAAATACCATTCTTCTTCCGACTCATTCCACGCAGTACGAATCTTTTTATCTTCAAAAATTTGTATCTTATTTTCTTCGCTCATATATGTTCACCCACTTCTAAACTAAAAATATTATAGCAGAATAAATTTGTAAATTCAATCTATGAGTCTTTATAGAGATAAGAATTGTTCATAATTAAGGTCGAATATAATCTCTAATTCATAACCTCGTGATACTTTCACTTCTCTTATGAGCTGACAGGCTATCATTTTCTTCTGCTCCATTGTTGCATTGTCAAATTCGTCTGCCCAAGTTCTGAATTGTGAGTAATAAAAATCAAGCTTACCCATCGCATTTTGCTGATTGGCAAGCTTGAACTTTATATCACTTAATTCAAATTCTTTTTTATGGAGTAAATCGTTTGTATTGTCAATAGAAGCTGACAGTATGTCTGGAGTAAAGCGGCTTTCGCCGAGTAAAGAGCGTCCTATTTCGGCGGACAATTCAACCACCTGTCTTTTAAGCTTTTCAATTTCTTTTTCAAGCTTTGTCTGTTTTCTCCTATACTCCGATATTTCGGAGTTGTAGCGTTTTTCGAGTGCTATATCTTTTGGTGTTGATTTGATTTTAGCGAGATAATCCCTCAGCGTTGCAATCACGGCACCGTCAATTCTGTGCGCTACATAAGCCGACTGCCCGTCACATGCACCTCTTTTCATCGCTTTATTTGTGCAAATGTATCTCTGCCTGCGAACCTTATATTGACTGCCATCTGCTCTATCATATTTATCAATGTAACTTGTTGATACCATCTTTTGACCGCAATGAGCGCAATAGATATTTCCGGAAAGTAATGTACTGCCTTTCGTAGTTCTTGCAATTTGTTTCTTCTCTTCATTTTTGTTAGAACGCTGACTTAATATAAATTGTGCTTGTTCATATACATTTTCATCAATGATGTGAAGTCTTTCTATGTATGGAGATTCAACACCGCCTGATATAAAATAACCGCAGTACATCTTATTTTTCAAAATACGATTTACTGTGTTGCATTGAAATTTACTGTTGTTATGAGTTCGTATACCATGACTGTTCAAAAAGTCAGCCATTCGATATGAACCATAACCCTCTTTAACCGTCATCTCGAATATCTTCTTGACTATCGGAGCTTCATCATCGTCAACGACTATGTCCATAAGTTCTTTTCCCTTTTTATTGACTTCACCGCTTTTTATAAGTTTGTAACCGAATGGTGCAACACCTCCGGTAAATTTGCCGTCTAACGTCATCTGGTTAAGGCGAGTTTTAACACGAGCGGACGTTTTCTTACTTTCACCGTTGGCTTGCCAAAATCGTATGTAATTCATAAGCTTGTCCACATGATTATCCATACGCTGTTCGCCCTCGTTAACGCTCCACACCTCTATGCCGTGCTTGATAAACCATTCGACGACAAACGGGGTTTCATCATCAATTCTGCCTATTCTGTCGAACATAAAGACAAGGAGTACATCAAATTCTTTCTTTTCTGCGGCGGCTTTCAAATCCTGAATAGCATCTCGGTCGCTTGCCGAAACCTTAAATCCCGACACGCCCTTTTCCTGAAATTCTTTCAGAATTGTCCAGCCATTGCGCTCTGCGAATTCTCTGCACGAGGTTTTCTGCATTGGAATATCATCTTTATCAACCTGACCTTTGGTTGATACTCTGTACAAGCAATATACTCTTTTCATTTTATCACCCATTCATACGATTTTTGCAAACCAACAATACTACATAATTTTTATAATATCCAGCGAAATCCAAAATTAAATTGAAAGAAATTCAGCATCCAATCTGAGATTTCATTCTGTTCTCAAATGTATCCAAAAGATTTTCGAGAATATTCCTTTCAACATGGTTATTTCTGTTTTTAGAAAAGCAGATTGTGACCTTGCAGTCGTTTATAACAGATTCTATTCTGTGTTCTGAATCAATGTTATTTTCATTTATATAGTTTTCGTTCAAATTATCACCTGTTCCTTATTTTTTGTCATCTATATTATCTTTCATCTGCTCATCAGCTTTTGCCGCTGCATTGCACAGGCACATAACGCAAACGCCGATAAAAGCACCGACAAAAAGACCAATCATAAATCCTAACATTTTAACACCTTCTTTCAGTAATTTTCTTCTAAATACCCCGACAGCAGAAAATTAAAAATCTTCTGCTGTCGGGATAAAATCAATCGTTTTGGATAGCTCTAATTTTCACGCTATCCTGTTGTCGCTATTTATCCTCAATGCCCTGCGACAAGGAACACATCAGACGGCTATTGCATATAGCTCCATTGGAATTTCACCACCGTGAGGATCTCCCACGGCCGCCATCTTTGGTTGCGACGGTTTTATCACGCTCGACTTTTGACTGGGCGGAAGTATCATTATCCCCTCTGCCTGTCATCGCCCTCATTGAATTTGCCTTTCAATGTCTGAGTCCTGAAGTTCTGTATAGAAGTTCGCTCATTTAGCTTGTCCGCTCGAACAGCAGAAGGAATGTATCTGATGTGCTGATATTTTATTTTCAAAGAACAATGCCTGCTCTATTTTTGGCGAGTATAGAAAACAGGCAAAAGAGAAATAATCCCTTTCACCTGTTTCCTCACTTAAAAGCTAAAACACACCCCTAATTTATAAATTTTTTAAAATATTTTTGATTTTTTCTACTGCACGATACACCGATCTTTGCACACATTGATAAGTACAGCCTTCTTCAAGTGCTATTTTATCAAAAGTTTTTTCTTCAAAATAATACTTGTTCAGCCTGCGTTTCTGCACCTCGGGTAATTTGCTTATTGCCATATGCAAATTTTCTGTAATCTGAACATTTTCAAAGTATTCTTCTAACGACCATTCCCTTGAATCTTTCTTTTTATGCAAAGTATGTTCATATACTTCGGAGTGTTCCAAATGTCTGTCGTACTCATTCATTTGGGAAATATCTTCAAGTTCAAATATATTGAAAGTTTCAAATACGCTCTTTGAAACTTCAACCATTTGAATGCGGTTATTAACATCAACAAAATAAACATAGTATTTTCCTTTTTTTGAGCATAAAGTATAAGGATTATACTTGTCTTTTCTTCTCTTAGGACGTTTGTCCATTAATTTTTCCTCCAATCAATCTGAATCTTTTAGTAATTCAGGTTGTTTGGAGGACCTCTGTTTCTATATTTCATCATGCCCTTCCATTTTCATGTAAAAAGGGCATAAAAATACCGACAAGTATAGAAAGCTATTACTTGTCGGTATTCTATCACACGCTATTAAATGTCTTTATCCTTCTTGCTATCACAAAATTCATTAATTATATAGTTATTAACATAAAACTTGCCTTTGACCCCTATTTCTTTTCTTATATTACGGAAGCACTTCTCAGTTTTCACTCGTATATTATCATAAGCAGTTACAGAATTTGAACATTCCTGACAAACTTCAACAATATCCCAAATTAAACTTATCGAAATTGTATTTGCAAGTTCAGAATAATTGTCTTTCAAAAAATCTTTTAAAGGACTTACAACATTTAAGGATTTTTCAGCTTTAATGTTACTGTTTGTATTCTCTTTATGAATAGAACTTTCATTTACTAATAATTCAACTAATCTATTGCTAAGCTTTGCATATAAAGCTTTATTTTCCTCAAAAAGCGTTTTTCTTAGCTCATCCTCTGTTTTTCGTTTATCTGTTATATAATTAATATTGGGACAACAACTACGGAAAGAATTCCACCTACTATTGATGCAATCCAAACTCTAACATCCTCAGGGCTTTGCCAAAATACAATTGCTGTCGGCACAATAATCATAAGTAAGGCTAATACAATCATAGCTATGTAACTCAATATCAATACTTCATTAAATAAACTGAAAATAATATTAAAAATTTTCCTTAGTTTAGGATTTTTACTTTTTATCTTATTTATTCGGTTAATCATACTTATATTCTCCAATACTATAATTTTAAATTCACTTTATTTTTTAGTTTTAATTCTATAGTCTAACAAAAAGTAACATATAACAAAATTCCAGCTAATCAAAAATATTATTGTCAGCCACAGTGACGCTGTAAATGTTCTTGAGAACAGATTTACAAGCATTTGATTTCCTGTTAGGCTTTGTGAGTTTAGTGTTTGTGCATTATCGACAAGCACATTCAGATAATTTGAAATGTCGAAAATGTTATCATTCGGTATATATTTTGAGGGGATAAAAATGCTGAAATCACAAATATTAAACACAATCAAAAGCACGGCAGGTATTCCTGCAAAAACAAGCACAAGTGCAACATATTTTAGCGGAATATTTTTTAGCGATTTCAGAAAGTAGTTTAATTTGAGATTTTCTTTTATCTCCTCAAAAAATTTTCTACTGAACCTATACCACAACTTCAATGCAATAATGCTAAATCCGATAAATATTGCAAGGTATAAAATATGTTCAAATGACGAGAGCGTTTGGTTTTTATCATTTAGATTAACCGAATAATACTGCGGCAAATCCATTTGCTCAACAATTGCTCCCGTATATACCGAGTTATCGTAAACAATCATATCAACCGTTCTGTCACCATAATTTTCGGATGTTGTATATGGAACATACACTCTCTGTTTGTCATCAGCAGAAAACTTATTTATTAAACTTTCGTTTTCGCATATCACACCGCAAATTGTATATTGATTTCCGTCAATGCAAATCTTTTTACCGACTGCATCTGTTGTAAAAAACAGTTTGAGAGCAAGAGAACTTCCAATTATTGCAACCTTATCTCTGTTATCTATGTTTTGGGACGAAATATTTTCGCCGTTAATTTCGGTCTTATAATCCGAAAACCAGTTTTCATTCACAAGTACCGTAGTTACGGTTTCTTCCTTAACTTTTGTTTCTTTACCCTCGGAACAAAAAGCTATGCCTTTGTCAGTAATCCGTTCAAACAGCTTTTCAAGTTCAGAAACCGTTTTTGGAGCAGTTTCGGAATTTTTATCATAAGTTAATTGAGTAACATCAGGTAATTGTCCTTTTGCATTTTCAATGATTATAATATTCGCAATAAAAACGCTCACAGTCAGCAACAGCAGTAACAGAAACGAAACAATTTTTCTTTTGCTCACACTGTTTCCTCCTCAATATAAACACTTGAACCGTTTTCTATACTCTTGGTTGTTTTATATACAACTTGACTGTCGCCAAAAAGTGAGTCCGATGTCACCTCGCAATACAGCTCATCACTGTTACATATATCCACCGAAATCTCTTCAACTGTTGCATCACCGTTTTCGGTTTTATTTATAACAAATACTATTCCCGTATTGCCTGCCCCATCCACCGATGAAACAGGCAAAAGATAATGTGTTTTCATATCATTTGAACCTGCGGTATCGTCAATTACACCTGTTTGAACCGAAACCACTTTGACCTTTGGAAGAAGCATATTATTGATTGTTTTTGAAAAATATGTAAGTAATGCAATCACAATAAAAAATACAATTGAAAATTTCAACACTACGCTCTTTAGCTTATCTTTTTTCATAAAAGCCTCTCTCCTATCCCTTATCAGTTCCGACAAACGGCGAATCAATATCCCTGTGTCCGTAAAGATAAATAAGCAATGCAGGAATCATAAATATAACTCCGCAGGCAAATATTATGCCGTAATCCGAACTACCGACATCAGTAAGCGTTACGGAAAGCGGATACATACCCACATTATCAAAATAAATCAGCGGTTGTTCAACTACATTCCAATTATCAATAAAGCAGAGCAACGCAAGTGTTATGAGTCCGCCCTTAATCTGCGGAAGAATAATATTAGTAAATATCTTCAAATATGACGCACCGTCAACTCTTGCCGCCTCAATTGCGGAATCGGGAATGTATTTTATACTTTGCCTCAAAAGACAAATTCCGAATGCAGAAAAAGTTCCGGGTAAAATTACCGCAAGAAAATTATTCAGCAAATTCATATTTTCAAGAATCATATAATCAGGCACAAGAGTTACCTGCAACGGCAGAATGAGCAAAATTATGTATATGAAAAACAGCTTGTCCCTGAACGGGAATTTCAATTTTGCAAAAGCAAAAGCCGCCAATGATGATACTGCAACCTGACCGATTACTGTCGGAAAAGTACAAATAACCGAATTCCAGAACTTCAACAAATATTCGGGTTTTCTGAAAAGAGCCTGATAAAACTGCTCCAAAGTTGCCATATTCGGAATCATATTGAGTTCTTTATATTTTCCGTCAGAAAAATTGAGCATTTCGCTTACCTGTGAACCTGTCATAAATGAACAAGCAAGCATATAAATGACAGGAAACAAAAACAGCACAGTTACAGCAATCAGCAAAATATATTTTAGTATTTTCATAACCGTATCTTTCATAACAAACCTCTCAAGAATAGCTGTGTTTCCTTTCAAAGCAGAAGAAAATAAACAGCACAATAATTATAAACAGCGATAAGACAATTGATGCCGCCGACAATCTTGGATAGTTAAGATTGTAATAATTGTTGTTGATGAAATTCTGCAAAAAATACACATTGGTGTTTGGATAATCACCAAACAAAGCAAATACCTCACGGAAAATTTTAAATGAATAAATAAGCTCCATCAGAAAAACAAAAAATGTAGTTGGCGCAATCATAGGTATAGTAATTTTAGTTACAAGCTGACGTGATTTTGCACCGTCAAGCCTTGCGCTTTCGTAGAGAGATTGTGAAACATTGGCAATGCCTGCCGTAAAAAGAATCACACAAAATCCGCAGTACTTCCACACATAAATAAAAACGATCATCACCATAGACCATTCCGAATTGAAAAATTCAACAGTATTAAATCCAAGTGAATTAAGTAATCCGTTGATTGCACCGTAATCATCAAAAACTAATTGCCACACGCAAATCAGAGATGCAATCGGAACTACAACAGGAATAAGCAATGCACTTCTGAAAAAGGAAGATATTTTATTGAAAGAATTAAGAAACAACGCTATCAAAAACGAAATCACCATTAACAACGGTATCGCCGTAACTGTAAATATGCCCGTGTTTTTAAGTGCAAGCAAAAATGTGTTGTTTTGAAAAAGCTGTATGTAATTTTCTATGCCCACAAAAGTATCGCCGACATACAGGCTTTTTATAAAACAAATTATGTACGGCACAATATAAAACACCGCTATGCCTAAAAAAGACGGTAATATAAACAGGTATGCTGCTATATGTTCTTTTCTTTTTCTTGTCAGTGTTTTTCGTTTCATAATATCATTCCTATGTAATACTCTTATCTTGTCCATTCCAAAGTTGATAATAATACCCCCTTTGCTTTAGTAAATCTCTATGATTTCCGGTTTCAACTATCTGACCGTCTTTGAACACAAAAATCTTGTCACAATCCTTAATGGTGCTAAGTCTATGAGCTATGATTATTGTTGTCATATTTTTCGAAAACTTATTAATTGTATTTTCGATAGTTTTTTCAGTAATATAATCCAGGTTACTCGTAGCCTCATCCATAATTAAAATTTTCGGATTTTTTAATAAAGCTCTTGCTATTGCTAAACGTTGTTTTTGACCGCCTGACAAATTTTTGCCGTTTTCCTCTATTCTGGTGTTATACTTTAACGGTAGACTGTTAATATATTCTTCAAGTTCACATATTTTACAAACTCTTAATATATCATTATCACTTGCATCAGAATTACCAAACAACAAATTTTCTTTTATTGTTCCGCTAAAAAGAAAAGCATTTTGCGATATGTAAGAAAAATTATTTCTTATCTGACTTATTGGAAAATCCCTTATATCAACGGAATCAAGTTTAATATTTCCTTTTTCCTGCTCATATAACCTTACCAATAATTTAGCCAAAGTAGTTTTTCCTGAACCGCTTTCGCCAACAAATGCTATTTTTTCTCCATGATTAATTTCTAAATTAATATCTTTTAATACAAGGTCTCGTGTTCCATATCGGAAATTCAGATTCGAGATTATAAGATTGTCAAACTTGATTTCACTATCATAAGCTGTGCACATATCATTGTTTTCGTATTCCGGAGATATATCAAGAATTTCCCCTAATCTATCGGCCGCTACAACTGCCGTTTGTATTTGCGGTTGAAGATTAATTAAATTTTTTATTGGTTCGATAAAATATCCTAATAACGCATTAAAAGTTATTAGCTCACCAATCGTCAGTTCTCCTTTAATAACATAAGTAGCGCCAATCCATAAGATGACAAGTTCTCCTACAACTGCAACAAACATAGTTACAGTCTGCTGGCTAAGAGATAATACGCCTCCGTTAAATACCCTTTTTAAAAATTTCCTATACAATTTGTCCGTTTTTTCTTTTTCGTTATCTTCCTGATTAAAAGCTTTAATAATTTCAATACCATTTACAGTTTCAATAAATTGAGAGGTAACCTTAGAATTCATTTCCATTATTTTTCTGTTGTTTTTTTTAATTGGTTTATTATATACAAAAACTATTATCCCATATAAAAAAAGCATAACTACAGATATCAAGAATAATAGCCTGTTGCTGTTAAATAAAACTACTGCACCTACGACTGCCATAATAGTATCCATCATAATTGTTAATGACGCTTCCGATACAATATCTCTTATACTTGAAGCGTCATTAAATCTAGATATGATTTCGCCGGTATCACGCATAGAATAAAACTTCATGGGTAAAATCAAAGCGTGGTTATAATATCCCAGCATAATAGGAATATCAATATTCTGCTCTAATTTTACAATTAAAAATCCTCTTAAAAAATTCAGTCCTATCTGCACAAAGAATAAACACAAAGTAATAACTGACACATAGTTCAGCATTTCTAAAGAAGAGCTTGGAACTATATTATCCATTAAAACCTGATAATAAAAAGAAGTAATAATTCCTATTGAGGTCAGTATCATAGACAGAATAAAAATCCTCAGCAATAACCATTTTTGAGAAATAAGCAGGCAAAAAAAACTTAGTAACGTGCTTTGTTTTTTATTACCCTTTTGAGATTTATTTGTTGGTGCAATTAGAATTAAAATATTAGTCCAGATTTTAAGGAAATCTTCTTTTTTATATTTTACAATTCCTTTTGCAGGGTCGGAAACTACTACAGTATCACCCTTAACTTTAGTTATAACTACATAATGCAATAAGGAATCGTCAATCACTACATGTGCAATAGCAGGTATAGGTAATTTAGAGGTTAACGATTCCTTATCAGTTTCAACAACCTTTTGCTGAAAACCAAAATGTTCAATTACCTTTACAAGACCGTATGCACTAGTACCTTGTCGATCCGTACCTGCAATATCACGAATTTTTGCTATTGTAACTTTTAAACCGTATTTTCTAAAAATTGCGGCCAGGCAAGCCGGACCGCAATCTGTTTCATCATTTTGTAATATACATTTGAATCTAATCATAATATACCAGTTCATTCTGTTAAATAAATTTCCGTTGCCGCTGTGAGTTGACGTATAAACTTTTCCTTTGAAATATCCCCGTTTAAGTAATCGTTCACAATATCTCCGATAACCGAGGAGTTGTAATAAGTATTTTCAAATTCCAGATAATCATATAAAGTACAACTGCTTATACTGTTAATCATATCTAAATATTCATTAAAAAACTTAGTTTTTATTTCATCTGAATATTCTTCCTCAGATTTCTCATACTCTCCATCATCATTAATATCATATACAAGTTTTGACGTATGGTCAATTACATATTCAAAAGCAGCTTTATTTACAGGCAGTGCCCTTACCACTATTGATGGTGATGAACTGCTTTCACTCCATAATTTTTGAATATCATAACTTAAAACATATTGAATAAAAGCCAATGCTTTTTCTTTGTTATTTGAATTATTATTCAATGCAATACCACATTGAACAAATGCTGATACTGCATTCGCCTTTTTATTGTAGTTTGGAATAATAACCGGCGTGCTGTTATTATTATAAATATAAAAATAAGAATTTAGCGTACTCATCATAGAACCGTCGAAAGATAATTGTGAAGTACGAAACAAATAATTACCTATTATATCCCATGTAGTTCCTTCTTTTCTTGAATTATCATTCCTAATCATTTTTCCAATATAATCTAAGCTCTCGGTAAATTCATCGCTTGAAAATTCTGTAGTTTTATTATAAAAATCCACATATTCATTAACATAGGAAAGGAAGAACTTATATGTTTCATCTTTATTTCCAAAAAGCGCATAACTATGGTCTTTGTCAGATAACCGTATCTCTAACTCTTTAAATGAAAAGTTAGTATTTTCCAGATTATATTTATCTAATATTTCCTGAGTTGTTATAAGTATATTGGGGCAATAAGTTATAGGTATAATATATCGCTTTCCATTGTAAATTCCGCAATCCATTATTGTTGAATTATAGTCATCAAAATCTATATCGGATTTGTATAATTTCGCAAGCTCATCTATATCCGCAAATGAACCGTTATCAATCAGCTTTTCAAAAGGTAATTTTTGATTCAATGAAATTATGTCGGGTCCTTTCCCCGCCATTATCTCCGTTGATATTTTTGTAAGCATAGTATCTTCCGAATCAAATTCCACAATTTCAATTTGATATGACTCATCAAGTTTTTTAAGACAATAATTATTATATTTTTGTATCAATTCTACACAAACCGAATCTTCATTGTTTATGGTATAATATTTTAATTTTTGACCGTCTTCATTATTCTTTGAACAGGATGCAAAACATAATAATATTGCCAGCAATAAAAATATTGATGTCAATTTAATATACAACTGATATTTCACCTCAATCTTAATCAAGAAAAAACAGTTAATTCATACGGATAAGCGAAAAAGTTTATTTACTAAACGCAATACTTTTAAATTTTAATAACTGCGTTTTTTACCGTATTTGCCGGGTTTGAGATTCTCATTATTCATAGAGTATGTAATTGCTTCAGCTATGTGGTTAACATAATTACTACATCTGTTTGTTAATGATACAACATAATACGAACCATCTTTGAGACAACGTCCTATTTGGATTGTACAACCACCATTTATTTTTTTCATAGTTTCTTCTGATGATTCAACAATATTAAGCTCATTTAAACATTCATTAATATTTATTTTTTTCATGATTTCACCTCCTCTACTAGTTATTCTTATCCGTATGAATAACATATAGAAAAACCTATAAGCATTATTAGGTATTTCTATCTTAACAAATAACTATACAAGAAACATCTCTTGTAAATTCATATATTGGTAAACTCATTACATCTGCATTACCTAATGCAAAAACTTTGAAAATAACATTACCATCATTAATACTTACTATATGTAAAAAATCAAGTGCATTTGATTGTGTATTGTTAATTATAGCAATTGCAGGTGTTTTCATATCTTTTCCATTGTATATTTTGTATAAAGATATGTTGTCATCAAATTTCTTAAGATAGTTTAATATACCTTCTACTATATTGTCATATTTCGCGATATAATTGTTCACTTCAGAATAATTAACAATTACATTTCTTGCATTTAAAAAGCTCATGACAGCCCACACTGCCAGAGGTGTATTTTCATAACTATTAATTTCAAAAGCAAAGTCAATAAGTTTACTATACACCACGCTAGATTTGTTTTTTATCTTATTAACAAACGACATGCTTAGCTTGTTTAACTCAAGCTTTATTTTGCACATTTTATCAATTGGATTATAAAAATCACTATTTTTCAGATATGCATTTACATAACATTCTCCACCGCAAACGCTTTTAATCTCGCAATTTTTACACTGCATTACACTTTCAATAGTAACACATTCAAATTTTGACTGACTTTCTTTATTTATACCGCTATATATACTACCAATCCTATAATCATTGTTTCCATACATAACGCTGCAAGCAAAAATATCTCCTGCATTATTAACCGTTATTCTACTTTTGCCAGCATCACATCTGTAAATTTTATATGTGCCTTTAAAAAGATTCCCATAAATAAATCCACCAAAATAATCGCCGCCTTTGAGGAGCTTTTTTAAGTATTCAAAGTTGCCTTTTTCTAACTCTATAAGGACATTGCAACACAACCTATCATATCTACTAATTAAATATGAAATGTCAAAATTATCAAAATCATACTTTGATCCGTCATAGCACCTAATAAATTTCATGCTAACACAATCAACATTTGGTAAATGATAAAGGTAATCATAAATTAAATCAACATTTTGATTTAACGGAGTAACAGTCACAGCAAGTCCTAATTTCTTATTTTTAAACATTTTAAGACCTTTTACTATATCATTATATGTACCTTTTCCGTTAGCGTATACTCTGTTGTTATCATTAGTAATCTGATCACCGTCAATGCTTGTTCCAAGAATGATAGCAGGCTCATTATCCAAATATTCAACTATTTCCGGCGTAAGCAAGGTAAGGTTCGTACAGAACATTACTTCAATGTTTTTACAAATCTCATTGCGCTTCTGCTTACAGTAATCAACAATTTGCTTAACTAAATCAATCTGTAACAGAGGCTCGCCCGAGCCCGACAGATCGACAACATATTTACTTGCACAAGGAGCATATTTATCAACAAGAAAATCTATTGCATCTTTAGCAACCTCAAAGGTAAGTTGTTGTTCTCCAAGATATTCTGATTTTCTAAAACAATATTTGCAATTTAAGTTACATTTTCGAGACGGATGCAAACATAAAGTAAATTGCCCATAAGATGATTGTTCTTTTATCTCTTCAATATCATAAGTTTTTATCTTATTCAAGCGTTCTTCTATACTTGTATTTATAAAAACCTCGTATTCTTCGGGATCATTTTCTTTAGCTATATTTAAAACTTCTTCTTCGCTAAGCTCATAATCGCCAAGTTTTATATCAAAGTTATCCCTTATACCAAAATAGTAATTAACATCTTGGATATACATAACTTTTTGATTCAGATATTCAAAAACAGATACTTTTAACTTCATATTCTACTCACTTTTTAATCCTCATATTGATAATTTGAATTTTTCTCATTAATAAAACCAATGCGCTCATTACAACTCCGCATATCATAGAACTTCCTATATTTCTATACCCCTTAAAAAAACACAATGATGATATTATGAATATAAGAATAGTAATAATGGAAGTTAACATTCTGTACATTTTTTTCTCTTGTCCAGTTAAGGGATTGTTTTCTGTATCAAGAGGGGATATCAATAATATCAGAACAACACAAAGCAATTCAAATATTATGAATATAAAAATAAATAAAGTGTTAATACTGCTAAGCCACTTAACTAAACACAATATTATTATGTTTGAAGCAAAAGAGAACAGATAACACCTTACTGGTGTTTTAGCGTGATAGCCGCCTGCAAACTTACGGATAGCAATAAAAGAAAAATAGAAAACTAAACTTTCAATAAATAAATTGAAACATAAACCTATTATCATAACAGTTGCAATATGTATTAATGACGATAAAATAATATTAACAGCATATTTGTAAATTTCTTTATCTTCGTTTTTTATAAGGTCGTTTGATACAAAAAACTCTATGAGTTTCGAACTAAACTTTTCCATTACTTTATCTTTTTAAATTTGTCAAGCTTTGCAGGAGCCTTAGGCTGATACATAAAAAAGCAAGTGGATGAATTAGCATTTATTGAGAGTGCTAATGTAAAACTAGCAATAATTGCGGGTGAAATTTTGCAAATAAAATTTTTTATTTTCTTCATAATATTATTCCTCCTTTCGTGAGGATTTTAGCACATATTAAAAGTAAAAACATAATTCTTGCAAAAATGATGTCAAATTTGCTCAAAGTGATGTGATTTCAAAATTATTAAGGTAAAATTTGAAATTTTGCATCTAAAAGAATAACATTTAATGACATTTTTTTGAAATATATGTTATAATATAATATATTATTTCAAGGAGGTTTTTCTTTTGAAAGTATTAATTTGTGACGATGATAAATGTATTGTCGATGAAATAAAAAACAATCTGAATACATTTTCAGATAAACATAGAATAGCTTTTGATATTGATTTGTTTTACAATGGTGTAGAGCTACTGAATAGTAATATCAGTTATGATATGGCGTTCATTGATATTGAAATGCCTCTGGTAAATGGTCTGACTTTGTCCGCACAATTAAAAAAGGTAAACTCTAATATAATTATTTTTATTATAACCTCGCATGATGCTTATCTTGATGACGCTATGGATTTGGACGTGTTTCGCTATCTGTCAAAGCCTATTGACAATAACCGTTTTTTCAGAGCATTAAATACGGCTATTAACTATTATCATTCCAATACTCAAATAATAACTCTTGAATACTATGACGAGTATTATTCTGTTTTCACAAGCGATATAGTATATATAACTATTGAAGAAAGAAAGGCTGCTATTATAACACGTCAAAAGAAATTTTATACAAATAAAAAATTAAGTTATTGGAAAGAAAAACTAAAGGATTACGATTATTTTGCACAACCGCATTACAGCTATCTTGTTAATCTGAGGTATGTCTCGGATTTTAATAAGACTGAGCTTAATATTAATGTAGATTTAAAAAGTGAAACTCTACCTATATCTCAAAGGAACTATTCAAACTTTAAAAAGGCATATTTTGCATACATAGGGGTATAAAAATGGTATATACAATTTGCTATGCGTTTATTTTTCTTGCAGAAATTCTGATATCACTGTTTTATTTTGAAAACAAATTTGAAAGAAAATCAAGCAAAAAATTTTTGTTATTTTCAGTTGTTATTGTGTATGTATTATTGTATTTATCTCGATTATTGAATTTAACATTGGTTAATTTAATTGCATTTTTTGCGTGTAACTTCTTTTTACTTTATTTTTGTTATTTCATAAGTATTAAATCCTGTATTTTCCACTGTAGCATATTACTTATATTTATGGCAATCACAGAAAGTATTGTCATGTTTGTTTCAACAGTATTATTCGGTACGGATTTATTCACTTGCCTGGATAATTCTCTAAGTCTCATTATTCAATCGACTATCAGTAAACTGTTATATTTTTTGATAATTTACTTTGTATCAAAATTCTCAATAAAAGAACATAAATCAGAAAGTTATTCTCTTTCTATACCTCTTTTGGTTTTACCTGCCTCAAGCATTCTGCTACTGTATGCAGTATCATATGCACTACACAATTTTGATTTAGAACAAAAATACATGTATTTATTAATAATAAGTATAGTGCTATTACTTTTCTCAAATATAGCGGTTTTTTGGGTATATGAATTTACTTTGAAAACTCAAAGACACAATATGAAATTGGAATATGAAAGGCAAAAAGAAAAATCTACGGCTGAGTATTATGATTTACTTAATGAGCAAAATGAAAACTCAAAAATTGTTATGCACGACATAAAACGGCATTTAAACGCCATTAAGAGCATTGCCAAAGACAAGTCTGTTACAGAGTACATAGACGATTTTATTGAAGACTTCAGCATAAATAAATCTGTTGATTACTGCAACAATCCTATGGTCAATTCAATCGTTAACAGGTACAAATCCTTCTGTGACAAGTTCGGAGTGAAGATGAATATTGACATTAGAAGTGCTGATTTTGGCTTTATGAGTGAACCCGACATAACTGCTCTGCTTGACAATCTGCTTGAAAACGCAGTTGAAGCGGCACAAAATACAGAGAACGGATTTATAGATTTTTCGGCTTTCGTCCGCAAAAATAAATATCTGTCAATGCAGCTTAAAAACTCGGTCAAGAATATTGTAGCCGTCAAGAACAACCGCATAGCATCATCAAAAAAATCTGACGCAATACATGGAACGGGATTGAAAAGCATTAAAAGAGTAGTTAAAAAATATGACGGTGAAATAAATATGAAATTCAATGAGGATGATATGACCTTTACCTCAAACATTGTGTTTGAAATTCGGAGATAACGCAGTAATCGAATCATATAATTCCTTGACTAATGAAATGCATTATATAATGAGAAATTCCAATACCTAATAATACTGATATCAACAAGATGAGATCTAATTGATGGAATTAAGAATCGGAAAGAAATTGCAAATATAAAAGTTTTGCAGTTGGATTTATTGTTATTATTTTTGCCTATTAAACATTTTATATAGCAAGCTACTTTTACCCCCATGTTCACGGTATCTCTGCTTGGTTTCGATTAGTCCAACTTTTTTTAAATCTTTAATAGCTCTTCTAACTGTGGCAGGCGACAGCTTTATGTCGCCTGCTATTTTATTTACTGAAGGCCAACATTCGCCGTCTTTGTTGGCTCGGTCAAGGAGGTAGCGATATACGGTAAATGCTCTGTGTGGTAAGTCAATTTTGTAGAGATAATCAAGGTTGCTCATTGTATTTCGCCTCCGTTTTTAGAACTGTCTTTTTATCTGCGCCTTTTGACTCGTCATCATTTTCGTTAGGTTCTGTACGGATATTTCCGGTCTGTGGATTATCAACTTCATCTGTTTCAGGTACAGGCTTTTCAGTTAGTTCAGGGGGATAACTTTCAATAATACCGTTTATTATTTCAACTCGGTTTGCATACTGGACATTTCGGTTGCCGTTTTCTGCTACCTGATAATGTTCTTCAAATTCAATTCCCCACTTAAAGAACAGTTTTAACTTAACCCTCATCGGGTAAAAGCCTGTTTTCATAACAACAAATGTACCTTTTGGGAGCGACTTTAATTCGTCAGGTGTCATCAACGGTCGTTCTATCATCTGCAAAGACTGCGACGGGTCGTTCTTACTTTTACTTACAGAACCACTCATTACAGTTCTACTGCCAAGTGACTTTGACAACACTTCAGCACTTGTGCTGTTGGGAGCAAAGCCACCGAAGATTGTTAGCTGTGTGTTGTCGATTATGACATCTGCACCCTCTTTACCGTAGTTCTGCTCAAGCTGTGCAAAGGATTGAATGATTGGCACTATCTGTAAACGCCTTGAACGGGATGCAGAAAACATCATCTCGGCTGAATCAATCTTTGGCAAAGTTCCAAATTCATCGCAGAAGAATACACAGCGATTTTTCAGAACACCGCCGTTTTCATCAGCGACTGAAAGTATTTCACGGTAGAGCTGTTGGATAATGAGTGATACCATAAAGAAAGTGTTGGGATTTTCCTCGGGCATTACAATGAATATTGCACACTTTTCATTGCAGAATTTTTCAGCGTCAATCTCTGTATCAAAGCACAAAAGCTGTTCCAACTCACTGTCAAGAAAAGCATTCAGCCTTGAAAGTGCCGTACTCATTACGCTTGACATAGCCTGTTCAGCTGTGTTGAGAGCCGCCCCGGCAAACCACTTTGCCTTGTGATCGTCGGGAAGATATTCCATTAAAAGTTGAAACTGATTTTTGCCTTTCTTGTTGGCCGGTGCAAGTAACTCCTGAATGATTTTGAATACCGAAACAATATGCCTTTCTTCGGGTTCGCAGAATTCTGAGACAAGCAGAATAGTCGCTGTTAAAAGTCCCTCTGCCGCATCATAAAAGTAAGCGTTCTGTCCAAATGAAGCCGAGTCCATACCTGAAAGAATAATCGTTTTTGAAATGATTTTTGCGTATTTTTCGGCTCTTGCCTTGTAAACAAGCTGTTCGGGCTCGGCTTTGTATAAGTCCATATACTTATTCACAAGATGCAGGAGATTGTTGCCGTGTGAGCGTGTTGGGTTACGCAAATCTATTACTGAAATTTTGTAGCCGTAATACTTTTCTGCTATCATTCCGTAGTTGCGAACAATGTCGCCCTTAGTGTCAGTTGATAAAAATGATATACCCGTTGCACAGGCATATTCAATGCACGGATAAAGCCAAAATGCAGTCTTACCGACACCCGCCGCACCAATCATCAGAGCATGAACATCGCCTGTATCAACCATTGCTGTTGTGGTGCTGACAGGTTCTTTTTTCACGATTACCTTTTTGTTTTTCTTCTTTCGGAACAAATTTCTGAATTTTCTAAAAACATAAAATACCTTGTGGGTAAGGTTAATCAAGCGACCTATTGTCCTGTTTTTACAACCGACAACGATTCCTTGTTGTGTTGGTCTGCTTTTCGGATTTTTTCTCCACTTGTTCGGCTGAAAATTTATGTGTTTGTAGGTTCTCTTTATCTCCTTTTTAGTTGCCCAACGAGCCGTACCATATTGCCCTTGTCCGACCGTCTTGTTCTTTATGCGATTGAGAGAATAGTAATTGCCGACCGTAGAAATTATTATGAACAAAGCAAACATTGAACCTGTGACAATAATCAGCGTTATAATACCTGAGGGCATATTTCATCAGTCCTTTCACCGTTTAAAATATCCTCGTTCCAGTCCTTGTGGTTTGGAATAAGGATTTCGTTTTTGATATTCATTGAATTTAATTTTTCGGCTATGCGTTTGTTTGCTGTCTGTCCTGTCTCGTCATTGTCAAAGCAGAGAAACACATTTTTGATGTTCGGATTGTCTTGCAGACATTGAAAAAGCACTCTGTCCGAAACGGAACAGGATGCCGCATAGCTATGATTTTTCCAGCGGCAAGCTGCCACCGCCAATTCGCGCTCAAGTGTTTTATTATATTTCAACTCATTTTCACGCGTCAAAACTTTCTGTAAATCTTTTGCTTTTTGCATTGAAATGTAGGAAAGCATATCAATGGGAGCTTCGAATAAAAATAGCTTGTCGCTTGTGCCGTGCCAGTGAAAGCTGAACTCAGGTTGACTGCCTGCAACATTTCCTTTGTACGCATTACTTGTCACCGTTCCTCTCTTGTGTGCGTGGCGAGGTTTACCGCTTGAATCGTAGCCGACAAAAACAGCGTTGTGATAATCGGCAGATTCATAAATCATTTTGTTTCTCACGAACTCATACAGCACATCTTTATCAATGCCACGAGTCAACAGCAGATAAGAAAAAACTCTGCTCATTCTGTCATTTCTCGGCGGCAGTTCAAAGGGTTTGTGACTTATTTCTATGGGCGGTGAGGTTATGATTTGACCGCCACAGTTATTCAAAAGCATTTCTACCGCTTCGGCATAGTCCTTGTTGTAAAATCTGCGGACGAAGTCAACCGCATCGCCGCCTATCTGTTCGTACTGATGATACCAGAGGTGACCTCTGATTGTAACCTTTTGCGAGCCGTCAAGCCATTCATACTCCGAGCCTGATTTCTTAACTTTCTCGCCCTGACTGATTAAAAAATTTGCAAGGTCTGTTCGCCTTGCCTGTTCTCTTTGTTCTTTTGTAAAGTTAATATATTTTGACATTTTATCACATCCTTTATATTTTTTCTTTCTGCTGTAATATCTTATATTGGGTAGTTCTTCTCTTATCACCGTGACAGGTGGCACCTGTCAGCATTTGGGCATAGTTAATCCTTGGTGGAGTTTTTTATTTTTTGCCCTTGATATATACAAAATATTTGATATAATTTAATTGTGGATATAAGTCCTTAATGAGTGTGGTTGCTATTTTGATTGCTGGCATTTCTGTTTCAATTTCTTTTAAAATCAAAAGCAATTTAGAATTAGATTTTACTTTGTCTGGAGAGGATATTATGGAATTAATGGCGACAAGTATGCTGGCGGATATTACAGGCGGTTGTGGAGATTGTAACAGCTACTATGTTCAGCATCTCAACCACACATTGAAATAAGGTAACACGCCCGGGGGTTCGATTCCTCCGATCTCCGCCATTTACATCTTCAATCCCTGAGCCTGCTTTTTATCATTAATCTTCTGCTGTAATTTTTTATCCGTCCTTTGTGCTTTCTGCTTTTCTTCAAAGCGGAGTTGATTTTGAATTATATTGCAAAGATAGCGCAGGAGATAAAGAGAAAAAACTGCAACGCTGTTGCGGTTGGTTTTAATTGAATAATGAGGATACATGTCTGAATCAAAAACTGATTCGGCAGAGGTGTTTTCTTCATATTCAAAGGGATTTAAAACAGGTTCTTCATCTGTATTCTCGTTTTTCTCAACTTCATCTTCAGTGAGATTTAATTTCAACGCTTCCTTGATTATTGCATTCTTGATTGATTTAAATTCCTTGTTGTCCACGAGCGGAATTCTTTGCGGCATCTCGTCCGTATAGGTTCGTATTGTGTTTTCTTTTTGCTCGTACCACAGGTCATACAGTTTTTTAATTCTGTCATCACTCGCCAGTTCTTCAACGATAGAATCAACCAACGCCTTTACATCGGGCTTTAAATAGCCGTAAACCTTTTTACCTTTCGTTTTTGAAAGCCTGTCAGCAAGTTCCAACAGCTTATTCTGAATTGACGCGCTGATATATATTTCAGAGTTGATTTTTGAAACTAAATCCTCTACAATGTCACGAGCCTCGGCACGGAGCTTATCCCTATGCTCGGTTTGCCTTTCATATATGCACAATAAATCTTGCTGAAAAATATCTTTTGCAAATGACGAACGCAGATTTTCAACTCCCTTTTGCGTGAGATAGCCTTCGTTCTCCACAGTTGAATACGCAATCAAATGCACATGAGGGTGGTGCGATTCATTATGAAATGCCGCATACCAACGAAGATTCTCCATTGGTATTTTCAGATTTTTCGCAAGTGCTTCGGTCTGAGTGCGGAGCATATCCCGCCAACGAGTTCCGGTATTAAAACCAAGCCGTTCCGCATCCTCTCTGCGAATAGAAATTATCGCAGTCCAGATATTTCCCTTGTGTTTGTCAAGTTCTTCTGTTACTTTACTCAACTGAACCTGCACACCGTCATCGGTAAAAAGTCCGTGAGAGCCGAATCTCTCGGCACGAGGACGGGTAGCAATGTAATCGGCATATGCTTTTCTGCCCGAGATTTCATAAGCGTAATCTTCCATAACTCGTGATATGAAGTCTGATGCTGACCCTACATTTTGCTTTTCAAGGTAATCGACATATTCAAACATATCCTTACTGTCGGGAAAATCTTTAAGGATTTTTTCAATAAGATTCTTCTGTTTTGTTGTTGCAGGGGCAAATTTTTTAGTATCATCAATCTTTTCCACTCCCTCACGAGTTGCAATATATTTTGCATAACCGCCTGCGCTTACTTTACGATTCGGCTTTAGGTATTTAAACTTTGTAACTAACCTTGCCACAAATAATTATCCTTTCTGCCAATCATATGCGTCATCAAATGAGAACGAACCGTTGAGCCGTTTGACTTCCTTGACGCACTCACCACGAAGTTTTGTAAGAGTCATCTTGTCAATATCCTGTGACGAGGCAATAATATTCATTGTCATAGCCAGCTCTACGGCTAATTTAAAAATCAGTCTGCTCATTCGGTTGTCGCTCTCAGCGACTATAGACTTCAATGTAGAGGTAACCACATTAGGAAGATACTGACTGTTGTCGTTTGAGGACAGGTAACCCACATAGAAAATTATTGCCTTTTCAATAAATTCACTTCGACTGGAGCAATTATCTTCCTTGTAAATACCCTCAACCATATCAATTGTTGACTGCTTTATCCACAGTGCAAATTTCCGCTTAACTTCTTTTCTGTTATCCGTTTCATTCAAGTGCAAAACCTCCTGTTTTGTCACAACCCACAGTTGCAACTCCTTTATTTTTGGCATTTTATTCGGCTAATCGGGCAGTTAAACCCACAAGTACAACCCCAAGGCTGAAAATTAACCCCTATGGATTTTTGAGGCTGAAAAGTGCGAAAAACCGCATGGCAGTCGGCGTTGCCGTCTGCCGCAAGCCGACACGAGGGAGCGACTGCGACCCCGTGTCTTTCTCCTGCTTAAAATTCCACCCTTGAAAAACTGCCCGAAATGCCGTAACTGCGATTTTTCACACCTTGCCACAAACCACCCTGTTCCGATTTTTCTTTGATTTCGGACACTTTCCCGACTTCTCCTTTAATAGCCGACACAGGGCGAGTGTGGCGAGAATACTGCCGTTATTCTTTACTTAATCACTTTGCCGTTTATCACTTCAAAATTGCACTTGGTATATGACAGTCCGTACTCCTTGACTTCACGGTTCAGAATGTCGAACATTGATTGCTCAATACTGCGTGGGCTGAGTTTTATTTCATCACTCAAAGTGTCATAGCAAATCCATTCCTCACTATCGGGAGTATCCTTAACGAGGACGTCAAAGCCGAGGAGCATTTTATCAGGTGTCGGAAATAGAACAGCATTGATTTTTACACAGCCGACTGTAAGTGAAGCAAACAGAGTGTCGTGCTTGTCCTTTGGATTTTCAGAAAGTATTTTCTTGACTTCGTTCACAGACAAATACATTTTGAAAATATATTTATTGACGAGTTGCTTTTTCAATTTCTTTCTCTCGTTCATAAACTCATACCACCCATTCCCATATTTTCATCTTCATCAGGTGAATCAAACAGATTATTCTGTTCAAGGTTTTCGTAGAACTTTTCTGCACTGTCATTTACGGCTTCGTTTAAAACTTTCATATCAATACCGCAGTCCTTGTAGCCCTGTGACACTGTATCGTAGTAGCTTGCACTGGGCAATCCGAAATTCTGATTAAGATTCATAATGTAAACCATTGCAGTAAGTTCCAAACCGTTATTCAATTTCACAGGCAAATCCTGCTTGAAGTAGTGGGATGGATAACCCTCGTAGCGGTCAAGAAGTTTTTCATCTCTCGGCTGAAGCTCCCACAGTGCAACAGGAACAGACTTGCCGATGCAAGGTGCAATTGTCGCATAGGAGCAATGAGGCATACCTTTGAACTGCAATTCGTAATTTTCGACTACACCCTTTCCCACAAGTTTTGCTGTGGGGCAACGGTATTTCATCTGTTTAAGATTGAGGTTACTCCCATAAGCAATGTATAATTTTTTACTCATAATAGATTTCTCTCCTTACATACTCATAATAAAACCCGAAGTTTCTTCCTGTTCATCATTTGGGACAAGATTGACTTCGGGTTCGTTGATATTTATATTTTCGTTTGTGTTATTAAGTTCTGCGGTTCGTTTTTGAGCAAGTCTTTCCTTTTGCTTTTCAGCCTGCGAAGGATCCTTCCACGCAATGTTTCCCTCGAGATTTTTAAGCAAATGATGACGAGCTGTTTTGAATTCGTCACCTATTAAGCCAAGACGGAGCAACCAAGTCCTGAAAGTGTACTTTTCATTATCCGACTGAGTTTTAGCGTGTCTTGCTGACTTCTGAATTAAAGCCTGATGACTGATTGCAAGGCACAGCTGAATCGCACTTTTGACCTCGCCTGCGTGTAAGGTGGAATTGAAAAGGCGGAATTCAATCGTACCCTTGTAGAACACGCTGTGAAGATTCAGTGCGTGATAGCGAGTGTCATCATAATGTCTGTAGCTGTAATCTTCGCCGTCATACCACATTGATTTTATCTGCTCCATTGACATAGGAGGACGGTTATTGATTTCATCAAGGAAACGAGTGTCCATCTTCTGACAGTAATGTTCCCTTGACACATTCACTTTCAAAGCCTTGTAGAGCAAGTCCTCTTTCGCCGCCATAATGTTTACGATGTTGCGAAGTGTTTTCGGGGTATGCGGAGCCGCATTAATATGGCAATGCAAACCACAGCTTGAGTTGACTCTCGCTCCTGCGCCACGAAGCTTTCTGACAAGCTCCTGTATGGTTTCAATATCATCATAGCTACAAATCGGAGTGACAAATTCAACCGAGTACATTGTGCTTGCATTTGCTCCCGAACGATTTTCGCAACGAACGCTTGCGTCACGCATAATCTTCCACATCCTGCCGTCATTATCACGGACAGAATAAGCGTCATAACAGCCGCCGACATGAGTTGCATCTGTATGAAAATAACCGGCAATCATTTTCGCCGCCGTACTGCGAGTGATGCCGGTCATTTCAATTTCTATGCCAAAATTTTGCGACCTCAAGTCTTTTCCTCACTTTCAATCTTTGGTTTTTTAGGCTTTGGTGGTTTCACCTGTGAACCTTTCATATCAATAAACTCTCTGACATTTGCAGGAACATATTTTGCATACAGAGAGTCAACATATTTTTCAAGCTCTTCCTTGAAATCTAAATCACGCTGTGACATATACAGCTTAATTGCATTCAGCTTTTCATCATCATACATTATGCTTACGCTTGTTTTCTTCATAAAAAATCACCTCGTCATTTCTTATCGCTTTGATTTACATATTTGATATTCGGTATTTTAAGCCACTTAGTCCAACCTCGACCGTTAAGCTCTGTTTTGACAACGCCGTAGGCTGTGCCTTGTGCTTCAATAACTTCACCGTTGCCGATATACACTCCGATGTGTCCGTCCATCCAGACAGCAAGTCCGGGTGTTTCCGGCATACTTGAAATCGAACCGCTTTCTGTAACATTGTTCCAAATAGAATTTGCACCGCAATCCGTAAACCCGTTTGAACCTGCTACAATTTCTCCGCTGTCAGCGTTGTACCAAGCGTAGGATTTTATCAAGCCTATGCAGTCGCATACTCTCTTTCCGAGCCACTTTTCTCCGACCTGTCGCATTTCACCGCCTGCCTCGTTGTTGCCGGGAAACAGACTTGCCTGTTGGTCAAGGTATTGCTTTGTGCAGACTTGACCGTAACCGCCATACACATAACCCCAGCCATTTTTGTATGCGTTCTCGCACCACTTGACAAGGTCGAGATTGTTCTTCGTGGTCTTGTCAGTAAAGCCTGCGGTGCTGATTTCTGCGCCCTTGATTGACTGCATCATCTTTTGGAACTCGTCATACTTTATCTCCGTTCCGAATTTCTGATTGACGGTTTTTATCAAATCCTCATCAGACTGATTCTTCTTGAAACAGGATACAAAGTTTTTTACAAAGTCCTCATTCTCTGATTTATCGGACAGAGAAAACAGATAGATAACCTCTGCCTGCGTGTTATAGTCGGACAACTTTTTATTTTTCAGTTGGTTTTCAACCTCAGTCATCGTGTCGTTGATAAGCTGTAGATTTTTCATCTTCTCTGCTGAAATGTTTGCTTGTATAGACTGCTTGAGTTTGTCTGTATCAATATCCATACTGCCGTTAAAAACTGACACCACAGCAATAATCGGCATAACCACAATTATGATTATGCCGATTATTATACCGCCTATTGTTTTTATGACCTTTTTATCTGTCAGCAGAGAAACTGCTATTTTCTTTAATGCTGCACCTATGGTAGCACTCATTAAAATTCACCTCCTGAACGCAAAAAATCCGATTGACTTCATACGAAAATCAATCGGATAAATACACTATACTAATCAAACAGATTCAACTGAAAATTCTTACAAGATTGAATATTTCTTTCTTTCACTATATCATCTGAATAAATATTTCCAGAAATAAGTGGAGAGTACGGATCATGCATACTTACATTACGGATTACCGATTTTTCACTATAATTCGCATAGCAGTATTTGCAACCATTTTGACAAGTATTATACATACCAATGTCAATACTGGTAACACAGCCACATTCTTTACGCTGATTCTTATCCTTAGATAAATCGAGCTTATACCCGAGCAACTGCTCTAACAAATTACAATCTATACAATGACCATGGTTAATACCAAACTGCTCAAGATTTATTTTCTCTGCGCAAGATTCGACTATAATATGATTTTTATGAGCAATATCAACAAGTCTCTGCGATAATGCGAAAATCTCGTTTTCACTAATCGGTAATAACTCCAAATTTTTCATATTCAACTTAGTGTTACGATAAATATCCAAAAAGCTAATTATACATTTATTTGTATAGCCAGATAGCCGTTTAGCGATCTCATTAAAGTAAGTTATGTGATAATCAATACTATATTTTCTACTTAATATAATCGGATCATATCTCCATATTATACGTTCTGGTCCTATTATTCGTGATAATTCCCTAAATGATGGGATTATAATATTATTTTTACTTGGAACATTTTCTTCAATCTCTTTTCCATATGGATTAACAGTGAACTGAAAATAATACATATAATCCTTTAATTCATCAAGTCTATCAATCATTGGTGTTGGATTTTTTGTCCAAAATACTATTCCATCAACAGAATGCTTAGACAAGAAAATTTTACTTACCTGATGAATATTCATTGGGTTACGAACACAAACATATCCATCTCTTATCCTGTTAAAAAACCAATCAGAATAGTACGTTGGAATATCGGTTCTTCTACTTGCACTAATAATCAATTAATCAACCCCAGAAATTTCTATTATCATTTGAGCACTTGAACAGTATTTCCAAGGCTCATATTTTGATAAATTTGACGGCATATCATACAGTAAAGAATTACTTGTATGTTCTTCACCATATCTTTGATAGTCATTTTGTATTCTATAATTAAAGTAGTACTTCGCGTAACTACCATGCATACCAGCATCAGCAAGTTTTTTACACAAGCTTTCAAATAAATCCCGCCCTCGATTATTACTATTAACATCATTAATAAGAATTACAAAAGGCTTTCCTTTTTCTTTGCGCAAAATTATATTTTCGATCAGTCTTTCATAAAATAATTCAATTTTGCATATTTGCCCAGTATTATAGAAATGCGAAATTACATATTGCAACACTAAAACATTAGCAGAATTAACTCTCTTTCTACTCAAAAGTTCAAGAGCATCATCATAACAAAAACTTGTTCTTATGAGATTACTACGATAATTTTTTATTTCATTATGAATAGGACTCCACAACTCATTTTTATCAATTCCTAAATATGATATCTTTTTACGTTGACCATTTTCTTTAAGGTATGATTCAAATGCCATAAGGTCAGGACACCCACCACAACCTATCGATAATATCCGAAATGTTTCTATACTTTTAATCACTTCACTTTTTCTTAACAAGTACCAAATTTCAGAAGCATATTTATAGGTGTAATCACACATATAAAAGTATATCAAATTACAACAATCATAATCCTTTTTTCCATTTGGATATCTATATGGATAATGTATTTCTTCTAAACATTTCTTACAACTTTGAGGACATTCTTCATGCTGGCAACTTTCACATATATGCTCTGTATCTGCATGAGAATATTGACTATTACAGAACGAAACAATTTCATCTATGAGCATTTATAAATCTCCAATCGACACGAATTAAGAATTCACTAAATAAATTATAACACCATCAAATATTTTGTCAATATTATTCATCTACCTCCAGCACTGCCGAAAATCTCTGCTTTGTAGTCAGGAGCCTGAACAAGTAAAAGATAGCGTTCATTGCCACACCTATAAAGACAGGTGCCGCGCTCTGCGAATTTTATTAAGCCATACTCGTTCGGCTCAACCATCAGTGCGTCCTGAAAGTCTTTTGGATTGATATTGCCGGGGAAGAATAAGAAATGATGAGTTGGAATTGAAAACAGCGGTTTTGTATATTCCTTAACACTTGGAATCAAAAAATCGTCGATGTTTTGCGAGGCAAGAATTACCGCCGAATCTTTCTTACGGACACGCTTCATTGCGTTTCGGATGTACTCAATCGCCGTGAGATTGGATAAAAATAAATAGAGCTCGTCTATTGATGCAACGGTGTTTCCCTCGCCGAGCAGCTTGTTACTCATATATGACAGGATATTAAATAACATCGCGTCTTTGAGCCGACGGTTGGTGTCGAGCAAACCCTTGACGCCGAAGCAGAGGAAGCTGTCGTCGGTGATGTTTGTATGTCCGTTGAAGTATTTGCTTTCACTACCTACGCACATTGAATGAATACCCAAGCAAACCTCTTGCAGGATTTCTTCTGTATAGAGATACTTTCGCTTTTTGTCGTAGGTCATAAATTCTTCTTCACACAAGTCATAGAAATCACTCATTACAGGGAAGTCAGTGGGCTTCTTTTGACGGTAATCGGTTGTGTCAGTAATGCCAAATCTTGCGTACAGCTTCATAAGCAGAATTTCTATTGTATCAAGCTGTGCGTCCGTAAAATTCTTGTATGTACGGAAAAAGTCCTTTAAAAAGGCTATGTGCTGAGATAGTCTTGTAACTCTCTTGAACGGTTCGGGAGCTTTGCTGTCGGTTTCAGAATCCGCCTGCCCCCAATCCTTTGGCTCAAGAGGATTTATCTTGTACTCGCCCGACATAAAATCGATGTAACAGCCGCCGAGCGCGTTGGTTAAGTCCTCGTACTCGGATTCGGGATCAAGGCAAATTATTTTCTTGCCGCTTTCTCTGATATTCGTCAAAATCAATTTGAGCAGATAGCTTTTTCCTTGTCCTGAATTGCCGAGTATAAGGATATTTGAGGTTGTCTTGTCCTCTGTCCGTCTGTCAAAGTCAACAAGAATGTTCGACCCGTACTTGTCGCGACCGATATACAAGCCGTTAGGATCGGTCTTGCCCGAAAAGTTAAAGGGGAATAAATTTGCGACAGACGAGGCAGGCAAAACACGCTCATACAAACTTCCGAACTGATTACTGCCGATAGGGTTTACAGATAAAAAACCTTCCTTTTGCCGTAGCGTTAATCTATCCACTTCAATCTTGGAACGGGTAAGCTCCATTGCAATATCGGTTTGCAACTCCTTTAATTTCTGCTTGCTTTTGGCTTTCAGTTCAATAAAAACCGAGCAATGAAGCAGTGTTGCTTATCGGATAAAAAATTCTTATTGAACACCCGAGATTTTTCCTCTCGGGTGTTCGCTTATTAATTGAGGTTCTGACTATACTGAAAGCATCTCATCAGCTTCAAAGGTATAGTAAATATCAATCTGATTACCGCACTTCTGAGACCGAGGAATTGCTCTTTCATGTATGTTTATTCGCTTGATGAATGCATGCAAAATTTCAGGTGTTACTTCCGTGATATCAATATATTTTTTTGCACTTTCTATAAATTCTGATATTTTCTTATCACGAGTACCTTGTATTGAGATCTCATTGTTCAGATTTTCAAGCTTTTGTTTTTGCTCTGCCTGCTCTTGCTCATAACCCGATACAAGAAGTTCGAATCGTTCCGGCGTGATTCGTCCTGCAACTCTGTCCTCATACAGACATCTTATAATTCCGTCAAGCTCTGTTATGCGTTTCTGTACGGCAGTAATCTCGCCTTTTGAAATCTTTATAAGCTTTTTGGATTCTTTTTCTGCTTTTGATTTTGCTATTTCATAAAACTCAGCAGGGTTTTCTCTTGCGAACGCAGTAATTTCTCTCAGCCTGTTGAGTACCAATTCATCAAGCACTACAGCACGAATATAATGATATGAACAATGATGACTTCCCTTTGTCTGATAAGTTCCGCAAGTATAACATTCTTGTGTTTCCTTTAAGCTTTTTGCTCGGTTGATATACATCCTCGCACCACATTCAGCGCAGTACAGATATCCTGCATACTTATCGGTAAGTCCTGTTTTATTTGCTTTCTTTCTGCCGTCAAACTTTTTCTGAACCATGTCCCAGAGCTTTCTGTCAACTATAGGCTCCTGTGTATTCTCAAATATTTTCCATTCCGATCTTGGAACAGATATTCGTTTTTTCAGCTTATTTGATTTTGAATAAGTCTTGCCGCAAACGGTTGCTCCCAGATATTCGGGATTGCTAAGCATTCTGCGGATTGTACGCTTCGGCCAGTTATACGGACGGCTTGGATCAGGCTTACCTCTTAAGCTTCCATACTTCTGAAACAGGTAAATAGCAGGAGATATAGCCTTGTCATCTTCAAGAATTTTTTGGATTTTTGCAACTCCGTAGCCTGCTGCTGACAGCTCATAAATTCTTTTGACTATCGGTGCGGTTTCCGGATTAACCAGATACTGCTTTGGATTGTCGGGATTTAACATATATCCGTAAGGCACGCTTCCGTTGGTTCGCTCACCTCTGTTCATTGCGGCAGTTTTTACCGAGCGTATTTTCTTGCTGATGTCTTGCGCATAGTAATCATTGAAATAGTTTCTTATTCCAATAAACTCATTACTGTCTGTTTCAGAATCGACTCCGTCATTAATCGCTATATATCTGACATTATTCTGCGGAAATATGATTTCAAGATATGTACCTGTTTTAAGATAATCTCTGCCAAGTCTTGACAAATCCTTTGTTATTATTGTACCTATCAAGCCGTTGTTCATATCATCAATCATTCTGTTGAAGTCAGGTCTATTGAAATCAACCCCTGAATAACCGTCGTCAATATAAAATCGGCAGTTATGGAATCCGTTATCCAACGCATATTTTTCAAGAAGTGCTTTCTGATTTCTTATGCTGTTTGACTCTCCCTGCAATTCATCTTCCTGTGAAAGGCGGCAGTAAAGTGCTGTAATTAACTGTTGGTTTGAATTTGTGTTCAACATATTTCATTCCTTTCCGAGTGTTATCAACTCTATCAAATCAAACCGAATAGGATTACGACTACACAATATTCCTATTCGGCTTGAATATCCAGACTTTTATTCAGGTTTTTCACCTGAAACAAGATACTTTATTTTATCTGATACGGTATTATGTTTTTGCTCGTCCGCTATAGGAAATATATCCTGCACACAATAAGATGTGTTATCAATTTCAACTACATTCATTTTACATATATGCCTGCGTTTAAAAGCAAGGCTCGTAAGGTTATGTTCTTCTGAAAATGTATTATTGTTTTTCTCCATTAAATGCTCCTTTCTCCAACTACATTTGCATAGTCGGACTGTCATCAATTTCTTCATCTTCATATTCAATATTTTCTTCTTTTGATATTGCACCTGTAATCAATCCGGCGGTAAGTCCAAGTAAAGTACCAATATCACTGCCGTTTTGTTCGGCTACAATTCTCTTTCTGCGTTCTTCTTCATCTTCCGATTCATCATCAATTATCCGAGAAAGTGATTCAGCAAGAGAGTTGATACTGCCGAGGACAGCACGGTTATTGCTATCCATTTTAAGGTTGTCAGCAGAGTTGACTTCTTTACTTGTGACGCTATTGCCGATTCCAACTCCCGACCTTGTCGCAAGGTATTGTTCAAAAACTCTTCTTGACTCTTCCCAGCCTGTTCGATAGTTTTCGTCATCTGAGTTTGCACCGACCTGATTTCTTTCAGGATCTGTTCCGAAACTTTCTTCAGCTCCGTCTGACAATTCTTCAAGCTTGTTTCCATATACTCCTGTTCGATTTCTAAAATCTGTTTCAGATAATCTGTCATCTGTTCTGCATTTGGAATGTTTGAAATTCGGTTGTATAGCTCCGGCTGAAATGTTATTGCCGTTCTCAACAGATTGAGTTCTTCCTCTTTGACCTGTGACGGAATAGAAATCACTTTCGTTTCTCCTGACAGTAGTTCTATCGCTGTCAGCGAGTTGCTGTTCCTCTGTTTTAGACTTTCCAAAATATTGTTCTTGCCTGTATCTGAATTCATTTTTCATACTTCCTTTCAAATATTTATCGTTGTGCAGTTTAATATCTCTGCATTTCATTTTGTTAGGACATTGATAGGTGATGTATTTCCTGTCGTCTGTCCAAGTCACCGAATAACCCATAATCGACATTGCGTTTATGAAATCTTCCTTGCCTCCGCTTATGTTCATAGCTTTGTCTATGTCATTCATCAGTTTGAATTTCCAACTCTGACCTTTGACTGCCGTGCGGTATTCTCTTGTAGAGATTTTCATACCGTCCTTGCTGTAAGGTTCAAGAGTCGAAAGATTATGCTGTCTGCAAATTTCATCGCTCAATGCCCGTAACGATTTGAGTGTGTTTGGATTCTGACGAAGCTTTTTGCCGTTTTCAAAGCTGACTGAGTTGATTACGAAGTGAGAATGAATATGCTGTGCATCGCAATGTGTTGCAACTAAAACTTCATATCCTGTCCACGCTTTTTCGGCAAACTCTATAGCTATCTCATGAGCTTGTTGCGGAGTGATATTTTCTTCGGGTGAGAAAGACTGAACATACTGATAGAAATTCATACCGTCAGTTTTACCGTATGACTTTTTAGTAGCCATAAACTCTTTGAATGCATTTTCACCGTCACAGTTAATTCCGCTGACAAGTCTTTGATTTGAAATCTCATCATAGACTTTTTTATCTTGAAAGCAGTAATCTATACCACCTTTCATCGCACTGATTGATTGTTTTGACTCACGAATATATGTCACGGTCGCCATTACTTTTCCTCCGACAGTTTTATGATTGCATCATAGATTTTTCTTTGCATAGCAATCATTTCACTAAAGTTGTATGAATTAAAAGCACCGCTGTTTATCTTTCTCGTTATCTGATTCAGGTTGTTGCCAATCCTTTTTAGCTCAACAAGCAACGGTTGTAAATCAACTACTTTGATTTCACTTTTTAATGAAGATTTCAAAATATACTCAGTCAATGTCAGCTGAGCTTTCTTTGACATTTTATAGATTGCAGACTTTTCAGATTGAGTTAATCTGATACTTAAGGTTTGATTTCTCTTACGTTTTTCTATTTTTATGCACCTCCGTGTTAAAGTGGGTCCGGGCTTCCGCCCGACTTTATGCGTTTGGCGGACAGCCGGGCGCTCTGCTTGCCCCGGACAAGTCCGGGAAATGTAGCCCCAACCTCTGCTACTGAAAATAAACTTTCAATTCTGCCGTAAATTCGCCCCAATTGCGATTTTTACTTGAAGACGGGTACTTTCTCGCCCTCTGCAAAATAATCGCACAAATCGGCAACGACGGCGAAACAACTGCCTTGCAACGATAAATGAATAAGAAAACGGTACTCTCGTTGTATCTATCGTCACTTTTTATTACACTATGAATTCACAACAGAAGGATCAAATAAGTAGTACATATTACTGCTGTTAGAATTGTTCCATCTCTTTCTTAACTTCACTTGGACTAACCCAATTTTTTCAAGTGATCTCAAGCATTTGATTACAGTATTCTTTGTCAGATGACACTTCTCGCAAATCATTCTCAGCGATGGAAAACAACTGAGCTTTTCTCTGTCGGCAAACATAAGTAGACAGCAGTAAACTGCAATTGTATTTGCGGGCAAATTAAAATCAAATATTTTATTGCTGACTATAAAGAAATCCTTGTGCTGTACCATTGTATCATTCAAAAATTTTTTCTCCCTTCTTCTTCCTCTGCAGTTGATAATATCTTTACTTGAGTTTTGTTATGTAACTCTTGTTAGTTGTAATAGAAATATTGAACCACCTGATAGAAAATTTAAACTATCCTCCTGTCACTGGTTACAAGCATATTTTCATCACTCTCCTTTGTCCTCTAATATATAAATGTCAAAGTTTTTTAAAATCACAGAAATTCCCGTGACAGAGTAAAATTATTTCTTAGTATATTGTGATATTGCCGGTTCAGTTATATAATACTTTTTAGGTGAGAGAATTGAGCTATATTGAAAGGTACGAAAATAAAATCACAACTATTGATTATTTCGCAGTAGATTTTGATGAAAAGAATATAATTTTAAACAACGAGAAACTACCGCTTGGATATATAAGCAACTGCATTGCCAATCTTCCAAAGAAGTTCGCAACCAATCTACTGATTCACAGCGGTAAGATAAATCGTCATTGGCAGGAACTTAAATTAAACGGTTACAGCAGAAAATTATTTATGGATATATTTGCTGACATAAATAAAATGATTGACTATATGCAATCACTTGAGCCTTTTAAATATTTTGATATTGAAAAATCAAGAACGACTGTTTCAAAATTGTTTGGTAAAGATGCACTTGATGATTACGAGTATCTTTTGAAGCATCTAAAAATCAATTACGGAAGAACAGAAAGAAACGAAATTGCAAGGCTTGAAGAAATAGAGAATAAATCAAAGACCGCTGAAAATGTTTTGAGAGCATATTCATATATCGGCGTTGATACCGCTAACTTCGACACAATGATAATTAACTATGTAGAGAATTTTATAAAAGAAGATTCACGACAGAAAGATAACATTGCTAAATTCACTTGTGAGTTTTTCGAGAACGAAGAAGTACAAATGAACTTAGCAGCAAGCAATCCTGCGGCAATGATAATGGACGGATTCAACCTTAAACCGATTCAATCTGCTGTTCCTACGATAAAAATTGAAAATGGTAAGTACAAAATTATAAGACGAATGTATTTCAGCAGAATGATGGATTTCTTTGTGACGGAGTTTTTTGAGGCACTTTCGCAAGGTCACTACATATGGAAGTGCGGAGTCTGCAACAAATATTTTCTTATGACTACAGCACACAAGCAGCTTTATTGCAGTACGGTAAATAAGGAATACGGTGTGCCTTGTTCCTATGTTGCAAAGCACCCTGAAATTACAAAACGCAAAATGAAAAAGCAGAAAAAATCCGACAGTCCGTATTATGTTCTCTGGAACAGGCGATACAGCTCAATACGCCAAAATAAAAGCCTCGGCAAATACAGTAAAGCTGTATCATCCAAGGCTAAAAAGATTATCGATATGAAATTTGAGCGAGCACAGTTTGATTTTGACTATGCTGAAAATAACTACGAAGACGAAATGAATTTAGAAAAGATTTACGAGGAAGCAATGAAAGAATAGGCGGTGAGCAAATGCAAAATGAAAACCTGCATATGTATCAGTTAGGTTACGAACCAAATAGACTTGATGATTTCAATGATTATTTTATACAGTACCTGAAAACAAACGATAGTAAATATTTTAATGAATTTCTGCATTTCTATGAGCCTATACTTAACAGAAAAGCTGCCGAGTTTATAAAATGCAACCATATTGAAGAATACAGGTTACCTGATTTAAAACAAATTTTTGTTTCTCTACTGTGGGACGAATTGCAAAGATATTCAGCAGACGAAAAACTCCCTCTTCTGCAAATTATGAAATATAAAACTCACAAAGCGTGGTTAGAATATGTTCGTACAGACTGCGGTATTACAAAAATTGAAAGTAAAAACGCACATAACAATCTCCGTAAAGTAACGTCATTGTACTTCAAAATGAAAGATACAAAGCCGTTTGATGAAATTTTAAAAGAAATATCCAAACAACTACATATTTCAGAGAATACTGTCATTGAGTATATAGAAGCAGCGTTAGCAACAAAATATTCTGGAAACAGAGAATCTTTTGAAATAGAGGATATTACCGCATCCGAGGATATTGTCTTTAACAACTACAAATCTAAACAAATAAAAGAAGCTATTCAATCGCTATCCACGATAGAGCGCAAATTGCTTGAACTTACAACAGGAATCAACTTTGACACATTTGAAACAACAGAAAAGCTTTCATACAATAAAACAGCACTTCTGCTCGGTATGACAGAAAGTGCTGTTCAAAAGAAACGCAAGAGAATTTTAAAAAAGCTCAAACAAATGTTGAAAAATAGTTAACATCCTAATTTTTATAAAATAAATACTATTAACTTGTGTATGGTAAATTTTCATAGCCTTGCCATTTTGCAATATGACGAGTAAGAATCATACGATCCTTTGCGTTTACATCACCATCATTGTTTACATCTGCGGCGGTCATATCAATGTTTTCATATCCTATCCACTTTGCAAGATAGCGTGTGAGCGTCATACGGTCTTTTGCATTTACCTGACTATCGGTATTTACATCCCCAATAGAAATATATCCATTAATTGTAATAGGCAACTTATATGTAAAACTGCAATTATTTTCGGTTTCCTTAAAGTTGATTATAATGTTTGTTGTGCCTTTACTTTTTGGTTTTATAATAATTTTTCCGCCATTAATTGATATATCACTTATAATCTCAGCAATGTCAGAATTTTCCACTTCAACTTCAGGAACTACATCGCAAAAGTATAGCCAAAAGGAATAAACGCATTCACTATTAATATCATTAAGCATACTGATATCCCCGATTGCCCACATTTCAGGAATCATTTTATAGGTCCTGACATAAGCATTATAGTCAGCAATCGTTATTGGCATACCGTTATTAATTTTTATACTGTCCTCTATCCAACAGGGAAGAATAGAATTACTGTCGCTGTTAAGTTTTTCTACAAATGAACTGTCAATAAGTTCCGCGTTAGATAACACTGTTGCATTTCCATTGTTAACTCCGGGCTGAATATTTGTAAAACAATTTTTAAATTCACCACGAGATATTGCACTTTTTAAAATATCAGCCTGCGAAATACTACCTACATTATAACAATTGGATATTCCTTCTTCATTTGATCTTGAATGATTTTCCGGTACAATTCCTGCAACCCAAGATGCCTTATTCAACCCAAAACCACCTGTAACCAGCCCGGTATTATAACAATCATATATCCAAGCATAATTATACCCGGCAATTCCACCTACAGAACCTGTTGCCATAGCAATACCTGTATTATTACAAGCACTAATGGTCCCTCCTGTATTATTATTGCCTACAATTCCTCCTGTATCGCTTCCATCTACTGTGCCATAGTTTTTGCATCCGTAAACTAAATTGCTGTTTCTATTACAAATAGCCCCTGTTGAGAACAAATCATAGCCATAAACTAAAGATTTACTGTTGCAAAACATAATTATCCCTTTATTATCATTGGCTACACATCCACCGTATTGAAATGTACCCTGCGATATGTTAAGTGCTTTAATTATACCATTTTCGCCAATATACCCAAACAAGCCACCTGAATTTTCCTCGGGCACATACATATTATAAATGCTGAATCCATTACCATTGAATGTGCCATCAAAACATTTTTGCTCGGTGTTTCCAATTGGTGTCCATTTGTTAACATAAGAAAAAGCATTTTTATTAATATATATATCATTCTTAAGATTTACCGTTTTATTCTTAAATGTATTTCCTTCGTTTACAAGTTGAGCCAATCCTGAAAGCTGCTCAGAAGTAGTAATATCAAAACTTTTTTTACCATCAGAATACCAAGACACATCAGATATTCCGTTCCATGCGTTTTCAGAGCTTTTTATGTTATCATGATTAATATAATATGATCCGCCTGTTGCCAAATCATTTATAAGGTCAAAGTTCACCTTTCCATCAAAAATATTAACAAGAATAATTCTGTTATTATCATAAATCGGCTCACAATCCGACAAATAGGCAAAATTAAGGTTCTTAAGATTGCTAATAACAGCACCTTTTCCATCTACAATAACATATTGAACGGAAGGTCCTTTTGAAGCTGACCACATAACTGCAAATCTATCATCATTTATTTTAACTATTTTAGGATTGCCATAGCCTTCTGCATAAAATGTACTAGAAGCAGTCAGCCATTCACATTCTGAAGTATTTAAAGACTTATTGTAGCTTGATAGAAAAATATTGTTCATTTCATTATTCATAGAAGAGCCCACAACGAGATAATTTGTTGGTGAAATTTCCATACCTGATACCTCTGCATTTGTCACATTATCACCAATGTCACCCGAAATTTTCAATAAAGGTTGAGAACCATAGTAAGACTGCAAATACACTGAACGTTCAGGATATCCATCACTTAAGTCGACATAAACAGGATAATCACCATCGAATTTAACTATTTGCCTAAGCGAATGACTCACATGTTTATAAGGATACATATATTCTGTAGCCCAAAAATCAGACATACAACTATATTCAGTCATATTATCTGTATTAACTTTTATTGTCATATTTGACTGATGCCCATCAAGACGCAATCTACTTGTATATACTACAAGCGAATTGCCGTTCTCCGCTATCGAAACATTTCCAGAATCAAAAGGTCTCTTTGTATAAGTTTCAGCTCCGTTAAGTGATAACCCCACTATTTTTTTAAAATTTTTATCGTATTTAATAATTCTGTATACATCGCCCCCCTTGTCCAAAGATGTATCATAAGATTGACCGCAAACTACATAATTATAATTCTCTCCGCAATAATATCCACCCCATAATGGGAGTTCAAGCTCAATAGTTTGGGTTGATAACAAAGAAAACTTTGAATTATAAGTCATAATATACAATAAATCGCTATACACTACTACTTGATAATTTCCATTTGACAATTTATTTACAAATGAAGTTTTCGGAGTACCGAAAGCTTCAGGAGAATAACTTGACAAAATATTTGAATAATCCTCAGGTAAAACTTCTGAACCCTCCTCCACAACATAAGTCAAAACACTTGCAGAAAAAGGTATTGCAGAAGAAATGCTAAATACTATTGCTATAGAAAGTATAATAGAAATAATCTGTTTTGCTTTCCTTAACATAAATTTCACTCCTTGGTTTTTTATCTTTTGCGGAATAGAAACTAAGAACATGTTAAATTCCTACTCCATATATTTCTTATAAAATTGATAAGGTTTCATATCCCTGCCATTTTGCCAAGTGGCGTGTAAGAATCATACGATCTTTCGCATTGATTGCACCATCATTATTTACATCTGCGGCGGTCATATTAATATCTTCATAACCAGACCACTTAGCAAGGTAACGAGTTAACAGCATACGATCCTTTGCATTGACTAAGCCGTCACCGTTTGCGTCACCGAATGGAACAGTTTCTTCTAATGCTACAAATTTTAATCTGTTATCATTTGCATATTCTTCCACAACTGAATTTTTATAACCGTGGATTGTCAGATTTGGACAATCTTCAAAGACATCATCGTATAAGAAAATACCTTCGTCTGGTATAGTATTTACTAGTATAGTAACGTCTAACAAATTAGTGCATCCGTAAAAAGCATGATACCATAAATAATTAATATCATCGCCAATTAATACTGATTTTAGGTTTGTACAATTTGAAAACGCCTCGCAACCAATTTCCTTAACACTATTTGGAAATGTTACAGATGTGAGACTTGTGCAATTTGCAAAAGCATAATCTTCAATTTCTTCAACATTGTTTCCTATATTTATTGACGCTAAATTTTTGCAACTTGTAAATGCATTCCAATCTATTGTTATAACGCTATCGGAAATAACGACTGAATTTAAATATTGACAAGCTATAAAAGCACCATCTCCTATTTTTGTAACTCCAGAAGGAATTGTATAAGAAATATTTTCTCTGCTTTGCGGATAACAAAGAATTTCTGTTTTATCTTTGTTAAAAAGTATTCCATCAATATCAGAGTAGTTCTTATTATTTTCACTTACTTCTATATTTTTAAGATTATAGCAACTCTCGAAAGCTGTCACCGAACATTCAGAAACATCATCATTTATTACAATTGTTTCTACAGTATCGCTTACAATCATTTGACTTTCCACTACCTGTGAACCATCCGCGATTATTATTTCTTTGATATTGTTACAGCCTTCAAAAGCTCCTACACCAATTCGAGTAATACTGTCTGGGACCGTTATACTAGATAAATTTGAACAGCCTTCAAAAGCTTGAAAATCAATAGTTGAAACACCCTTATTAATTATTACTCTTTCAAGATTTGTGCAATCATAAAATGTATACCCATTTATACTTGTAACACTCTTAGGTATTGTAACATTTACTAGTTTTTTACACTCTTTAAAAGCACCTTTACCCATATAGGTAATACTATCGGGAATACTGCTTTCAAAATTTGAATAAGCAAATGCATAATCTCCGATGCTCGTAGTAAATTCTGGAATTTCTAAATTTTCAACACTTGAATGCATGAAAGCATAGTCACCAATTTTTTTTACACTGTTTGGGATTATAATGCTTGTAATATTATCGCAACCATATAGAAAGCAATTTGGAATAGTTTCAACTTTTTTTCCTATATTAATCGTTTTTAACTCTGTGCACCCATCAAAAGGATGCTCAGGTGAAAAGGAATAACCACCTTCATAAATTTTATCAGAAAATTTTTCACAATTTACCGCATTATAATTTACCGTTGTAAGGGAAGTACAATTTGAAAACGCAAAACTACCTATATATGTTAAACTTTCGGGAATTATTATGTCCGTAAATCTTTTACAGCCAGCAAAAGCATTACTACCTATATATGTTACACTATCTGGTATAGATATATTTTTTAGATTTGTACACTTATCAAAGGCATTACTACCTATATATGTTACACTATCTGGTATAGATATATTTTCTAGATTTGTACACTTATCAAAGGCAAAATCTTCTATTGTCGTCATACTGTTTGGAAATGTTATAGATTTTAAATTTGTATAATCACCAAATGCGTCTATTCCAATCGTTTCTACGCCATCCGGTATTGTATATTCTGTTGCTTCAGGTTTTGTAAATTTAACTAATTCTTTTTTATCTTTTGAAAATAAAACACCGTCGACAGATGAGTAATGCTGGTTATTTTCACTCACATCAAATTCAGAAATATTATTAGTATATGAAAATGCCCAGTTTTCTATTTTGTTTACACTATCCCCAAATGTTATTTTCTTAAGCTTTTCACAATTGTATAGTGCATATTGCCCAATAGAGGTTACAGAATTACCTATACAAATATACTGTACCGCGCTATCCGTGAAAGCACTATCTCCAACTGTAGTTACACCATCATCCACCATAACATATTTTGCACCAGTTAATGGTGATTTGTCGTCAGGCAAGGAATAATTATGCATGGCACCCTCTCCATAAATACGAACAAATCCATTTTCGTAACGCTCATAATAAACATTATCACCGCATTTGAGACTATACCAAGGTTCAATATCTTCTTTAAAATTGTACAAATCAATTTGATCAATATTAGTTGGAGCTACATTAATTCCTTGAGCATTTATTGGATTATATAATTCAGGATACTGTAAAGAAGCACTTGGTAACGCTGCCTGATATGATTCTCCTTTTACAACATTTAGATTTTTATAGCTTATTTTTCTTACAACGCTCCCATCCTCTGACATTTCATTAACGATATAATCCATAGTTCCGCTATCATAGCCAACGATTTTCACAGAATAATTCTCATCAAAAAGAAATATATGCTTTTCTTCTCCTGACACAAACATATAAATCTCGTCATATGATGTATCAATTTTATTATCTACTACTCTTCCAACTAAATCGCCGTCAGAATTGTATATAAAAACATCAACAGGGCAATCAACCTCTAAATCCAAATAGTGTTCAGTAGGCGATAACAGCATATTATAAACATTATCCGAAAAAGAGCCTTTTAACAGACCCGCATTTTTTAAAACCTCAACCATTGTTCCCTCTGTAAGATAATTTGCAATTTTATCAAGATCATCGCCAACCGTTTTCTTAAATATTGTTTTTATCTGATTATTAGCAATTTTAGTCAGTTGTTGAGTAAAGGATTCCATATCCGTCAACGAAACCATACCAGTTCCCTGACATTCTATATTATTTTTGTCACTTTTCTTGTACATTTTATAATTTAAATTTCCAAAACCCGCATAAGATGGTTTTTTACCTAAGGAATAATTATTAAGTGTTAATTCAAATTCGATAGTCCGCTTTCCTATGTGCGTCTGAACATTAAAATAAAATTTTGCTTTGGTTTTAAATGTGCTTGTTAAAACACTATCATCTATTCCTAGTTTTTCATAAACTAAATCTTGCAATTTAGTATTCTGCTCACAGTATTCAGAACTTAAAGCAGCAAAAATATCTGCTACCCATACATATAAAACTTCCCTGATATATTTTTGCTGTTCTAATGAAAGATAACCATCAATGTATCCCGAAAAAGTCAATGCATTTTCAGCTGTTTGATCCACGTGCTGTCTGGCGCGGTTCACTGTTTTTCCGTTTTCTGATGTAGTTTGCTGTTTATCCGTTTTTTCTTTAACTATATCTATGCTACCTACTGTAATCTGAGCCGTATCATTTATTTGCTTATTTTCATAACTGACTGTAGTTTCTAAATTCATAATCGAATTTGCACTCTTCAATTTATAGTCATCATTAACATAAACAGTGTAAGATTTGTCGATGCTGGTTCCGGCAGTAATAGAAAAACAACTATTATCGTTTAATTCAGATATATTATCTTTAAACCACCAAAATCCGGTTGAACCAAAATTAAGAGCATCTGAATTTGCTTTTATATTAACCCCATTGCAAATAACGCTCATATTTTTTAGTACGTTTTCAGGAATAAAGCCATAGCTGCCATCAATAATATATGAAATATTTATATTGATTGTAAATTCAGATACATTTAGCTTGCCATTTTTTGCGTATAATGCTTTTGGATTAGTAGTTGCAGTTACATCAACACGGCAAATATCATCTTCCGAATATATTTCCGATACTTTTTCGTCAACAATTTTGCAAACCACACTACAGTCAGGTCGTTCTACTAAATACTTTACTGCCTCATTAAAATCAAAATTATCTGTTGCCTGATACTTTTTACTATCCACTTTTATGTTGTTGGATAATGGGTCTACTGCTTTTAACAATCCAACTACATAATATTCTCCTACTATATTTCCATTGCTATTTTCAGCTGCTCCTACATTAATTGAAAAGCTTGTTAAAACACTTAATATTATAATAATAGATAAGAAAATTGACATAACCTTATTATACTTTTTCATTGTTTTATCCTCCTGTATTTTTATTTCAAAGGCAAGGTTTCATAGTCCTGCCATTTAGCCAGGTGTCTTGTAAGAATCATTCTGTCCTTTGCGTTTACTTCGCCGTCGTTGTTTACATCGGCAACGGATTTATTTATATTTTCATATCCGCTCCACTTTGCGAGATAGCGGGTTAACATCATACGGTCTTTTGCGTTGACTGAGCCATCGCTGTTAATATCACCTATAATCATATTATCCGGAACAGAAACAACATAAATACTGAAATGATTAGTTGTAAAAATCAATCTTTCATCCTTATATTTAGCTTTCATATCAGTGATAGTACCGTCATCTTCGACTCGATGTACCTTTATCATTCCCATTGAAGCTAAAAATTTAAGTTCTTCTGATATTGGTATAGAAACTTCAACATTTTTATCTATCTGCGTTTCATCGCCGTTTTTAATCATAGAAATATTGTATGTAGAGTTAGACACCGAAGCAATTAAATCGTAAACTTTCGGATGTGTATCTTTTATTTTTTGAATCAACTCACTATCAGCATATAATCGAAACACTTTTAGTGCAGTGTCACTGTTAAAATTAGTATCTGTTTTAACTTGTACACCTAAGCAATTTCTCGTACTGCCGCTTTGATTTTGTAAGGTAATAAACCCTGAATTTTTAGAATAAGAAATACTAATTATTTCAGACAAAAGATTTAGCGAGTCTCCAAATGTAAACATTCCTTTTAAGACAACCCCGAATATCCCAGCCATATCTTCAAATACACTTTCTCCGACTGAAAAGCCACAGCTTAATAATGCATCGTTGCAAACATCCTCAAGATTTAGGTTTTGCATATTATAAACTACGGTTTCTCCAAAATTTCCTACTGCTTCACCACCTATTAATGTTTTCTTAAAAGCACCATTAAGCAATTCTTTACTGAATTTGGTCTGATCCTTAAAGCATTCTAACGATACGGCATTCTTGAGAATTTCTTTTGTCATTTTTTGTGCAGGTAAAAATGTATTGTTTAAGTCTATTCCTTTTATGTCTCCATAAAGTCCTTTAAGTTGAAGAATACAATCAAATGCATTAATTGATGAAACAATCGCCGAATTTTCCGTATCATTAGTGATGTTAATATATCCATTTTTAGGAATTGTAACTTTAACAGTTGTTATCTTTGAAGAATTAGTTTTCTGACGATATGTTAATAAATTCCCATTATATATATCGCTTGCTAGATCACAGCAATTATCCCAAACCGTCTCTTTAATGCTACCTGCATTATTTGTCATCTTATCAATAACAACCGCATCTTTTATATCACCGTTTTCGCTATAAATTTCCACTGCACCGAAAATATATTTTGTATTGTATACATCAAAAGATACTGTACATGAATCATCGTTATTTTTCGCATATGAATAATTGTCAATATACATACCGTTTACATTATAAAAATTTGATACATATTTTTCAATTCTTTGTTCTGGTACATTTTCAACTGTAAATGTCATAGAATTACCCTCGTATACAGTAACAGGTACTCTGGTAACATAACCCGTTTTTGAATCGCTAAATGACACATATGTTGTACCGGGAGAGATTGCTTTTGCAACAATAAATCTGCAATTATCATGCAATGAGGTTTCTTCCACTTCCAAAATAGAAGTATCGTATACAGTATATGTCAATTTTGATATATCATCAGATTGAAAGCCATTATTAAACACTCCTGCACCAATTTTGATCAAACTGCCATTACATACACTCAAGTCGGCATAATCGGAATACACTCTAATTCCGTTTAAGCCTTCAGTAACCTGTACCGTCATAGTTGTGGAATTACCATCAGGCATCTGAGCAGTAATATATGCAGTACCAATATTATTGCACTTAATATGCACTTTCGGGTTTTTGCAATATGCATTATAGTCTCCGTCCGATTCCACAACACTGGCTATGTCACTGTCACTGCTTTTATAAATAACATCCCCCGCTGAATAATTATTATATAAAATATACAAATCAGCAACTATACTCTCATTTGCCCTGCAATTCATTTGTGGCTTTCCAAACTGGATTGGTGCCATTACACTAAATTTAATTCCATGGTTATTGGCGTAGCGTTCGGCTTCTGTTCCCGAGAAGCCATATAAAGTGAAACGGTTGAGCCGTTCATAAACACTGTCATAATTCGGAGTATAATATCCAAATGCACAACTGTCTATTTTTTCAATATTGTCTCTCAAATAAACTGACTGTAATGAAGTGCAATTCACAAATGCATATTCACCAACATTCAGTACTGAATCAGGTATATATATTGATCTAATATTGTTGCAGTTCTCAAAAGCCTGCCATCCTATATCTATTATGCTGTCCCCTAAATTTATATTTTTTAGATTTCTGCAAAAGGAAAAAGCATTTCTATTTAGTCTGTTCAAATCTTTTCCCAAATCAACTTCAGTTAAGGATGTGCAATCCGAAAAACAATATTCTCCCAACGACATAACACTATCGCAAATAATAACTGTTTCCAAGTTATTACAATATCTAAATGCAAAATCCTCTATGCGCCTTATATTTGCACCAAAGTTTATATTTCGAAGGTTACTACAAAAGCAAAATGAGTATTCACCTATGTATTTTACTGTATCAGGAATTGTAACAGTATTAATATAATCATTTGATTCAAAAGCATGATTTCCTATCTTTGTAACTGCTTTTGAATTAATTGAATCAGGAATAACTATATCACTTGATTGACCTCTGTATGCAGTTATCTCTACAGAACCATCATCTAATGGCATATAATAGAAATCACCATATTTTTGCATATATTCTGATATTTCCTTTGGTGCAAGTTCTTTATATCCTATTCTGTTATACAACGCATACTCCTCAATTGTTGAATTATAGATGCTATGCAGGTATCTTCCCTTTCCCGAATATGTCGGCAACGCTTTTCCATTAGTATGGTAACCGAAAGCAAATTCACCGATATATGCTACATTCTTCGGTAAATATAAATCAAGTAGATTGTCGCAGTTACAAAATGCTGAATCACCAATATATTTTACCGTATCGGGAATATCTATAGATGTCAAATTAATTGAAGAATTAGAGTCAATATATGAACCTGAATTATCAAAAAAGGCTCCGTCAGCAATTCCCATAATGTTCTTATTAAACTTAATAGTACCGTCTTGCGGAATATCGCCCTTATAAGAATAAACAACCTTTCCTACATAAACAATTCCGTTATTCTGATTACTGTACCATGTTGTTCCTATAAAGGCATTTTGACCAATACAAAACAAACTTTGCGGAGCCTGTATATTTGTAAGATTCTCCTGATTCAAAAATGCAAGATTAGCAATTCCAAAAGTACCATCTTTTATCTTAAAAGTATATTTTTCAGGCATTTCACCTTTATAATTGTATACAAATTTTCCGGCATAAACTACTCCGTCACGCTGTTTATTATACCAACTGGTATTATTAAACGCATTAAACCCTATACTTACGATTGAGTCTGGAAAAATAATTTCAGATAAATTTGTGCAATTGGCAAACGCCCCCCTACCTATTTTTTGTACTCCGTAAGGTATTATTACTTTTTTGAGATTACTATAATTTGCGAAAGCACTCTGATATATATTTTTAATGTTTTCATTTATTTTTATTTCTGTAACACTTTCTAATCCGGATATTCTACTTTCATTTCCATACGGATCAAGCGAAGTTGGTTTTCCTAATCCAACAACTTCATAGCCACCAATTTTCCCTGGAAATGTAACCACCGTAGAGTTACCGGTATACCCCGAAATATATGCTTTTGAATGGTAAATATGGTAACTGAACATATCTCTTTCAATTATTTTCTCATTTTCAGCATAAACAGTAAGGGATAGAATTGAAAACATATTTAAAATTATAGCAAATGTCAGTATAATTGAAATTGTTTTTCTCACTTTTCTTCACTCTCCAATTAACCAGTATACGGTAAAGAAATGTAACCGTTCCATTTTGCAAGGTGGCGTGTAAGAATCATTCTGTCCTTCGCATTGACCTCACCATCTTTATTTACATCTGCAGATGTCATATTAATATTTTCATAGCTCAACCATTTTGCAAGATAGCGGGTTAACATCATTCGGTCTTTGGCTTTTATTTCACCATCACCATTAACATCGCCAGAAGAAATGCCATTCTCGTCTAAAGCAATATATTCAAAACCGTTGTTATTAGCATATTCCTCAGAAGCAGTATTTTTATAACCGCAAATTATAAAACCTTCTATCTTATAAGTATCAGATAAATATCCTAATGCTTTATTGCCAATAGATAAAACACTTTTGGGGATTGTTATACTTGCCAAATTTTCACAAGCAAAAAAAGCTCTATCTCCTATTTTTTTTACTGTTTCGGGTAATATAACGCTATTGATATTAGAATTTCCTTCTATCAAAGGATGTGATTGAGCAAAATATGTCCCTATTGAGGTAACTTTGTTTCCATTAATTTCCGAAGGAATTTCAAGCACTGAAGGGTACATCTCTCCATCATATTGATAAATTTGCATTCCATCAAAATCATCTAATCTATAACTATACAAACTGTTTCTAACCTTAACACTGTAATATCTAGGGGCACTTCCTGTAAATCCTGCCTCAACTTCATAATACTCCTTTCCATCAGAAACCATAGCGTTCATATGTCCTGAACCAGCTCCATAATCTTTACTTCCATTTCTTTTCCATGCTTGTAAACCTGCACTTTTTGACATATATATTATAGCGTCTGTTGAAGCCCAACAATCTCCACCTCCTGCAATAATCAACCCTGCATAAGACGAATAACCATCATCGTAATCTCTTTCTGCTACAAATTTAGCGATGATATTAATTTTCTCATATGTGGACATATCGTTTTTTATATTCTTCGACACATAGTCATCCATTATTTTTTCTGCATATACATCAGAATAATCAACTACATTAACTTTAACCTCAAACTCTACATCATCAGCACAGACAATGATTGTACTTTCTCCATACTCAATATCCTTGGTTATTTTTGTCGGTGTTTTGTTAGGTTCCTCAACAGTTGTACCATAATTACCATACCAATAGTATGTATTAATTTTAGGTGTAATTAAACCATTGCTTGATATGTTCACTTTCTCATATCCATCAACATAATAAGATATCTGGTTTGCCCCACTAACAATAAGTTGAAAAGAACTATTAAAATTTGACGGAATACTGATGTATTTTTCAGCCCAATCTTCTATCGCATATATTGTTACATCTGTTGAATTAATACTAATATTCTTTTTTACATCAATTTGTGTTGCATCAGCCATTACACCCGTTGCAGCTCCTGCTATAACGGATGTGTTAATAACCACACTTATAATGATTGTTGCTGAAAACAAAATGCTCAATACTCTTTTTAAATTACATTTCATAAGATTCCCCTCCTGTAAAAGTAATTTTATTTATTATTTGGTAAGATTTCATATTCCTGCCATTTTGCTAGATGCCGTGTAAGAATCATTCTGTCCTTTGCGTTGACTTTGCCGTCATAATTCACATCAGAAGCCTGATCATTTATGATTTTTATGCCATTCCATTTTGCAATGTACCGCGTTAATGTCATCCTGTCCTTTGAATTTATCACACCATCATTGTTTATGTCTCCGAATGTATACGAAAGTTTTTTACTATTGACAATTTCACCTGATTCATCATCAATCATTATGTTATTGACAGTATTCTCAACATTGTTTTCAGAAATATTATCAAATTCATACGATTTAACATTTGCTGCATTTATATATGTATCAGATTTTATCTCTATTGTATTACTATTATCACTCACAGATGTATTTCCGCTTGCTTTACCTGAAACTCGGATAAAATCTTTTTCGCTCTGCGTTTGTAAAGCAATATCAAAATCATAGTTTCTACCCTCAACCGTTACGCTTTTACCATTAATAGTAAATCCATCTGAATAATTTGAGCAAATATAAAATCCTCCGGAATATGTTTCGCCGATAATCTCACAGTCATTTTCTAAGTTTGAAAACACAAATTTTGAACTATTATTAACGGTAATATCCCATGAACAAGTATTATCCAGATTGTCCACCAATTTACAATCATATACATTCATATTACCGTTATAGTTGCTTCCATCATATTCAAGATACTCACCTCTATCATTCACCACTTTAAATGTTTTGTATGCAGTAATATTTAATTGAGTGGTATTACTTGCAGAAACAGGCTCACTTCCTTTTACTACCGAAATACTGCTAAAATTTTTTCCACTGTATAATTTATCAATATCATAAACTTCAAGATTAGTCCAAATGTCACTAATCATATATCCAAGCGCTTCACCGTTAGCATCTGTAAATGTAAAAGAGCTATAATCTGAAGATATTTTAAAAATAAAGTACCTTACATTTGGATATGTATTCTCATCATAGATTAAGATTTCATGCTCGTTTGTGCTATCATTATAGTTGTATCCACATACTACAACGCTATGTCCGGACACATCATTGTTATGCTTATAGCTAAATGAAAGTACAAAAGGCTTTTTCTCATTCTGGGAACGTTCAGCATCCTGTTTGAATTTTTTTAGAAAATCTGACAATCTTTTATTGAGACTTTGAGTATGCCATCCGTTCCTTTCAACAGAATAACTTTCAGCACCATTTGCTGTAAGTTGAGTTAACTGATAATATGTAACTAAATCCTTGAATCTTCCTTTATCACTATCGTACATAGAACCTAAGCCCCAATAATTGCTAGTCTGTATGCCATTATTCAAAGCTTTAAGATCCAAATTTCCGTTATTTGCATAACACATACTCAAAGCTATTCCATGACACACTCCTCCTGTTTCTCCGGAATACATTTCATCGTGAATTCTGAAAGTACTATCCCAAGTATTTAAACTATCCCAATATAATTTATGTCTATAATTTTTGTTATTAACATGATAAGTAGTAGCCTTATGCAAATACTGATTTGTATCTTGCTTAAGTTTAAAATAGTTATTATCGCTATAATCATTATAACTAAAACTGCTATAGGAATCTAATAAGGATTCTCTCTTTTGTGAATATGTGTAAGAATCCCAGTCACTCTTTGTAATAAACTTTGATTTTAAATTTGCATCTACACAGTTTTTCAAAATGTTTTCATTTATAGTATTATACTCAGCTTCTTCAATGGCATTAAAACCAGAAGAATTACCATAACCAACAGCACCATCGTAATAAGTAAAAATATTTTCGTAAGTAGTGAAATTCACTTCCTTATAATTTGATGAATAATAATAAAAATTCAGAGTGTTATTAGTATAAGTTAATTTATAATTACCACACCATCTATCTGCAGCAAAACCAGCAGCACAAGTGTTCATTCCTGTAATAAAATATTTATCATATAATTTATTATAATAATATTTTAAGCTATAAACATTTAAGTACTCACCATATTTTTTACCGGTTACCTCATGTATGGAATCATTACTATAGTAATAAATTCTTACAGAATGGTTATCCATTGTACCACCGGCTTCCTGAACAACTAATTCACATTTTCCGTCAAAATCCAAATCTAAAAATTCAAATCCCGCCTGCATTCTTATTGAATTACTTGTTAGAGGTAACCAAGAAGACTCATTGCTGAGCAACTTATTAATAAAATTATTACAATAATCACTTTCACTTGAAGCACTTACTGTTATTACTGACAACATTGTAATTAACACAAGAACAATCACTAATATAATAGCTATTGATTTTTTACTTTTTTTCATTTCTATTCCTCCTCGTAAATTTAATTTCAATTTTCTTTTGTCAATTCAAAAGTTCCCTTATTTTTATCTTTTGACAAAAGTGTTAATTTGTTTTCATCTATAATAAACTCATAAGTCGAATCCTGTGCAGATTCACTTACAAAATCAATTTTTATTTCATCATTATTTATAGTGTAATTAAATTCATATTCTGAGTCTGAAACAGCCATTTTACCGTTTCCTCTGCCGTCAAAAGTATATTTTGTAACGCTGTCCAGTTTCCATATTCCAATTAGTTCATCGGAAGTAACTTCAATCTGACTGCTAATATCCTGATTATTCCTGCAACCGCACGAAAATGCAAAAAATAATACAACCAATGCTAAAACACATACAGATTTAAAATTTGTCAATTTCACAACTTACTCCTCTAATATAAAAGACGGACGATGACAGAAAATCCGCCACCGTCCGCTAATCATTTTTCTAATTCAAGAATAATGTGGTATTATTTTGTAGATTTATTTTTTCTAAAGTAGCCATAAGCATAAACAACCGCTGAACAAAGCATTAATACAGCAGCAAGTATAACTGCAATATTGCTATTTCCAGTCTGAACAGTGCCATTATCCGAAGAAATCACTGAAGAAGTTACAGTATCGGATGTTGATAAGCCTTTGTCTGGCTTTGATGTAGCTGATTCCACTGTAGTTGGTTCAGTTACAGTAGGTTCAGTTGTAACAGGCTTAATAGCCGGAATTTCTTCTGTTTCAAGAACTGTACCACATACTGTACATTCCTTATGCTGACTGCCCTTTTCAGTTTCAGTGGCTTCCTTATCAACTATCCAGTCTGAAGGGGTGTGTGCTGCTTTGATAATTACACTGTCATGGTCTGTAATCTCAACAGATGCCGTAGCATCCTCAAACCACTTTCCGCAGCCGTCACAAACATAGTATGCTTTCTGACCATCCTCTGTACATGTTGCAGCAAAGCCCTCAACTAATGTAAGCTTATGTGTATGTCCGAGTGCAGGAGTGATTACATATCCGCATTCTTTACAAACCTCAGGTTCATACTCTGTTGCAGGACCACTTGAAGTATGCTCTGCAAAATCAAGCTTGTCTTCACAAACTGTGCACGCATGCCAATGTCCTGTTTTATCCGATTTCCATGTGGTTGTATCGTAGTTGTGGTCTGCAAGTTCACCATACTCAAAGGTTTCAGTATCACTTGCCTGTCCACATACAGAACAGCTCTTGAAATAAACAGCTTTTGAAACGCATGTTGCAGGAGTCTTTAAGTATTCGTCAGCAACTTTTTCTGTATACTGATGAGGAGCGTATTCGCCGTATTCCTGACCACAAACATCACATACAGCTTTCTTTGTACAAGTAGCTTCGCCACCGTGATGAGCAACTAGCGGAAGTTGTTCAGCTTCTTTTGTTGTTTCAATAGTTGCCTCTGCATCCTTAAAATACTTTCCACAGCCTGCACAGTAGTAATATTCATTATTACCGTTTTCTGTACAGCTGGACTTCTTGGCAGGAATCAACTCTGTTTCGTGGATATGTTTGCCCTCAATCTGAATATTGCCACTTACTAAATCAAAGACAACATTATCCATATCAAAGTTAAGGATATCCTGGTCAAGACTTATGGTTGTAGTGCCTGTCACGGCCTCTTCTGAAACCTCAAAGGTCAATGTTGCAAGAACGCCATTAACTTTAAAGTTCTCCGGAGCGGTATCATTAACCCAGCACAAACCGTAAGGGCTTGTTGTATAATTGTCGCTGTGAGTAACTCCTGACAACAAACCTCCGTCCTTCACCTCTTTGAGCTTAAGTACATCAGCATCGTAATTCACATACAGATTAGCCGATACCAAGCCCGGGTTGTTTGACATCGTGATTGTAACATCAACGGTATCGCCTGCTTTTGCTTCTGTGCTGCTTACAACGATTGACGGTGCGTCTTCCGAATCAGCAAACGCTGTAAAGCATACTGCCTGAGCCATCAGAATACAAACTGCCATAATCACTGCAAATGCAGCTGAAAGTTTTCTCTTCATCAAACTTTCTTCCTTTCTTTAAAATTTATCAAAAGGTAGGGTTTCATAACCCTGCCATTTTGCCAAGTGTCTTGTAAGAACCATACGATCCTTAGCATTCACCTCACCGTCGTTGTTTACATCAGCGGCGGTCATATCTATATTTTCATAGCCTGTCCATTTTGCAAGGTGGCGAGTGAGCATCATTCTGTCCTTTGCATTTACTTCATTGTCATTATTAATGTCACCTAAAACACTCTTTCTCGGCGATGCAACAACATAATCGCTGAAATGCTCAGTATAGAACTTCAAATATCCGTCTTTATACACTGCTTGCATATCAGTCAGTGTATTATCTGACTCAACACGATAAACCTTTGCGTTTTCATCTTTACAAGGAATGCTTACCTCTGCCATTCCCTCATGCTGAACCTTTTTCCCGTTTTTCGACAATGTAATGTCATACACATTCAAAATGCTCTTGTTATTGTCAAATAAGGACTTTATTTTATCAAGATTTTCTTTATCTGAAATCTCTTTTACAACAAGCTCAGCGTCAGCTTTTGCGATAACTCCTATGCCACTGTTATTATCTGTATGGTTATAATTCTTATTGTCCAAATCAATAAATGTAAAACCATTTTCATTTGCATAGGTTTCTGCAGCAGTACCCGACTTACCTAAGATTGTAAAATTATCAACAGTTTCACCTTTTTCAGAGTCATAATAAGAGCAACCATTATATCCAAATGAATATTCGCCAATCCTTTCAACACTGCTCGGAACAGTAACGCATTTTAGGTTGGGGCAGTTAACGAATGCACCTCCACCATAAGAACTTATACTTTTCACACTGTCGGGGATCACTACGTTTGTAAGACTTGTGCAACCGTAAAATGCATACTCACCGATAGATGTAACACTGTCGGGGATTGTTATGCTTGCAAGGCTTGTGCAACCGTCAAATGTAGAATCATCGATAGATGTAACACCGTCGGGGATCACTACGCTTGTAAGGCTTGTGCAATCGGAAAATGCATTCCAACCGATAGACGTAACACCGTTAGGGATTGTTATGCTTGTAAGACTTGTGCAATCGGAAAAAGCACCATCACCAATATCTGTAACATTACACCCACCAAGTTGTGATGGAACAGAAACGCTTTCATCTGTTCCGTTATAATCAGTGATTACAGCAATTTCATAGTATTGTTCTGTATCATAATTATATCTTTCTCTAATCTCATACTCAAAATCACCGCTTGTATAAGTTTCACCTACACTTTCACTGTTTGTTTCTACTGCACTTGCTGAAAAAGGCAGAGATGTAAACACACCGAATACAGTTATTATCGCAAGTAAAACTGAAACAATTTTTCTCTTTTTAAACATTAATAATCACCTCATTTTTTCTTGTGCGTTTGTAATATACAAATACTGCTGTTAATATAATTGCAGCAATAAGGATTACCGCAATTAATATAGACACTGTTTGAACTACTCCTCCCACTTTATTTGTTGCTGAATCAGATGTTGAAGATTTTTTAGTATTACCAACTAAATCGCTTGTAGATAAAACAGTTGCATCATAATCCTCTGATTTTTCATTTATGTCGCTTGCATCAGAGTCTTTGACTTCAGACTGATTTACGCTTTCATTATTTTTTGATGCTTTATCGGAATCATCGACCGAATTTACATTTGAATCAGAATTTGATGCCTTAGATGTTGTTTCCGGCAAATCACTATCTTTTGACTGTGATGAACTACTGATTTCAACTTTACCGCTTATCAAATCAAAAACTACATTCTCAACATCACAATTCAAAATATCCTGTTCAAGACTGATTGTTGTACTGCCGGGGTTAGCTTCCTTTGAAATTTCAAATGTCAGTGTTGCAAGCACACCGTTGACTTTAAAATTCTCTTTAGACAAATCATTCACCCAGCATAATCCATAGGGGCTTGTGTAATTATCACTGTGGGTAACTCCCGACAGCAAGCCGCCGTCTTTTACTTTTTTTAGAGTAAGTACGCTCTCGTCATATTTTACATAGAGATTAGCCGAAACAAATCCCGGATTATTTGACATTGTTATTGTCACATCCACGGTATCTCCTGCCTCTCCCCGAGCACTGTTTATGACAATGCTCGGGTTTTTAGAAGATACTGCAAAGCATATAAACATATTCATTGATATCAAACTGCAAAAAACCATCGCAAAAGCAAATATGTGAATTATATTTTTATATACCTTATTCATTACTGACTCCGTTTTTTACTTTGTATACGGAAGTGTTTCATATCCACTCCACTTTGCTATATGCCTTGTTAATATCATTCTGTCCTTTGCGTTGACAGCACCGTCGTTATTTAAATCTGCAGCGGTCATATCAATGTTTTCATAGCCCGACCACTTTGCAAGATGACGAGTAAGCATCATACGGTCTTTTGCATTGATTTCGCCATCGCCGTTAGCATCGCCAAAATCAATAATTATAGTCGGATCAATATATTCACATTTTAGTTTGTCATTGTCTTTAGTATTTTGAACATATTGATCAGCTGTTGAACCCTTTGCGCAACAGATAATTGCATCAAGGTTTTTAGATCTCCATTTTTTTGTAACCTCAGAAACAACCGGTATCCAAGGTTCAGTGGTATACCCAATTGCATAATCTTCCAACTTAACATTTGTTCTGTTGATTACAATTCTTTCAGTCCCACTATTGGCAAAAGCAAATGATTTGATTGTCTTTACAGAGTTTGGAACAGTATATTCGCCGCTGCTCTGTTTTGGACAATAGATTAGCTCTGTTTTGTTTTTATTAAACAGTACTCCGTTTTCGCTTGAATAAAACTTATTATTGGGATCAACATTGATTGATGTCAGCGATTCACAACCCAAGAAAGCATAATCACCGATTTGTTCAACGGATGCAGGAATTGTAATTTCTGTGAGTGATGTGCAGCCATTAAAAGCAAGGTCGCCGATTCTTATCAAGCTATTTGGCAAAGAAATAGTTTTGATATTCTCAGTTGCTCCGCAAAAAACATTAAACAAAGCCCCGTCAGCAATAGTTTTAGTACCTTCTTTTATGGTAAGATTTTGCGGAGCCGACTCGCCTTTGTTTCTCAGATAGATATGGTCAAGATATACTGAACCGTCGGGCTGAGCATCATACCATTTTGTGCCGTCAAAAGCACAGCTTGAAATTTTGAGAACAGTATCAGGAATTTTAATATCAGATAATTCTTCACAACCACCGAACGCATTATATGCTATTTCTGTAACAGTTTTTCCTGCGTGGAAGTTTCTAATCTTGGAGTATCTAAAACTGCTATCGCCATAGTTTGAAATATTCTCACTCGGTGAATAATTTTTAAGTGGGCAGCCAATAAAAGCACTTTCACCGATTTCAACATTATCGCCTTTAATTTCAAGGTCATTTAGATAGTTACAGTTTTCAAAAGCTTTATAACAAATTTTGGTAATATTTTTTGGTATAAAAACATTATTTAATGCAGTCTGAGCAAATGTGCAGTCCTTAATTTCAGTTAATCCAGAACCTAAATTTATACTTTTTAAATTTTCACATAAACAAAAAGCAGATGCACCAATTGATTTAACATTATCAGGGATGCTAACATTTATTACGGGTGTTAGTTGAAATGTACCTTCTCCGATTGTTTCAACACTTTTTCCAATTGTTATTGTTTGTACTTTAGATCTTGCAAAAGCATAGTCATCAACCGATTTAACCTTGTCAGGAATTGTAATTTTTGCTAATCCGCTTTCATAAAAAGCACTATCACCAATTGCTTCCAAATTATCAGAAAGTGAAATATCTTTTAGAGAAGTACACTTGGCAAATGCCTCGTTACTGATTTTTGTTACATTGCTCGGCAAAGAAACATTATTAAGAGAAGTACAACCTCTAAATGCACTATATACAATATCTGTTACATTTTTGGAGATATTTACATCTGTAAGATTTTTACAAGCGGCAAAAGCTTTATCGGAAATTTGTGTAACAGAATCAGGCATAGTGTATTTACCGCCCTTTGTTTTATTACATAAAACAACTTTAGTCATATCTACTGTATATGTAACGCCATCAACTGTCTTGTAATATTTTGATTCATCTGCAAAAACTATGTTAATATTGTCAGATTTACTTTCGGTAATTGCATCAATATTACTAACCGATGCAGGTATTGTATGTAATTTAGATTTTCCATTCGGATAAACCACTATAGTATCAACTGCACTATTATATACAACACCTTCTATAGATAAATAATTCTTATTGTTTGAAGAAACATTAATTTCGCTTAAATCATAAAGATACATAAACATTTTAGCGCTAAGGTATTCAACTCCACTACCGATTGTCAGGGATTGCAATGATCTACAGCCTTCAAATGCGTCCTCGGAAATCGTTTTTACGGAATCAGGAATAGTAATGCTCTTAGTATCATAACAATGTCCCAATGAAGTAATACCAATAACCTTTTTTCCTGCTATTTCTTCTGGAATTATGATATCTTCATCTTCAAGCGTACAATTGGTAATATAAATTCCGTCATTTTGTGCCACAAAATCAAAACCATAGTCAGGTATAACTTCAGCATAACCTTTTGCGGTTGCTTTTCCCAAGTGCACTATAAATTCGTTTTCTTTACCAATCTGCCAGTCGCCTATTATTGAAATAGTAGGATTATCATCGTAATAATCATCTGAATTTCTTTGCTCAACCCTTCCATCTTTATATGTAACCTTGTATACAAATTTTAATGCATATTCATAATCACAACTGTCCTCTTTCTCCTTTACAGGATCGACCTCAATTATTTCAATTGAAGCATATGGACTTTCCTTGATATTACAATTAAAAGATGTCTCAAAGCCCAAAGCCTTAGCTACGACTTTGTGAGTGCCAATATCCCATTGGTTTTCATAGCTTTGGTCATTTTCAAAATCAAAATAATAATAATTATTTTTATATTCAAAGCCGCCGCTTGTTATTTCAGCTGATGTTCCGTCATCAAATGTGACTGTACCGTTAACATCAAAATAACTATATTTATACCATTCAACATAATCATCTTTATCATAATCGTATTCTTTGGTATAATATCCACTTGTACATTCGACAATGTCAATGTCATTAATTTCTATACTTTTAACAGGCGATTTAACAATATTAACATTAAAGGTTGTTTTAATTCCCTCAAGCTCGGCAGTAACCTGATGAGAACCAAGTCCCCACTGATTATTTACGCTTTGATCATCCGTAATATTAACATTGTTTGTGTATATCCAAGCATCATCAATATCAACTGTCGAACCGTCTGTTAATGTAGCTGTGCCGACAATTTTGCTACTATAGTCATAATTGTACCATTTAACATACTCGTCCTTATCATAATCGTAGTCTTCAGTATAATATCCATTTGTAAATTGGATAATTTCTATATCGTCAATACTAAAGTTCTTGAAATCTGTTTGTGATGCTGCATTAGTTATCGGGATACTGCTCATCAGCAAACACGCCATTAATGCGATTATTGTTACTAATTTAAAAATCTTTGTTAGTTTGTGATTTTGTCTCATAAAAAAGCCTCCTAAAAACTTTATTGATGAATTTTGCATTTTTCTATAATTTCATCTGCAAAATAATATCCCATATCAACCCGTTTGCAATTCTCGTTGCATAACAAGCCACTATCCGCACAATAGATTGCCTGTTTTATTTCTCTGCATTTCGGGTATTTTACGCTTTCGTCAAGCTTTAACTCTTGCATAATACTTTTGAAAATCTGTGGTGAATAGTTATCTACTAAGCTTCCTCCGTGCCACACAGCACAACTGTACTGCGGAACAAATCCAACAAACCAATGACAGTCATTTGCTATTCCCGTACCTGTTTTTCCGCCAACTTCAATATCATCCATTTTTGCTCCTGCACCCGTTCCGCCACTCTGCACTACACCTTGAAGCAATTCGTTCATAATAAATGCCGTTGGCTCACTAACCACCTGTTTATAATCATTATTTTTTGTGTATATTGTTTTACCGTGGTCATCAATAATTTTAGTTATGGCTTCAGGCTTATAATACTTGCCGCCATTTCCAAAAATCTGATAATATCCTGCCATATCAATCACTGAAACACCATCATAGAGATACCCCATAGCCAAATTACCGATTACCTCGTCTTCATCCTCGTTTGTAGCTTTTTTACTCTCATAATCAAGATTTATATCAAAATTTTCTTTTAAAAAACTTATGGAATTATTTACACCGTAATCATCAAGACATTTGACAGCCACCGTGTTAATCGATTCCTTAATTGCCTGATAAACAGTTGTGTTGCTGTTTGTATATGTACCCGTTGCATTTTCAGGCCAATTAACAAACTCGCCATTCTCATCCATAATTTGCTTATAAGGCGAATCCTCATAAACCTTTGACCAATATGCCTTACCGCTTTCTATAGCAGGAGCGTATACGCTTAAAGGCTTCAGGGATGAATACGGTGATAATGTAGTATTAGCGTAATTAATATCTTCGTTTAAATCGGCACTGTAAACAGCACACAACCCTCCGTTTAAATCGGTTAAAGCACATCCAAATGGTGCACTGTCTAGTTCAGAATTCAAATATGACTTTTCAATAGCTTCATAAATCTTTGCGTCAAGACAAGTTTCAATTATGTGGTCTTTTTCAAATAATATTTTATTTGCTTTATCTAAATTACAGTTATTGATCTTGGCGATAGCACTTATTGCTTCCGCAATAACAACTTCAAGATATGGTTTATACAAAGTATCGTTGCTTATTTCACTTTGATTCAATTCTGCTATTATCTGATCGTCTTTATCTTTAACTGATATTTTTCCGCTTGAACATCCACTTAAAGGAATTATCCATAGTAACGCAGTGAATATTAGGCATATTAAAATAATTTTTCTGTACATCAATTCTAACTCTCCAAACTATTTATATACTTAACTATATCATCAGGCAGATCTGTTTTAGGCTGATCAACAATTTTTCTACCTAGATTACTGAGTTTATCATCAAGTCTATCAAGCCTATCAGCAGTCTTTAAAAGTTGCTGTTCACATACTTCTGTGCTATATTCATCGCCTGCCTGTTTATAGAGTTGAATACCCTGAATAAGCATATAGCAATAATCCTCATATTCGTCATACGAGAACGGAGCAATCTGAAATATCTTATTTTTATAGCTTATCAGGCTTTCAAAATCACCCTGTGAGAATGCATAACGAGCCTTTGCACTGTAGGCTATCTGCACATATTCATTCTGCGAAATTATCCTGTCCGCAATTTCATTTTGAGTGACAATATCATCCTCGGCAATTAGCAAATCAACTTTATTCTGCGTGTTGCCCGGGAACATTGAGTCGGCGGCTTGATTAAAGCCAAAATGCGCAAGTCCCAGCGCAACGGCAAAATACAGTGACAACAGACCAGTGATTACAAAAGAAAATACAAAAACTGCTCCCTTTTTAAGTTCAAGCTGTTTGCCATCGTTATAATTGAGAAACAGCAAAAGTATAAAGAACATTGATATAAACTGCAAATCAAAGTCAAACAAACAATGCAAAAAAACTGTAAGCAAAATAATCCTTTTACCCGCCGAGTTGCCCTTGCGGAAAAACGATTTTATAATTCCAACTACGAATAATAGGCAAGGAATCCAGCCAACATCAAGCAAAAGCTGTAAAAAGTCATTATGTATGAACATAACCGAATACACACCAGTCTGAATTGACTGCTGAATGTAGTAATAACCCATATATCCCAAGCCAAACGGATGCTTTAAAATAACAGGGAATGCATCTGCATAATAAAGCAATCTGCCAACAAAGGTGCTCTCACCAAATGAAATAGTAAAATACCTTGAAAAAATCTCATTGCTTTTAAGCAATGGTAACAGTAAAAGTACTGCAAGTACAAGAGCCGCAAGAACTGTGCAGAGAATAATTTTGTTTTTTCTGCCCTTTCTAAAAAATATAATTAAAACATTTGAAAAAACGGCTAAAATAAATACTGCACGACTACCAGTAAATAACAGAAGTATAATAAGAAGCAGCGCAGAAATTATGTCAATAGGTTTTAGTTTTTCTTTGCTTAATGCAGTAAGCTCGCCCACAAGCAAAAACAGTGCAAAGGTATTTGGATACTGAAAAAATCCCGCCAGTCTGTCGGAAACCGTAAAATAATCTCTTGTTGCAGGAATAAACACAAGCACAAGTGAAAGTACTCCCAATGCAAGTGCTACATAAGGTAACAAAGCTATTAGATGTTCCTTTATTCCTTTATCTTGCATTAACAAAAGCATATACAACAGCACCGGCAGAAATTTGAGAAAACCAACGAATGCCATTCCGGAATCAATGGCATAGAAACAGGAAATCAGATATAACAGCGTAATAACCGCAATAGAAAGACTCGTTATATTTATGTTAACAACCAAATTCCTGTTTTGGGCAATTTTAACAATCAGCAAAACCGAAATTATAGCCGACAAAACACAGCCGACATACTCGTTAAAGCCACCCGATAATACCAACGAAAGCAACAGAATCCACTCCGCCGCATATGTATCTGAAAAGAAATTTTTTATTTTACTCATAATTTTCCTTTTAAAAAAGTCATTTTTGAAACATATTCTTCGTTATTTAATAAACTACAGAAACTAAAATTTCTTTCGCAAAGTATATCACTTTACGATAAATTTTCTAAAATTAAGATATATTCAATATTTTTTTATTTCTCTGACTAATTTTTTGACTGCGATTAAGCTGACAAAAAATCCAGTTTCTCCATATTTTTTCTTTTTAAATCCATAGACGAATGAACATATCTATCCAATGTAATTTTTATACTTGAGTGACCTAAAATCTCGCTAAGACTTTTAATTTCAAAGCCGTTTTCTATGCATCGAGTTGCAAATGTGTGCCTCAGTATATGAAATTTAACACTCCTTATCCCACATTTTTTCAGAACCTTTTTAAAATAATACTGCATACTTCTTGGCTCTATAAAATCGGTTTCCGTGCCTGTAAGAACATAAGCATCTGGATTTCTTCTAAAGTTCTTTAAAATATTGATAACAAAATTAGGAATCGGTATTTCCCGTATCGAATCCTCGCTTTTCGGCGGCGTTATTATTATCTTTGTTTTGCTTCCGTGTTGCTCCGAATAGTTATCCCTTATGCGTAACATTGTTTTATTTACACTCAAAACCTTTTCCCCCATATCAATGTCAGACCATTTCAAAGCACACAATTCGCCGATACGAATCCCCGTGTAAATGCATAACAAAATTCCGAGATTTTTGTCATTAAGATTATTAACAAGGTAATTACAGAGCCTTTCCTGCTCAAACAATGTTAATATTTCAACTTCTGATTTGTGTGCCTTCAGAGAAATAATTGATAAATCGCAGTTGTGATGAAAACCCTTTCGTTCAGCGTACCTCAATATACTTTTTATTACGGTCAATATGTCGTTTGCCGTTTTTACAGCGTATCCGTCCAAAAGCAGCCTGTTCATATATTGCTGAACTACATCCAGAGAAACGGCCGAAACATCATACTTTCCGAGCAGAGGTAAAATATGCTTGCCGATAATCATCTTATAGTGAGCCAAAGTTGACTCCTTAACGCACAGCCTTTTGTTTTCGAGCCATTCCTCGGATAGTTTTGCAAAGTTAGCAGATAAAATATTACAACTTGCTTTGTGTGATTTAACTCGTTCCAGCTTTTGCTTAACCTCGGTGTAGCTTTTTCCATATAAATAACCATATACAGCCTTGTTGCTCAAATCTCTATCTTTTATATATCTACCTTCCCATCTTCCATCCTTTCTTTTAAAAATATTTTCGCCCTTTCTTGGCATAAAAAATAACTCCCTTCTTGACTGAAATTTTGACTGATAATAAAATAAAAAGTAACTAAGTTTTTTAGAAAATTATTTCAATTTGTCTTTTATTATAAATTTAATGCTTAAACTCCTACAAAAATCAAATGCTTAAACTCCTTTTTATATTGACTTTTCTAACACTAAGTGGTAAAATTTAGATGTAGTATTGTAATATTTTTAATCGTAAAGTGATATACTTTGCGATTAATTTTCTCTAAAGCAAGTATCTTCGGGTACTTGTTTTTATTTTTTACAATGTTAATGGCAGTCATATTTCTTATTTGTATAAGTCACTGACTCTGTGCTACGCCAAAATTTCATCTACATATGAAAGCAAAAAATCACTTTTACAAAAACATATATTTATCATGTCATTATAATACACAACATAAATTTCTCATGTATAATGATAAAATCATAGTTTTCTAGAATGCATTCTTTAGACGATATTATTCTACTATAGACGCTTATAAAAATCAACCATAGCACATATAATATCTACAGTAGCAACGGAGGATGTATATGAGCAACAATGATATTTTACTTAAAGATATGGGAAAACGAATTTCCGAGCGCAGAAAAGATATGAAACTTTCACAAGAAGAATTAGCTGAATTAGCAGAAGTTTCACCTCAACTTTTATCTACAGCAGAAAGGGGAACAAAAGCACTTCGCCCTGAAAATCTCTTAAAAATCAGCACAGCTCTCGGAGTAAGTGTCGATTACCTCCTTACTGGCGAAATCATCGACAAGGATTTATCAATTATTTCTAATAAACTGAAAAATGCATCCTCAACTCAGGTAAGGTCAATAGAAAAAATAATCGACGAATGTATTAATCTCTGTGAATGATAGTCGGTATAGTTTTATATCTATTTATATTATAATATCTATAATCTAATTGTAATAAAATAGGCACCTTTAACCAAACGGATAGTAGATTTCCCTTTGGACATGGCTGCTCATTTTTATAATATACCACAATATGCTTTTGATTTACTAAATATCAATTTCTGACTATTAAGATAAAAAATTCACTTCGGTTATTACTGTGTAAAAGGTTTCGGACTGCAGTTTTAATGCAGTCCTTGACTTTATCCTATTCGATTTGTTTCCGATAAGGCGCACTGCAATGCAGCAAAGCCTCTTTGTTCTTCCTCAAATTTGCCATTAGCGTGGCAACATCCTGCAAATTGCCCTGCGCCTCGATGGTTTCATTTACATCGTTACCGCTTGATTTCAGCTTGTTTTTGCGCGTGGCATTCTGTATGATTTTACGCTGCTCCATACTTTCCACAAGGTGATGATATATGCGAAGTGTAACGCCGTTTCTGTCGGCAAGCTGTGAGAGTATTGCCTGTTCTTCCGTACTCGGCGGATATTCTCTGACTGCCCACACACTGCGGTATGAGTCACCGACTATGTAATAATCGGTGAAAAATTTAATGGTAGACGGCAGAATCATATCAAAGAAATCTTTGGTGTATATTTCTTCTGCCTGTTCGGGTGTGAGCACCTTTGGTTTTCTATTAAATAGCTTCATTTTTTAACCCCCTTAGTTTCTTACTGCCAACACGAGTATTCGGTCGTTTTGATTACTGCCGTAACAGGTTGAAAGCGTTAGAATCTGCTGACCGTAAACAGGTGTAATTCCTGTGTCGTATATGGATTTCTCTTTTGCATATTCAATTCTTGAGTTATAGCTTTTTTCCGTTCCAACTGTTGTGAATCTGTACCAATCATCATCGGATTTTACTTTCATAGCAGAAAAGACGGAGTAAGCAAATGCCCCGTCTTTCGTTTCAAGCACAACTGTCGGATGCTCCGAAAAGTACGAATATTCGGTATAGTTGCAAAGGTCCGCAAACATTGTGCCGTTGTTCATATGATGTCCGTAGATTATGAGATTGGTATTGTCGGATGAACACCTTGCATCAAGGAACGGTGTACCGCTATAGCTGTACTCGCCGTAAAAGTTTTTGTTCAGATATTTCTGCGGATTACTGGGTGTGTGCATAACAGGATAATTGATATTTGTTCCTGCTATGCTTATCCAGCCGAAACATTCGGAATTCATTGAAATAAGTTCTGATATTGAATGAGGTTCATAATAGGTTGTGTAATACACAGGCTGTTCAGTTTGAAATTCATCATCCGAATCACTGACTTTCAACAGATTTGGCTTTCTTATCGTTTCTGTTTCAGTATCTGTATTCGTTGTTTCCTCAGTAACGATTTCTGCAAGCTTTTCAAACTCTGCTTTTTCGTTATACTCGGTGATTTTCTGTGACACAATCGAAATAAGGCATAACAGTATGATGATTGAGAACACGGAAATCACAGCGATGGTACTAATTTTCTTTTTCATTTTCTATCTCCGAAATATACTGTTCGCCGTCATAGTCGGGCATCAAATCGCCGTTCATACTTGCCTCAAAGTAGATTGCGAGAAACCGCTTGATGTCTGCTTTCTTCATTCTTGTAACCTCAAAGCCCTGATCGGATATAATCTTCTCAACTCTGTTTGCTTTCTGCAAAACATTTTCGGATTTTGAAGATTTACACCTTGCAATGAACAGAAACTGCCTTGCGGTTGAGGTTTCGGTCTGAATACTGTCGAGAAAATCCAAATCCTTATTCAGAATTTTTCTGACCTTTTCATTCTGTTCAGCTTCAATCCTGCCTTTGATATAGCTTTTGTTTGTATCGAAGCACTCGCACGAGTCTGTACAGGTAATCTCAATATCCGGCACAGCAGAAAGCACCATCATCAGGTGGCGCACCTTGATTTCGATATTCGTGTGAGAAAGTACGGAAATATTTGTAGGCTGAACCATATAGAAAATAAATTCTTCCTTGCCGACCTTCAAGCCGTTTTTCGTAAAGGTTTTTATGCCCAGCAAGTCCTGAACTGATTTGCCTTTTCGTTTTGTTTTTTTCTGCTTGTTCTTCATTTATTTGCCCCTTTCTGCCCAGAAATATATCTGTTGAGTTGATATAAAATACTTTACGGCATAGCGTATGAAATCAAGAATTGTTGTATCTTCCAGTCTTATTGACAAAAAGCCGAAACAGAGAGTTACCGCAAGAGGTACTATTATTCTCGTCTGTGCAAGTATCAGTATTGATAACAAAAGCGCCATGCTCATAATTGCAAAATCCCGTAAGCTCCACAGCCATAGATTGGCTGTGGCTTTTAGGTTTTGCGGATATAAATAAGTGGTCATAATCTTTAAATTCCTTTCGTCTTAAATCGGAGCAAAGTTCTAACAAGCTTGTTTGATTAGAACTTTGCGATAGATTGCAACTTGTGCCAAGGAGCATTGCTCCTCTGCTTTTTAGCGGAAATTTTACGCTAAAAAGCAGTAATGTTCTACGCAACATAAGTGGAGTAGAACATTGGCACTAAGTTATTTAGCCGCCCTTGCAACACTTCTCGTCAGATTAACAGCAGTTGTTGTTGCGTGAACAATGCTTGTCATATTCACCTTGACTGATGAATCCAGTCCGAACTGCTGTGCAATTCTCGGCACTTCGTTTGATGCAAGCATTATTCCTAAACCAAGTAACATATTACTTGGAAATGTGAGAAGTCCTAAAAATAATAATGTTGTCTGCATAAATGCTGTCAGGCAAAGCGCCGCTATCTGTTTCATCCACTGATTAAAGCCGTCCTGATATCCTCTCGGAACGCTGAACATATACAACGCACCTACCGCCATTTGTATGAGCAGAATTCCTCCACGCTTGATGTTCGCAAAAAAGATTTTTATTACGCAGTAGGCAAAGGCTATCATGCATAACAGATTCAACAATCCGAATGTTGTCTGGTTTGCAACTGCAAAACTGCCCTCTAAAACACTTGTGCTTTGTCCTGCTAAATCAATGCTTTGCTGTCCTGCCATTATGGAGGACAAATTCTTTGAGAATATGTTTTGCAGGCTGATGCAAAATTTATACAGTTCCACAGGCACAACGCCGAACAGCGAACAGGCAAAGAAACCTTTTAATACATTTATTGCTGTTGTTTTGATATTTGCTCTGCCGTTCTGATATTCAACAGCCACATCAAATACGGCAACGACCGTTCCTGCGACGAACAATGCCCAGCCAAAAAGCGTAAACAGGTTTATTGTCGCCTGCACCCATTCAAGGTCGAACACATCTGCTCCCATATTTCCCATCATTGTGAAGAAGTCGGCAACAGCGTTGTAAATCGTTTCATAAAGCCACTGAATCATTGTGTTCCATATAGCATTTGAGATTTGCTCACCGAGGAAGTCAAACACCTCGCCTATGGCACTTCCGATACCACCGATAAAATCTCCTAACCAGTCAAAAATATAAATCACCTCCACAAAAGGCTGTTATGACTTAACACAACAGCCTTTGTTTTTATTGTTATCAAAGTACCGTCCAAATGTATAGCGGTGCAGTCAGCGAGAACACAAGACAACCGAAAAGTATTGCTGGCGCCGTGAATTCAAACTGACCGTGTTTGCGGTAATCCATATACGCCGTAGCGAGTTTTACAAAGAAAAGTATAGCAAGAATCATATCTACCGCAGGAAAGACAACATTGTTTACAACATTTTTAATCTGTGTTTGAGCGGAATTCCAAGTACTTTGAATTGCAGACGAAACATCTCCTGCGGCAAAAGCAGGCAGAATTGAAACTGTAAGCATTGCCACAACAACAGCAATACTAATCAGTATTTTAATGAATTTCATTCGATTAGTTTTCATTTAGATAACCTCCATCTTTTGTAATGCGTTTTCCGATATATACCTGACTTTGATATTCAGCTTTTCGGCAAAACGGATTTCCTTTTTCATACCATCTGTAATTTGATTGCCGAAAACCCATACTTCATCGCAAACCCACAGCAGAGAAATTCCTGCCTGCATACCGAGTTTTCTTTCTTCGGGATTATCGTCATTTAGTACGAGGGCATAAAAATGCGGTATGACAGGAGCCATACCGCACTTAAAAACATATTGTGAATACCGTTTTGCGTTTTCAATGTTGGCTGTAATATTTCCACCCAAGGGTGAACAGACATATGCTCTGTACATTATTCATCGTCCTCATCTTTCTTTTTGAATTTGATGATGAGAAATGCAATTAAACCTCCGACAGCAACAGAACCTAAGCCAATATAAAAGCCGAGATTTGAGTTATCACCAGTCTGCGGTTTTTCGGGTTCAGGCTGTGGATGAATTGTTACAGTCTGACCCTCATCTTCAATGTCAGCGTGTACTGCAATTTCTGTTCCCTCACGGTAGAGAGCTTCAAAAACTACAATCTCTGTTTCTTTGGTAATTACAGAACCGTCAAAGGTAAAGGAGACTGTCACTTCGCTGTTTGCTTTTTCTGCTGTAAAGGTTACTTCTGAGGTGATTTCCTTACCGTCTACAAGAAATGGTTTGCCTGTTGCTTTATCCATCAAAATACCTTTAACCGTGTATTCTTTGCCGGGTACAAGGTGCTTGTATGACACGACATCATCAATAGTTACATCGCCGTTTACCGTAAATTCCTTTTTGCCGTCAATGGCTGCTGTAGTTTTCAGTTCAGGAATTTTATCGTTCAGTACGTTAATTTCAACAACTTCCTTGTTCTCTGAAATTGTCATGGGATAGCTTTCACCATTTGGAAGATATCCCGTGGCAGGCTTTAATTCACAGACAATGTATTCGCCGTATGGAACATTTTCAAAAGTGAAGATTCCTTCCTCATTTGATTCGGCTGTAAAGATTGCTGTTTCTTCTGTGAATTCGGTTTCATTATTACTGAATAAGCCGAACAATGCGCCTGTGATTTTTTCGCCTGTTTCACGGTCTATCTTCAAGCCTTTGATTGTGCCGTAAATAATGCTGTTGATGATTGGCTCACCGTCATTTACAGAGATATGAACACTCGCTGTATCCTGTCCTGCATATTCAAATACAACGGGGTATTTTCTATCGGAAAGAATGTAGTGGTTATCTGTGCTGATTTCCTTAACATAATATTTCCCGATTGGAAGGTCGGTTTTGAAAGTTGCTTTGCCTTTTTCATCGCAAGTAACTATTTCAATCAGTCCGTTCTCCGGAATGACTGTGCCGTTTGAAGCCTTTAAATCTTCGTCAGCGTAAAGTCCGAATGAAACATTGAGAATTTCGTCATTATTGCCAATGTTGAATTTTTCGTCCTGTTCAAGAATTTTTGTAAGGTCAATTACAACTTTCTGCCTGTCGTTTGTAAATGATGTTGAGGTGTTAGTTACCTTTTCATTCTGTCCTGAGTAGGTGAGCTCGATATGATTTACAGTCTTGTTCAGAACAAATCCGTAAGGAGCTGTTTTTTCTACAACACGGTATTTTCCGAGATGAATCTGTTTGCTTGTTGCTGTGCCTTTTGTGTTTGTTTTCAGTGTTGCGACAAGCTCGTCTTTCTTTGCTCTTACTGTTCCGTCAGGTGTTGTAATGTCCTCATCTGCATAAATTTCAAACACTGCACCCGACAAACCGCTTACAGAATATTCAGGCTGATATATGGTCGTAAGTGCAACATCATTTCCGTTTTCATCAGTATATCCGCCGCCGACTGCAGTTACATTCGAGAAAATATCACCTGTTTTTTCTACGGTAATTGTACCTTTCTGCGGAGTATTTTTCTTCTCGACTTTTACGATTGTAACGCCGTTTTCTTCACTTGTGTTTTCTGCCGTAATATCAAAATATACAGGTGTGCTGTCGAGGATATATCCGTAAGGAGCCTGCACTTCAACGACTGAATAGCCTTTGCCGTAGGGCAGAGTTTCAGGTGTGATAAGGTAACCATCAGAATTTGTATAGAAGGTGTCAATAGTCGTTACTTCGGGATAGGTGTAGGTCATAGTCACGAGCTTGTCGTTAGGATCATAAATTTGAAAGCCTGCGCCTGCATACGGAATCTGTTTGCCTGTTTCAGAATCAACCTTTACAATCTTTACATAGCTTTCAAGTGAAGAGTTGTTTATGAGATATTTATAGGTTTTGCCGTTCTCATTTACAAACACATCAAAATCAGCAATGAATTCCGTGCCGTTCCAACCTTTGGTCTGATGAACCGTGTATGTTCCGTAGGGCAATTCCTTTGTTTCTGCAAAGCCGTATTCATCACAAACAAGAGTATCTCTTTCGGATTCTGTTGCTTTTGCATAGCTTCCCGATGATTTCAGATACACCTGAAATTCTGCACATTTTTCGGGTGTTTCAATTTTCGTACTGCCGTCATCGGTGTGCTTTATGATTGCAATTTTTCCTTTCAGTATATCTTCGGTTACTCCAATTGAAACGCTGTTGTTTTCAAGTGTATATTTTTTCGCCTCTACACCGATATGATATTCGGTTTCGTCAAGCAGATAACCCTCGCTCGGCTCAATTTCTTTCAAAGTCCACTTATCTCCGCACACATAGTATGAAGTTGTAAAACTGCCATTCTTGTCTGTGGTGTATTTGTCTACCAACTTGCCGTTATTGTAGATACCGTAAACTGCTCCTGCGAGTGTTGCGTCACCCTGTGCAGATTTTGTTTCAGCGTCCGTTTTAGTAACAGTAAGATTCCACTTTTTAAGAACATTACTGAAAGATACAGTTGCCGTTTTTCCACTTTCAACATTTACGGTCTTTGATTTTTGTTCGGCATACTCTGTCGGAGTATGCTCGGTAACCGTGTATTTTCCGGGGACAAGGTCGGTTAATTCAAATTCACCTTTTGAGTTTGTTTTTACAGTTTTGCTGTAATCGTCGCCTTTGACGGTAAACTCAATATTTGCAACATTGCCATCCTTGGAGGTTTTAACAAGTTTGAGATTGCCCGAGCTTGTCTTGACCTTGAAATATGCTCTTATCGGGTCTGCGTCGTTTTCAACACCGCTGATTACATCCTGCAAAGTAACATCTCCATAGGGAACAAGCACAGTTTTGCCGACATCGGGCATTGACTTTGCAGAGTTGAATGTTACTACATCGTTTACGGGTGAAGTTGAAGTCAAGGTCAGCTTGTTGCCGGATTTCGAAACAGAAATTCCGCTTGTTGTCTTGAAACTGAAATCCGAAAGAATACTGTTGCTGTCAGTAAGAGTTAAAGTGTACTTTCCGTCAGAGTATTTCATCTCATAGGTTTCAGCCTTTGAGGCGATTGCAGATGCAAAGCTTGGAACAATTGAATAATTTGCAAGGCTTTTTGAGATAGCATTGTAAACCGACTTAACGCCGGGGTTTGCTCCGCCTGCGCAGATACCGTCAATGAACTTTGTATTTGTGCATTTATAGCCGTCATTTGTAGAGCGACAGCCTGAAACAAACTCCCATACAATCAGCTGTGTTGCTATCCATTTCTGATCCTCTGTTCCGCTTAAGCTTTTCCCCGAACCAGGCTTGCCGTAGAGCAGAGCAAGGTTGATTGCTTTCTGCTTTGCCGAGCCTAAATTCTTCCAAACGGTTGAGGCACATTCTGTCAGCGTATTGCCTGAGTAGAGCGTGTGACCGGGTTCAATGCAATAGGCTTCTTTGCCGTCTGCAAAAATCTTGCACAGCTCCTCACCGGGAGTTCCGACCGTGTAGCCGTCACTGACTGTTGTCTGCTGAAATTTGATTATGTTGCCAGTGCTGTCATAACAGAAGTCGAAAGTGATTGTCACCTTATCACCGCTTGCCGCACTTACAGGGAGCGAGAACATTGTTCCGAATATTACGGCAACCACGAGTAAAAGTGCAGTTATTCTTGTGAATTTCTTATTTCTGATTAACTTAGTCATTTTAAAAATCCTTTCATAAAAAATATGGGGCAAGATTTTACCCTTGCCCCGATTGACGTCTTATTCTGTTTAAATACAATCATAATTTCATCGCCTGCCCTTCATTGAAATCTTCATCTATATCATCGGACTGCTCACTGCCATCCGTAATATTTACATATTCGCCGATAATGTTCAGCGCTTCGCAGTAACTTTCCGAACTCGTAACACGACTGCACATTTCTTTTGCCTCGTCAGCCATACCGTTTTGTTTGAGAGTGTGACTTGCAATTCCTAACAGATTGAATATATTGCCATCCTGACCTATCAACGCACAGTCAGGTTTGACCTTTTCTGCTTTGATTTGCTCATCGGTAATAAATCCACCGAGCTTGTTTTCCACATAGTCGGAAAGCCAAGTTCCGGCAAATGCTGTGTATGACTGTAATCGCCACATTGCAAGCTTGCCGATGTCAAGGTGGACATCTTCAAATGGATAAAGAATACAGGTAACGCCGTCATTTTGAAACACAGAAACATTCTCAAACTTTGTATTGTCAAGAAGTATTCCTTTGTCCGTAAGCATTTTATTGATGCCGTCCATCCATTCTTTAATTTCACCTCCACAGCCCTGCAAGATGAGTCCTTCCGTGCCGTTCATACGGCGGAGGTCTGAGAGTGTTATACTATTGATTTTCATTGTCATCTTCCTTTCATAAAAATAAGCACCCACAATAAAGTGAGTGCCTTGCTTAATCGTCTGCTCAACAGTAGACTACATATATTTTGTTGTTTTCTGTGATTACATTGAATGATAAGTCGCTTGGAGTAATGCCACTGCTTTGGTAGTAGTTGGCTACATACTCAACATCACCATAGCAATCTGCAGTCAGGCTTTGCGTATCATCATAATATGATGCGTTTGTGGGCGAGAACCAGCTTGCGTTGCCTGTGTTCAGCAAGGAATTGTATTTCATTCCAAGCTGCTGCCCGTAAGCTATGCAGGCGCTCACCGCATAATGAACATCAACCGTTTTTGCTTTGGTAGGCGGTCGTGTCGGCTTTGGTATAGGTTTCTGCGTTGGCTTTTTAGCGTTTGATTGTGATTTTTGTTGATTGCCACTCTCAACATTCCTGCTGTTGTTCTGAACCTTGGATTGTGTTTCCTGAATTGAATCCGTTACCGAAGCAACCACCGAATTTTGCCCACTATCGGCTTTTTCTTCGGCTTTGGTATTCTGTTCCGAAGGCTCTGTTTCTTTTGAAACTGTGGCTTTTTCGGTGGTTTGCGTTGTTTCCTTTTCTGCCGTTGATAAGGTGTTTGTCGGTGCAGAAGTTTCCGTAGATACAGAAACACCCACGGAAGTTGAAACCGTGGGTGATAAAGAACTGTTATTCACTTTTTCTTCTGCAGTACAAGCCGTAAATGTTCCTGCCATTAATATTATGCTCAATATTATTGCGGTTTTCTTTTTCATACTATCGCCGTCCTTTCAAGCAACAAGTATATCCAAAGAATTTGAAATGTCCAGACTTAATTTTATTTATCTTTTAACATCATTCCCTTCATATTGCTTGTTTTTAATGTTCCAATATGAACCACAGCATTATCACTTTCTTTTCTTATACGCATATTATTAAGTTGTTCCTCCGAAAAATCTTTTATAACAATATAACAATCAACACTTGACCTCTTGCCTTTGCTTTTTACAATACCAAGATTTTTCTCATACTCTTTAGGATAATTAATATAAAACCAACAAAGATTTTTTTCTTTTCGATACAAATATTCTTTTCCGGGCATTACGCCATTTTTCGATATCTCATTAATGTTTTTCGAAAAGGTAAAATGTATAAGTCCATATTGTTTTATATCCTTCTTATCCTGACAACTTAATGCTGATTTAGGTGTATGACATAAAAAACCCATATCAATAAGCTTTTTCTTTAAATATTTAAACATTTTCTTTTCTCCGTTCGTATTTATATTCTCCACTTCAAATAAAAAATAGATTATATTAAATTATACAATAGAGAAAACAAACATTCAAACAAATTCACAAAGTCTGTGTAAAGCTTTCCGATTCATCTTCCGACATAGCCTCGGTTTCTTCTTTACTCTGCTGTTCATAAAGTGCCTGATGATATGCGTCCATAACCTTGCTGTATAGCATATCTCTTGACTCCTTTGAAATCGGGTGAGCAATCTCGCTGAACTTCGTTTCGCCGTTTTCGTCAACATAGTTACTTGCAGGCATTGCAACAAACAGTCCTTTTCTTGAGTTCATCACTCTGATTCCGTGAATTGCAACAGCACCGCCAACAGTAACGCTTGCAAATGCCTTTGTGTTGCAATCTTCTACATCAACGAGCTTATCAATCCTTACCTTGATATACGGCAGTTTCCTTTTCTGATTTTTGTATTTGTTTCCTTTGAAATTTGTATTCTGTGCCATTATAAATTTACCTCCGATTTAGTGTTTCTGTTTTTCTGCCCACAGCAGAGAAAGGTGAATAAGTGCATCTCTCTGTTCTTCCTCGGACAGGCTGTCAATGAAATCTTCAAGTGTGAAATTTTCCTCGAATTCTTCAGCAATTTCATTGCAGTTGTCGCAGATTTTTTCTCGCCTGACAAGTATCGAACCGTCATTCTGCTGGGTGAATGATAAAACATCGTTGTATTTGAATCCGATTCGCTGACGGATTTCAAAAGGGATTGTAATTCTTCCTCTTTTTCCGAGAACTCTGTATATTTTTAGCATTGCTCGTCCTCACTTTCTGCAAACTCTGCTCTGCACTCATCGCAGATACAGTCGCAATAACATTCTTCGCAATCATCATCGCACCTCTCAATCAGAATTGCTCCGTCCATAGCTGGAATCTGTACAGCACAGTCGGATGTGATTCCTGATACAATAAGTGCGTCAAGCGGTATGCTTACATATATTCTATTTTCCATGGTTAATAATACACTCCTTCAAAATTTGTTCTAAATCAATTTGTTGTTCGGTGGTTAAGTCAAGCAGGCTCAACTGCACCGGTTTATTTCTCTGCCTTTCATACATATCGTAGTTGCTGATTAGCAGTTCGGGGAATTGTTCACCTGCATTGATTCGCTGTTTCATATTGTGTAACCTTGTGAAATCAAAGAATGAATATCCATCATATAAATTACGGATTTCTTCACAATCGTTGTATGAAACAAGCCATTTGCCTTTTGCATTTGCAAGTGCGTTTTTTAGCCTTAAATGGTCGTCCCAAGTGAAACCGCACTGATAAACATACTCACTTGAATAGTAAGGCGGATCGCAGTAGAAAAAGGCATTATCTCGGTCGTAATGCTTTATCAGGACTTCAAAATCCTGATTTTCAATCACAGTATTTTCAAGTCTTTTGCCGACTTGCTCTATCAGTTGAAAAAGGCTTACTACTGAAAATGGCTGACAGGCAAAGGATTTTCCGCCGCTTGAATAGCTGTATCGCAGGAGTTTTAGAAACATTACAGCTCTGCGTAAGTCATAGTCCTGTTTCATTTTTATATACAATTCAATGATTTCTTCTGCTTTCAAGTCAGGCAGGATAATCTTCGTCAGTTCCAATTCCTCATCAAGGTACTTATCTTCAAACTTCTCTTGCTTAAAAAAATCCCTGATTGCATTGAAATCATCCCTTGAATTAAGCGGATAAAATCCAAGTTCTTTTATGAACGCCATAGGTCTGTCACGCATACAGCGAAAGAGGTTTACAAGATTATGGTTATAGTCGTTGTAAACCTCGAACTTATCAGGCTTTTTCTTTCCTAAAAGTACAGCTCCCGAGCCTCCGAATGGTTCAATGTATCTCTCGTAATTCAGAGGAAACAGTGCGTACAAAATATGAAGGATGGAAGTTTTATTTCCCATCCAACTTACAGGGGTTTTTATTACCTTTCACTCCTCTCGGAACATCAATCGCCCCTGAAACGACAAAAAGCCGTTGATTAAATTTAAAATCTAACCAACGGCTGTATATATGAAAACCAATATCAGTCGTTCGGAACGATTGATATCAGTTGTTGTTATTTAATTTTTATCGTTTACTTTTTTGATAATCTTCCCAATTTCAGAGATTACATTTACTGTCACAGCGTTTCCTGCCATCTTGTAGAGCCTGCTGTCGGATAGTCCTGTCGCTTTTGCCTTGTCGAATTGATCGTCTGTGAAGCCTTGTAATTTCCAGCACTCCCTCGGAGTAAGTTTTCTTATTCTGCCGATATGAACTTCTCCGTTTGGCTCAACAAAAGCAACTGCGAATTTTTCATCATCTGCAATATTCGTGCTTTCTACGAAAACACCCGAATGTTCAGCCTTTCGGTTACTGATTCCTGAATCCTGCCTTGCGGTTATGCACCTTGCAATTTCTGTCAGCTTCGGATCGGGGTTCAGGTCTATGAAATAATACGCCTGCGTTGCAGAAGTAGTAAGCGTGTGTGCTACCTGACTTCCTACTCGACCTCGTCTTGAGTTCTGTCCAGAAAAAGCAGTATCAATGCTTTCACCGGGATATGCGATCTGATAACCGTCTTTGGTCTTAGATTTTATCAGCAAACCGAATTTTTCAGTATCTTCAATAAGATAAAGTCCCGAATGACCGCCGAAACCGCCCGAACCGCTTGTAAGAGTACAGCTTAGCCCTTTTGACGAGTAGATTCGCTCACCCTGCGTTGGCTTTTCTTTGTATAAGAGCTTTTCCGCTTGCTTGCGTGAAAGATAATACTTCTCCGGCACATTGTCCTCTAAGATATCCGATAATGAACACTCGATTTCTTGATTGGGGAACTCCGAAATTTTTGCTGTTAAGTACCTGCCAGCATACATCATACCCCAAGCCATCCAATGTACGGAGGATTGTTTCAAATGTCCTACCTTCGTCGTGGTTAAGCAGACCGGGAACATTTTCGAGGAAGAGATACTTAGGTTTTTTAACGGCAACAATTCGAGCAATCTCGAAAAACAGCGTTCCTCTTGTATCGTCAAATCCTTTTCTTGCTCCTGCGATGCTGAACGATTGGCAGGGGAACCCGCCCAGAAGAAGATCGAAATCGGGTAACTGTTCGGGTACAATTTTTCTTGCATCATCGAAGTAAAGTTCACCTCCTGTATCGTATATTGCTTCATATGCCTGCTTTGCATACTTGTCGATTTCGCAGTATCCGACGCACTCAAAACCGCCTATGGCTTCAAGTCCTGAACGGAAACCGCCGATACCTGCAAACATATCAAAATATTTGATGGTCATAAATCTTCAGCTCGCCGAAGATTTAAAGATTAAGCCACACCTCACATTCCTATTTTAATTCCGTTATTCTCATCAGGAACTTCATCTTCTACTTCTGATTCGGATTGATTTTCTGCTTCGATTTCTTCCTGCGTAAGCTTTCTGAATGAGTCCTCTCCGAGAACTACACCAAGTGTTCTTCCATTGTCCCACTCGGGAAATATCGTACCCAACGAATCAACAAATTTAACCGTTCCTCTTGTGCCTGATGGAACAGGTGCGTAGGAGTCGCTCATACTTAAAAGTTCGATTCTTGTACCCGGCGGATACAATTTCTTTGTGCTTTCAGATATTCTGCGCTGTCTTTCATATTCGTTCAAGTTATACATCTCCTATTTTTTTAGTTTTGATTCAAGCAATATCCATTAGTGGGACTTCTGATTTTTATTGTCATAAAATCAACCTCCTTCTTTTTTTCTGTTTGTATTGACATTTTTGCTGTCAGAGAAATGTGAGATTTCATTTTCATCGCAATCATCATTTCTCCTGTCAAAATTAGGTTTCTGTCGCATCTCCCTTTCAAACTTTCTGAGTTCGGGTGTGTCGGTAAAATACATTTAAAATCATTCCTTTCAAATTTTTTGCAAATAAAAAAGGCAACCGTTCTAATCAAAAAAATTAAAACGACTGCCAAATAAGAAAAGAGCCAATTACTATATCTCTAAAATAAGAAATATAATGATTGACTCATATATTTGATAATATTAAATTAAGCAGATTAGCGAAAGTAATCAGTTTTCTTTACCTTTAACTAAATTTTGTAGCTTTTCAACAGCTACATCTTTAGTTTCAGAATCCTTTACTATTTGGATAATTGAGTTCATAAGAACATCAAATTGTTTGTCTGTCATATTTTCGAACTCCATATCTTTTCCTTTCCGATAAAACAATTATCACTTCTACCGGAAATAAATTTTGTATATAAGTAATTGAGGCTCATAGAAAAACTATGAGCCTCTCGTTGGCTCCCCCAACTGGGCTCGAACCAGTGACATCATGATTAACAGTCATGCGCTC